>Ga0210383_10000353_pt1 | contig 43955 bp, 58 predicted proteins | sample IncBWC14OmetaG_FD_160072 | JGI IMG/M metagenome (GOLD analysis project Ga0210383, IMG submission 160072) | Forest soil microbial communities from Barre Woods Harvard Forest LTER site, Petersham, Massachusetts, United States - Inc-BW-C-14-O ...
CTCGAGTCACAGGGTCTATTGTTGGTCACGCGTCACGATCAATGGCGAGGTAAATTGACCAAAAAGGAAATTGGTGGAAAGATACCACCTGCCTTCACGACGTCTACAACTACGACGGCTCACGCCATCCTGCCTTGCCCATGAAGTCCCTACGGAAATCCCTCAATGGGAACAAAGATTCTCTCCGTTCCCAAATTTCAACTCCTCAGCCCCTTCCACCTGTCTCTAAACCACCCTCAGCAATCTTACCACCCCAAAAAGTTATCCGTGCTCTCTCTGCGTACAGGCCACAGGCTCCCCAGGAACTCCCATTTAAGAAAGGCGACTTTTTTTACGTCCTACGAGATGTCGATGATCAGGGCGCTTGGTACGAAGCCCACAATCCCGTTTCCGGTGCTCGTGGGCTAGTTCCACGGTCCATGTTCGAAGAATTCAACAAAAACGCAGCTCCGTGAGTTTGCCTTACTTTTGCTATCCTATGAATTCTTCACTAATAATATTACTTTACTCTTCAGTGTTCGCACCTCACAGGTGGGGGGTAGAGGACTGCCACAGCTGCAAACCAGAACAGACAACCCCCCGGCTCCCAAGTCTCCCAAATCACAGGTATTCTACGCTATCGTCCTACACGACTTTGTTGCAGAACGGGCAGACGAGTTGGATGCCAAACGCGGTGACCCCATCACCGTCGTTGCCCAGTCTAACCGAGAATGGTTTGTCGCAAAGCCAATCGGTAGGCTTGGCCGACCTGGTCTCATCCCTGTCTCCTTTGTCGAGATTCATGATCCAGCGACGGGGAAGGCCATTCCAGACGTTGAAACTCTCATGGATCGTGGTGATCTACCCAAGGTGGAGGATTGGAAGCGGGCGATGTTCAATTACAAACAGAACAGCATCGCTCTAGGGGTCATCGACTCCCCGAGTCGCGATTCCGTTCCAAACAGTCCCTTTATGCCACAATACTCGCCGGTCGCTCCGCCATCAGAGCCTTCAATAATCGTCCAGGGTCCTTCACCGCAGAAACCATCATATACGAAAGCCGATCCCCCACCTCGGCTGCCAACACCTGATTTTCTCACAGATGGTATCCTGCTTTCCGCCAATGTTGTATCATTTCACTATGAAATGGAGGAATACTGGTTCCGCATCGACGCCGTTTTCCAGCCTTACAGCCCCCTTGGACAGAGAAAGCTACCGCCTGCAAAACAGCTCATTCTATTCCGAGTATACAACGACTTTTACGACTTCCAGGTCGCGCTCCTCGACACCTTCCCACGTGAAGCCGGTCGACAGCCTCCGAACCCGCGGATGCTACCATATATGCCAGGTCCTGCCCAAAATGTAGATGATGCGTTGACCGCCACGCGAAGGTCAGAACTTGATGAGTATGTGCGCAAACTCTGCGATCTTAACCTCGCCGGCGCCAAATACATCTTGGAGCACCGAGTCGTTCGCGAATTTTTAGCTCTCAAGCCCGGAGATGTAGAGAATGACACGGAAGCGCGAGTACAGGAGATGGAATCGTTGTTTGGATATGATTTCTCTGGGCAGGATGAGTATAGTGGCCGATTGGGTGTTGCTGAGGAATTTGGAAGTGAGGTGCGCGATACACTGGGTCGGATGAGAATGGAGGATCGGGAGGAAGACGAAAAGAGTGATGGGTCGGAATACGAGGACGAAGGATACGCGCCTTCTCCACAACGGCGAGCCCACGATCGCGATCATCATCCTTATGCGAACGAACAACGGCCGTCCAACAACGACAACAGCTCGCAGAACCTCCGCCTACACGCTCACGCGCAGAACCACCAACGAACGGGGTCGACTTCTTCCTTTCACCGAGCGGCTTCACCTTACTCAACAAATTCACGATCGAGCTCACCTCTCCCAGACCGCACCAACTCGCCACAGCCTTTGCGCAACTACAGTCCCCAGCCCCGATCTGGTCCCGCACGCTCCCCGCTTGAAACAGACTCCCGTATGGGCGAATCCCTGTATTCCCAATCCCACCGGAATGACAACAACACCGGCAAGAACCATCCATCCTCCACCCCCTCCACATCGTCCCTCCGCTCCTCCCAAGCCCCCTCCACATCAAACCGCTCCCACTCCCAATCCAACCTCAACAACCCGCCCATCTCCGCAGCGAACCCACAGACATCATTTGTGAAGATCAAGATCTTCGACCGAGTAGCAGACGATCTCATTGCAATTCGGGTACACCCGCGGGTGACGCACGCGGAGCTGATGGACAAGGTCCAGGCGAGGCTTGGTGGCGAGGTGGCGAATTTGAGGTACAGGGATAGCATGAGTAATGCATTCGTGGGGATTGATGGGGATGAGGACTTGAGGGCATGGATGGAGGGGACGGACAAACATGTGTTGTTTGCTGATTGAACGGCTCCATGGATCATACAATAGTATCCCATCCATGATTTCTTTCGATTTTTATTTTATTCGATTTTATCTCGTATTTCCGAGTCTGTTTCCCTTTCGTTTCTCTCCCATCCTCCATAATGTGTTCATCGCCTCCTCTGTTTCTTTTCGCTACGATTGTATTGCATACTTCAGCTAGAAAGGGTGTTGTACGATGAATATGTCCCAGTTAATTAACCATACTATGTATATATGTGCTCAAATGCAATGTCACTGCCGGCACTCGACTATTTACTGGTTGTTGCAAAATGGTGTGCTAAATCTTTGGCCCGTTGTTAAAATTTAAACAAAAGATTTATACCCACCGTTTCCATGGCAACTCTGCCAATTTCGCTGTCTAAATCCCATGTCTAAATAGGGCGACTCAATTATTCGTTCGGCGTTCGTCGTTCGTCGATTCTCAAGAGCGTATGTGTGGGATCGAGGCACGGCCTTCGGCACCATGAAGATTATTTGTGTCGGAGCTCAGAAAATACACATCGTTTTTCACATCCAGCTGTGGCTATGGACTTGGCCGTCGATCCCGCACACACGCTCTTGAGAATCGACGAACGACGAACGCCGAACGAATAATTGAGTCGCCCTAATAGGTCTAAATTTTAAACAACGGGCCAAGATTTCAACACAGATTTAGCCACTTGCTAAATAGTTGGGTGTCAGCAGTGTGTGAGACAGTGAGACTTGCCATAATGAGTCCACCAGTCAAATCCGGTCAAACATCAACCTGAATTTCCCAATTGTCTTCTTAGAGACTATTTTATGGTGTCTCTACTGCGAACCCTGCGAAGTGTACGTCGAGTGGGCATCAGGGAATGGTGGCGGCAGATGCAGTATATTGGTGACGCCAAGTCCGGGCGGTTTGTTGGGAAAGACCAGTACGCAATATCTCATTTTGTGGTACCCTTGTCTAATGAAGTTGCATTTGAGGTTTGGTAACCGCTACTTTGAGAACTTGAACCCGGAGGAGGAGATTCCCGGTCAGTAAAGGCATGTCTAGTTATATTTTGTAGGCCTGCTAAAGCAGATTTCTATAGGTCGTCACCGATGGGTGGACTATGCTCAAGTACGCTTTGCTCCGGCTCTCATGATTTTAGCTGTTCCACTAACGTTTCTGTAGCATAATTATCACGCCTCGCAAGTGCCCCCGGAATGGCACTCATGGATCTCTCACATTCGCAAAGACCCACCGGCGGAGGACAACGTTATGCAGAACCTGTCTCCACCATGGAAAGCGGTACGCACACCTTTCAGATTGTTCCAAGGTGCTAATGAAGCTGAATGCCCCATTTCTTAAGCCTCATGTTGAGAACTTGACTGGCACCAGGGGTGCATACAAGCCTTACAACACCGCTGCGCCAAAATTGACTGTTTGGGAGCCCAAAGTGACTATTAGGTCATGATGACGAGCCGTCAATATCAGTCATGTCTGTAGAAGTGAATACGGGACAACCTTGTATACCTTTGTCCACTCTAGCACTGAAGAATATCCTCCACAACTAGTTCAGCAATGGCAAGGCTGGCAGTTAACCCAGGACTCTCGATTCCTAATAAACTTATCAAAGGACCGCGTCTGCAGCCTCCGCTCACACCCTGGCTCGGATAATCTGTCCGCACCACGAAATCTTGGAATCCTCCACCGGGTGGAACCAATTTGGGTCGTATCCCGACAAAGTCGGGTTGCATGCCTTCCAATGTCACCTTTGGGAGATAGCGTGTGACAGCTTGATGCATTTCCGACAACCTCGACTCATCTGGGATCAGATGCCTGGCCCAGAAATCTACATCAGCTTCTGGAGGTTGGTCGTCCGCTGGTGGAGATATCCACTCGATATCAGGACCAAACCGCACCCTCCCTTGCAAGTCGAGGGTTAGGTGTGTTCCGAGAGACTGAAATGTGTGTGCGCCCTTCCCTGTGTCTGGACAAGGATATATGAGGCGGGATATTCGTGAGATTCCTGGTCCGCTGTAAGTCGCGTACGAGCCCCGGGCATAGTACATTGGGATGCGGGTGGGGTCTGGGAGTATCGAATTCACGATGAGAGGCCCCGAGAGCCCTGAGGCATTGATAAGGGTTTTTGCGAGCATGGAATCGCTGGTTTCTGCATCTCCTGTGACAGTTTGGATAACCCAGCCGTCCTCAACCGCATCTACATCGGTGGATCCTGATGCTTTGGTGGACCGCTTGTGTGGATCGACACGGACAACGCGTGTTGAGTAGACAAGTTCGCCACCTTCAGAGTCAATGATGTCCTTTTCAAGGCTTTCCATGAGGGAGTGGGAATTAATGATACCCGTTTCTGGACACCACAACCCAGCGACTATGTCATTGGACACGTTGGGCTCCAGGTCGCGAACTTGCGTCCCAGACATAAGCTCAGTCATAAGAATTGATTCACCAGATTCGCGAGAAGTAGAATGAGGGGGGCATTTCAGCTTCATGGATTTAGCATGGAGGTTCTCGATGTAGGGCCGTTGACGCTCGGTAGCCACCACCATTTTTCCTGTCTTGCGGTATGGGATATTGTATTTTTCACACCGCTCGTAAAGCATTTGGCGACCGCGGAGGCATAAACGTGTCTTCAGTGACTCAATTGGGTAGTAGAGACCTGAAATCATACGCTTGAGCCGCGCCGTCGGACAAGGAGATTGGTAGCCAGGTTACCTGAGTGAATAACCTCTGAATTTCGGGAACTATTGCCACCTTAACCCAGAATAAAACTGTTGGGATGAATTGGGGTAACATACCTAGTTTCCTCCCCTGCTCGGGAGTGTCGTTCGACAAGAAATGTCGATTTGGTAGGAAAGCGTTGAGACAGACGCTGGGCTATAGTCAGACCTACGACGCCTGAAGAGAAATCGAGTATCAGAACCAGTGTATCGATTCTGTCAGTTGTAATGAAGACATGCCTCCGCCAACGACCAGATAGTCCACGACGGATTCTGGTGTCTGTATAGCAATTACAAGCTTAAGTTAGTCTGACAACTTCAGAAATACATTTGTTCTGACCTTGTATTTAAATTTTCCGTTGCCATTCAACGCGGCCGTGAAGCCCCGCACTTGCATGATTCCGTACCTACTACTAGTGGGAATTGAACGAGCTTCAAGTTGCACAGTACTGGCAAAGATTCTGACGTATATATAATTATTATAGAATGACTAACAGATGACACCAGCCCGGGACTTGTCGATATTTACTCGAGCTCCGAGTCTCTGAGGTTATCATGTCAGCTACTAATGTTGGGCCTCAACCGCTGTCCGAGGACTCAATCGACGAAAAGCTTGCGGCTTTCGATTCGGTTCCCTTGTTCATGAAATCTCTTCCTCCTGAGGGCACAGATGATGCTGCAATTGCTGCACTACAGAGTCTTGTCTTCGAAGGGACGCCGGATGGTGGGTGAGAAATATTTTTACTCTACTATGCTCATTGCATGGCACCACCCCAAGAAATCGCACAAAATTTCAAGGAACAAGGAAATGATTACTTCCAGGGGAAACGCTATCGTGAAGCGTTGGGCTTTTACACTCAGGGTGTAGACGCAAAGCCAACGGATGCAGTCCTTCAAGAAGCTCTTTTGTGCAACCGCGCTGCTTGTAACTTGGAGCTTCGTGAGATTGTTGATTTGATCCTCGTAATGTCCCAGTTGGTCTGATTACTATCTCATCCCAGAGAACTACGGTTCTGCCCTGAGAGACTGTTCAAAGGCCCTCACCATCAACCATCAGTCGTCAAAGGCGTATTATCGATCGATGCTGGCCTTGATGGCCTTGGACCGGATTGAAGACGCGCTCGATTGTGGTGTTCACTGTCTGAGATTTGACCCCGGCAATATGGGTGTACAAACGGTGCGCGACAGGGCAACTAAAGCGAAAGCCGACAAAGACAAGAAGGAGCGGGAGAGGCTGGAGAGAATTCGAAAGGAGCAGGACGCCAAGCGTCTCCTGAACAGCGCTTTTCGGGTGAGAGAAGTAGCCTCGGGACTTTCAATACGTCCACTGATCTACTAGTCATGTCATTAGGAACGAAATCTCATTCTCATTCCAAAACCTGACGGCTCAGAAAACCCTTTCGCGCCGCACTTTGATCTTGAAGACCCGACGCAAAGCACATTGATTATTCCTGTCTTCTTCTTGTACCCGCAACACGCGACGTCAGATGTTATTCCGCGATTTGTAGAGGACACCTCATTCTCCGCACATCTGTCGACCATGTTTCCACCGGAGGCTCCTCCACCTCAGTGGGATTCTAAAGGCGAATACGTAGATGGTCAACTCATTATTTATGCGATGACCCATAGAAAACGGCTATTGAAGGTGGGAAAGAAGATGACTTTAAGAGATGTCTGTAAGGCTGCGAAAGGCGAGGACGGGCAGCCGAAGGATGGTTTGGAGGTTAAGGATGGTTGTTTGACATTTGTCGTTCTGCCCAAAGGGGAAGTAGAAAAGAAATGGGTTGATGAATATAAAGGTAGCAGAGAGGTGTGAGTGGTATCTGCCATCAGTTCAATTCCAACTGTATGACCTTACCCCCATGGCCTCATCGTATTGACCTCAATGGTGCTCTGGATTCACTTCAAAAAATAACTTGTTGTCTTGCCTGGCCAGGCCACTACATAATAGTAATAACTTGGCAGTCTGACTCGAGGATCCGAGATAAGCAAGCTCAGGCAAACATGCAGATATCCCGATCCCAAAGGTAGAAAAAACATGTTAAGGCCTTCTGAAAACATCAACGAGCCCGACGTACTAGACTCAAGAGGACTATAAATAGAAGCTATATGATACTTAAAGAGGTAACCGCTTTGTCATCAATCGAATTTGTCGTTGTTGTGGGTCTCAATTCGCTCCCCAGCCAAGAAAAAGTCGATATCGACCTCCGCCAACGGTCTGGTGAGTACGAATCTCACATTTCTTCGTCTCAGGAAGGTCCTATAGGTCGATCTCATCGACTTGTCAAGTGGAATAGTGAGCGAGTGGTGGAATGAGATGGATGGCGAACTTGGAGTTCGGATGTTGACGGGTTGTGTTTGACTTTTAGGCATCAAAATGTCCGTCAACCGCAAGATCCTTCGCACTGCCAACGCGCCCACCACTCCGCCTGATGAGACGGAAACCAGTGTCGCTCAGGCTTTAATCGATTTGGAGAACAACGTCCCCGAACTCAAGGCCGAGCTCCGGCCTTTGCAGATCTCTGCTGCCCGCGAAGTCGATGTTCGTGGGGGCAAGAAAGCCATCGTGGTCTTTGTCCCTGTTCCACAATTGAAGGCGTTCCGAAAAGTACAGCAGAGGTGGCGTAGCTCGCATTTTGTGAAGGAGATATATTGACAATGTTCGGTGCTCGTGCTACCGCTAGGCTCACACGGGAACTCGAGAAGAAATTCTCCGACCGCCACGTCGTCTTTGTTGCTCAGCGCCGGATGCTGCGCAAACCAACCCGAACTTCCCGTGTTAAGCAGAAGAGGCCTCGTAGCCGCACCCTCACCAATGTCCACGAAAGGATCCTTGAAGATCTTGTCTTCCCCACGGAGATTGTCGGAAAGAGGACCCGCGTTTCCGTGGATGGCTCAAAACTATTGAAAGTGTGAGTGTCTTTCTATTGTTTCCATTTCATATCACACGGCGATTACTAAGTGTATCTGAACCGGAACAAAAGCATTCTTGACTCGAAAGATGCGACATCTCTGGAATACAAACTTGACTCTTTCTCGTCTGTCTACCGCCGTCTCACAGGGAAGGATGTTGTATTTGAGTTCCCAGTGGTACAGGAGTAGATGTGAAGATGGTATATGGGAACAAGTGGGATTCGCAAGCGGGGGTGCTGTAAGCTATTACGCAATCCTCAAAATATATGGCATGCCTATTATGTGCTAGTCCCGGATTGCAGATGCTGATGCAATGTGCGCAATCGGAAGAATTCTGATTCTTAGCCTCGAATGCCGACTGAGGGAACTTTTCTGTGCACAGAACCGTCCTATACAAGGAAGGGGCCAGCGTTTTCACCGCCGATCGTCTCGGCTTAAGTTCAAGCATCGACGCGAAGACCAAACACTAATTTCATCTGCTCGTCATGTAGTCTATACCAGGATGGTGCTCGACTCGGACGACCCCTGTTCGATGCTGCATCCCATCGATAAGAAATTGCCCACTTACATCCTGTTTCCGCCATCGTTCTATCGTCAGAGTAAAACAAATTGACATAACTATCCAAGCTATTTTATACAATTGTACATGGAAAAGCGGAAATCAATGTCATGCTAAAACTTGAAGCAGTGGGACAAAGTTACGATCATGATCATGATTGTCTCCAGAGTACTCACCGTCAGAAGAGGCACTTTCACCTGCCAACTTCACATACATTACCCAGCTTGTGGCAGACGCTGTCAATACGACGGTGACTCGACAATGGTTCCAGCTCGTGAGGATCGAGACGCAGCCTGAAAGAAACGGCATCCAGCGCTCGTCCACGCAGTCTCACAGGAAGAATGTGATGCCGAGTTTCCTTCGTCATTTGTCCGTGAGGAGAGATGGATCTGCAAATATTATGAGTCAATTAAAAAATTACACGGCATACCTATTATGTGCCATTCTGTGGATGAGCGCTCTTTGAATAGCTCCGTACATGACGGTATATAGCATGGTGGCGACCGGGGGACTGATTGCCATACTAGTAGGAGATCTGCTGTCCTGACCAGACTGAGCCTCGGGACCACGTGGGTCGCAGTTCGCGTATGTCAGGGGTCCGAGTTAGATTCTCTTATTCTCTACCATCCCTCCTGCTTCTCTTTTCTTCCTGCGCCTTCGCGGCCTTCTTGGCCCCTTCCTATTCCCATATCACGAACGAGGACTTCCACGCGTGCGTGGGAGGGTTGATTCGCCTAGTCCGCTTTTTTCGAAGGCATATGATGGAACAGTATCCTCGCATGGACCTCTACACCAGGTCCAGGTACGAACAGGGAATCGACGCGAAGGTAGTAGTCATGGGAAATACAGGTGCGAAAAAGAAAGTCACTTTCAACACTATCATCTCGTCCTCATCTTATGCCACAGGTGTGGGCAAGACAAGCCTGCTGCACCGATATACCCAGAACAAGTTTGATCCGGGAAATACGACCTCTACGACTGGTGCTTTTTTTGTTACGAAGAAGGTGTATGTTAATGGCCTGAAGGTGCGGTTGCAGCTGTGGGACACTGCTGGGCAAGAGAGGTTTCGGAGCATGGCGAGTATTTTGTCTGACGCCTTGCGCGTGAGTGAAAGTTGATTGTAATCTTTTTCGCTTATAGGCCCCCATGTATTATCGAGGTTTGTACTGCCTTTATTATTCTGGTGAAATGCTCATTAACGTTCTAGGCGCAAATGCGGCCCTACTCCTCTATGACATTACGAGCGCATCCACTTTTGATGACATCCGGGGCTGGCTAGAGGGTACGAGAGATCTCGATTTCTATTTTCTTGACCTGACACCTCGTTTCCCAACAGAACTGAAGAAGAATTCCCACCAGAGCTGATAATATACATTGTTGGTTCCAAGACGGATCTATACCGACATCGTCAAGTCACTTCTGACCTCGCTCGCCTCTCTCTGCATACATGGTTTCCTCCTCCACGACCACCAACGCCTCCGCCGCCGCCACCACCACAGCCGTCAACACTTTCCTACATCCGTCCCCGCTTTACGTCCTTTCCTGGCATTCGTTCTCCCCCTACCAGCCCCCTTGCGCAATCATCACACGAAACACCAGCCTACCTCGATCTACCACCAAATCGTTCATCTGCCCTTAATCGCAGCAAAACCACAACGGCCACCCACCCAAGGCCGACTGGAGGATCATCGTTGCTCACACGATGTAATACTGCGGCTGGTACTCGAACACCCCAACCGTCGCGTGGGTCACATTTCGGAATTCAAGCTGGAGGCTGGAATGAGATTGTAGAAACGAGCAGCACCAGTCTAAACGAAGACGACGAGGATGCTGTAGAGGAGGAGGATCGGGAGTGGGGGCTCAGCAAAGGCATGGAACTCTTTGAAGTTTCGGCCAAGGACGATTTAGGTAAGTCACTTTGAACTGCTTACAACGTCAATAGTAACTGGTATGTTATACCCTAGGCATCCAGAATCTCTTTAATCACCTGATATCCGCCATTATTCTGAGAAAGGATCGCATTGAGCAAGAGAACGAATTGAAGAAACGGGATAGTGTGTTCTTGACATCTGTTGCCGTACCAACATGGACCGCTCAGGCTGAGGCGGAAGAGGCTCGCGAGAAAGCAGAACGGTCAGCGGGAAGTTGGAGCTGCTGCTAGCCGTCTTGGCGCCGGACGCCCTTTTTTTCTGCATTTCGTTCGCCGTATCGGTAAGCGACAACCCCTCAGGCTTGATTGATTCCATCTTACTCTATTTCAGTCTCTCATTGCATGATATCTGTATTTCCTTTCCTCTGTCTCATCCCACGTACTATCAAGCCCATCACACATATCACGAACATACATATCCCCACATCCTCCATCCTATTATCCCTTCTATTTTTAGCCTCTCTTCGTCTTTGCCTCCCCTGAATTATCTACCTTATCTATACGTCAAGTACATACATAGTGCACGGATTCTTAAGAACATGTTGATTGATCATTGTCAAGTGACAGATGGGGAAATCTGCCACTAGAACTCCCTCACGTCAGAGCGCCGGCCGCAGATCGAAAGCGGAGGTAGATATTTTTGCCTCAGACTTCAATCTCCGCTCTATCCCACCACACCTTTTGGGTCACCGTGCCTCTGTGAGCGTCACCAAAGCTCCTGCCCTATAACACCGGGAACGAGACTCAGTTGGTCCTGCCTACAACTTCAAATCCCCTTCGATGTCCCTACTTCCTCCTGATCCCGCTGCAGGCGGAATCAAGGATGCGGAAGCCTTCGTCTGTACTCCTGAGCACTGCTTTCATGCCTTCGATGCTCTTTACTGTGCCCTCACCCCCGCCTCACCCATACCTCCGAAGTTCTTGGACGATAAGTAGTGCGAGATCATCTTCTATCGTGGACGATCTCCAGAATCTGAACAAATCCGTAACAGTCCTTTGTTCGTGACATGGAACACACGTTCATCACGTCCAGGGCGCGCCCCAAGGTTACGGGGATGCATCGGGAGCTTTGAGGGGCTGCCTCTCAGGGAAGGGCTAGCAGAGTATGCACTGATCAGTGCGTTCAGAGACTCCCGATTCAGGAAGATCGACAAGGGGGAGCTTGAGAACTTGGAATGCGGGTATGTCCGCCAGCATAGTTTCCCTAAATTTATAATGTGAAAACAGAGGCCATCTGTCTTAGCATCTCATTGCTAACTGACTTCGAGGACGCTGCTTCCTATCTGGACTGGACAATTGGAGTCCATGGGATATACATAACTTTCTCGCATCCCTCATTGCTCTCCGCTTCATCATCTGGCACACCTTCGCCTCTCTCATCCTCGTCGTTTCTGCCTCGACTCACGCCCAAACAGAACTTTTCGGCAACATATCTACCTGATGTCATCGTGGAGCAAGGCTGGGATAAGATAGAGACTGTGGATAGTGCAATCCAGAAGGCTGGATGGGCTGGCCTTATAACAGAGGACATACGGAGGAGTGTGAAGCTAAGGAGGTATCAAAGCAGGAAGTGTGTAGTGACGTGGGACGAATATGTTACCTGGAGGGCATTACATAGTGTTGATGTCTGAACTCAGTACTACAGTAGAACCTAATGCGCCGATTTTGGGATTCTACTCCGACGAATTACCTCCATGCATTGATCTATTGATGCCTAAGATACAGGAATTGACGGTTCCTTTAATCACCCATGAACCGGTTAATTTCGATCGGCATCGGGAGGTTGATATTTGCTTCCTGGGTGAAAGAGGCTGGCTCTCAACCGATATAAGCGGTTTCTCGACCCTCCCCAGGGTCCTCCAAACCTAACTTCCAGCTGTGTCCATATCTTACGCAATATGTCCATGTCATGCCCACTAGTCTTATCAAAGGCAACCATAATCCAAGATATAGTGGACTGGCTGAGCTTGATGTGTTCCGGCAAGGCCAAAAAGGTACTGAAGAGAGAGGAAAGGTTTTCCAACGACCAGGCTGTTGGTGATCGGTTAATGGACTGCAAACGTGATGAGAGTTTGTGGTTTCCATTCTTCGGGGGAGGTACACCGTGACGCGAAAAGCCGAGGAAAATGGCTCGAAATATGGGGAGTGTCGGCGAGTACGCGGATGGCTGTAGTTTGTTGTTTTTGTCACGATGAAGACGAGCACCCATTTCCAAATTCTCGGAGGAGAGCATATCCATGAAGACGCTCAAGGTTGCCGCGAGGTCACCGTGATATGCCATAGTTTGGATCACGATAGTAAAGGTAATCTCGTTGGGTTTGATATCTTTAGAAACAATGATGCCTTCGTCGTCCTTAAGTCTGCGAGCGGTCGAATCCACGTCGTCCTCTCCTATGTGTATGTCCGGGGTGACATTGTGGCGGAGCAGGCGATAAATCATCATCACAACGTCCGGTCTATTATTGTGACCGTAAGCCCAAATGCATGCGTTGATGCCGTCTAAGCCTAGCTCCATGTCCTGTTGCTTCATTTTCAAGAGAGTGGATCGAACGCCGGATAATGATTTGGTGAATGTGAAGTACTTCAGTAGCGAGAGATGGGTAATTCGGTTTGGGGGGATTCCGGACGACTGCAGAAGGGAAGAGGCATGACGGACGGTGGGGCCATGCAAGGTACGCGCGGCAATACTGAGTAATGTAGTGTAAGTGACAATGTCTGGTGACACGGGTTCACCCACTGCGGGCCCTTTCTCCCCTGCTGCGGATTCATTTTCGGAGAACGTCGACCCAGGGGGTCTTTGTTCGACCATGTCATAGAAGATACCAAGGGCAAGCTTGAAATCCTCTGGTCTCGTCTTTCGCCACCCTTTTCCTGCATTGTCAATGACGGCGTTCCATTCATGCAAGTGGACTTGTCCGCCGGAATGTTGAATTGTGTGCAGCACCGACAGGAGACGCAAAAACTGGGTGCGAGTTTTAGGCCGGTTTCTGGATAGGACACGGCAGAGGCGATGCAAGTGTGAGAGAGGAATTTTGGTCCAGGGTTTTTCGGAGGGCCATCCGTCAGGAGGAGGAATCGTAAGGAGAGTGGTATATGTATTCCAAGCTTCTGTAGCCGAAGATGTAACGCCCAGGGTGTGAAGGAGACTGCAACGCAAGGCTTTGTGGTTCGGAGGATCCCCAGAAAAATTGGAGGGAGGGATATCGACACTCTCGGACCTGGTTTGTTCCAGTTGATGGCTCTCGCTGCTTATGGTCGAAGTGTTTGATTCTTCGGAGCTCAGGGCGACCTCTTCTTGGGAATGCATGGGACCTACACTGTGAGGTACTTGGCCCACATTTGGTTTGGTTATACGAAGGCGTGGAATGGGAATTGAGCGCCATGGCCTCCCAGCAGGATAGGAAGGGCTCTCCTGAATGCGCAGGTCCTCGGAGAAACTGTCGCGCTGAATGTCGCCATCGAGATTGTCGACAGTGATGGGTGGGTGCAATGGTGTACGAAGAGCTGACTGGTTGATCGAAGGAGAGCATGAAGAGCTGGAGAGGGGTGAGTTTGAGGTGATAGGCCCTTCGGACTGTGGGGCGACAACTCCTACATCCCCGAACCTGCGAGCTACGCTTCCGTGTTCTCGATCTCCCTTTGCTTTGGTTAAGCAAAGAGGTTGTGCACACCTTTCGGTGGTATAAGAAGTCTTCTCCTGAATTTCCAGACTCCCGAAGAGACTGTCTCTTCTGGGTTCTCCGTCTAATTTGTGGGCAAAGTTGAGTGATATGGGAGAATGGTGTATTATCGTGTTCGATGATGATGCGGCTAGAATCTTTGCGGCAATGTTTCGGGCACCAGGAAACAAAAAGCATCGGAGAACACGGCGTGCTGGGGGACGAGGATTGAGGCCCAGAGAGGACACTCTCAGCATGAGTATGACGTGTAGTCATTCTGTCCGATGGTTCATATGCATTAGCGCCTGCGTGATGGAATTTGGATTTGGATCTGAAGCATACCGCGACTTGCACTTTACCAACGAAGGAGAGCGCCGGAGAGACGCGTTCACACCTTCGCAGGCTGTTGAAGACTTTTAAGATGAGTTCGAAGAGGTGGCGCGTCCGAGTCACTTGAACTTTTCTCTTTTTATGCTTTGTACAAGTTTGCACCGTTTAGACATTTTTTATTATTTGATAAATTTAGTCTTTCTTATGGAGCACAAAAACCCGTGAACATGAGAAGCAACGGGAGATGGCATTCGCAGTACACATAGCATGATAGGTGAAGACGACAATATAATGCCTAATGAGTAAGTAGGAATGGTGATCAAGCCCGGGCCTTGAGCGTTCCCAAGAACGCAGCCTTTTCTTCGAACGTTTGGAAAGAACCGTGCTGTAGAAATGGGACGTAAGCAATTCACATATAGAGAGCAGCTTATAGATCGAGGACTTACACCGAATTTCGACGATGTATCGATAAATTTGAGCTGGACCTTCTCCAAATCCCGACGAGACGTGTGAACCATGAGCGACTTGCGGATGGTGATGACCCGCTTCTTGGTACCAGGGATTGAGCCCTTCAGCATCAGGAAATCATTCTTGACGATGCCGTAATGAGGGAAGCCACCCATAGGGGTGATCTCCTTCTTGGTAATATCGGACTCTGTCGAGGCATTCGCTTGATCGGTACCCGAGCCAATGCGGTAGATTTTCTTGTTCAGCTCCGTGCGATGATGATAACCGTCTACGTCGTATACAATGTCAAAAACATGATTAGAAAATCACCGGTGAAAAAACGTACTTTGACCAGCACGGCCCACAGAAAACATAACTTTTGACGGATGCCATGCACCAATACAAGCAACCTTGCGAAGACCCTTGTGTGTCTTTCTCGGTAGCTTCTTGGTTCCCCAACGGTGGGTGACACCCTCAAATCCATGACCCTTCGTCACAGCGATAACATCCACACACTCGTCCTGCTCGAACACCGACCCCACCTCAATCGGCTTCTCAAATAATCCCTGCGCGAACGCGACCTTGTCTGGAATTGACCCCCCGTTAACCTGGATCTCCATAAGGTGAGCCTTCTTCTGACTGGCACCAGTCATTCTGATCTGGGTGTGAGCGAGCACACGGACAACAGTGCAGTATTTGCGGATACGCTCCAACTCGCGAGCGACGGACTTTCCACCATCTTCGGCATGCTTCTTGGCGTATCGTGTGAACGCCTTCTTCTTGGAACGATACCAATTTTTGTAGAATCGACGTTTGACTTCGTCGGAAAGATGCGATGCCCAGACGGTGGTGAGTGTACGCAGACCGCGGGGTGTCTCAACGTAGCCGACAACACCGATGACGATGAGTGGTGGTGTCTCGATGATAGTAACGGCTTCCACCACCTCGCGTTTGTGCATTTCTGTACATAGTTCAGTTCAGGGCAGCTTCACTTTGTGATTCAACTTTTATACGCACTGGAGCCGGGACGGTCAAGGTCGCGGACGACGTGGGTCATACCAGCCTTGTAACCCATGATAGCAGTCAAGTGCACAGGCTTCTTGGGATCATCCTATACACAAAGGTTAGTCGTTCTTTACAAACTTTAAAAAAATACCGCAAACTCGCACCTTAGGGAAGGACTTGACCTTTCCGCGATGACGCGCGGCTCGCTTTCTGGGAAGGAAACCAAGGGAGCCGTGACGGGGGGCTTCGAACTAACATGAAGTAGGTTAGAATTGACATTTAGAAAAACCCAATATTTCGAACCTTGCGGTGACTACGAATTGGGAGAATGTAATCAGCAATTACGACAAAGTACTCAGCATGGACTGACCTCATCTTAAGGAATCTTGGGATAGGGAAATTTCGAGGTAAACAAGTGAGTGGCCCAATCGGCCCAATCCGGTGGCTGAAGAGGTGCTGTATAGTTGACATGTCATGTGACGCTCATATTTAGCAATGGCTTTCTATCCAAATATTAATATTTCGACCTTTCCAAAAGGACCACTTGGCACTCACAGCTTTACCTTCTTCCACTGTGCTTGCAGTAAGGACTTGGTGATCATGAATGGCTTGGTTGGGCAACATTACTGCATCCCAACCCATCTCACACGCGGCCACCGACTGTCTAGTCCCTTCATAATTTTGGACCATTTATCCTAAATATTAAGCTTCAGTGTAACTTGACGTATAAAAAGAAGAGCGAACAAAATGAACCCCTCTCTGATTTCCGAGTCAGAGCCGTACGAATGCTCGATAGTTGAGCGATAATTATCATTAATTAATATTCTCTGCTAGCCTTGCATATGGTATGTTGCTCTCCATTTGTTCTTAATAATTTCTTATGACTCGGGCTCGGCATAGAGCCTGAGCCCATTAATCTGAGCTTCCTGTTGTTTGGCTAGCCTCCGAAATGTGTGGAACAACTAACAACAGCTCTTCTACATACCACTTGGCAACATCAAACCCGAGATTTGGATCCTTCAAGTTCTCTCCAATCAGGCGAATGCAGCCATTATGTAGAAGATCATGAAGTAGGGCCCATGACAGAATTCAGTATTTACGACACTCCTCATCTACGATATCCTTTACTTCAGTTTACAAGATATGACGTGTCCTACCGTACTATTTTTTCGCCCGTGTTCCAAAAACGCGCATGTCACAAACGTGACGGATCACTGCGTTACATCTGCTTCGTCACAAACAAGTCTTGTGTCGGTTGCTCAGAAGTGGTTGCTTGGTTTTTTTTTTGTTGACTGACCCTTTTCTACGATGCCAGTCAACAAAGATTATTCCATCGTGGCCGATTCCACATTATCATCCTCCCCACCGATAAAACGCGCCGCTGTCACCTACGGCCGTCGCAGAGATGCTATTGTCGACGATCCTGATTCCTCATTATTTAATTCGGCAGCAAGCTCAGCGTCGCAGCAAAGTATCTACAGAACAGGGCCACCTGACATGGACGAGGAAATTCCCCCAAGTTCGGAGCCAGCGGGTCCATTGTCGGACCACGAACTCGCTGATGACGAGGACGAAGAAGACGAAGGAGAACGGGACGCGTCGCCCAAGTTTCAGTTTGCCTGGAAGCAACATTTGAAGGCCTTGGATGAACAGGATGACTTTGACATTGATCTGCCTAGTGCCCCCGATTGCGAGGACGCGTCTGGATCAGATGAAGCATTGTTTGAAATGTCTTTGGTCCCTGAAAGTTCAAAGGTAGTTGGCAATCGTACTACCCCGAACTCGCCTGTGGCCGCAGAACATATGTCTTTGTCTGAAAATGTCTTTGATGGCTCGGTTTCAACGCTGACCGGCTCATCATCCCAACCACCTGCCGCCTTTAACAAAGCCCCTTCCCCTTTGTCTCCCACAGTTGCCTTGGCTCGCCGACGTCCAAATAAGCGCGCCATCATTCATGACTCTGACTCTGACTCTGGTCACTCGAATAACCCGGTCTCTCCTAGGAGACCCTCTTCGTTCCTCCATCCGATCACCACGCCTAAGTTGCATTCTTCTACCCCGCCTACATCCGACGTTGAGATACCGGCCCAGTCAGAATCGAAAAAGGAGACTAAAAGGGAGAAGGGAAAGGCTGTTTCTTCTTCCCATCGGAGAAGTGTCGCTCCTGTTCAATTTGAAGAAAATCATAGCTCGACCGCGGGAGGAATAGCTATAACGAATAACAAGTCAATCGTGAAAGAGAACCGGCGTAAAGCGAAGACAAAAGTCAAGGTTCGTGATTCGATTCACTTCTGTTCCCCTCTGTTCTTTTTGGGGGGGAATAGCTGTGATACAACGTGTTGTTTTTCAAATGCTAATGCATTGATTATGTGTAGGCACCAACAAAGAAAGACCTTGCGGAAACAACCCGAAACCGTCTCCGCATCGCCGCAGACCAGCATGTATCCATTCCTAGGGCTGAGACTCAGAACACGAGGTATACCATCCAGAATTTCTTCCAATCCCTCCAGTGCGTGTCAAATCAAAATAATAATTCGTCCTTTTTGTATTAATCAACGAAACACATTTGTAGGACCAGGCCACAGAGTTTGTTAGGACTCCCGTCGTCGGACCCAATCGTACAATTCTCATCCTCTCCTGCTGGGGGACTCACTCCGACTCCAGCCCTCCCCGAAATAGCATCTGCGACATCTCCTATTCGGCCTCTTGCAACTGATCTTGCGCTTCGTGCGCCTGTACAGAAACTCCAGCAAAACTCATCAGTAATCCGTTCTACATCAGCTACCGTCTTATCCCTCGACTCGGACTCGGATGACCTGCCCGAAATTGGCCATCTCCTGAAGGAAGAGAAGGCGAAGAGAGATGCGGCGGAGATGCAAAATAAGCTTCTAGAAACCAAGAAGAGAGCACTGGCTAGTAAGGTCGTGGTAGAGTCCAACGATGGTGACGACCTGGAGATAGTTTATCCAAGAGATGGGGAGGATGAGATGCAGGCTGTGGTGGGCGTTGAGGCGGAGGAGAGAAAAGAGGCGAAGAAGATGAAGATAAAGTTATACGAGGGGAGGAAGAGGCACTTGACGCGTGGAACTATTAGGCTGGGGCAGCAGAAACAGAAAGGGACGCCAGGAAAGGAATCCGGGGGCGGTGACAGTAGTTCGTTCTTCGCAGTTGGAAGTGGGAGTAAGGGGAAGCAGGAGGTACAGTTATTCAGCCAGAGCGAGTTGAGTAAGCTTTTGGCGAGTAGGGTTGAAGATGAAAGAATGGAATTGACGAGGAAGAAGGAGGAGGAGTGGATCCGAAGGGGTGGCAGGGTGACATCAGTCGATGAGGACGTAGAGGGAGGGGCGGGAGCGTTGGTGAAAGATGCTTGGAAGATGTATGCCGAGAAGGGACTAAAGGTTGCAGAAGAACAGGAAAGCGTGATACAGGCGGATGAGGAAGATGAGGAAGGGAGCGACCAGGAGTGGGTACCAGAGATGAGAGGTTCCGCGAGTCCCACTCCTAGGGCTGATGATGACGAGGAGGATGTACACCAAGAGGATATCACCATGGTCAACGACGACGATGAGATTGCAGAACCGGACGATGAAGTGGATGAGAAAGAGAATTTCCAGTCCCGTTTACCCCGTCGCTCGCTCGCTGTCCTCGACTCTGAGTCCGATGGAGACAATGAGAATGAGAACGTGCAGCCCATACGCAAGGCAGGTCCCTACGGCTTTGGACGCGAGCACATACCCAGCACCCTATTCGCCCTGGACGACAACGAGGCGGACATCAGAATGTCGCCAATGCAATTGCCTTCGATGTTGCACCGTGGCTCCTTATCGTCATTAGATGAGCCTACAGAGGATGAAGGTGACAAGGAAAATAACACACGGCTCATGTATGATAGGAGTGAAGACAAGGAGAACAAGGCTGTTGTCAGGCATGATGTGGGTGGAAGGCCATTATTCGGGATGGGGAAGGGATCTTTATTTGAGCTCGAGGAGGGGATTAGGGGGGTGCTGTCGATGTCGCCCGGTGGGGCGGAGACTCGAAGCGATGAAGGCGATGACGAGAACGATAAGAACGAGGGGAGCGATGACAGGAGGAAACCATTCAAGGAGCTGCTCTCGGATGATGATCCGTTCACATCTCCAGCTGGATCTGCTAATGACTCTTCCTCCTTTGCTACGATTTTCCAGCAAGTATCCCCAGCCGTTCTGGCTTCATCATCAACATTACAATCAAGTGTCAGCCTACCGCAATTCGGCGACCGTTATGGAGAGTCCGGATTTTCACCATTTCTAGAGGACGATGACATCGGTTTCGGTGGAGGGCATGAGAACCCTTCGTTCCCCAAGGCTGCACAATTACAGCCCGGGTTCTCAGACTTATTTGAATCTGGAACCGAGAAGCAGGGATCGGGCTCGTCACTCCAGCCTCCACCTCGCGATTTGAAAAGCGGAGGCTTCTCAGAATTTAATGACGGGAAGGTACGGGTTCAGTGTCCTCTGTAATCTTCAAGATGATAGCTTATCGGCGGTCTTGTTTCAGGATTCAGTCCTTGACAAGCTTCGAAAGCCTGAAAACCTTAATGACCTCCCATTGACCCTCGAAGTTGGTCTTCAACCCGCATTGGAAGTCGACGAGAACCTGAGACGCCAAGCTGATTCCATCTTTGACAAAGAGCAGTTTTATCTATTAGAGGCGGCCAACAGGAAACCGAAGAAGAAAGCTGAACTATACGTTAATGATCATGGGTGAGTTTTTGTCACTCAATGTTTCTCTGGCGTTGACTCTTGAATCCGCGAACAGATTCCTCACACAAACTAGACCAGACGTTTCAAGTCCAGAAATCTACCAAGCACCTTCTCCTTCACAGGCTGCGAGGTTTTTCGCGACGCAAGGTGTTGCTAATGCTAGGATGCAGTCTCAGCCTTCACAACGCCATCCCCTTCAGACAATCTCTTTCTCCGATGACATCGAACTTGATGCTCCCCATCATGCATCACTACGGCGCTTGACCAAGCGTGTCGCTACGTCGCCTCTCGCCGCCAACGATAATTCTCGGTTAAGTCCTTTGCTGAGCCCAAGTCCCAAGAATGCATTCGAGGTTCTTAGTCGTAATGCTAAAGCCCGGAGTGGGAAACCCAAAAGAAGGTTAGAGAGATCCGAATTCGTTGAAGCTGAAGCACAGGAGTCGGACGACGACGAAATGTTTGGGTTTGGATTTAAGAAAGATGAGGAGGAGGAAGAGGACGGTGAAGATTTGGACAAAACACTGGATGGGCTAGTGGATGATCAGGAAATGGATGAAAAGACGGCGGCTGCATCGATGGTTCTGGAGAAATTCAAGTCAGTAGATCCCTTCCCCTTTTTATCGTCAATTGATCACCCAATATCAGGGAACAAGAGGCAGAAGCCGACCGTGCTAATGAGAAGTTGCATATGGATGCGGTGGAGGGTAAATTTCGGGCCAGGAAGAGGAATCACGGTGTTGGGTTGGATGACAGCGATGAGGAGGACAGTGATGGAGAGAAATTACGAAGAATGCGGCGGGGGATGAATAAGAAGCAAAAGGTTGACCGCGACAACATCAGGGCGCTAGGTCAGTCTTATTCAATTCGTCCAATCATCAAACACTGGTTGACGCTTGTGTTTAGGCGAGAATGAGGAGACCAGATCTTTCTACAACGTTTATGAGCATGGTCTGGCTGACGACGATAACATGGAGCTGGCCTACCTTCAACAGCAACAAGACGTCGTCATGGCCAATTCTGATGAGGAAGTCGAAGAATCAAGGGGCATCATTACTGTGGATGAGCTTAATCGGCGGCTACGGGAGGTTGCCCATAGGAACGAGGTTTGTCTCTTATACTCTAATTGTTCTGAAGTTAAGTCGTTAACACAATTTTTGGTTGAAGGTACTTGAACCTATAGATCCCAGTGATGTATCATGGCTTGATGGCGATGCCTCTGAAGACGAGGACAAGGTCCGCATCAAGGAGGTGTCATTGATATCGAGGAAGTCGGGACACCAGCCAGTGCTGGACCTTGACGGCAACCTCGAGGTTTGTCTTCCATCCGTTGTTTGAAGCTCTTCCTGACGGCACGCCTTTTAGCCACGTAAGCAAACAGCTGAGGATGACCGCGAGCGAACCCGAATGCAATCGTGGGCTACAGTCGAAAACAAATCGCGAAATGTGGGGACTGGTCGATCTGCTGTTGGTGCAGCTGTGACTGGGCACAATAAAGCTAAAGTCAAGACCGGAGGAGGGTCCTTGCGCAGTGGCCTGCTTGCAGCTACAAGTTCTGCCTTCTCAGGACCATCTCACCCGCGTAAGCTGTTGAGAGCAGTTCCAAGTGTGCTTGCTGGTGTTGCTGACCGGAGTGCTCGATTCGAACAATGTTAATTTTTGTTTGTACCTTTTCATTTTGTAGTTCCTCTTCCGCTGTAATTTACGGGGATATCTAGAAATGTACACAGTTGAGAGCGGTAATTGACCTTATTGAAACGAAAATTGGAAATAATGGATCCGGCGTGAAAGTACTGGTATAGTATAATGGTACAGAATTCAAGAGGTAGATTCTGGAACTTGGGTATGATAATAGTTGACCAAGGTAACACTATGAAGGCCTTGAAGAAACAAGTAAAAACGCAGTAATTAATGATATTGCTTTCCACCGAATGGTTTTCCAAATCGCATCCATGAAGCCTTGGGACGGATTGCAGAAACACTGTAAGACCGCGATGTCTGGCGTGTGTGGGATACACTGCGTCGTTTTCGGTTGTTGGTTTGAATCTGAGTATTAGAGGTGAGTGTCCGCCAAAGAATGGCCTGCAAAGAATTATACCTTGTGCCGAAGCAAGATAAGTTTTGCCATGTTAGCCGGTGGTCCACTCTCTCTGAAAGGATTTCCTGTAGGAAAAGCCGTTCAACAAGGGATTCAACATATGCAAGGAATAGTCTTACGTGAGGCAACAAGGGCAAGGCCAGACTCGTGAGCATCGAGTGAATCGTCCATAGCCATGATTGACATCCAGAGGTTGGGCATAAAGAGGTAGATGAAGAGAAGGGAGCCGAGGGAGGACAACAGCAGGATGCCTAGAGCCGACATTGTGCGGCGCTGACGGCCAGCGAAGCCTCGAGTCCCGGGAGGCTGTTGGTGGTTTTAATCCGGGGCTTAGAAAGCTTGGGAACGAACGAACGAGACGTAAATAATTGATTTGTCAGCACTTCTGTGATCTCGATTGCCCCGTTCCTTTTCATGCTATCGCGAGCCACTGTCACTACCGTTGGCCTCACTTGCAAGGCTTTTCTCAATCTGGGCCTCTGTTCTATTGCTGTCAATGGTCTGCCGACCCTCTTGAATGCCTTGGAGAGCGACCAAAGAAATATGGGCCAAGGCGTTGTAACCGGTGGGTCTGCTCCTAAGTTCTAGGAACGAGTATTGACATAATTGTAATAGTTTCGAATCACATCTCAACGTATGTTTCAATTTTAATTCACTCGTAGTCTTTCCCTGTCATACCGCCGACTTCCAGCCTCGATGATCCGATAACATGGGGTGTTCTTCCGGTCAGATACTTTCTGAGATCTCGCACGACTAGATGGACGCTTGGTGCATCCGACATCATGTTCACAAACCCGTGAGTTAATGGGAATTTTTTCTTTAGCTCGTTCATTGTGGCTGCACGCTTACCGTTCATTGTTAGACAGTGTTTTATCTGCCTTCTTTCGCCAAGGTCAAGTTCTTGAAACCTTTCGGGGCAAAGGTGTCTACCAACCTGCAGTAGATGTTGCCATCGAAAAACTCGACCAAGGTGGCTGGGTGTGTGCCACATTTCCCAGCCGATGTTGCTCAGGAATAGATCCTCTCACCGAGTTAGGTACATCTTTACGGAGAAGGTAAAGTTAATCCGCCAACCACTTACGCGCAAAGCGCTGGCATTGCAAATTTGCCGAGGTTCAAGTGGGGAGTGTATGTTCATTCTGTTAATGTCGACCAAAATGCATTTCTGACTACCTCCTTCTGTCATGGCAGTGGTCGAATTATAATGGAGACCGCTGTTCCCCCGGTCATCATCCCAATGTGGCTAACTGGATTCGACAAATTAATGCCACTAGGTCGACATTTCCCGTTCAATTATTTCCCTCGCTTGGGCGTACACCTTAGCGTCACTTTTGGTAATCCAATTTCTTCAGGGAAGATCAAGAATGCTCTGGGGACACTCTGCTCTGATCATATTCCTGGAATTCCCTCTCACAGCGAGGTCGTCAGTGGAAATGAGAGGATGAGTGGATGGATGGGAGCGGAGGGAGCGCAGAAGTTGAATAGGAAGACAGTTGATGAAGAAATAATGAAACGGAAGAATTTAGTAGTAACGAGGGTCAGGAGCGATGTCACGGCGATCGTACAACGTGCAGTAGAGGCGCTAGGTAGATCTATGTCGGGAGACTTACTCCAAGCGAGTGTTACAGGACCTGGCAGGTTGAATATATAATCTGGAGCCATCTAATTCATTTCTTTCTGCCACCTCTTTATAAAATGTCGTAATTGCACATGCAACCGTGTTATATATATCATAAAGGTCGATGAGGGCTTGGAATGTCTCAATGAGGTTCTCGTTTGACGGATCCTTAGTGACCGCATTGTGGACATCATGTACATCCTCACCAATAACCTTGGCTGCGTGACTTGTGCTCGTATCAGCATCGTTGGCATGACCTGTTCCAGCTAATGCATGATCGACAATGATAAACTGCTGGATGCTCGCACAGGACAACATGTCGTGGATCTCTTGTTGTCCAGGTATAAATTTGACCGTAACAGATACAGGAGCGAAATGGACCGCCCACGCGCAAGGTACGAATACAAGCATGACGTTCAGCCCTGTACCACGATTTGTGGGGTAAGTCGACGGTAAGTATGCACATGGAAGGCAAAGGGAAAACGCACATGACTATGTTGCAATTGATTTTAAACTGTGGAACCACTCTGGAACTTGTTCCAAACGCCGCGTTGGTTTTGCGGGACCATCGTAATCCTCTTCGAAAGCTCGTTCTCCGAAAAAATTGGTTCGTTTCGTGAAGGCTCAAGATGCCCATTATCACTCCCAATGTTGTACTCCTCGTCCCTATCGGCCCTACCGTTAAGCATATCCAGTGCTTGCCGATGGTGATCATATCCATTCCCGTCCATAAATAGCGAACGAGTGAGTCCAGCTCTAAATCGGAAATTCAATAGAAATATGCATATGTAAATTACTACGCGAAAATCAGAGGGATGGTACAATGAACGGACGACCGCGATTGTTCACTCGGGTACGGCCCCTTCACGCCAAAGCGTCCTGGATACTTGTGCAAGCGAGCATCTCGTCTATCTCTGGCTGGCCTGTGTAAAACCACGCACAGAGTGCCTGTTCACAAGCAAACATCAGCAAAAGGTAAACCTATCCAACAACTTTATTTACAATCATGACGTAGAAAGCAACCATCGCAAATCCCTCAGCCCAATTTGTTTTTGCGTCCGCCGTTACATAGTTGACAAGGAAGCAAGCTCCAAGGAGAAGAGCCACTTCAAAGAAATCTATTACGACATTACCTCGATTATTTAATCAAATGTGAAGATGGGACGTACCGAAAAGGAGGGACATTGGTTTGTTAGCCCACCAACCAAGTAAAACGATGAATGGCATCCAAAAGAGCGTAAATTGAATGCTGAGGTCAATGGCTCGGGCTTTGGCCAATGTAGCTGGGGGAGTAGGTCGCCCGAGGAAGAAGTGGAATGTAGAACGCATAAAGAAGGTAATGGCTACGGCACCATCGGCAGAGAACGAAACGATTGGGAGGAGGATAAGGCCAAACCACCTGGTCATGGAGGATAAATAGTAAAAAGAAATTCGAGAAGAAATGACCTCAACGCACTCCTCCTCGATATTGCCCTGTTCCCTGACAAACTCAATACTATCCACAAGCTACGTGGAGAGGCGATCATCAAAATCTGGACGCCGGCATCCCACGCTCATGAACTCACCCATACAGCGGTAGCAGCCATGATAGTAATTGTAATGATGAGCATCCCAATGCAGACCCATTGATTAACCTCAGGATCTGTGTTGGCGAGCTGATACTCGTGGTCTTTCAATGCTTCCGGAGCTTGTGGGTGTTGGCGCAAAGCATTGTCGTTCCCCGGAGGGTTATGTAGGAAAATGCGAGAGGCGAGATATCTACATCAATCGATACAATGCGGGGAGGCAAATATATTGAGTGGCATGGAATCGGGGACCAAGAGATGGAAAACTTACACGGCGAGAAGAATGATGGACAGACCCCTGCTCATTCTGAGAAAGGTATCCCGTGTTGTGTCGTTTACAAGAGCTTCGGCTGGCCCCGTGGCTACAGAGGCGGAACCTCGATCCAGCGCTGCGAAGAATGCCGCAGGAAGTAAGAGAGTCATGACACTGTGTTACCGAGGGCTGGTAGGTAAGTGTCGGACATAAAAATGATAAGGCACGAACATACCCGATGGTGAGCATGGTGTGGTTCAGTTGTGTGAGATGTGGGTGTAAATCCTGCTCCATGATACGCGCTCCTCCCGTGATGAACGCCGTACCAGGAATTAAAAGAAGATGAAGTATAATAACACCTGTGATGTGCAGGTGAATAAATGTTGGCTTGCACGGAATAAGTAATAAACGTACCAATAATGGTCGACTGCAGGAGTTTTAGTCTAAAGGGCATGGTTGCGATTAATATCCTACTAGGTGAAAGGATATAAACGGCACTTACTCGCAATTTTTCAAGAGAATAATTGCCAGAGTAGCCTCTACGGCACTGAGGAAAAGCGACGCGGATTAGTCTAGCGGACGACGTGTCATAATGGTTCACTAACTTGTTGAGGGTCACCACAATGAGATCACCAAGGTCTTTCCCGCAATAGAAAGCCATTTGTTCTCCTCCATAATCGAATAGCCTTTCCAATGGAATAATAGCAAAGAAACAAACTAGAAAACCACATCAGGTAGGTATAATATCGCATTTCGACGCGACGCACGACCAAAAACGAGCCACTCGGGCCATGTTCCCTTCCGAGCCTCGAAATGCGCCGCCCAGGCAAAAGGGATGAATATAAAGAATAAGTTAAGCCCTAAACGATGCAAAATCATTGCCAGATGTAGACAGTAGGCTTTAAAGGCACTACACGTACATGAAGACAGAGCAATGGCCTTGAGACTGTCCACCACACCCACTTGCTTCTTCCCCCTGCGTAGGAAGCGATCTAAGAAAAGGGTCATGCCATCCTTGCTGGGGATACTGCTGTGATGGCTTCGCTTCTCCGATGTTGGTAGAAGCTCGGTGAGACCATCATGGCTGAGCTGCTCTTCATCTGGAGGTCGCACGTTGACTGTGCGTTGGCGAGAGACGGAAACATGTCCTTCTGACATGTTGTAAGGTGTGAGTAGTGAGCGCTCAGGTTAGAGCTGGCCAACAGAAGTTATTATAGATTGCCCAGAGGAAAGTATATGGCACTAGAGGGTACAAGAAATGTGTTGATCCAGCTGTTGCGCAACAAGGTGACCGGGTTATGACCTTTTGTATATGTAAGGCTAGAAACGTGTTGCGTGACAGATGTAGGGCTATCATCTGGAGCTAGGAAGTTACATCGTTTTATGATGGAAATGTTCTTCATTGTGTGTCTTGGCGAGGAGGAGTATTGAAAGTAAATTAAGAGTCAAGCAAGAGTTGAGCAAGAGTCAAACTGAATTTGATATTGGGACAAAAATAGATTTTTATGGGTTGTCACACACTGCACATGTAATGTCATAATCACATAGTATGTGACGTTGAACGTTGATCACCCACTGGCAACTGAACTTCGATTTCAAAGTCTATCCCTCCTTTCAGTGTTCCTATTTCCCTGTGTCCTCCTTTAAGTTGTGTTTCCGGTCACTGAGCTGTACAATGCATGTTGTATTTTCCTTCAAAACAACTTCAAAATACAATTGCTTGTTTACAAGTTACAGAAAATGGATATCATTTCGCAAGGTCTCTGGCAATCTGGATTGAGCAGGTGGCAGGAGTTTTGCACAGATACTTTGCTTGGTGTATTTGAAGCAAGATTTAGTTATTTATTTTGACTGAATTTCAGGGAACTTTTTGGGAACTTTTGTGCTGTGCTGTTTTGCTTTGTGAACTGGAAACAAATGTTATTAGTAAATGTATGCTGATGTTCAGACTCGGATGTCGTTCTGATATCGCTTTTGAGAGACACGAATCATTCCTTGAGTTTCTCGCTCCTCCTCAAATTGATATCATTTGGTTCCTTTGTTACAACTGCCAGCCTTCGGGTGGCAAGGTGGTTGTTTGCAGCAGACGCTACCGAGAAATACGCCACAATAGACTGTGCCACTATAGTACTGAGCCAAACAACAACTCCTCCAAAGATTTTGCCGAATCCTGGGTTTCTAACTGCAGAACCTGCAGTCTCGGTCCATGGATGTCGTCAATAGCGTTCGAAACTGTCTTTCTACTTGGTCTAAAGGTGGAGAGTCAGAATGGTGAGTATTTGCATACCTCATTGCTTTACACCATAGAATTGATGGGACTACCAGTCGAAATATCCTCATCTCCCCTCATTGTAATCTATCCGATCCCAACTGCGTCGACGTCCTCACGACTGCATACCACACACTTCTATCTTCCGCGTTAACAACCTGGTTACCGGAGCGTACGCTCACCTCCGCTGCATTCGTGGCGTTCGTCCACTCGGTCCTCAATGACCTTCCTTCATCGTCCTCCACTTCATCAACAAGTTCATCGAATGCAACAATCTTTGGAGAACACCTTGTTGACATGATTTGGTCCATCGATGCAGAGTTGGATGAAGTTTTATCGGATGCCAAGGTGGTCATGGCAAGCTGTGGCGACCAGGGGGCCATGTCCGGTATCAAGACCAAGGAAAACAAAGAGACGTCTGTGAAGGATATTTCTGTGCTTTTTTCCAAGGCAAAAAAAGCAAAGCAGAATGCCGAACATGATAAGGAAACGGTCACTGTCATCGTTAAAAAGTTCCTGGTATGTCATTCGATTTCACGCATTTCTACCTTCGCTAAACTATGTGAAATCCAGGACTCTGGAATTATCAATCCCGCCTTCTGTAGAGAACGACTTGACTCGGCAGTTCTGGCGAGTGTTGGACTGATCCTAGACAAAGTCTCGCTAGACAAGAAGGAAATCAGAACAAGAACCGGCTTATTGTGCGTCAATTTTTTTCGATTTAACGTATCTATACATACTGATTTTTGGCCTTGATGTCTCTAGCTATAAGCAAAACAAGTTCAATCTACTACGCGAGCAATCTGAAGGGTACAGCAAACTCACCGCTGAGCTAACAAGCAGCTTGAGTCCCGCTCATTCACCTGTGACCGGTCGTCCGACAGAATCCTATACCTCGATTGAAGACCGCGCTCGTCCAGTTTGGGAGAAAGTGATCAGTCTCATTGGTTACTTTGACCTGGATCCAAACAGAGCTCTGGATGTGATTCTTGATGTTCTTTCCGTCCATCTGGCGACTCATTACAGTTTCTTCATTGCTTTACTCTCATTTTCACCCTGGTCGGCATCATTTCGACGGCCATTATCGGAAAATGACATCGCAGATATGGCTGTCGATTCTGCTCCTGGCCTGTACAAGGGCAAAACTATTGACGAGGTTCTGTCATTGGCGGATAACATACCTCGCGATACTAAGTCAGTGTCAACTGGCAGTAGTCCACGGGTAATGGCTCAAGTTTTAGGTTTCAAATTCGCTTACTATCAAGTAAGTTTTTGCACACAATGTTGGTTTTGTGATATTACAATCATATTCGACTTAGTCATCAGACGTCAATGAGGTGACACCAAAGAACCTCTATCTGACTGCCGCGATTTTAATACGTGAAGGGTTTATCACGTTGGAAGATCTGTATCCCCATGTGTGTATGATTTATCACTGATGTCCCTCATATATTGAACCCTATAATTCAGGTTTCGCCTAGTGACGATGACATGGACAAAGTTCACAAAAACTATCTGGCCGACGTGCAGTCCAGGATATCTGGCGCCAAGACTAGCCAGCTAGCTATGGCTGCTCCATTGGAATCCGGTTCATCATCCCAATCTAAATCCAAAGCCGCCACTCCCACAGACCAAAAGAAACCCCCGGAAATAAAGGACCTGCCTAACCAAAAATTTGGTCTCCTGGCTGGTCTCCTGGCTGTGGGAGCTTTGAGACCTGCCTTTGCGATTATGTCCAAGTTTCCTTGGGCGGTCGATGCTCAACCTGAAATTGCCGACTTAATGCTTCGGGTGATGAAAGTTTCACTTTCGACCCTTTATGAATCGTCGTTCGTCACGAAGGAGCGAAACCCCAGTTTCACTCAACCTCGTGCTCGGTATGGGACCGCAGGCTTGTGTTATCCTCCTCCGCGAAAACCACTACTAACCCTTTGGGCGCCCACTCCGCCGAGCACCAGCACCAATGATTTTGTGTTCTTTTTCCCCGAGTGGACTGAGCGGGTGCCAATTTGTTCTTCGCTGGATGATCTAGTGGATGTCATTGAACCTTTGATGCGGTTCATCGGGTTACATATCTCCCGCGATCCATTGTTTTTAACTAAATTCCTGAGACTTGGACGCTCGCATCTACAATCTACGGTAGTCGTGATGTTCATTACACGTGAGACTTTGGTTCTCATTGTTTTCTCTTCTGGCAGGTACCTGTCGATCCTGAGACAAAGAAACCTTCCCGCGAACCTGATCCCGAGCATCCGATTCGCTTATTTTGGTTCAAGATATTACGATTGTATTTGCTTCCGGCCCTTCCTCTCATTAGAGGTAATGCTGTGTGCACCGTCGAGGTATGGAATATCATCAGACAATACGAGACCACGGCACGGTGGCGGCTCTATGGGGAATGGAAGTCGACGGTCTACAACTCCCACCCGGAGTTGCGTATCCGTCAAGTTCAAGCAGACAGAGAATCCAAAGGAATACTCCGACGCCTTTCTCACAACACCATCGACACACTCTCTGGGACCGTTGCAAAGCTGGCTCACTCAAACCCCTGCATTTTCTTCACGAATGCGGTCAATCAGATCATGGCCTATGACAATCTGGCCAATGTGGTCATACAAGCCTTGCGATATGTCACGAACATGGGTTTTGACGTCCTTGTTTTCATTATCCTGGATGCTCTGGCCAATCCAAGAAAAGAGCGAGTGAAGGACGATGGCGTGAATACGACGGATTGGCTTCAAAGTGTGTTTGCGGCGTAGTCTTTGTTTTTCCTCTGCTTATCCGTTTTAGGTCTTGCTTCATTCACCGGAATGCTATTCAGGCGCTACAGCGCTGACCTCACCCCCGTGCTAAAATACATCGTCCATCAGCTTCACAATGGTCAAACCACAGAAATTGTCGTCCTGCGAGAACTGATTTGGAAGATGGCCGGCATTGAGCCCTTGCCCAGCTTGTCTGACTCCCAAGTTACAGCAATGGCAGGTGGGCCTGTTCTTCGCATTGAGGCAGTGGCTTCCAGTACTCGTGGTGCCCGACTTGACCCAGGAGACGCCGTTCTCAAGGGCCCTCAAAGACTTGGCAAAGGGTTGTTAGAGTCATCCCTTGCATTGCCACTCCTTATCCAAGTGGCTCAACAGCGACAGGCGTGCGTTTTTAAGGCTCCGGATGCCCACCTGAAATCGCTGGCGGGTTTGTATGACACGGTATGCAGATGATGCGAACTTGAAGAATGATATTGACGTCATTCTACATTAGACCCATGGTGTACTGCTTCAGTATCTGGAACTTCTTACTTCTCCATCGGTTGTTCCTCCGCAGGACTACGCTAATAAAGTTTTGCCCTCTATCGCCGAACTTGGGGAGGCGTATGGTATATGTGCCCCAATCTGTATGCAGATTATTCGGCCGGTACTCCATGCGTCATTGCTGGTAAGTCTCAACCGATATGTCACGTATCTTGCTTGACCTAAATGCATTAGTCTGCGGCGTTGTCAATGCAAGAACAAGAGCGTCTAGCCAACGAGGAGGCGGAGAAACGTCTAAAAGCTGCCCTCACAGCCAAGCGGGAACCCACCACAGCTGCTTCCAGAATGGCTTCACCGAGTATCGGAAATTCGAGCAATGCAGACATCCAGGCCGACTCGAAACCTGCCATCCAGGAATCTAGTGCGATAGAGGATGTATCAATGGAGGCCGAGCCCACCTCTGTAGCAGTCTCCCCACCATCACCTGAGGCGAGTTTCTGTTTCGATCTTACTTCAAAAAAAGCTGACAACATATAACCACTTTGTTCTGCAGAACCCATGGCTCCCTGAACTTTCCGCGCTGTTCGACGATATTAAGAAAATAGCTCCGGGAAATTCTTTCGAGGTCATCGGGTGAGGACCCATAGGCAACTTTGCGATGCTCTAGGCTAAACCATCTTAACGTTCGCTGCAGGCCCGGCTTCTACGTCACATTCTGGCAGTTGTCTACCTATGATTTGACGCCTCCAGCTACCAAATACGACGAGGAAGGCGCTGCTTTGCGGACGTTGAGCCGTCAAGAAGATTCAAAGTTCATTGCGGCTGATCGATCTGCGGATCGGACCAGAAGGCAAATGGCGTCTTCTCATCGTACCCGGCGAGATCGGTACAATGCCTTCGTGAATACTCTGGCGCAAGAATTTAAGGAGCAAACGGTCTCGCGAGCCTTTACTATGAAGCGCTTGACCCGTGAAAAGCAATATTGGTTTTCTCATGGTAAGATATTCTTCCTTATATCCCGACTTGTAAACTCATGATGGATGTGAGTAGCCCCAAAGGCGATGACACTCGTATGGTCTCTAATTGAGCATTGCATACAACCTCGATGTCTTCTCTCCCCCATGGACGCTGATTTTTGCGCCCAAATCATCAAAGTCATACATACTCAAGGAACGCCGGGATTCTATACACTCATGTGTTATGACAAGGCAAGTTCAAACCTATCTTGTAATCGGCTTTCGATTAAGTTGTCTTATAGTTGCTGGGAGATCATGTAAAAGTTGTCTTATTTTCGTGCAGCGAGTATGAAGCTCGAAACTATGGTTTGTCGGATTCCTACCTCACTAGTGCTTGTTAACCAATTATGCAGGCCGCTTCTTGCTGGGCATCTTGACGGACCTTTACAAGTGGCACCTTGACGAGCAGCTATACATTCAGGATAATCGAACAAAGATCGGCGGGAAAACTGTCTTGCATCCAGGGCTTCAAACCAGATGGACAAACAACACAGTTATTTCTGACAACCTACTAAAGTGGGTGGGTTTCCAACAAATCCTTCGAAAATGGCATAGGAAACTTGGGAAGGCACGTCCATAAATTTACTCTGATGTGCAAGTGACATTTATTGTTCCCTTGAATTCTGCAGTGCTTCACGGAGTGCATTCAGACGGGAGAATTCATGCATGTCTACAACGCTATCATCGTCCTGAAGGAGATTCTTCCTATTTTCCCTCTCTCCACGGTGTACGATACTGGGACCGGTCTTGATAGGGCAATGGATCACTTCCTAGAAACAGAGGAACGTGGAGATCTAAAAATTTTAGGTCGAGCGTAGGTCTAACCATATCAACCATATTGAAATCCGCTAACTTTATTAACTGAAAGATATTCCGCAAGCCTTAAGAAAAGGGAAGCGTTGTGGGCAATGCCAAAGACCTTAAGCAAAGTTCGTTTCCGCTTATTTCGCCTATTGTGGACTATGCACACTTATTACCGCCTTAGCAAAATGGAGTTTCCGCATCACCTAAACCGACAGGTCCGGCTAGTAACACGTCGACCGAGAAAACTCGCAATGCTATACCTCCTAGTGGCCCGAGCTCCCAAACTGTCCCGGCGGGCGATGCTCGTCGCAACACCACTCAACCTGCTGCCTCGACGCCCTCTGCGCCTCGCGCTCAGCTTGCCAATGCCAACAGTGCATCCACGACGGCTGACAAGCCAAGCAGTGGCCTCAGTTCAACAAAACTGGCCATGGAAAGGTATTTTTTTTGTCATCCTTTTTTCCTCTTGTTAAATCCACGCGTTTTCCAGTATTCCCCGACCAGAGGTTGTAAAGAGGGTTCGACCAGACACGAAGAACGGCGAATCACCCAAGCCAACTAATGACACCAAGTCCCTCACTAAGCAAGACCATGCTGCGACGACTAAACCCACTGGCTCATCTCATACCAATGATACGCGATCAGTGTTGAAGGAAGGAACATCTACACCTACCCGTCTCGGTAACCACACGAGCTCTCGTTATAGTAGCCCTGCTGTTGTGGCTGACCCCTCCCGCTCACATGGCAAAGAGGTTCTTCGCCCTCAGACGCCGGCCCAAGGGCCATCCAATACACATGGCACCCTTGGAAAGGAACCTCCAAAATCCCCTCGAAGCCATCGTCCTGTAGACGATAAAGCTCCGCGTGCAGACCCTAATCCTGTTATGCCCCCTCCCTCCGTTCCCAGCCAGACTCTTTCGGCTCAAGAACTCCGAGAGACAGCCAAACAATCCATTGGCCGTCCCCCAGATAAAGGGGAAGACAAGGGTGTTCGATCCACTAATGAAACCCGAAATCAAAATGGTTCTGCTGATCCGTCCCCAACTTCTCGCCGTCGATCAGCCTCTCCACTCAGTCGTCCAGGCACAAGGAACCCAAGTGCCGAGAGCCGCGCAAGTGGAGGCCAAGCTCGTTCGGACCGAGGAAATGCAGACGGTGATGACAAACGATCGGACCGGGAATCCCGTCAAGAAGCCCGAGATCATGGGGCGACTCTTGGGCGCCGAGATAGTCTAACCCACAACCGAAGCGATAGAGGCGGCAGGGATCGTACCGACAAAGACAAGGAAGGTGAGAAAGACAGAGAACGAGAACGGGGTCGGGATAGGCATGGTGATAGAGACCGGGACAAAGAGCGTGATAGGGATCGGGACAGGGAACGAGATCGCGATAGAGACAGGGAACGAGATCGCGATCGGGATCGGGATAGGGAGAGAGACAGGGACCGGCATCGAAGAGATGACAAGGAGCGGGACCGTGATGGACGAAAAGAACGCCCAGCGGCCAACACTCCGGTTCCAGTCCCAGAAGACCGCGCTCCGCCTACTCGACCTGATCCCTCCAGACATCGAAACGCCCAGAATGGCGAAGAGGGTCTTGGCAAGAGAAGAAGGCCCGCTGATGATGACGTGAGCTAGTGTGAAGTCCCTTGCAGCATGTCACTGACGGCTAATTCATGACAGCCGGAGAGAGGTTCAAAACGTAGTTCACGCAAAGATGGACACCGAGAGGACCGGAGTCGGCGATCCTCGGATAAGGAAGGTCACGACAGGACTCGCGAATCCGACAGGCGGCGAAAAGATCGCGATGCATCTGAAATGGACGGTCGTGGCCCATCTTCAGAGAAGGTATGTCCATTGATTCATTGTTCTTTCGCTGTTTCTCATACCTCACATAGTCTGGTGACAAACGGATACCCGAAGGTCCTTCGTCAAAGATCTTACCGCCCAGCACACCTTCGGCACCACGAGCAATGTCATCTGGTGATATTGCGAGGGCAGGAAAGACGGACTTGGGACCTGGCCGTGATCGTCACCGCGACCATCATATCCCACAAAACGGGCCTTCAGGCAGCTCCAGTAGCTCGACTCAACAGGAAGGCGCATCACATGGTCTTGGTAGTCTCCGCTCTCGCATAGGTGAAAAGGAACTTCCCCGTTCGCTACCTCAAGCGCCCCTTAATTCGTACCGTCCCGACCCTCCACGAACAGATGAAGACCGAGAAGGGAACAGAAAACGGACATTATCAGGTGCGCATTACGCTTAGACCGGATCTTCAGGCACTCACTTTGTTTCACAGCAGATCGTGAGAAGGATGTGGGTGATACTACGTCAGGTTTGGGAAGCGAACAAACAATGCAACCTCCCAAGCGACCTCGAATCAATCGCAACCGGTACCCGTCCTCCCAAAGTTCTCATGCAATAGCGAAGAAACTGTTGCCCATCGATCCCCAGGCTGGGGACAAGACACGGGGTAGGAAGGATTGAACATTTGTGGTGTATCATACGTATTGTAGTATTTATGTACCCTCTCATCTGCAAGTTGCAACTACCTGCGTCCTTACCTCTACTCTCTTTCCAAATACATGGAGTGATAAGTTATGTGAAAAAGGCTAAATGCGAGTTAAATTGAAATTACGTTTGTGAGGGGATCATCGATCATCGATTATCTCCCTTTTATCAGCGTGAGGAACTCCTCACGCGTCTTTTGTTGGGTCCGGAAACAGCCGAGCATGCAAGATGTAACAGTTATAGAGCCCGGCTTTTGCACTCCACGCATGGTCATGCATAGATGGCTATAATGGACCAGAACGGCGGTGAGGCTGTGCATGGTCTCAACTTGGCAAGCCGACTCACGTTGCTTCCATGACCACAGCCACGCCTCGGGGTTTGATTGCTTCCTGCACTGCAATGGCGATTTGCTTTGTAAGGCGTTCCTGAACTTGTAAACGACGACTGAAAGTTTCTGCAATCCGAGCTAGCTTAGACAAGCCAAGTACGAGTTGATTCGGGATATAAGCTATTGCAATCTGATGGGGAATGATTCAGGATGGAATATATTTTGTTTTATTGTTCGACGACGCACTTTTCCGGTAAACGGAACGAGATGGTGTTCACACAAGCTGGAGATGTCAATGTCACGAACAAGCACCATCTCATCATGATCTTCCGCAAACACGGCGTCATTGATGACGTCTGTTGTCGACACACACTTAGCGACTGAGTAAGACGTTTACAGAGTCTTTGCACCTGCCAAGCGCTCTTCATATCCTCGCGTCATCCACATCAACGCCTGAGCATACCGTTCCGGTGTTCGCTGTAGGCCCTCCCGATTAGGATCCTCACCAATACACTCCAGGATCGTCCGCACTGCCGAGGCAAGTTTCTGCTCCCGAGCAGCTTTCTCAGCCACAGTGGCATTCAACCTGAAAACAGTGGATTTCGCTGTTACGCATGTATCCAGAATAAGGCTCGACATTGTATTCCGAGGTGGAGCTTACCAGGCCACCCTAAGCCATGGGGATCTGGTAACGGGCTATCTCTCTCAGGCGCATGTGATACAGTTGTCAGAGGTGTGGACACTCCGGAGGGAGCGCGAAACCCGTATCCATCATGGACATGGGAGTTCGAAAGTCCTGTTGCAATTGAGTTGGTGTGATTGTTGTCGGGGTTGCCATCGCCTCCTCGGGAGGGTTCTGAATAGGGACCAGAGCCAACCAGGTCTGAGACCTCTAGTTGCTTTAATTGGAGTTGTCGCAAACCATCCGACAGCATAGTACCATGAGAGACATCGCCAGTTGAAGGGGTCATAGGATGTGAAAGGACTAGCGAGACCAGCTACACGCGGAGACAAGAGACTAGTTGGGATGACTGAACGTAAATTTGGACACACCTTGTGAACTTCAACTTTTCAGATCGTTTCACGTGTCGTAGTAAGGCCCGGAAATGGCAAGTTCTAGCCAGCTTGGAGTGTCCGTCGACCGAGATCATTCATGATCAGACACGACAACGTCCTCCAGATCTGGATATTTGAAAGGCATGCCTCTCTGAGCAACTGGCGAAGTATCACTTCTCTCGGTTTTGTTTTTCCATATGTGCACTAAGTCACAGCTTTCCATCTCCCTTAAATTGTCTTGCACTGCAGCGGTAATGAAATCACCCCGGGCCTCATTTGCGGAAGGCCGTCGACGAATCTACACCGATTGTGGACAACAAAAAGCCATACGCAAGATGAACTGAAGCCTTGCAACCCTTCATTAAACAAGAAAAGCGGCATATATATCGATGCGCCTTCCAACTTCCTATTGTTCCACAATGTGTCAACGGTTGGGCGCTCGTCATATGACGTTTTCTGATGATTTTCACCTGCCATCGTGCGGGCCTTCCTTGCAGAAAGAGGAACGAAGGCCACCACAGACTTTGGATTCTGTCTACGACGCTTGGTTGGCTTCTCGATTAATGGGCAGCCAAAGAGGAACCTACCTTGTGCCTGGATCTCAGCGACCACTGAATAGAGTGAATGCGAGATTGGCGTGCATCATCACGAAAAAATGCGCATTTGACTTGTTCAAAACCATCTGGGGGCTCCATCCTGTACGGACTACTCTTATGATGTCCTTGAATATCATCCGGAGTGTCTTTCCTGCCTTCCGTGGTTACTCACAGGCAAGCTGCTAACGATGTACCGTCGTCTCTTCTTTCTGATATCCCTCTCTCACAGGCTATGATAATCGACGAGGTCTGTTGACCAGTTATGATCCGATAATTAGTAATTAATGGCTGCCGTTATATCAGCTCCAGTCTCTAATTTCTTCAGGCAGTTTCACGTGGTCCCGGCTCCTGCACTTGCTCAGCACAGAAATTCTTAGAAGAATTTTGGAAGGTCTACTTGACTCGTTCGCGTAAGTCTTTTCCCACAGTTCCGGGTTTGGCTCACATTTGAGCTTTCAGCGTGTCCAACGAGAATCTGGTACTTGGCTCCGCACGATATTTTGTTGAATATCAACAACTGGAACAACGTGTTCGTTTGGATCTCCCTACGCTGGCCGATCCCATAGTGCGCGATCTCCTCCAGGAATCGGATCTTTTTGCCCGATCCTTCAACGGAGGGGGTTTCGGGCTACTCTCACCGCTCGACTTCATCAATATCCTTGCCCTTATCACCGAAGTTGCTTCCCACCTCCTCGTCATCCTTTCCCTCACAGGTGGTGCAACCCATTTCGGTGTTCTCCTGCTTTCAATTTTTTCCGCAACTTTACCATTACTTGCGACGTGGTTCGGATTTTCTCAACCGCAATCTGAAGCGTTGTATAACCCACGAGAGGTTCGCGCGGCCGACCGACAAGAGAAATTGCGAAACCTAGCTTACAGTGACACTCATCGTCCTGAAATCGTGTTATTCGGGCTCGGAGATTGGATATTACAATCATGGGCCAGCGCACGGAAGGTCGTCCTTAGCTCAGAGCAATCACACTTTACGAGAGAGTCACCTATTCTTGCTCACGTCAATTTCGCCGACTTTTTATTTGCACTACAGAATGTTTGTTTGATTTTCCTTTCTTGTAAACTGGGTATATATTCATTCCGATGAATTACCAGATTCCCGTTGTCCTATTACTCCAAACCTCGTCGGCATCGCTCGGCTCTCTGACTCTGTATCGCAGCTCCATCCAATCTGTGGTATTTGCTGTTGGACAATTATTTACGACTACACGGATGGCTTTCCAGGGCATCTTTCTTATGGGCGCATTTTGCGCTGCTATGAAAATTAAACCACGGTTGCACCCTAAGGATGAGGAGAAAGTGGCATACCGGGCGTTACCAGGAGGTGTAAGAATTCAAGCTAGGTGCGCGGAATTCAACAGCTCGATAAAGAAGACCCGCTCACAGCTGAATAGAGGGCTATCATATACGTACCCTGGAAGTAACGAACCCGCATTACGAGACGTCAGTTTTTCACTCGAACCCGGAGAATCCCTTGCGATAGTCGGTTACAACGGGTCTGGTAAGTCCTATTGCTCTCGATGGCAGCCCAATCCTTTCACTTAACCTACCCCGAACAGGGAAGTCGACGCTTGCAAAGATCCTCCTCCGCATCATAGGTTTCGACCAAGGCGACCTAATGGTAAACGGGTATGATATTCGGCAATACAACCCCGCCGAATATCACCGGCACCTCACCGCTGTTTTTCAAGGCTTCTCCAAGTTCAATTCGACGATCAAGGAAAATGTTGGCCTGGGATTCGTGGAGAAGATGGGCTCGCGGATAGCCGTGGAGACTGCAGTTCATCTGGCTGAGGCTGACGCCATCATCGAGGCGTTACCGAATGGGCTACGTACTACACTGGAAACCCCTGGGTTTGAGTCAATAGCGTACCCAGGCAGCACTGGCCACCAGCAGTCCCCCCACCATCATGGTTTATCCGGTGGCGAGGTGAGTTTACAGTCTATCCTTCAAGAAATACCGTCGCTCAGATGATAATAGTGGCAAAGGATCGCCATTGCTCGTGCTTTCATGAGAGCCAATCAACCCGAGATCGACTTACTTCTCTTTGATGAACCAGTGCGTAAAATGCTGACCCGGATGATGCATGAAAGTACTGAAACATTACCTAGACTTCATCATTAGATCCGCATGCGCAGAACCATATATTCGATACCATAGACAAGATTTCCCGGTCTTCTTCTGGCGAGCGGATAAAGAGCGTAATATTCATCACACACCGGCTTTCGACCGCCCGTCGTGCGGACAAAGTCGCAATGATGGAAAATGGGGTATTTAGTTTCAGCTTTTGATGTGTGGTTTCCCCGTTGACAAACCTGTATTGAGCAGACCATCTCCGAATTTGGAACGCACGAAGAACTACTTAGCAAACGCGGATCTTATGCTGCATTGTATCAAGCATCAGTATAGACTGATTGAGTAGAATTTGAATTTATCAGAAAAATAATACTGTACCACCTACCTGTAGATTGATTATCTATGTTACTTCTCGTGTGGAGTAATCCAAGTATACTACCATCCCATCATCGAGGAAAGCGTCTACTGGGCACCCGTCTAACCCAGCAGTCGTGAGAGGTGTCGACTTCTCTGACACTCCATGTACGCCGACCAGAAGCCCAACATTCCTTATACTTTGAATCAATGATGGAACTTGGATCTGGTTGAGCTTGCTATGAGCGAAAGATCCCACGAAATTGAATATTGACTTCACCAGAAGATCGGCATCAACGAAGACGCCTAAAAGGTTATTTGCCCTTGCGAACTCGACAGCAGCACCAAGGCTGAAAAGTCTCCTGTCATTCTCGTCTTCAATACCCAATGCAGTACGGCTGTGGGAGTAATCGCCCTTCTTTCCGCATTGCGAGGCGAAAAACACAGGATCTGTACGGTCATGAAGGCTATTATTTCGAGGAAAGTACAACTTGACTTACAATTAGGTTGTTTCCAATTCAAGGCAGAGCATACATCGGGGGAGAAAGCAGTGAAAACGATCCGTCGACGAGTAGAAACTCCCCCAACAGAGGCAGAAATGTGGTATATAGTCCGCAATACCGAGTCTACAAAATGATTTAAATCCAACCGATGTGCGAGAGGCCGGTGTGTGGTTATCGTTCGTGACGGGTAGGCCAATTCAAGACTCATACCAACGGCCATCGGCAAAATCTTGAAATTTGTCATCAAGTGGTGGAGAGGCTTGACAAGTCACAAAGATAAACACACCTGCATGAGGTGGGCTAGAGAAACCATTGAACGAGCTACAAGGACAGGCCAGTCATTCGCCATTGAGCCACTTGGCAGTTTCAAATGTCTCCCCAGGCGAGCTGCCAAGGCTTCAAACTGTGCAAGAGTAACATCGGCGACGGTTAAGTCAAAGGCAGACTCCGGGAGTAGCCAATCGGGATAAACAACAGGATGGAGGTCACGAGTCACTTGGACGACGACGTAGATATAATTCCCCTTCAACGACGAAATTGTCAAGGTGCGGCTTGCCGCGCTAGACATAAAGTGGGTCGATGGTGAATTTTGTGCGGACGCGGAGAAACTGGAGTGATGTGGCCACGGAGAAAAAGATGACTGCGGAATCGCAGAAATCGGCCACGCTACAGACTTCCAGTACGTTTCTACATCACCTCCGACCTCAAGAGTAACACCATCGAAAGGTTTGATGACGTTTACCTCAAAGGAGACCTATTTTCGATTAATTACTGGCATTGCAATTTTCAGCGTTTGTTGCTCACCTCGCCAACAACATGTAACCGATTGTCGAGGATTGGCAAAATAAATGCTTGGTTGTTCTCAATATTTGCAAAAAGAGACGGCAGTGCTATGGCACGCCCAATAATTTTAGAACCAAAGTTGGGGTAGATGGAGAACTCCAGGGAGAGGTTGTCGAGGGAAGGTATCTGGAAGGCAAATATGCCATGTTCGTCTCGTTGCGGCAGTGAGATGCTGTACGGCGCAGAATTCACATCAGGACTGGTTGTCATGACTAGCTTCAGTGGAGTTGACGCAAGAAGGTGCTCATCTTTGAAGGCGGGACTAAGGAGGCGGTGGTGAAGTCGTACGCCAGAAAAGCCCTTAGGCCAGCCAGACGAGTGTCCAATGGAAAACTGAACCAAGTTGCTTCTGTCCAAGTAGTTGTGTCCATATACTCGATGCGGCATGATGGGCGGAGGGAGTGAAAGTGAAGGTATGAGATCAATCTCGGATTCCACGGGCTTTCCTATGTCTGAGAGAGGAGAATTAGGGGGTTTCTTAACGTCACTTGTAGATGGAAACTTGGTGGAGGCATCTAGGAGATAGCTCAAACATTTGTGGTGCCCATACCAGGCGGCGTAGTGTACAGGCAAGTGGCCAAGTTCGTCGATTGCTCGAGCCCGACCACCAGCCTCCAGAAGAACATGGACACAGTCATCGTGACCATAGCGCGCTGCAAAAAATAGTGGCGTCCACTCGTGATATTTATCTGGAGTATCCCACCCATCCTGATGTAAGAGGATCTTACAGACGGCGACGTGACCTTCTCGAGCAGCTAGATGCATGGGGTACTCTCCGTTACTGTTCGGCAGGCATCTAGCTCCACGTTGGAGCAAGAACAAGACCACAGCGACATGGCCAGATCGACTGGCAAGGGACAGAGGGATGAGATCGCCCACCGACGTAATAGGCTGCACTGGGACCTTTCCTTCTTCTATCAGCACCCTGACACACTCCACACTTCCCCTCAACGTCGCATATACGAGAGGGCTATAATTGTCCATATCAAGGGTATTCGGAGGCAACTTAGCCTCTAAGAGTCGATGGCAGACGTGTGGATGCCCATTCATGGACGCATAATGTAGGGCTGAGCGACCATAAGCGTCAACTTTGTCAATCTGTACGCCTTTTTCAATGCAAAGATTTACTAGTCGAAGAGTTCCAGCGATAGCCGCCGTATGGAGGCAGGTTCGGCCATTAATGTCATCGATGAAATGAAAGTCAAACGGGGAACCAAGTGAGGGCATAATTAAATCGGCCAGATCAGGCGCCTCGATGATAACGTTCCACAATATACGAGTGACGTTGGTTTTCCCGCCTTCTTGTTGACCGAGTAAGTCAGAATGACGGACACAGTCTATGATCGAGCTAGGGTCAGAACTTGCAACTGCCTTTCGGAGATTATTCTCCAGATCATGAAAGGGTCCGAGATGTGTTCGTTCAGCCATTATCTGCTGCGTGAAGATGTCATTGGCTGCAGGCCCTTCAAATTTTAGACCCGAGGACAAATCAGTGAGATCGAGAAGGCATATGGCAACCGTGTCAGAAAGCTCTGAAATAAGCTAAATTTGGCCGTTATTGAGCATATTCTAACACTAGAAGTAGGAAAGCGGACCTGTCTGTTAAACACCGGTTGAACGTCCACCTGTCGGGCAAGATAGAGCTCTTTCGTGGTTGACGTAGACCGTTTATCAAATTTCTTCAGAATCTTGCGAAAACCCGTGGCATTTAACTCGACGAATTGCTGAAAAGAACTTGTTCGAATAAGTTGGAGAGAAGAAATGTGAATTGCACCTACCTGCAGCTTTCCAAGATCTCGTTCTAGGAGCCGAAATCCCTCTTCAACTACACTCCATTCAACGTGATTTTGCGTAGTGTCACCGGGGGTGTCTGGAAGTCCTCTCATTGCGGCAGCCCTGCGCTTGGAAAGCAGCGTTTCGAGTCGTAACTTGAGCTCCGTCTCCTTTTGCAGATAAAATGTGTTGATCTGTGGCCATCGGTCACAACGAATGAAAAAAATGTGTTTCCAGTCAAGAAGTCTGAGGTTTCCGTACCTTCTCCAGTTCGCGTTCGAGTTTGAAGAAAAAGGCAGCTTTATGAGCTTGGAAATCAGAACCTCTGTCCTCATCCCGGCGCGACGTA
>Ga0210383_10000354_pt1 | contig 43772 bp, 40 predicted proteins | sample IncBWC14OmetaG_FD_160072 | JGI IMG/M metagenome (GOLD analysis project Ga0210383, IMG submission 160072) | Forest soil microbial communities from Barre Woods Harvard Forest LTER site, Petersham, Massachusetts, United States - Inc-BW-C-14-O ...
CCCGAGGAGACGGCGCGGGCCGGGATTTGGGTTGAGCGCAACGGCCGTCGCCTCCTCTCGTTCTCGTGCAACGACTATCTCAATCTCAGCCAGCATCCGAAGATCATCGCTGCCGCGATCGCCGCGACGGAACGCTACGGCATCGGCGCCGGCGCGTCGCGGCTCGTGACTGGCAATCACCCACTCTATGCCGAGCTCGAAGAACGGCTGGCGCGGCTCAAAGGCAGCGAAGCGGCTTGCGTCTTCGGTTCGGGCTATCTCGCCAATACCGGCATCGTTCCCGTGCTGGTCGGGCCCGATGATCTGATCGTGCTCGACGAGTTATCGCACGCCTGTCTTCATGCCGGTGCCAAACTCAGCGGCGCTAAGATTCATCTCTATCGCCACGCCAATGCGGCACATGTGCAAACGCTGCTGGCCGCGCACCGCGCCGAAACCAAACGCGCCCTCATCGCGACCGATGGCGTTTTCTCCATGGATGGCGATCTGGCGCCGCTTGCCGAACTCGCCGATATCGCCAAGCACTTCGACGCCTGGCTCCTGTCCGACGACGCCCACGGCTTGGGCGTGGTCGGCGGCGGTCGCGGCTCGACATTTGCGGTAGGCGGCGCTGAAGTGCCGTTGCAGATGGGCACGCTGTCAAAGGCCGTCGGCACCTATGGCGGCTATTTGTGCGCCTCGCAGCCGGTGATCGATTTGATGCGCACCCGCGCCCGCACCTTCATCTATTCGACCGGCCTGCCGCCGCCGGTCGTCGCCGCGGCCATTGCCGCGCTCGATGTGATCGAAACCGAGCCGGGTTATGTCGCCGAGCCGTTGCGCAAAGCCCGCCAGTTCACGCGCGCCCTCAACCTTCCGGAAGCGCAGAGCGCCATAGTGCCGGTGATTGTCGGGGAAACCGAAGCTGCGCTTTCCGCGTCCGAACTTCTGCGCAACGAAGGCTTTCTCGTTGTTGCCATCCGGCCACCGACGGTGCCGCCCGGAACGGCTCGGCTGCGCTTTGCCTTTACCGCGCAACATCCGGACGCCGAAATCGAACGGCTTGCCGACGCCGTCCGCCGACGCGTGATAAGGCATTGACGCGTGACCGCGATCTTCATCACCGGAACCGGGACGGACGTCGGCAAGACCTACGTCACCGCCGCGCTGATCCGGCATTTGCGCCAAATGGGCCGAAGCGTCGAGGCATTGAAGCCAGTGGTGAGCGGCTTTGATCCGGCTTTGCCGGCGACGAGTGATCCGGGCGTCCTATTGAAAGCGCTGGGGTTTTCGGTGACGCAGCAAGACATCGAGCGGATCTCGCCCTGGCGGTATCGTGCTCCGGTGTCGCCCGATCTCGCCGCCAAACGCGAGGGCCAGACCATCGACGTCGACGGCGTTATCAGCTTTTGCCGGACCGCGATCGACCAGTGCCGCGACATCCTGCTGATCGAGGGCGTCGGCGGCATCATGGTGCCGCTCGACGATCAGCGCACCGTGCTCGACCTGATGATGGCGCTGCAATTGCCGCTGATCCTGGTTGCGGGTTCCTATCTCGGCACAATCAGTCACACGCTGACTGCGCTCGACGCGCTGTTTCGCCGCAATCTGAAGGTTTTGGCGACAATCGTCAGCGAGACGCCCAATTCCACGGTGCCGTTAGCCGATACCGTCGCGGCAATCGCACGTTTTGCAAACCCGGTGATTGGCCTGCCGCGGCAAAGGTATAGCCGAGCCGCCGGCTCTGAGACGCCGCCGGACGAGAAAGCAGGCCGCACCGTTGCCGCATTCGACCGTATCTTCAGCGGGCCGGACTCATCCTAGGTTATCTGACCGGGCGCGAAGCATTGACGACACGTGAGTCGACAATGGCCGCCACCTCGATAGAATTGCCACCATGGCCAAACAAATTCACCTTGTTCTCGCGGGCGTAGCGACCGGAGCGGCCCTGACGCTTCTCGCGAGCCAAATTCCGATCGGCGCCCTGGCAAAATCCGCCGGCCACGCCGATGAATACCGGGTGCTCGAACTTTTCGACGACGCCTTCGAGCAGGTGCGGCAGAACTACGTCGAAAAACCCGACGACAAAAAGCTGATCGAGAATGCCATCAACGGCATGATGGCCGCGCTCGGCGATTCTTATTATCTCGATGCCAAATCGGCGAGCCACACCGTGGCCTGCACGACGAGCGGCTGCCCCTCAGCCGATGTCGGACTTCGTTTCACCATCGCCGATGGGCTGCCAAGGGTCATAACGGCGATCGACGGTTCGCCCGCGGCCAAGGCCGGCCTCCTGACGGGCGATATCATCACCACGATCGACGATCAGCCGCTTGACGAGCTCACGGCCTATCAGGTCGGCCAAATGCTCAACGGCGAGCCCGGCACGACGGTGCATTTGAGCGTCGGGCGTCCCGGTTCGGACAAACCGATCGACCTCGCCTTGGTCCGCGATCACGTCACCGCGCGCTCCGTCCGCTCGCAGGTCGAAGGCGGCGATATTGGCTATATCAGGGTGGCGCAGTTCAACGACAATACGGCCGACGAGCTGAAGAAGGCGATGGAAGAGATCGCCGCCGCGGTTCCGGCCGACAAGCTCAAAGGCTATGTTGTCGATCTGCGCAATAATCCCGGTGGCGTCTTGGACGGCGCCGTTGCGGTAAGCGATGCGTTCCTCGACGGCGGCGCTATCGTTGCAATCGGCGGCCGCACCGCGAGCAACGCCAAGGACATCCGTGTCAAGGCCAGCAATCTCAGCAATGGCAAGCGCGTTGTGGTTCTCATCAATGCCGGATCGGCGTCCACTGCCGAAGTCGTCGCCGGCGCGTTGCAGGACAATCATCGCGCCACACTGATCGGCACGCGCACCTATGGCGCGGGTTCAGTATTGACAGAGACCTCGCTCGGTCGCGGCCAGGGCACGCTCCGCCTCGCCACGGAACAGTATTTTACGCCCTCCGGCCATGCGATCGAGGCCAAGGGCATTTCACCCGATATCGAAGTGCCGCAGGACGTGCCCGACAATCTGAAATCGACCGCGCGGTCGGGCGCCGGCAAGAAGCCGGTCTTGCAATCCTATATTCCAGCCGACCCGAGTGCCGACAAGGCGCTTAACCGCGCCTATGCCGAGTTGCGGGGAACGCACGCGAATTAACGCCTGGCGCGTCCGATGCGCGGCCCGCAGCGACTGCTCTCACCGGCGGTCGCATGAGTTCGTTTCTAATTAATCCTCCAAAAACGTGCGGCGCGAAGAGGCCCGACCACGTCTTTATTTGGCGAAGAAATGAACTTGCGCGATCGTTTCCATCGTGCCCTCGAAGTTGAACAGCGCGTGCAGAACAAAGGTCAGCACCGTCGAGCCGCTGCGCCAGCGCATGTAGCCCAAAAACAGCCCGACGACGAAAATCTGCAGGATGCCGACCCAGTCATATTGCACGTGCGGCGCCGCGAAGAGCACCGCGGTCGCAAGGACGCCGGGCCAAGCCAAGCGCTCAGGGCGGACGAAGCCGCGGAATAGAAAGCCACGAAACAAAATCTCTTCGCCCGCCGGCGCGACGACAATGGCGGCGAACAACATCCCCGGCAGCCAGCCCTCGGCGACGGCCGTCGTGTAGGACTGCAATTGAAACGGGGTCACCAGGGGCTGGCCGCTGAGCAGCAGCAACCCATCGCTCGCCGCGATCAAAAGCACGAGACCGCCGATGGCAAAAAGCAGTTGGCGCAGCTTTGGCCGAACCAGCGCCAGATAGTCAGCGGAATTGGCGTGCGCGAGCCGAACGGCAATGAGTACGACGGCGACGACGACCAGATTGAGCGGCAGCACGGACTCGGCGAGGAGCTTGCCGTCGTACGGGCTCGCCGCCAACAACGACAGGTCCCCGCGCTGCCACCAGATGACGGCAACGCTCGCCACGATCTGGCCCAAGGCATACGCCAGGACCGCCCAGCCAAGCGTTGCCCAGTAACCCCAAATTTTCATTGCGTTCCGTGACTGTCCTTACGGCACCAGGATGATCGAGCCGGTGGTGGAGCGCCCTTCCAGATCACGGTGCGCCTGCTGGGCATCGCGGAGCGGATATTTTTGGTTGATCGGAATTTTCACCGCGCCTTTGCCGACGACGTCGAACAGATCGTTGGCGATGGCCAGCAGATCCTCGCGCTTGGCGGCATAGGTGTTGAGTGTCGGCCGGGTCGCGAACAGCGAGCCTTTCTGCTGCAGGATATTGATGTTGAAGGCGTCGATCTGGCCCGACGAACTGCCGAAGCTTGCGAACAGGCCGAGCGGGCGGATGCAATCGAGCGACGCCGGGAAAGTGGTCTTGCCGACGCCGTCATAGACGACATCGCACAGCTTGCTGCCGGTGATCTCTTTGACGCGGGCGACGAAGTCCTCTTCGCGATAGAGGATCGTGTGGTGACAGCCATTGGCTTTAGCGAGCGCGGCCTTTTCCTTCGAGCCGACGGTGCCGATAACGTTGGCGCCGAGATAATTCGCCCATTGGCACAAGATCAGGCCGACGCCGCCGGCAGCGGCGTGCATCAAGATGTTCATGCCCTTCTCGACCTTGAAGGTCCGGCGTAACAGATATTCGGCCGTCATGCCCTTGAGCATCATTGCGGCGGCCTGCTCGTAGCTGATATTGGCCGGAAGTTTCACGGCGCGATCTGCCGGCACCAGCCGTTCGGCGGTGTAGCAGCCAAGCGGCAACACATAGGCGACGCGGTCGCCGACCTTGAGGTCGCTGACGCCCGGCCCGACCGCAACGACCTCGCCGGCCGCTTCATTGCCAATGATAAATGGCATGCCGCCCGCCGCCGGATAGAGGCCCATGCGGAAGTAAGTGTCGATGAAGTTGACGCCGCAGGCGTGTTGCTTGACCCGGACCTGGCCCTGCCCCGGCGCTCCCACTTCAACTTCTTCATAGGTCAAAACCTCTGGCCCACCCGGCTTATGAACGCGTACAGCCGCAACCATTTTCCTCTCCTTCAACAAATTCGCATTGTGTTTAGAAAAGCTCGGCCGGGATCATAGGCGGCAGCAACTCGAATACAAGGCACAGCTTCCTCTGCGGCCGCCGGCGCTTACGGCGAAGTCAACGCGCGCCAGAGACGTTGAGCACGGCGCCGGTGACATAGGAGGCTGCATCCGAGAGCAGGAACAGCACGGTTTCGGCGATTTCGTCGGGTTCGCCAGGCCGCCCCATTGGTAATAGCGGCGTGATCCGCTCGAGCCGTCCGGGCTCGTGAATTTCTGTCCTTGTCGGGCCCGGCCGCACCGCATTGACGCGGATGCCTTCCTTGGCCACTTCGCGAGCGAGCCCATTGGTGAGCGCATCGACGCCGCCCTTGGCGGCGGCATAAAAGACATATTCGCCCGCGCCACCGGTCAGCGCCGCAATCGACGACAACAGTACGATCGAACCGCCCTTGCCGCCATGCGCTGTCAACATGCGGCGCACCGCTTCGCGCGCGCAGATGATGGCGCCGAACAGATTGACGTCGAGCACCTCGCGGATGGTCGCCGCGCTCGCCGCATCGAGCCGCGAGTTCTTGCCGCCGATGCCGGAACTGTGGACGAAATGAGTGATCGGCCCGAGCGCCTGCGTCGCTTGGTCGAAGACGCGCAGAATATCCTCTTCCTTTGTCATGTCGCCCTGGAGCGTCACGGCGCGGCCACCGGCCTTTTTCACCGCCGCGGCAACCTCTTCGGCGGCGTCAGCGCGGCTCATGTAATTGATGGCGACGTCATAGCCGCGTGCGGCCGCAAGCTTTGCTGTCGATGCGCCAATGCCGCGGCTGCCGCCGGCAATAAGCAGAACGGGTCGCGGCATGGCAAGGCTCCTTCAAGATGTGCGGGCGGATAAGACAGCCTGGAGAGAAACGGATCAAGAGTGAGGTGGCGTCACGGATGGTGGCGGCGCAAGAACCCTGCGGCGATGAAATAAATCGCCAGCGCGCATAGTCCTGCCTGGGTCCAAAAGCCAGGATTGAGATTCATCGCAACGGCGTAAGCGGCAAGCAGCGCCCAGAGGATAAGCGCCACGAGCGTGATCTCGCGCAAATGCGCAATCCGCATCGGATGCACAACATGAAACGGCACAAAGGTCAGCACCGCCAGCGCGGCGATCGATAGCGTCGCCGGCAAGGGATCGGGCTTGAGCACGAACAGATAGAACACGGCGACATTCCACACCGCCGGAAAGCCGCGAAAGTAATAGTCGGATGTTTTCATCAGCCGATCGGCGAAATAGAGCGAGCCGGTGACGACAATCAGGATGCCGAGCGGGATGGCGATGGCAGGCGGCACGCGCCCGCTTGCGACAACAGCATAGGCCGGGACGAATACGTAATTGAGGATGTCGACCACAAGATCAAGCACGTCGCCCGACCAGCGCGGCAGCACCTCCGCGACGCGGAGCCGACGAGCGAAGGTTCCGTCGATACCGTCGATGAATAGCGCGATGCCGAGCCAGACGAACATTTGTGGCCAGTCGCTGCGGACCGCGGCAATGAGGGCCAAAAGCGCGCAGGCCGCACCGGACGCAGTAAAGATATGGACGGCGAAGGCCGCCGTCGTTAATTGCGGGGCTGCGGCTGCCGGTTTGGCCAATGGCTCGCCGGGGTTCAATGGCTCAACAGGGTTCATACCCTAAGGGTACACGTGAAATCGAAGATCGGACAGAATGTCCCTGTGATCGCTTGTCTTTCGATCATAAATCCTAAAGGTCGCGCATTGGTTGGCGAACCGCGCCGAAGCGAACGGTTGACAGTGTGAACAGCGCCATTTCCCCTTTCACGAGCGAAGTTGCCGTTGTTGGCGGTGGACCGGCCGGACTTGTCAGCGCCATCGCGCTCCAGGCGGCAGGCGCAGAGACGCTCCTGATTGCGCCCAGGGCAGAGCCTGACCACCGCACCACCGCGCTGTTGGCAAGCTCGGTCAAGGCGCTGGAAACGCTCGGCGTCTGGCAGGCTTGCATTCCATATGCTGCGCCGCTGAAAAAGCTTCGCATCGTCGATGACACGCAGCGTCTGTTTCGCGCGCCGGAGACGTTTTTTGACGCCGCCGAGATCGGGCTCGATGCCTTCGGCTACAATATCGAAAACCGGCACCTCGTCGCCGCGCTCGAAGCGCGCGTCAGCGAACTTGCGCTTGCGCGGATCACGGTTCCCGCGCATGCGGTGAAGAGCGACGCCGACGGCGTCACGATCAAACACGCCGACGGCGAGGTGCGGGCACGTCTTGCGATTGGCGCTGACGGTGTGCGTTCGCTGTGCCGCATGGCGGCGGGAATTTCCACGCGCCGTCGGACTTATCCGCAGACAGCGCTGACGCTCAATCTCAGTCATGGCCGCTCGCATGACGAGACATCGACCGAGTTTCACACCGAAAGCGGCCCGTTCACCCTCGTGCCCCTGCCCGGCCAGCGATCGAGTCTGGTCTGCGTGCGCGATCCTGACCGCGCGCGCGTGCTGGCCGCTATGGATGACACGGCACTGTCCGACGAGATCGAGCGCCGCGCGCACTCGCATCTCGGCAAAATGCGCGTCGAGCCCGGCCGTGGCATTTTTCCGCTCGCGGTCGAGACCGCCCAGGCCTTTTCCGCCAAGCGCATTGCATTGGTCGGCGAAGCCGCTCATGTCGTGCCGCCGATCGGCGCGCAAGGACTCAATCTCGGGCTGCGCGACGCCGCGACCATTGCAGAAATCGTCGCTGATGCGCGGCGTGGTGGTCTCGATATCGGCGGTGCGAGCGTGCTCGCGCACTACGAAAGACAGCGCCGGGCCGATGTCATGAGCCGAGCCACCGCCGTCGATCTGCTCAATCGGAGCCTGCTCACGGATTTTGCCCCCGTGCACGGCGCGCGCGGTTTGTCGCTCTACCTGGTCGATCGTATTGGACCGCTGCGGCGCGCCATGATGCGTGAGGGGGTGGCGCCCGCCGTCTCGCAGCCACGTTTGATGCGCGGCGAGATGGTGTAACGGGTATGACAATCGGCGCCATTTCGTGAGCAAATGGCGTCAAAAGCGGCTTGGCGAGGTCCTGCCCTTCAGCCTAGCCTTGTGCAACTTGGGTTGCGGGGAATGCCCAATGAAACTACCGCGCAATTTCTTCAAGCCGCTCGCGATCGGCGCGCCGGCGCCGCTGCGCGAATTGCCGCTGCGGCTCGAGCGGATGATCCATTTCGTGCCGCCGCATATCGAGAAACTGCGCGCCAAAGTGCCCGAGCTCATCGCTCAGGTCGATGTCGTGCTTGGCAATCTTGAGGACGCCATTCCCGCCGACGCCAAGGACGCCGCGCGGCGGGGTTTCATTGCCATGGCGCAAGCGTGCGATTTCGGCGAAACCGGATTGTGGACACGCATCAATGCGCTCAATTCACCCTGGATGCTCGATGACGTCACCCAGATCGTTGGCGCGGTCGGACAGAAGCTCGATGTCGTTATGCTACCGAAGGTCGAAGGCGCATGGGACATTCACTATCTCGATCAGCTTCTCGCGCAACTTGAGGCCAAGAACGGCGTCAAGAAGCCGATCCTGATCCACGCCATTCTCGAAACGGCCGAAGGCGTCGACAATGTCGCCGACATCGCGGCCGCCTCGCCGCGCATGCACGGCATCAGCCTCGGGCCCGCCGATCTCGCGGCCTCGCGTGCGATGAAGACGACGCGCGTCGGCGGCGGACATCCCGACTACAAGGTTCTCGCCGACGCGACCTCGCCGGATGCACCGCGGGCGAGCTTCCAGCAGGATCTGTGGCATTACACGATCGCCAAAATGGTCGACGCCTGCGCGTCCGCCGGCATCAAGGCGTTCTACGGTCCGTTCGGCGACTTCGCTGACGGCGCCGCCTGCGAGGCGCAGTTCCGCAACGCCTTCCTTATGGGCTGCGTCGGCGCCTGGACGCTGCATCCAAGCCAGGTGCCGATCGCCAAGCGCGTGTTCTCGCCGGAGCCGTCGGAAGTCGCCTTCGCCAAGAAGATCATCGCCGCTATGCCCGATGGCAGCGGCGCGGTCATGATCGACGGCAAAATGCAGGACGACGCGACCTGGAAACAAGCCAAGGTTTTGGTGGATTTGGCCGCGTTGGTTGCAGAAAAAGACCAGGAAATGGGGCAGAGATACGGATTATGAACAATCGTTCAGTAAAGTCGTGGCGCTGGGTTCACAAAGCCTGTTAGGAAAGGCCAGACTACGATCGTAGCGTTGTTTCCAGTCCGCCGCAGGCGGTAAGTTAGGCATCGGAATGAGCAAGATTCGGATCGCCAAGTACCAGATTGGCCAAGTTGTTCGGCACCGCCTTTATCCGTTCCGCGGCGTCGTCTTCGACATCGACCCGATATTCGACAATACCGACGAGTGGTATGAGGCGATCCCGGCCGAAATCCGGCCGCATAAGGATCAGCCGTTCTATCATCTGTTCGCGGAGAACGACGAAACCGAATACGTCGCCTATGTCTCCGAGCAGAACCTGTTGCCTGACACCACCGGTGAGCCGGTGCGCCATCCGCAGGTCGCTGAGGTTTTTATCAAAGACGGCAAAGGCGGTTATCGCCCGCGCACGGCCTCGGTCCACTAGACCGCACGAGAATAAACAAGCGACAGAGCAGGTAGCATCTGGAACGCACCGCCGCGCGCGGCGCTGCGTTCCAGATCTGCTAGGCTCGCCTACTGCTGCGGAGCCGGTGCCGGCGCGTTGGAAGACTGCGGCGCGCCGCCCTGCTGCTGCTCGAGCCGCTTGCGGGCGTCATCGGCACGCTTCTGCAGCTCTTCCTGCAGCTTCTGCTGCTGCTCTTCGAAGACCTTCGGATCGGTCGGCGGACCTTCATAGGCCTTGGCGAAATCGCCAAGCGGCAGCGGCAGGTTGATCGGCTGCGCGGTCGAGTTGATCGCCTGCACGAAGAGCTGCTGCCCCTTCTTCATTTTCCCGATCATGTCAGGGGTCGCTTCGTAGTCGGCCATGCAGCCGTTGGTGAAGCAGATGACATAAGGCGCGGTCAGTGGCTGGTTCTGGTCGATGATCAGCCGGGTGCCGTGAATGAGCTGCATGCCAAGCGGCAGCGTGACGCGCAGGATCTTCTTCGGCTCGCCTTCCGGCTCGATCAGCACGGCCGCGACCACCGGCATGCCGGATTCAATGCGTGCGTCCTTGCCGGTGAAGCAGACCTGCTTGGAATTCGGATCGTTCTGATTGGCCTTGAGGCAGAACTTGGTCCACGGCGAATAGATCAGCTGCACTTGCTGCTGCTGTTGGTCGCCACCTTGAGGCTGCCCCTGAGCCTGGCCTTGGTCCGGCGGAGCTGCCGGTGGTTGCTGCGCCGCTGCGGGCGGCGTGGCCGGCTTCGGCTTTGGTGCCGCCGGTTTCGGCTTTGCGGCCGGCGCTGCGGGCGCCACAGGCGCGGGAACCGGCTGTTGCGCTTGAGCGATCGAGGCACTCGCCGTCGCGAGCGCAACCGTCAAGATCGCGGTCTGGCCAATCGTCCTGCTGATGGCAGCGAGCGTCCGGCTCACCGGCCGTGCCGGCGCCGACGCGTTCCGATAGTTCATGAAATTTCCTCTTTCGTCCTGCCACCCGGAAACCAACCTGAAACCCAGCTGGATCGCGGCGATTTCCGTGGTCAGATTGGCGTGTTCAGTGAGTTGATGTCGGGCACACCCGACATGTCCGTCGCCGCGCCGTCCCCCAGGCGACGGTCAATCGACGCATATTAAGGCAACAAAGTGACACCTACGACCTCCGGCCCGGCCCCATAGCGCAAATGTGGCGCTGGATAAAGTCCGATTAGAGGAACCGTGCGATAAGGCGCCGCAATAGCGCCGCCAAAGGCTCAAGCCACCCTTGCCGTGCTACAGTCGGCACCGTCACCCGAATCGTGGATATGCTTTTTTATTGCCGATGAGAGCCTCGCGAACCGCTTGCGCCGGCTTTGGCGTGTGGGCCGTCCTGTCCGGCACGCTGGCACTGCTCGCCGTGGTGCCGCAGGCGGCCGCCGAAGCGGCCGACGCGACCGTCAAGCCTGGCGGTACGATGCCAGCGTTGGCGATGCCCGCAATTGCGATGCACGGGGCTCCGGCGCTTCCCGACGACTTCGTTGCGCTGCCCTATGCCAATCCCGACGCGCCCAAAGGCGGCGCCATCATTGAAGGCGTGCTCGGCACTTTCGACAGCCTCAACCCTTTCATCGTCCAAGGCCTCGCCGTCCAGGCGATCCGCAGCTACGTGGTCGAAAGTCTGCTGGCGCGCGACTATGACGAGCCGTTCTCGCTGTACGGACTATTGGCCCGCACGGTCGAGACCGATGACGCGCGCACCCATGTGACGTTCGCGCTCAATCCGGCCGCGCGTTTTTCCGATGGCACTCCGGTTACTGCGGACGATGTCGTCTTCTCGTGGCAACTCTTGCGCGATCACGGCCGGCCCAATCACCGCATCTACTATTCCAAGGTCGCCAAGGCCGAGATCCTCGATCCGCTCACCGTGCGGTTCGATTTTGCCAATGGCAGCGACCGAGAATTGCCACTGATCCTGGGCCTTATGCCGGTGCTGCCGAAGCACGCCGTCGACGCGGCGAATTTCGAGAAGTCCACTTTAGCGAAGCCAATCGGCAGCGGACCCTATACGGTTGATAAGGTCGACGTCGGCAAAAGCGTCAGCTTGAAACGCAATCCGAATTATTGGGGCCAAAATCTTCCGATCAATCGCGGGCTATGGAATTTCGACACCGTGCGCTTCGACTTTTACCGCGACGGCAATGCTTATTTCGAAGCCTTCAAAGCTGGGCTCTATGACGTGCGCAGCGAAACCGATCCGACGCGCTGGCAGACCGGCTACGGTTTCCCCGCCGCGCGCGACGGCCGTGTGATCAAGGAAACCATTCCGAACGGGCTGCCGAAATTTGCCTCCGATTACGTGTTCAATACGCGGCGGCCGATCTTTGCCGATATCCGAGTGCGGCAGGCGATTGCGCTCTTGTTCGACTTTCAATGGATCAACCGCAATTTCTTCTTCAATCTCTACAAACGCAGTGCAAGCTTCTTCGACGATTCCGAATTGTCCGCCTATCATCGCCCGGCCGATACGCGCGAGCGCGCGCTACTTGCGCCCTACCCTGACGCCGTGCGGCCTGATGTTCTCGACGGCACCTGGTCACCGCCGGTGACCGACGGTTCGGACCGCGACCGCGATACGCTGCGCCAGGCGCTCGAATTGTTCAAAGCCGCAGGCTACGAGCTCAAAGGCACGACGCTGCGCAACCGCGCAACCGGCGCGCCGTTCGCCTTCGAGATCATGGTGACGACGCGCGACGAGGAACGCCTGGCGCTCGCCTTTGCCAACCAATTGTCGCGCGCCGGCATCACGGCGCAGGTGCGCCTCGTCGACGCCGTGCAATACGACCAGCGTCTGGCGTCTTTCGAATTCGACATGACCGAATATCGCTGGGAGCAATCGCTGTCGCCCGGCAACGAACAGGCGTTCTATTGGGGCTCGGCCGCGGCCGATCAACGAGGCACGCGCAACTATATGGGCGTGCGCAGCGCCGCGGTCGATGCCATGATCGCGGCCATGTTGCAGGCGCGGCAGCGCCCCGATTTCGTCGCCGCCGTGCGCGCGCTCGACCGCGTTCTGATCTCGGGATCTTACGTCGTGCCGCTGTTCTATCTGCCCGATCAATGGGTGGCGCGCTGGGCCGCGATTTCGCATCCCGCGCACACCTCGCTATCCGGCTATCTGCCGGAAACCTGGTGGCATGAACCCGCGCAGGCGTTGCAATGATTCTCGGCGACACGCAGCCCGCGCGGCATCACGGCAGCCGCATCTCAATTGACGAGTTGTTTCGTCAGGTTGCGGCGCGCCGGCCGGATGCTGTTGCGCTCGTCGATGCGCCGAACCGCGAATGGTTCACCGACGGGCCGTCGCGGCGCCTGACCTTTGCCGAGGCCGACCGCATGGTGTCGGCGATCGCCGGACGCTTATCCCGCATGGGTTTGCCGATCGATACCATCGTCGGCATTCAATTGCCCAACATTGCCGAGAACATCCTGACTATTCTCGGCGTGCTGCGCGCGGGCATGATCGCAGCGCCGATGCCGCTATTGTGGCGAAGCGCCGATGCGGTCGCGGCAATGGCGCGGGTCGGCGCCAAGGCGCTGATCACCTGCGGGCGGGTCGGCAATTTCGAACATTGCCGTCTCGCTACCCGTGTTGCGGCAGATGTGTTCTCGATCCGCTATGTCTGCGGCTTCGGCGAAAATCTTTCCGATGGCGTCGTGCCGCTCGACGACCTGTTCACGATCGAGAAGCTCGATCCGATCCCGTTGCTTGCCCGCGACGGCAATGCCGCCACGCATCTTGCCGTGATCAGTTTCGAAATCGGCGAGGAAGGACCTGCGCCGGTCGCGCGCCGTCATCTCGAATTACTCGCGGGCGGCATGTGCGTCTTGTCCGAAGGCCGCTTTCAACCTTATGCAAACATACTTTCGACCATCGCACCGGCTTCGTTTGCCGGGATCAGCCTTACCCTTGTGCCTTGGCTCCTGACCGGCGGCACGCTGATCTTGCACCATGCTTTCGACGCCGATTTGTTCGCCGCACAACGGCACGACGAACGCTGCGGCACGCTGATCCTGCCGGCGCCGGTGGTCTTCCGCTTCGCCGAGACCGGCCTCTTCGCCAGCGAAAATCCGGCGACGATTTTGGCCGAGTGGCGAGCGCCGGACCGGCTCGTGGGCAGTTTGTTATGGCATCAACGGAATACGACGCTGGTCGATGTCGCGGTTTTCGGCGAGGCCGGCTTGGTGGCCGGCCGGCGCGGCGAAGACGGCAGGCCGTTGCCGATGCCGCTCGGCGCGGCCTATTCGCCGCGCGAGGGTGAAGGCGCAGCCGTATTCGCCGAGCTCAATCCAACCGCAATGAACACGCTCGCGTTGCGCGGCGCCATGGCGCCGCATCACCACTTTCCGCCACGGGTCGAACGTACCGATCTGCCGCATTTCGCCATCGGCAAGGACGGCTACATCGATAGCGGTTATGCCTGCCGCGTCGATCCGGTGCGGCAAGCGCTGGTTGTCACCGGGCCGCCGGCCGGCTTTGTCACTGTCGGCGGCTATCGTTTTCCGCTGCAGAAGCTGATCGAGACTGTCGCACGAATCAATGCCGGGGCGACGCTCACCGCCGAACTGGATCCGCTGATCGGTCATCGCCTGATCGGCACCGCAAGCGACTGCGCCGCCATGCAGATCGCGCTCAACGCCTACGGGCTCAATCCGCTCGTGGCGGCTGCCTTCGCGGACCACGGCGAACAGCAATTCCACAAGGCTGTGGCCGCCGGCTGAGCGATCACCGTTGCCGACATTGACGGCAAACTGAGCGCCGATGTTGACGCGGTATTAAGAGCCCTTTGGCATGGTCACAGGCTAGATCTGACAAAGCTCGCGCACCTCCCGCGGTCTTTAAGTCTACAGGTTGTCCAGTCCGGATGTTGTTCAATCCACATGGCGCTGCAAGGTCCGTTTGCCGTTATTGCCGATAGTTCGGCGCCGGACGTTGTCGAGGCGTTGCGCAAGGCTGGCGCCTATCCGGTCGTCGAGACCGGCTGGCGCGACGCGCCGGCGGCTCTCACTTCAATCGAGCCGGAAGGCGTTGTCGCCGCGGAACCATGCCCCGATCAATCGCGCGCGGCCTCCGTCGCTGCGGCGCTCGATGCGCACCACATTAAAGGCAGCGGTTTCTACATGCCGGTTCTTGCGCGCAGCCGCGACGACAGCGCTTGCCTCATCGCCGACGCGCTGACGATCCCCGCCGCGATGGCGCCGGAGCGCATCGTCCGTCGGCTGACCGCGGCGCTTCGTATTCGCACGCTGCACAGCACGGTCATGCGCCGCATCGGCACGCTGGCCTCGCGTAGCGAGCAAGTTCCCGAGCTTCCGGTCAGCGATCCGCTCGACGAAGCGACCGTGCTGGTGGCCGGACGCGGGCGCACCTATCCGGCGCTTTCGGTCGCGGTCGGCGAGCAAGTCGGCCTGGTCGGCGCGCTCAGCGTCGAAAGTGCAGCCCGCGCGCTGAATGTCCGCGACATCGACGGCCTCGTGATCGGGGACGGCTTTGGCCCGCGAGTCGTCGAAGCCTTGCTCACAGTGCTCGCTGAAGATGCACGCTTTCGCGATCTGCCGGTGATCGTGCTCGGCAGCCATCCCGGCATCATCGAGCCTTTCGCGGCGCACCTTCCCAATCTCGACCGAATTTCCGAGGGGCCGAACCGGTTGGTCGATCGCTTTCTGCCCTATGTGCGCCAGCACGCCTTCGGCGAACGGCTCAAGCGCATGCTCAAATCGCTCGACGCCAAAGGCATGATCGATCCCGATACCGGGCTTCTCGGCCACGAGGCATTCTGGCGCGACCTCAATCGCGCCGTGGGCGATGCCGAGAAGCGCGGCGTCGGGCTGACCATCGCACGCTTTTCCTTCGGCGGCGGCGATCGCCGCACGAGCCTCGATGCGGCGCGGCTGGTCAGCCGGCTGATGCGGCAAGTGGATTTTGCTTGCCGCGAAGCTGACAATTCGATTTTCGCGGTGTTCACCGAAACCGACCTGCGCGCTGCCCATGTCGTGGCGCGGCGGATCGCCAGCATTCTGAAAAATACCATGCTGGCGCCCGATCGTAGGCCTGGCAAAATCGACGCCGCGGTGACGCTCGCGACATTAAAATCGACCGATAGCGTCGACTCTTTGATCTCACGCGTGGTCGGCGAAGTTGCGGCGGTCTAAACCGCACGCCACATAAAGGGCCGTTTCGCGGGCGATTTTACCCGACCGGGAATCCTGGACCAAGTCTTCCGGGCCATCTACCGTGCGCTAACATGTACCCTGCGTTAAGGTGACAGAGGCATAGAATCGAGGGCGTCGCCATGGAATCCTCAAGTGACATGCCGTCGGTACATATCGATGTGGTCTCCGACGTTGTTTGCCCGTGGTGCTATATCGGCAAGCGCAGGCTTGAAGAGGCAATCGCGCTGACGCCAGGCGCGAACGTCAGCATCAATTGGCGCGCTTATTTTCTCAATCCATGGATTCCGCGCGAAGGCATCGACCGGCAGACTTATCTGGAAACCAAATTCGGCTCGGTCGAGCGCTACGCGGTGATTGCCGAGCGCATCGCGTCCGCCGCCGCCCTGGAAGGCCTCGTCTATAATCCCGACAAGATCAGCCGGCAGCCGAACACGCTCGACTGCCATCGTCTCATACTGTGGTCGCGCAGCGCCACCGATCCCGGTCAAGTCAAGCAGCGGCTGATGGAGCTCTACTTCGCCGAGGGTGCCGATTTGAGCGACGCCAAAGTGCTGATCCAGGCGGCCGTCGATTGCGGCATGGACGGTGACCTGGTGCGCCGACTTCTCGCCAGCGACGCCGAAGTCGACCGCATCGAAGGCGATGCCAATGCCGCCAAGGAAGCCGGCATCGACGGCGTGCCCTGCTTCATTTTCGGCGGTAGTGTGATCGTCACTGGCGCGCAATCGCCGGAATATCTCGCCAGCGCCATTGAGCGGACAGCCGGACGGCAGGCGCGGCTGCGGGCCTAGCGGACCGAGAGTCCAGCTATCGCTTCGGGGCGCGCGACAGCGCTTCGGACCGACATTGCAGCTGCGAAGTTGATCGATCCGAACGTCGCAGCGCCGAAGCGGGCTCTGCGCTGTTTCCGCGCAGCCGGATTCGATAGAACCGTAGAAATCAAATCAAAAGTACAGCGCGAAATTTCATTGGCGCAGACGCAAAACCCGCTTGCCAGGAACCCGCCCAGCCATGCTCACGTTCCGAATGCGGTCCGCATCCTCGCGTTCCACCGGCAACGGCATAAACAAGGGAGAGTTTGAGATGAATATAGCTACAAAATTATCTCTGGCCTCGCTGCTTCTTCTGTCCTTCGCGGCGCCGCTTCAGGCACAAAGCCCCAAGCAGGGGGACTATTACGCTCCCGGCCAGATGAGCCCGCAGCAGCTCAGTCCGGCGCAGCAACAAAGAATACAACAGGGTGACTACTACGCGCCGAGCCAAACGGCTCCGCAACGGCTGAGCCCTGGCCAGGAACAACGACTGCAGCAAGGTGACTATTACAAGCCGGACAACAAATAGCGCGCGGAGTCATTGTTGCCAAAATACGTTTGCAAAGAAACGGTCACAGGCCCTGGAACGTGTTCCGGGACCTGTGAAGTTGCTGCGGCTCGGATCGCGATCCTTCGCGGCAAACACAATTAGTCGACGAGCTGGCCGGCGCCGTAGTCGTCGAGGCTTAACGCAACATGTAACCGCTAGAACGCGACCGGACCGACTGAACCAAACCACTTGCTGACTTTGGTGGGATCAGCCCGGTCCATGTAGAAGAAATGCGTCATCACAGGTCTCACGACCGGTTTGCTGCGGTCGTCCGGCGTCATCGTCACGATGCCGCGAAACACCTTGAGCATTCCGCCGTCCCAAAACTCCGCGACATCGTGATGGGCGGTGAAGCCGGTATCGATGAAGGCGCGCAAATTCTCGCGGATCGTCTCGCGCCCGTTCCATTGCGCAACGCCGAGCCGACATTCGGCATCTTCGGCAAAGCAGTCGAAACCTTTGCCGAATGTCTTGTCGTCGATTTCCTTCCAGAAATCGAGGAGCCATTGGGGCGGCGCGGTTTTGGCGAAGGTTTGTGCGGTCATGGTATTCTCCAGATGGTCCATCGGACGCCGACGGCAGCCCGGACGTGAGGTCCGGATTTAGGCGGCAGCAGCGGGTAGGAAGAAAATCGTTGCGGCTGTGACGGCGGGGCCTCGAGCACTCACTGTCTGGCGTCGCTGAATGCTATCTAGGGGAGCCATTCTTGGCGGAAGCGCCAATTTACCCTCGTTTCCCGCCAAGCGGGTCTGGCTTCGCGGCGGCGCTCCGACGGCCATGATGTCGCGCGCGACAAATGGGCATCTCGCGGCCGGGACTTCGCCTCCCCACTTGCGCCTTATGCTTACGCTTGAAGGTGCGGCCCTGATCGCGGAAGTGCTTGCCGCGGCATGGCTGATCGTTTCGCTCTTGGGCTTCGGCTTTCGCAGGACCGCGCCTTGGCTGCTATGTGCCGCCGCGGCCTTCATCATGCTGATGACGACCGTCATCGTCCTCGTTGACGCAACGTCGAGCTAACGAGCACTCGCGGCTCCTTCACGCCGCTTTGGCGTCCTTCTCGGCGATGGCGGCAAGCGCGCGCAAGATTTCTTCGGCGCCTTTGATGCGGTCGTCGGCGGTGTCCCATTCGTCGAAAAATACGACTTTCATATCCGGCCGCACTTTGGCGCCGATTGCGTGTTTGTTGATATAGCCGATGAGACCTTCGGGATTGGCGAAGGTGTTGTCGCGGAACGACAGCACAGCGCCTTTCGGACCGACCTCGATCTTTTCCACGTTGGCCCGGCGGCACAGTGCTTTGATGGCGACGATTTGCAGGAGATATTTGACTTCTTCCGGCAACGGGCCGAAGCGGTCGACCAGTTCGGCGCCGAAGGCATCAATATCGCGGTCGTTCTCGATCTCGGAGAGCCTGCGATAGAGCGCGAGCCGCACCGGCAGATCGGTGACATAGTCCTCGGGGATCAGCACCGGCGTGCCGACGGTGATCTGCGGCGACCACTTGTCGGCGACCGGCGCGGAAATGCCGGCCTTCATCGAGGCCACCGCCTCTTCCAGCATCTGCTGATAGAGTTCGTAGCCGACTTCCTTGATGTGGCCCGACTGTTCGTCGCCGAGCAGATTCCCGGCGCCGCGGATATCGAGGTCATGCGAAGCAAGCTGGAAGCCCGCACCCAGCGTGTCGAGCGACTGCAGCACTTTGAGCCGGCGCTCGGCCTGCGGCGTGATCTTGCGATTTGCCGGCAGCGTCAGCAGCGCATAGGCGCGCAGTTTTGCACGTCCGACGCGGCCACGCAGCTGATAGATCTGCGCAAGCCCGAACATATCGGCGCGATGCACGATCAGCGTATTGGCGGTCGGAATGTCGAGGCCGGATTCGACGATGGTAGTGGAGAGCAATACGTCGAATTTGCCGTCATAGAAGGCCGCCATGATGTCTTCGAGCACGGTCGGCGGCATCTGGCCGTGAGCGACGGCGACGCGCACTTCCGGCACGGTCTTGTCAAGGAACGCCTTGGTGTCGGCGAGGTCTTCGATGCGCGGGCAGACATAGAACGCCTGGCCGCCGCGATAGCGCTCGCGCAACAATGCCTCGCGCACCACGACAGGGTCGAACGGCGACACGAAAGTGCGCACTGCGAGGCGGTCCACCGGGGGGGTAGCGATGAGCGACATTTCGCGGACTCCGGAAAGCGCCAATTGCAGGGTGCGCGGGATCGGCGTTGCCGTCAGCGTGAGCACGTGCACTTCGGAGCGGAGCTGCTTGAGCTTTTCCTTGTGCGCGACGCCGAAATGCTGCTCCTCGTCGACGATAATCAGGCCGAGGTCCTTGAATTTGATGCTCTTGCCGAGCAGCGCGTGGGTGCCGATGACGATATCAATCATGCCCTCGGTCAGGCCCTTTTTGGTCTTGGCGAGCTCGGTGCTCGAGACCAGTCGCGACGCTTGCGCGACATGGATCGGATAGTCGCGCAGCCTTTCGGAGAAAGTCCTCATGTGCTGGCGCGAGAGCAGCGTCGTCGGCACCACGACCGCGACCTGTTTGCCGTTCATCGCGGCGATGAAAGCGGCCCGCAACGCGACTTCAGTCTTGCCGAAGCCGACATCGCCGCAGATGAGCCGGTCCATCGGACGACCGGAGCCCAGATCGTTGATGACGGCGGAGATGGCGGCAAGCTGGTCGTCGGTTTCCTCGTAAGGAAAGCGGGCGCTGAATTCGTCGTAAAGACCGGCGTCGACCGCGAGCTGCGGGGCTTCCTTGAGCTGCCGCTCGGCGGCGATCTTGATGAGCTCGCCGGCGATCTCACGGATGCGGTTCTTCATCCGCGCCTTGCGTGACTGCCACGCCGTGCCGCCGAGCCGGTCCAGTTCGGCGCCGGCCTCTTCCGAGCCGTAGCGCGACAAGAGTTCGATGTTTTCGACCGGCAGGAATAGCTTGTCACCGCCGGCATAATGGATTTCGAGGCAGTCGTGCGGCGCGCCGGCGGCTTCGATGGCGCGCAACCCGACAAACCGGCCGATGCCGTGATCGACGTGAACGACGAGATCCCCGGCGGAGAGGCTCGTCACCTCGGCGATGAAATTCTCCGCGCGCTTGGATTGCCGGCGCGGTCGCACCAGCCGCTCGCCCAAAATGTCTTCTTCGGTGATCAGCGCGACGTCGGCAGTCTCGAAGCCGTTTTCGATGCCGAGAATGGCCAGCGCCGTTTCATGCTTCGCCAGCGCCAGCGCCTGCGGCCACGCGTCGACCGGCGTGAGATTGACGAGCTTGTGCTCGGCGAGCACATGGCCCATCCGCTCGCGCGAGCCTTCGCTCCACAGCGCAATCACGACGCGCTTGCCGGAGGATTGCAGCGCGCCGACATGCTTGCTCACCGCCTCGAACACATTGGCGCCAGGCGTCGAGCGTTCGGCGGTGAAATTGTGCCCGGCATGTGCCCCGATCGCGATGACGTCGGCAGAACCCTCAGGCGCGGCGAACGGCGTTAGCCGCGCCAGCGCCGATGCGTCGAGCCGCCCGCGCCATTCGTTCTCGGCAAGATAAAGCCGGTCCGGCGGCAAGGGCTTATAAGGAGCGCCGCCGGCGGCCTGTTCGATAGCGTCTTTGCGTGCCTGATAGTAATCGGCGATCTGTGCGAGCCGCTCGTGGGCAGCCTCCTCGGCAAGCGGCTCGATGGCGAGCGGCGTTGCCGGCAGATAGTCGAAGAGCGTGTCCATGCTCTTGAGGAACAGCGGCAGCCAGTGCTCCATGCCGGCATGGCGGCGGCCTTCGCTCACCGCTTCGTAAAGCACGTCGTCAGGGGCCGCCGCGCCGAAGGCCGCGACATAGCCGGTGCGGAACAGGCGGATCGTGTCCGAGGTGAGCTGAAACTCCGACATCGGCACGAGATCGAGCGCGCGCAATTCGGCGCTGGTGCGTTGGGTCTCCGGATCGAAGCTGCGGATCGATTCCAGCGTGTCGCCGAAGAAATCGAGCCGCACCGGCTCGTCCATCCCGGGCGCGAACAGATCGACGATACCGCCGCGCACCGCATAGTCGCCGGCTTCGCGCACCGTCGGCGTGCGATTGAAACCGTTCAGATCGAGCCATTGGATAATACCAGCCATCGGCAGCATGTTGCCGGGCGCGGCCGAGAGCGACTGTTTGCCAATGAGATCGCGCGCCGGCACGCGCTGCAGAATAGCGTTGACGGTGGTGAGCAGGACAGCCGGACGCTCGCGGCCCTGCACGCGGGCAAGCCGCGCTAAAGTCATCATGCGCTGTGCGACGATCGCGGCATGCGGCGAGACGCGGTCGTAAGGCAGGCAGTCCCAGGCCGGGAATTCCAGGACCTCGATGTCGGGGGCAAAGAAGCCGAGCGCGCGCGACAGCATCGCCATGCGCGGGCCATCGCGGCAAACGACCGCGACGCTGATTGCTGGCCTGTTCTTACCGGAGGCGATGGCCCGGGCGAGGTCCGCGACGACCAGGCCCTCGGCGCCGTCGGCGATGCCGGACAGCGTGACCGGCCGGCCCCGCGTGAGCGCCTCCGCAGGCGATTTGGCTAACAATGAATTCCGCGACGACACCGTCAGTGCCCTTCCCTGCTCCGTGTGCCAGTTTGCGCATCTAAGCCGGCATAAAAGCCGATCAGCTGCCGCAGCACTGCATTGTCGTGCTCGGGCGGAGCTGTTTCATCGCCGGTGACCCAGGCGTAGAGCTCGGCATTCGGTACTTCGATCAGCCGCTCGAAATGATCGAGCGCCGGCTCGTCGAATTTGTCGATATAGACATCGGCGAAACGACCGACGATCAGGTCCATTTCGCGCACGCCGCGCCGCCAGGCGCGGAACAGCAGCTTGCGCCGCCGCACATCCAACCCTTCGCTCGATCGTTCCGTCATGATGGCCTCTTGTCTGAGCATGATCTTTTTCGGAAAACCGGTACCCGCTTTTCCGGATCGTGCTCGAAACGCCGAAAGCCCGGACGCGGCCGGGCGACGGGGTATATAGAGAGCCGCGCAGGAATTGTCAGCGGGATTCGATGCGACCCAACGTTCTCAGTCCGCTTTTTGCGCCGCTCTCGGCGCTGTCCGGCATTGGACCGAAGCTCGAAAAGCTGTTCGGCCGGCTGATCGGGCGCGAGAGCGAGCCGCCGCGCATCATCGACCTGCTGTTTCACCTACCGACCGGCTTTGTCGATCGGCGCAACCAGCCCAAGCTGAGCGAGGTCAAGCCCGACACAGTCGCGACGGTTGCCGTCACCATCGAACGGCACCGCCCGCCGCCACCGCACCGGCCGCGCGCGCCCTACAATATCGAGGCGAGCGACGACACCAACACACTCACCATCACCTATTTCAACGCGCGCAAAGATTACCTCGAAAAGCTCTTGCCGGTGGGCGAGCTGCGCTACGTCTCGGGCACGGCGACTTTCTACGACGGCCATCTGCAGATGCTGCATCCGGACCGCGTCGTCGATGCCGGGGGTTTTGCCAGCCTGCCGCTTCTTGACCCGATCTATCCGCTGACCGAGGGGCTCGGCCCGAACCAGGTGCGCAAGGCCATGGATCTTGCGCTGGCGCGCCTGCCGGTGCTGCCGGAATGGCAGGACGAGGCCTGGCTTTCACGCAACGCCTATCCTGATTTCAGCGACGCGCTGCGTACCGTCCACCGTCCGGAACAGCCCGAAGATATCACGCCGGAAGGCGCGGCCTGGTCGCGGCTCGCTTACGACGAACTGCTGGCGAGCCAGCTCGCGCTCGCATTGTTGCGCGTCCATATGCGCACCCGTGCCGGACGCGGCAGCGCCGCCGAGGGGCGGCTGCGTGCGCGCATCATCGCCGCGCTTCCCTATGCGCTGACGCCGTCGCAGGAGCGCGCCGTGACCGACATCGTCGCCGACCTGGCGCAGCCGCAGCGCATGTTACGACTGCTGCATGGCGATGTCGGCTCCGGCAAGACCGTTGTCGCGTTGATCGCCGCAGCAACCGTGATCGAAGCCGGCCGGCAGGCCGCATTGATGGCGCCGACCGAGATCCTGGCGCGCCAGCATCATGCCACCATTTCGCGGCTTGCCGCTGCCGCCGGCATCCGGCTCGCCATTCTCACCGGGCGCGAGCGCGGCCGTGAGCGCGAGGACATCCTGACCGCGCTCGCCGCCGGCGACATCGATCTTATCGTCGGCACCCACGCGCTGTTTCAGGATAATGTCGCGTTCCACGATCTGGCGCTCGCTATCGTCGACGAGCAGCACCGTTTTGGCGTGCATCAGCGGCTGGCGCTGACGCGCAAGGGCGAAGCGGTCGATTTGTTGGTGCTTACCGCGACGCCCATCCCGCGCACTTTGGTACTGACTTTTTTCGGCGACATGGACGTTTCAGAACTACGCGAGAAGCCCGCCGGCCGGCAAAAGATCGACACCCGCGCCGTGCCGCTCGAGCGGCTCGATGAAATCATCGACGGTGTCGCCCGCGCTATCGACGAAGGCCGACGTGCCTATTGGGTATGTCCGTTGGTTGAGGAATCCGAGAGCGTCGATCTCGCTGCGGCCGAAGAGCGCTACAAAGCCTTGCAAAAGCGCTTCGGCGCGCTCGTCGACGTCGTCCACGGTCGGATGCGCGGGGCCGACAAGGATCGCGCCATGGAGCGTTTTGCGTCGGGCGAAACGCGGCTTCTTGTTGCGACCACCGTGATCGAAGTCGGTGTCGATGTGCCCGAAGCGAGCATCATGGTCATTGAGCACGCCGAGCGGTTCGGGCTTGCGCAATTGCACCAATTGCGCGGCCGCATCGGCCGCGGCGCGGAGAAATCGATATGCATTCTGCTTTATCGCGGCCCGCTCGGCCCGACCGCTAAGGCACGCCTTGCCATCCTGCGCGAAACCGACGACGGCTTTCGCATCGCCGAGGAAGATCTCAAGTTGCGCGGCGAAGGCGACGTACTCGGCACCCGCCAGAGCGGCATGCCGGGGTTCCACGTCGCCCGTATCGAATTCCATGGCAAGCTTTTGATCGTAGCGCGCGACGACGCCGCACTGATCCTCTCGCGCGATCCAAAGCTAAAGACGCCGCGCGGGCAAGCGTTGATCAATTTGCTGTATCTGTTCGCGCGCGAAGAAGCGATCGGTCTTATTCGTGCAGGCTGACGTCCTCGGTGGCGGCAATTTTCACGATGCCGGCACGGAATCGGGACCGTACTGATTGCTGCCGCTTGTGCCTTTCAAGCACCACCAGACGATCAAGACGATCAGGCCGATCAGCGGCAGCAAGATCAGGAACAGCCAGAAGCCGGAACGATCGGTGTCATGCAGCCGGCGCGCTCCAATCGCAAGGTTTGGCAGGAGTGTCGCCAAGCCCCACAGCTCGCCGATCACGCCGCTGCCCGAACCCACGCCGTAATCAATGATGTCAGCAACGATGCCGATAAGAAACGCAAACAGCATCCAATACCAGAATGCGGACCGCGAAGCGCGGCCACTGAAATTGATGTAATTCGAAAATCCAGCCGAGATGGCTTGCGTAAAAGTCATTTTGTCCGTCCCCCCTGCATAGATTCGGCAACGCTTTCGTTATAGCAGCCAAACAGATCAGGTTGTCAGCCGCACGACAAGACCGACCAATGAATCACAGAGCAGGCTAGAACGGTAGCATGACGCCGATTCGCCCTACCGGTAACCTATTTGGCCGGCGTCGGCTCGGCGTTCTTTTCTGCAGTCTTGCCTGCGGTCTTGCTTGCGGTCTTGCGCGCCGACTGCGCGGCGCGCGCGGTTTCGGCGAGCGCTGCAATCTTGTCTTGCGGATCGCTGCCGGGCTGTACGATGCCGGCCGACATGATGACGGTCATGGCCTGCTCGACCGTGATGTCGAGCTCAATCACCGAACGCTTGGGCACATAGAAGAAAAAGCCGGTCGTCGGGTTCGGCGTGCACGGCATGAAGGCCGAGACATGCTCCGTATCGGGCAGGCGAGCGGAAATCTCGGCTGTCGGCGACTGGGTCAGAAAAACCAGCGACCACATGCCGGGCGACGGGAACTCGACTAGAGCGACTTTACGAAAGCTTGAATCCGATTTGGAAAACAGCGTGTGAAAGATCTGCCGCGTGGTGCGATAGATCGGCCGCACCACCGGCATCCGGCTAAGAAGGCTTTCGCCGAAGTCGACGAGCTTGCGCCCGATCAGATTGGCGGCGAGGAAGCCGAGTAGCGTCAGTGCGACAAAGGCGATGATCAGGCCGAAGCCCGGCACATTTACCGGCAGATAGGTCTCGGGCCGATAGTCGAACGGAATAAAGGGCCGCACCAGATTGTCGACCCAAGTGACGAACCACCAGATCAGCCACAAGGTCACGGTGACGGGGCCGGCGACGATCACGCCGGTCAAAAAATAGGTTCGGATGCGGCTCATAAAACCGGGCGCCGGCGGTCTCGCGTTGGTATCGCTGTCGTAGGCCATCGATGATCCGTGCGTCCGGCGGAATATATACGGCTTCGCTGCGGCCAGTGCATCAACACTGAACATCAGCCTTAACACAGCACTGCCCGGCAGAGGGAAAAGGAACGGCGTCGGCTATTCGACCGTTACCGACTTGGCCAGATTTCGCGGCTGGTCAACATCGGTGCCCATGATGACGGCGGTATGATAGGCCAAAAGCTGCACTGGCACGGCATAGACGAGCGGCGCCACCGCGGGATGCACCGTCGGCAACGTGATCGTTTCCGCCGGCTGGCCGGCGGCGGTGCTCGCGCCTTTGGCGTCCGTCATCAGGATCAGTCGGCCGCCGCGCGCGGCAACTTCCTGCATGTTGGACATGGTCTTCTCGAAAACCTTGTCGTGGGGCGCGATCACGATCACCGGCAGGTTTTCGTCGATCAGCGCGATCGGCCCGTGCTTGAGTTCGCCCGCGGCATAGCCTTCGGCATGGATGTAGGAGATTTCCTTGAGTTTCAATGCGCCTTCGAGCGCCAGCGGAAAGCTCGTGCCGCGGCCGAGATAGAGCACGTCGCGGCATTTGGCGAGATCGCGCGCGATCCGTTCGATCTGCGGCTCAAGCGCCAAAGCGTCATTGAGGTGGCGCGGAATCTCGATCAGGGCACGCACAAGCTGTTTCTCTTCAGTCTCGCTCAGCACGCCGCGCGCGTGGCCGGCCGCGATGGCGAGGCACGCCAGCGCCGCCAATTGGCAGGTGAAGGCCTTGGTCGAGGCAACGCCGATTTCGGGTCCGGCGAGCGTCGGCATCCCCACGTCGCTTTCGCGCGCAATGCTCGACGTCGGTACATTGACGACCGAAAGCACGTGTTGCTTGTGAGCGCGCGCATAGCGCAGCGATGCCAGCGTGTCCGCGGTCTCGCCGGATTGCGACACAAAGATCGCGAGATTGCCGTCGCCGAGCGGCACATCCCGATAGCGGAACTCCGACGCGATATCGACCTCGACCGGCAGATGCGCGAAATTCTCGAACCAATAGCGCGCCACCATGCCGGCATAATAGGCGGTACCGCAGGCCGCGATGGATACGCGTTGTAGTTTCTTGAAATCGAACGGCAGCGTCATCGGCAGCGCCACGCGTCCGGTCGTCATGTCGATGTAATTGGCGAGCGTGTGACCGACCACTTCGGGCTGCTCGTAGATTTCCTTTGCCATGAAGTGGCGATGATTGCCCTTGTCGATCAACAGGACAGCCGCTTGCGATTTCAGCACCGCGCGCTGAACGATCTTGCCCTCGTCGTCATGAATCTCGGCGCCTTTGCGGGTGACCACGACCCAATCGCCGTCTTCGAGATAACTGACCGTGTCGGTGAACGGCGCGAGCGCAATCGCATCCGAGCCGACATACATCGCATCGTCGCCGAAACCCACCGCAAGCGGCGAACCGCGTCGCGCGCCGACGAGAAGATCGTTCTCGCCGGCGAACAGGAACGCCAGCGCGAAGGCGCCGCGCAGACGCGGCAAAGCCGCCTTGACCGCGTCGACCGGCGCGGCGCCATTTTTCATTTCCTCGGTCACCAGGTGTGCAATGACTTCGGTGTCGGTGTCGGTTAAGAATTTCGCGCCTTTGCCTTCAAGCTCGCGGCGCAATTCGGCAAAGTTCTCGATAATGCCGTTGTGCACGACGGCGAGTTTTTCGGTGGCATGCGGATGCGCGTTGTTCTCGGTCGGGCGGCCGTGTGTGGCCCAACGCGTATGCCCGATGCCGATCGTGCCGGACAGCGGTTCGAGCCCGAGCTTCTTTTCAAGATTCTTCAGTTTGCCTTCGGCGCGGCGCCGCGTCAGCTTGCCGGCCTCCAACGTCGCCACTCCGGCCGAATCGTAGCCGCGATATTCCAAGCGCTTGAGCGCGTCGACCAATTGTGGTGCCGCAGGCTCACCGCCGATGATGCCGATAATGCCGCACATCCGTGTGGATGCTCTCCTCGAACGAAATGACGGCCAAACCCGCCAACCCCGTTAACCGTTAAAGCGCAGCCGTAACAAAGGCAAAAATCAAATAAGCTTTCGGTCCGTGACAGCGCCGTCTACCGGGCCAGATCAGCGCGCGCGATCAAGCTTTCTTTTTGCCGAGCCGTTTCAATCCGCGCAAGCGTTGGGCCCAACCTTCCTTAACAACCTGGCGGCCACGCGCGAGCGCCAAGGCATCGGCCGGGACATTCTCGGTGATCACCGAGCCCGAGCCGATATAGGCGCCGTCGCCGATTTCGACGGGCGCCACCAGCGCCGAATTCGAGCCGATAAAGGCCCCTTTGCCGATCCGGGTCTGATGCTTATCGGCGCCGTCGTAATTGCAGGTGATGGTGCCGGCGCCGACATTGGCATTGGCGCCGACAAAAGCGTCGCCGATATAGCTCAAGTGATTGGCCTTCGCGCCGGCTTCGATGACGGCGGCTTTGATCTCGACGAAGTTGCCGATGTGAGCCCCCTCGCCGAGCTCGGCACCCGGCCGTAACCGCGCGAAGGGCCCGACGAGCGCGCCCTTGCCGACATGAGCGCCGGCAAGATGCGAGAACGAGCGGATGACCGCGCCGTCTTCAACCGTCACCTTCTCGCCGAATACCACATAGGGCTCGACCACGACGTCTTTGCCGAATTTGGTGTCGGCGGAGAGAAACACGGTCTCCGGCGCAATCAGCGTGACGCCGGCGCCGAGCGCGGCGTCGCGCAACCGCGTCTGCGCCACCGCTTCGGCTTCGGCGAGCTGGCCTTTGGTGTTGATGCCGCGCACGTCGTCCTCCTCGACTTCGACCATCACCGTGCGAAGCTTCATGCCGCGCGCGATCTCGATCGCATCGGTCAGATAGAATTCGTGTTTGCTGTTGGCGTCGCCGATCTTCGCCAAGATGGCAAGTGCGCTGTTGCCGGCAAAGGCCATGATGCCGCCATTGCAGAGACCGATCTTACGCTCGCTCGCGTTCGCCTCGGCTTCTTCGCGAATGGCGACGAGCTCTTCGCCCGCCATGATCAGCCGCCCATAGCCCGTCGGATCCACGGGACGAAAGCCGAGCACGGCGATCGCCGCGCCGTCGGCGAGCGGTGCTCGCAGGTGCGACAAGGTTTGCGGGCGGATCAGCGGCGTGTCGCCATAAATAATGAGGATATCGTCGGCCGGCTTTTCCAGCGCCGGTCTTGCCGCGAGCACGGCATGTGCTGTGCCGCGCCGCTCATGCTGAGTGAATGCCACGGCATCCGGCACGGCGCGTTTCGCCGCGGCGGCGACGGCATCTTGGCCCGGACCGATCACCACCGCGGTCGAGGTGACGCCAGCCTCGGCAATGGCCGCGAGCACGTGCGCCAACAATGACCGACCTGCGACCTCGTGCAGCACCTTCGCCTTAGATGAGCGCATGCGGGTGCCCTCGCCGGCCGCGAGCACGATCGCAAGGCAGCTTCGAGCCGTCATTTTCGACCTCCGCGGCGCTGTCTTACCCGAGGTAGGCATACGCCGAAAGCCGCGCGTTCCGAGATGGCAATGCCGCAACTGCGGATGAAACCACCGGTCGGCGGTTCCAGAACCGCGAATCTGATAGATTTTTCCGACTGATTCGTCTGCAAGTTGCCGGAGCAGTTCATGCTGGATCTCGCGCAGGCCGTGAGAGAACAGATCGTCAAGGAGACGCCGCCGCGGAAGACCGCCGGGGCGCGGAAGATATTCACGCTGCGCAGGTTCCGTAGCTTCTCGGTCTGGATCATAGGGGCGATGGCAGCCTTGGCGCTGGCGATCCTGTCGGGGCGCAGTCAGGTCGGCGAGGAGCGCCTCGTCGCCATGTTCCATCCCAGCCGCCCGCAACCGGCCAAGTTCGACGCCGAGACCGTGACGCGGCAGCTTGCGGACGCGGTACGGGTCCTCGCCTCGAACGATGAGCAATTGCGAGGCCGCGTCGCCGCGGTCGAGCATGATCTCGACGATGTCACTGGATCAATCCGCCAGGTCGCCGCGGTGAGCGAAGCGCGGCACACCGACGATGGCCCGACCGTATCGGCAACCGCGGCGGTGACGGCGTCAACGGCCGCGCCGATCAATGCGCCGCCTCCACCGGCCGCGTTGCAGCCGACCGAAGCAGCGACGTCTGCGGTGCCGCCGCCGACCCAATATGGCGTCGACATCGGCAGCGGGTTGACGCTCCAAGCCTTGCGAGCGCGCTGGCAGACCTTGCGCGCGGCCCATCCGGCGCTGCTTGAAGGCATGCAACCGATCGTCAGGGTTGGCGAGATACCGCATGGCAGTAAGATCGAGCTGCGGCTCGTGGTCGGCCCGCTCGCCCAGCCGGGAGCGGCGACGCAATTGTGTTCGGCGCTGACCATGTTTGGCATGTTCTGCCAGCCCGCCGTCTACGATGGCCAGCATCTGGCGTTGAAGTGACAGATTAGTCCACTCTCGCACCCTATTCTGCCACGGCGATTTGTGGTTATGGATTCCGCAGCAGCGCCAATGCGCAGTTGGGAGTGACGCGATGCGCCGACCTTTGTTTCTGCCGACGGCGAGGCAGACCAATTGGCTTTTGATCGTTGCTTTCCTTGCGGTCGGCCAAGCGCTCTACATCCGCTACATGGCGATCGAGAATCTGAACACCGAGCTTGCCTGTCAGGCGGGTCTGCAGACGTGGTTATGCACGGCATTCCGGATTTCGATTGTCTTCTTCAACCACGAAATCTTTGGCTGGGTGGCGCTCGGCATAGCGCTCCTCAACCTCATTCGGCCTTCAATCGTGCTGACAGCTTTGGCACTGGCGGCAGCAGGCTTCGGTATCGTCTTGCACAACGCCGATCTGTCGGCGCTTGCCGCCGGCGTGCTGATCCTCAGCCTGGCACGTCCCGCGCCCGCACCAGAATAACAGCAAGCCCGATCAGTCCCGCGGCAAGCCAAAGCGCCTGCCAATTGGCAAAGGTTTCGTTGATCGCGATATAGACCGCCGACGCGGTCATCACCGCGGCGGCAAGCGTTTCGGCGGCGGGACGCGTGCCGGTCCGATGCGCTGTCGAAAGCATCAGCACCAAATAAGCGACGACGGCGCCGCTCTGCGGCGCGAACGGGATGTCGCGATAGCGCGGATCGAAGACGAGACCGAGCGCCGTCTCCACCGACAGCAAAGTCAGTGCAATGAAAACCACGCCGAGCGCGAGATCGAGGCCGTCGCGCGCGCCGTCCGGCCGGCCGAGCAGCGCGGCAAAGGCCGGCCGCGTCCGTCCCGCCGCGCAAGCGGCGGCGCAAACGATAGGTGCCGCTGCCGCCACGCCCGCAAATGCCGGCATCCGCACCCAACCGCCGATACCAATACTGTCGACCGGAATTGTTTCCAGCGTCCAGCCGAACAACACCGACGGCAGGAAGGCGATCATAGCTATCCGCTCCCACAGATACGGCGGCGCGGTTTTGCCTCGGCCAAGGACAAACGCCCCGGCAAAGGCCAACGCTGCAACGAGAATTCCGGCGGCAGCCTGGGCGAGCCAACGCGGATGATCGGAGACGAGGCCACTGAAACTGAATTTCGGCGCCTGTGTCGCACGGTCGAAGATGCCCCAATAGCGCCCGGTCGAGCCTTCCAGCGCCCGTTTCCACGGCTGGTCGAAGGCCTCAATGACATTGACGCGGAAATTCTGCCGCGCCGCGAGCTGAAGCGTCTCGGTGATGACCCGTGCCTGGTTGGAGGGCGACGGCCGCGCCGCTTCGCGCATCCGGCCGGCGCTCGGCCAGCCGACTTCGCCGATGACGATTTCCTTGTTGGGGATGGCGCGTGCGACCTTGTCGCGGATATCGGCGACATGGGCGGCGGCAATTGAGGCCGGCAGCGGCAAATCCTCCCAATAAGGCAGGATATGAATGGTGACGAAATCGACGTCGTTTTGCAGATCGCTATGGCGCAACCAGAATTCCCAGACGTCGGCATAAGTGACCGGCATCGACACTTGCGACTTCACCTCGCGAATGATGGCGCCGAGATCGGTCGCCGACAGCTCGCCGCGCAGCAGCACTTCGTTGCCGACAATCACGGCGCTGATGACGTCGGGATATTTCTTGGCGAGATCGATGGCGGTAGCGATCTGCTGCCGGTTGAGCGCGACGTTATTGGCGAGCCAGAGCCCCATCAGCATCTTCAAGCCGTGGCGCTGGGCGATGGCGGGAATCTGATCGAGCCCGTTGGCGTTCGAATAGGTGCGGATGCAGTCGGTGTAGCGCGACAGCAAAGTGAGGTCTTGGTCGATCTGCTCGGCGCTCACCACGGTCCCCGGCACCAGCGGGTCCTGGCCGTCGCGAAACGGCGCATAGGAAATGCAGGAGAGTTTGCCGCCGGCAGCAAGCGGCAACGGCGGCAATTGCACCGGCCAGCCGAGCCATAGCCAGACCAAGGCGATCGCAAGCGCCGTGGTCGCGAAATGCGCGAGCGCCAGAACGACCGGGTTTCTCTGAGCAGGACCAGCCACGCCGTGGCATTAACCTCCGCGCCAACCAATGCCAAGCCACCACCGCCAAGTCACCGCCGCCAAAGGAGTACGCCAGATAACCAAAGCCAAACATCGAATAGCCGCGCGCGGCGCTGCATGCTGGACAAAACAACGGAGTTAGGGTGTTGTCGGCGTGGCTGTTTCGGCGACGGCCGCCGCAATGGCGGCTTAATCCGGTGGCCAAAAGAGCGCCGGCGGCCAAAAAATATTTACGAGGCGGCTCGTTATAGATCGGGAGAAAAAGTCCGTTCGATCGGCCTAAAACTCAAAGCCCAACACAATAAGGGAACCATGCCCCACCGAGTGCTCAGCCTTGCCGGCCGATTGCGTGCCGTAACGTTTTTGGTGTGGCTCCTTGCCGCAGCCATGCTTTTGCCGCTGCTGCCGGCGGCAGCCCAAAATGCCGCGCCGCCCCAGGCGACGGATCAGCAGGCGGCGCCGGGACCGGACGGCGCCTCAGTCGATGAATATGCCGAGGCTCAGCGCGTGCTGAACGGCCCTGCCGGCAACCCGGAATGCGTCTGGCTGGGTAGCCGGGTGGTCAGCCTGCTGTTACGCGACGATCTCGATACGGCCTTCCGGCACCTCGATCTTTACGACCGTTTCGGCTGCCCAAGCAGCCACGTCCAGGCGGCATTCCGCTGCCTGGTCCTGCACCAGCCGACCATTTCTGCCGATCCAAAATCGGCCGATCCGAAGTCCGCCGACAGCCTCAATGGGCGTGTCCATGCCTGCTGGATCAACCCGTCGATGCAGGCGGCGGCCGCGCCCGCTCCGAGCTCGCCGGCGGCTGCCGCAGCGAGCCAGACCTCGACGCACTAGCGATGGTTTGTTTGCTATACCGCCACCGCGGTGCAGATAACGCCGCGGCTCGCAAGTTGTTGTCTTGAAATTGCCATTCCCGGCGGCTACGTTATTTCTGCCGCTCGCAAGGTTGCCTCCCCTTACGACCATTTTCGAACCTTGGGGACAGGTTCGGGCCAGTGTCGTTCCGCCCCCGCGTGGTTAGAATTCGATGCGCACCGTCGCAGCCGTGCTCGCGCTTGTAGCGTGCGTGCATGCCGGCATGTGGGCTCTCCTCCAGCGCACGGAGACGGCCCCTAATTTCACTGGGCAACTCGCCAGCGTTTCCTATTCGCCGTTCGTCAATTCCGATCACCCGGATTCCGGTACCCGTCCGACCGCCGAACAGATCCGGGCCGACCTCAAGGCGATCGCGCCCTATACCCGCGCTATCCGCACCTATTCGGCTACCGGCGGCGCCGAACTGGTGCCGCCGATCGCCGCTGAATTCGGCCTGAAGGTCACGGTCGGCGCCTGGATCGATAAGGACCAGGAGCGCAATGACCGGGAAATCCGCTCGGCGCTTGACCTCGCCCGCCACTACAGCAACGTCAACGCCATTGTGGTCGGCAACGAAACCACGCTCCGCGCGGAAATGAGCGTGCCGGACCTGATGAAGCTCATCCAGAAGGTGAAGAGGTCGAGCCCGGTTCCGGTTACCACGGGCGAAATCTGGACAGTCTGGAGGGACCATCCGGAATTGGCCTCCTCCGTCGATTTCATCGCCGCGCACATCCTGCCCTATTGGGAAGGTTTTGACGCATCCCATGCTGTAGACCACTCGATCGAGTTCTACGAAGAGTTGCGCAAGATGCATCCCGGCAAGCGCATCGTCATCGCTGAATTCGGCTGGCCGAGCGCGGGGTACAATTTCCATGACGCCAATCCCGGCCGCATGGAGCAGGCCGCGATCGTCCGCGACTTCGTCAACCGCGCCGAGGCCTATGGCATCGACTACAACATCGTTGAAGCGATCGATCAGCCGTGGAAGACGATGGAAGGCGGCGTCGGTCCCTATTGGGGTCTTTTTGACGCGTCTCATCAGCCCAAATTCGCCTGGACCGGGCCGATCACCGATCCGGACTATATCAAGCAGGCCGGCCTTGCTGTGCTGCTCGGCGTGCTGTTGTCACTGCCGATCCTGGCCATCGCCGGGGTGACGGTGACGCAAGCTGCGATGCTGGCAATCTCTGCCAATGTGGTCGGCGCGTGGTTCACGGCCATCGTGGCGTTCTGGAAGGGGCACTATTTCGTGCCGGGCGCGGCCTTTGCGCTCGGTCTCGGACTCACATTGTTGGTGCCGCTGATTGCGATCGCATTGGCGCGGCTCGACGAGATTGCGACCGTCGCCTTCGGCCGGCCGCCACGGCGGCTCGCCAATGCGCCGTCGATCGTGCCTGACAATATCGCCGTGAACGGCACCGCCGCTGATGCGGCTTCGGTCAAAGCCGATATCTACGCGCCCAAAGTATCAATCCATGTTCCGGCCTGCTGCGAGTCGCCGGATATGCTGAATCTGACGCTCGATTCGGTGGCGCGTCTCGACTACCCGAACCTCGAATGCGTAGTGGTGATCAATAACACTCCCGACCCGGCTTTGTGGCAGCCGGTCGAGGAGCACTGCAGTACGCTCGGCGACCGCTTCAAATTCGTCCGCATCGACAAGCTCGTCGGCTACAAGGCCGGCGCCTTGCGGCTTGCCTTGGCGCACACCGCGCCGGACGCAGAAGTCATCGGCATCATCGATGCCGATTACGTGGTCGATCAGGCCTGGCTGAAAGATCTCGCGCCGCTATTCGCCGATCCGCGTGTCGGCTTTATCCAATCGCCGCAGGATCACCGCGACGGCGACAATTCGCTGATGCACCACGCCATGAATGCCGAATATGCCGGCTTTTTCGATATCGGCATGGTGCAGCGGAACGAGGTCAATGCCATCGTGATGCACGGCACGATGTGCCTCGTTCGCCGCGCGGCGCTCGATAGCGCGGGCGGCTGGTCGAGCGACACGATCGTCGAAGACACCGATCTCGGCATGAGCATGCTCGAGCATGGCTGGGTGGCCCATTACACCAGCCGCCGCTACGGCCGCGGCCTGTTGCCCGATACGTTCGACGCCTATAAGCGGCAACGCCATCGCTGGGCCTATGGCGGCTTCCAATTGCTGCGCAAGCATTGGCGTCAGCTATTGCCGCAAGCGGACGGCCTGTCGCGCGAGCAAAAGCGCGAATACGGCATCGGCTGGCTCAATTGGATGGGTTCGGATTGCATCGGCGTGGTTGTCGCGCTGCTCAACATCATCTGGGTGCCGTTCGTCGCCTTCCTCAATATCGCGGTGCCGGATCGCATCCTTACGCTGCCGATCATTGCCGCCTTTGCGGTTTCGGTCGCCCATTTCATTTCGCTCTATCGGCTGCGGGTGCGCGCATCTTTCGGCGAGATGATTGGCGCCGTATTCGCCGCCATGTCGCTGCAATGGACCGTGGCTCGCGCTGTCGGCACCGGCATTCTCACCGAGCACGCGCCGTTCCTGCGCACGGCCAAAGGCGGCATGGCCCGCAAAGGTCCTGATTTCCCGGCCTTCTGGGAAGCGGTGATTGCCGGGCTTCTCGTCATCGGTGCGATCACGCTAGTGGCGACCAACTACAAGCAAGTGCACGAGATCAATATTTTCGCCGCCGTTCTTGTGGTGCAGAGCCTGCCGTTCCTGGCGGCCGTCGCGCTCGCCGGGATCGAGGGCACACGCTTCAACAGCTTCATCTTCTGGCGCGCCGTCGAAGCCAGGATCGCCGCCAAGGCCGTGGTCATCCTGCCGCAGTCGCGGAAGGTCATGACCAACGTGATCGAGCCGGCAAAGCCCGCGGATAAAGTCGAAGCGGCGCAGTAAACGTCTAGACCGCCAGCGCGGTTTCCGTCAGCCGCACCCAATAGGACGTGCCGACGGGGATCACGTCATCGTTGAAATTGTAAGCCGGGTGATGAAGGCCCGCGCTGTCGCCATTGCCGACGAAGATGAAAGCGCCGGGCCGCTCCTCAAGCATATAGGCGAAGTCCTCCGCGCCCATCACCGGCGCAACATCGGTATCGACCTTGGTGTCGCCGACGATTTCACGCGCCACGCCGGCCGCGAAAGACGTCTAGCGTTCATGGTTTGCCAGCACCGGATAGCCACGGTGGTAGGACACTTTCGCGCTCGCACCGTAAAGGCGCGCCGTGCCTTCGGCCACTTCGCCGATCCGCTGCTGCAACAGGTCGCGCACCTGCGGCTTCAGGCTGCGGGCGGTGCCGCGCAGCCGCGCATGCTGCGGGATGACGTTGTCGGTATGGCCGGCCTGGAACATGCAGATCGACACCACGCCCGACTCCAAGGGGTCGACATTGCGCGACACGATCGATTGCAGTTGATTGATGACCTGCGCGCCGACTAGCACCGTGTCGATCGCCAGATGCGGCCGCGCCGCGTGGCCGCCTTTGCCCTCGATGGCGATCTCGATGTGGTCCGCGGCCGCCATCATCGACCCTGCCCGGATGGCGAATTCGCCAAGCGGAAGGCCCGGGTAATTATGCATGCCGTAGACTTCCTCGATAGCGAAGCGGCTCATCAAGCCGTCCTTGACCATAGCGAGCCCGCCGCCACCGCCCTCTTCCGCCGGCTGGAAAATGACAACCGCGGTGCCGGCAAAATTGCGCGTCTCAGCAAGATATTTGGCGGCGCCAAGGAGCATCGCGGTGTGACCATCATGTCCGCAGGCGTGCATTTTCCCGCGTACCGTCGAGGCGTAAGGCAGACCGGTTTCTTCCTCGAGCGGCAGCGCATCCATGTCGGCTCGAAGCCCGACCACCTTCTTGCCGGGTTTGCGGCCGCGAATCACGCCGACGACGCCGGTCCGGCCGATGCCGGGCACCACCTCGTCGCAGCCAAAGCTCTTCAACAACTCGGCGACCGCGCCTGCGGTACGATGTACGTCGAATTGCAGCTCCGGGTGGGCGTGGAAATCCCGGCGCCAGCCGGTGATATCCTGATGTAGGTCGGCGATACGATTGACGATCGGCATCGGGCAACGTCCTCGATCTCGCTGGGGGAAAACGTCATCAATCTAGCAAATGGCCGGCCCATTTGCCGAGACATCTTAGAGGCCGCCGATCAGCGGCCGCGGCGCCCACAGGCACCCCCGGTTCCGCTCTTCCCGTAAGCGCCCGGCTCCTATATACGCTGCGCTTCCAGCATACAGCGCAGGTGCGGAACCCATCCGCGCTGGGCTAGGCATGCCGAAGACAGAATGCCGGGACGGCAGTCACCAGACGACTGCTGTTGTGGCGAGCCCGTAGCTCAGTCGGTAGAGCACGTGACTTTTAATCATGGGGTCGTGGGTTCGAATCCCGCCGGGCTCACCAATAAAATCAAAGGCTTATCCCCATAAGCCTGACGTTCCAGGTAAGCATTTTGACTAGCTTTTTGCTAGTTAGGACCTGCATGAAGTGAGCGACCCTCGCAAATCGTGTCACCCTGCAGCCCCCGTTGCGAACGACCGGAGGCCGCTCTATCTTAAGAACTAAGGAGCGCCCTCGTCGGCCAAACCCGGCAGATAGATGGCGTTGTCGGTCGCACTGTAGGAAATTCTCTTCGGACGTAGCAGCGCATTCGGACCGTGTCCCGTAGGGGCATTCGCTGTGAGGGTTGCGGATTTCCGTCTCGCCATCGGCGAGGAACAGCAGAGTGAAGCGAGACCGGCGTCGAACAGACAAATAGGGTAACCGACCTCTCCGAGCAGGACATGTGGGTCGCTTGAGCGCAATCATCGCGCCGGGCGGCCCGTTTTTATTTCTGGGACCTACTCCGGCGCACAACCGAACCGGAGTTAGACCACATGTCTGCCAAAGCTGCCGTTCTCAAACGTCCACACATCAGCAAGAAGGAAGAAGAAGAGAAGACTGAGCGGAAGCGGCGCCGTCCTATTGGCGTCGCGACAGGTGCGCTTCTGATCGAGCGCACCGAAGCCGCGAAGGTGCTCGGCAATTGCAGCATCAGTACGCTCATCAGGCTTGAAACCGCGGGCAAGCTCACGCCGCACAAGCTGGCTGGCTCGCCGCTCGGCAAGACGTTCTACGAGCATACCGAAGTCGTCGCTCTGTCAAAGGGGGGCGATGATGCGCGCTGATAGAAATCGCGACAAGAGCGATCGTGAGTATTTGGATCGGCTTGTAAGAACAAAAATCTTCAGGCGTAGCGAGCTGCGTATTCGCCTCGATGTACCACTCTCTGAGCAACTCAATCCAAAAGAGCTTCAGGCCTTGCGGAAAGCGCTCGCTAGATCGAGGAGGTTTAATAAGGCCCAGCTGAAAGTTGAACGCGACAAGGACATGAAGCAGTGGCTGGCAACACTTCTCTTTGGAAACAAAGGGGGCGATCATGTCTAGGAAACGGCGATCGTCCGATAAACGTCACCCCCCTCGCATTCCTGGGCTTATATCACGCAATCAGCCGGCCCAGGAGCCAAGTCGCTCGCGCCTCCCTAATAGCAATCGAGAGAATCGCGAGCCGCCCGAAAAACGTCGCATATCACCCATCAAGCGGTGGTGGAACGACAACGATGGGTTAGGCCCTCGGTGAGATGAGGCATGTAACCGGCGAAAATGCCGCTCACATCACACCGCGCCAGATCGTAGCGTACCTTACCGGCGCTGCACAGGACGTCATCTGCCGAAAGAGACGCGGGCAAAGTCGACGTGGCAGCACGTCGAGGCAGCGCTAAAGCAGGCCGCTAACGGCGGCGACGCGACGGAGTTATGGGCGGCGCTGCAAATGGTGCTGATGTTGGAAAAGGTCGAGTACCGGCTGAAATAGACTAGGCCGGTTTGGGCGACTGCCCTTCATCGCCTTTGAGTTTGGCCTCGCGCTCGTTGGCGACCTTTTCCCACGCGCTAGCCTGTAGCTCCAATGCCCGGCAATCCTGCGGATCGGTCATGGCCGTCGCCATTTCGCGGCAGGCTTGGGCAAGCAGCCGGTACTCTTCAACGAGTTTCACAGCGTTCCCTCGCGGGAACATCCTGATCGTTGCCGTCACCGGCGTCTACGTCATTGTACGTGCGAAGTGGCCCCGCAGATCAGCCTCTCTTGTGACGCTCGTCACTGATGCCAAAGTTTGATCCGGCTTATGAATAGTTGCCAACAGGAAGGCAGGCGCAAATTGAGCAAGCAGCAGCTGAAAGTACGCGAGCTATCCAAGGGCGAGGGCCATTATGTGTTTGCCAACGAATCGTGGCTGCGCCGGCTTTACGCGACGCTTGCAGATCCCGACCTGCAAATAGTTGCGGCGTTCTCTCTAATCGGCCTTTTGGTGATGCTGATTTTAATTTTTCGTTTTCCTGACATGGTTGCCGCGGTCGCGGAATATAATCAATTCTGATGTTAGTGTTTATAGCGCGGGGCAAGCGGATGCCGCCCCGCGCCACGCGCGTTAATTCACCAACCGTGGTTTGAAACGCGGCGGCGAACCATGTTTCGGCCCGCCAAGTAGCCATTCCGGCAACACGTTGAATGTGTCGCAGAAATTCATCAGGCCTCGGCAAGTGGTGCCGCTTTGAACTCCTCCCTTTTCCCACCTGCGATAGGTTCTAAGACTCACGTAAAACGCAGCAGCAGCTTCCTGCTGCGATATGCCGAGCAGCTCTCGACACACCCGAAGACGCGCCCCAACTTCCGAATAAAAAATATTCTTCATTTCGGCGCGCCGAGTTTTTGCCGCAGCTTTTTCTTCTATAGTTTTTCTTTTCGACCTGCGCGACCGGCGACGCCGGGCTATCGGCGATGGAAACAACTGCACAACGGTCATGGCTCACGCCTCCCTCGCCATCATGCGCGCGGATTCGTAAAGCGTGTCTAGAAAGGTTCGGAGAGGTTCGTCGGATATTTCGGACTTAAGATGGTTGGTGACGTGATTGACGCTGAAGGCAAAGTCGATCTTTGCGCGAATGCCTGCGGATGTCGTCGGCACGGTCTGAAAAATGGCGTCTACGGCATCGGACTCTTTGATGAGAGCCGCCTCCTCCTCTAAGGGAGCCGCAAATGTTCCGTCCGAGAACGCGAGGGCTTCTTTCCAACGCTCGATCGCCGGAAAGATCGGATCAGTGTCGGTAGCGGCAAATGCGATAGCCGGCACAGCAAGCGCCGGCAACGCGGCTGCGCTTGTTACCAGTGTCCGGCGCGACAATATGGATGTGGTCGTCATTCCGTCCTCCATGGGTTTGTGAATGCCATGGAGGAGGCGGACTCGGAATCCGGGCGTGATTTGATATACGGATCATGGGAGTCGGCTGTCCCTGCATGGCGGCTGACTTCAAGTCCCGGCCGGGTGCTGAAACACTCGGTCGGGGCGCCTACAGACTCGCTGATTTGTTTGAATCGCGCAATTGCGATGTTGTGAACATTGCTAGAACCACAGCAAAACGAGTTCAAAATACTTGAACTTCCTTTTATAATTTGCGCCGCGGGCTACACCATTGATCCGACTCTAAAAAGTACCAAGTCGATCGCAGAACGTTCCATGAATTGGCATTTAAAAGTTCAGGACGCCACGTCCTAAAATAAGAACATACAGAGTCCGGCCTACACCTTTCCCTCTTGAGCCATCTCACGCAGCATTAGCCGAGCCAGCGAATCCGCAGGAACGTTTCCTACCTGAGTGGTCTTGCTTCCGTTGTGAGTGTGTACCGTCACCATTCCATCGGCGACGCTGTATGACGCGGTTAGCTTGCGCCCCTCGAACATGATGACAACGTCACCCTTAACCGGCGCTGGTCCCTTCAACATGGCTAATCCCCGGCATCTCCCTTGCGGCGCTTGGCCCGACAGACCTAGAATCGTAACAGCATGAGCAAAAGACGGCTCACGCATTCAGCACGCTTCCGGCGCCAACCGGTTGCCTGCCGCACTGATCCGGGTTTCCACACCCACGGACAGAATCCCTGATTTGCACATCGCGCGCAAGGCATTCCCCTCACCGGGGGACAATCCCCTGCAACCCATTGAGCACGCTTGGTTGCAACATTCTGGATTGGCAACCATTTTTGCTCTACAGATGGGCGAATGGACCTTTTCCTAAAAATAAGAAAACTAATCGCAACTGCGAACAGCGACTTGCTTTTCGTGGATCCCTATTTGGACGCTAACTTTGTCTCTCAATACCTGCCGCACATACCGATGGGCGTGAAGACAAGACTGCTAGCCCGCGAAAAGCTGCCGTCGCTGCGTCCTGCCGTTAAGCTCCTTGCACAACAATCGCAAATGCCCATTGAAGTCCGGTCCGCTCCAAATTTTCATGATCGTTATTTCATTGTCGATGGCAAAGACTGTTATCAGTCCGGTGCTTCATTTAAGGACGGCGGACGTAACGCGCCTACGACCATTACACAAATTACGGACGCCTTTCCCGCAGTTCATCGGACCTATGAAGAATTGTGGCAAAAGGGAAAGCCAGAGCTTTAAAGTTGCTCTCCGAGCACCCGCTTCCGATGCCCCTCGCGAAGCTCACCTGTGATGCTCTACCGACAGGACAATAGAATGGATGAAAAGCTGCCAGCCCCCTGCGAGCATTGTCGTGCCTCAGGGCTTCGCCACGGGAGCGTGTGCGACGAGTGCCAAGGAAAAGGCTATCGCTTGTTTATCAACCGCAGCCAGACACCGGAGCCACTAACGCGACCTCCGCGCCAATGGCGGGGGCCGCGCCGACCCCAACGGTGACGGGTGAGCTATTCGCCGAGACGGCTGGTAGGAATAAATGGTCGACGAACGCAACCATTTCACGCGGTCGTGCATTGAACCACACGACGCGTTGCATACACTGATCAACATTGGGCCGCGCTGAGCAGGTTGTCCCCCATCCCCCGACACCCCGCCTGCCCAGCGCAGAAGCCCAAGTTGTGAATCCCCAAAAGACTCAACGCTCTGATGCTAGAGGCATCAGGGTGTTTTTTTGTGGCAGTCAATGACCTTCGCCTAACTTTTCCCCGTAGTGTACCTTTGAACACACCCACCAAATCTGCCCAAACCCCCGCCGCTAAGCACTAGGGCTCGCCGGGAATGGCATGAACCCGGTGTTGTTGCCGCCCCATGTCGGATGCTTGAGCGCCGCGCCCTTGCTGCCGCAGCCAGTACAGCGCGCACATTGACGTAGCTTGTCACTCGGCGCGTCGGCGCCCCACAGAATGACCGGTGCGGCGAAGGCCATCGGCGCGTAGTGCGGGCAGCGCTCGCAATATACCCACCACCATGAGCTGGACCGCTGCAGCTCGCCCAGCGTCGGACGCGGTCCGGGCGCCGACTTGTGCGTCTTTCGGGACGACCAGTAGGCGTAGTTTTGTAGGGTGCGTCGCTCGCCGCTCATGTCGGCGAGTCAGATGGTCACTCGAAAAGATGGAAACGAGCCGCTAGGTATAGTGCCGAAATGAAAGAGGCCGCAACTGAGGCGGCCGGTCTTGGTGAGCCCAATCACCCTATGCTGGAAGCGGAGGTTGCTGCGGGCGACGAGCGTTCCGAGTGATTAGGCTCGGCGTAGATTATCTTCCTGATTCGGACCTGCGCCTAATTAACTCCGCGGGCCAAGTCGACGTGGCAGGTCGCGGACGCCACGCGGGCGCCCAAATTACACCGTGATATTGCAAGGAACACGAATCGCCACGTGCCGGGCCCTCTGTTAAACGGAGCGCCAATCCATGATCTCGACCGTGTTTCGAGCTTGGGTATGCTGCGTGTTTGTCGTGATTGTTTCCATAGCTAATCAGTCCGGTCATCTGGCCCTTGCGCATGATGATGGCCGCTTTGCGGACTCACCGCTGAAACCCTGGTTCGACGCGCTACGCAGCGAGAAAGGGTTGTGTTGTTCCTTCGCCGACGGACTCGCGATTGCGGACGTCGATTGGGACACAAAGCGTGAAGGCCAACAGGTGCAGTATCGCGCCCGCCTAGACGGCGAATGGATTGATATTCCCGATGCGGCCGTCATCACGGAGCCGAACAAATATGGCCGTACGGTCATTTGGCCTTACAAAGACTTCGATGGAAAAACGCAGGTCAGATGCTTCCTGCCTGGAGCTGAAATGTAGCGCCGTACGAATCGACAGCGCGAGCTGCTCCACCTAGACGCCGCAGCGGCCGGCGGCATTGTCGACGATTTGTCGATCGCGCTGCAGATGGTGCTGATGTTGGAAAAGGTCGAGTTTCGGAAGAAGTGATAGGCCGGGCTTGTGCGACAATTTGGCTAGGAGCCGCAGGCATTTTCGGCGGCGAGCCGGGGTTTCCTGTAAGCCATCTGTGACCCTGGACGTGTCGTGTCCCCCGACGCCAACACTCCGGGGTCACTACGTTTGTGAAAAGGGAGGGAGTGCCATGACCACAGACCCAGCAGAGTCAGCCCCAGATGTCGCACGCTTAGTGATGTCAGCGGTCTTGGTGCTAGGGCTACTTGTTACAGTCAGTTGGATAGCCGTCGTCGGATACGGCGTGGTCGAGTTGGTAGAATGGACTCTTTAGCAACTGCGGTGCTCGCCTAAAACACGATCAGCAAAGATGCGGCGCAACGCGGGTGGGAGATCACAATGACACACGCTTACGAGAAAGTGCGGGAAGAAAACTATTTCGAGGACGTGCTTAGAAACATGAGAAGCGCCAGCGGCGGTTGGACAGTTCGCTTCGGTGGAACCGGCGACGGCGTTGGGCCGAACTATCAGATAGAAAAACTTACCGGCGAAGTTACGCGGTTTCATGAACGAACTCACAAGGAGTTTCATGAGCGAACGGATGCGTCTTTCGACGAGACAAGGCTGTCCCAACCGCTAACCTATGCTGACGTATATCGTGAAATAAAGCGGTGTCTACGATCGCGTTGAACGGCGG
>Ga0210383_10000355_pt1 | contig 43744 bp, 72 predicted proteins | sample IncBWC14OmetaG_FD_160072 | JGI IMG/M metagenome (GOLD analysis project Ga0210383, IMG submission 160072) | Forest soil microbial communities from Barre Woods Harvard Forest LTER site, Petersham, Massachusetts, United States - Inc-BW-C-14-O ...
CACACCCTCAGGATGTGCCTCAACCAGCCCATATTTATTACTTGTGGCACTGCACCCCAATGATTCAGGTGCGGTCAGTTCGTCAGTTGTGGCCCTGACGTACCTTTTTCACCTTGCGATGGCTCCTTGAGGCCATCTCGCTCCGCATCATGCACCTTGACCAACTGGCCGACCGCGTTTTGCTCCGCATCGACCGGCAACGCGATCACACACGACACCAAGACCCGCCCTGGAGTCATGCCCGCCGCCGTCCCTCGCCGGATGGCCACCACTCCCGGCTCCTGCAACTCTGCGATGAAGCCAATGATGCTCGAAGTCGGCAATTCGACCAGAACCTTGTCCTTCAACGCCAACTTGTTGCCGATTCGGTCTTTCATGCGCTCTTGCCCTCCCGATTTCCACGTCGCAGGGCTTCACCCCTACCGGAAACAGTTTCTTACGGTAGAAACTACGGTAATACATTAAAGGGTCCCCGGCGATTATGCGTGGACTCCCCGGCGATTATGCGTGAAACGCTTGCAAGTGGTTGATTTTTGGTTCCCGGCGATTATGCGTGGAAAAGTCATTGATTTCACAGATTTTATGTGGAAAAGCCCCGAAGGAGACGACCTTCGATGGCTTATCCCGGCGATTATGCGTGATTATCAGTTTATTTTTGAACAACTTGGCGTTTTGTGATGGTGATGGTTTTGACTACCACCCTTCTCTCCTCCTCCTGTGGAAAAGGGTCATCGAAGCGGCGGTCATCCGCGAACATCGGTATCTGCTTCGGCTCCGTGTAACCAGCCCACAGTTTGCGCTCAGGAACCGCCAGCGGCCCCGCGTAGAGAACCAAACCCGTTTGACTCTCGCGGATATTCAGATCACGGTAGACCTCGGCCTTCAGATGCCGAATGATGGCCCGAATTTCCGACTGGAAATGGTCTAGTCGCGAGTAGCTGTAGCCCATCGCATACTTCAGCGACCCCCAGGTGATCGCCACGCTCCGCTGACCGCTCACGACGAGGCTGTAGACGCGGCGAGTGACCCAAGTGTAGAAGTCGTATTCCATCGACCCCTTGATGCGCGAAGCAGCTTGCAGGTCGATGGGAACGGCATTCTGAAACAGGTCGTCACAATAGGCTTGTGACGCTAGGAGAAATGACGGCCAGTGCTCCTCATCGCCGTCCAGCCACATATCCGTTGCCTCAATCATCCGCGCTGGACTCAGCATCACAATCCGCTTGTCGTTGTGCATGAAGAACACTAGATTCGCCGCCGATAGCCGCGAAAACTGATTCTTCATGTGTCGGATATTACCGTTCGCCCCGCCCGTCATCCGCACAGACATCTTATCCCTGAAAAACTCGCAGAAACCTCGACCGCAGTAGATCGTTCGTGAACGGCTCCGCAAAATCTCAGCGTTGATGATGCTGTGAAACCGACGCGGCCACAGCCCATGAGGATACCCCTGTAGCTCCGCCTCCCTTGTAACCGGATTCATGGCGGGACCCCGAGTCATCGTCATTGTCAGACCGCCATCTTTGCGCTGCCACATTGGTATCTCGCCGGGGTCTTTACTCGGCAAAAAACACGACGTTTGAATCAGGTGATTGAAACCAAGGCGGGGATTATCGAGAACATCGCGGCCCCACACTTGTTCGATTATTTCGGCCATTGCTTCATCGCCAAGAGAGAACGGTGATTTCGCCTTTTCAGTTATTGCGCCCATTCGTCCTCGAATCCTCCTCAAGACCGTCATTTCGATGAATATACTCGGCAAATCTCCGATAGAGAGCCTGTTTTTCCGACTCCCCCAAGGGTGACTCTCGTAGTTCCGCCATAAGCGAAACCATCGCGCTCATGCCGCTGAAAAAGGTGCGGCGAAAGGCAACTATCTTTGAATCTGGTATGCCAGGGGGAAAAGCGCGTAGAAGCGTTTCCCAATACTGTTCAGGTGTGCGAATCATAGCCTCACTTCTTCGGTTGCGGGGTCGCCGTCTGGAAAGCGGCGACGGCCCGTTCGTGGATGACGTACCCAGCCCTCCGGCTCCGCCGTTTCGAGCGGATTCCATTCGGCAAAGGCAATAACTACACTCGCGCAATCTTTATAGCACCAGTCGCTATCATAAACGGGAGAGCCAACCCGCCCGATCACCAGTTTGAACGTGAAGGTCATCGGGTAGACCCACACGCCGCGCCCGTCGCGCAGGTCGCGGAATAGGATCGCGCTAGGGTTGGCGGGGTCCGCGAACCGCGCCGTTTCACTTGTCTCTGCGTACATAATTTTTCGCCCTCAGCGGCGGTGGGCTTTCTTTCAACATTCGGATGACCTTCGCATATTCAAACCGCAGATGGACCGGCACGGCCTCAAGCGAGGACAACTCAAGATCGTTGCCGGTGGTGAACCGGAGAATAGCAGTACAGCTTATGCAAACCGTGAAATCCCCAGGCTCCGGCTTCTCCTGCCCGGTGAGGTTCGTCACGCCATCGAGCTTGTGAAAGCAAACCGGGCAGAACCGCAAAGGTGTCTGCCCGGTGTAGCCCGTCGCCGTGAAGCGGTTCCTGACCATCAATCCTCCGGCCCGTCCTCTGGCCCGTCCATCTCAAACATAGTGCCGATCACCACCGCGTCACCAACAATAGGGTCGTGACGACCGTACTGGTAGAGCCGCGTTGCGGGGATATTCAACTCCTTGTGCTTGAGCTTCCCCTCTTCGTCAATCACCATAAACTCGCCGTTCGTGGTGCGGACGACCTCGATGTAGCCGCCGACGAGGGTCTGAAGCTCCTGGAGGCTCCAGTGGACGCCGTTTGGGGGCTTCAACTCTTCGGTGCGGCCATCAGTGCGGTATAGTGTCGCCATTCTCTCCCTCTTCCAGTGCCAGAATCCGCCTAGCATGGTCGCCAAGTTCGTTTTCGTGATACCGGGCGATCACCATTGCATATCGCCCGAGCCGATTTACCACCTTCGTCAAATCCTCAATGGACTTTTCAATCCGGTCGAGCCGGTCATCTGCCATCTACTTTTTCTCCTTCTTTTTGGGCCAAAACTGCGTGATAAGACCGGCAACGAACGCCGAACCAAGAACGGCAAAGTAAGAGATAATCTGTGGACTCATTCGCTACCCCTTTCGATAAATATCCCGTATGCGATTAGAGCAATGGAGAAGACCAGCGCGACGGGAAGCCAGCGAAGACTCTGAAGGTCGCGCATCCTATCGAGCGGGATGAAGACCAGAGCTAAAACGCCGACTTCCTGCAAGTGTGCGCCAATCCTCTGCCTATAAGAGAAAGGCACTACTCACCACCAGACTCAGCCGGGGCCGGATTGGTCAACTGCGTGACAAGGACCGTGATGCGGTCCGCGCTTTCGATGTCCGGTAGACGACCGAGCAGGAAATAAAGCTCCGAGCGCGGGTCAGTCGATACCGGGATTAGGGTTTTGGACTGGTTGACCTTCTGTGATGGTGCAGCGTTTTTTGCCAAGTTACTCCTCCGTCACTTTCTTTATTTTTGCAGCCTCTTTGCGCTTGAGGACCTTATCGGCCTCACGAACGAGGGTTTTCGATGCCCAACCGTTGAACGAAATGCCCGATTCCCTTGCTGCATCGTGCAAACGTTTGTTGTCCACCACCAGGAGCCGGATTGACTGGACGACGATGCCCTTTTTCTTCTTCGACCGCCGACCGACCCCCTTAACATAAGTGCTATTATGAACGACTTTTTTAGTAGCCATAGTCACAGTGTAGTTATATTATTGAAGGATGGCAATCGAAAAAATCGTCGCGTTCACTGTGCCGGGGTTGACGCCGCCGAGCGTCAACCACTTCAAGGTGCCCTGCGCCTTCACCTACACGGACAAGGCCGGACGCCGCCGCAGCCGCAAAGGGATGAAGCTGACCCCGGAGGCCAAAGCGTACAAGTGGGCCGTCGCCATCTATGCCAGGGGCCGCACCGTCGCCCCGGAGACACAGAAAGAGCGCGACAAGGTGCGCTACCGCGTGGAGATGACCGTGGTGCTAGGCCCGAACGTGAGGCTCGACAGCGACAACGGCGCAAAAGTGGCCTTCGACGGACTTGAGGCCGCAGGAGTCATCCACTCCGACGCCTTCATCGGCCAGCAGATCGTAAATGTAGTCAAGAACGACCGCGCCAACCCGCGGACCGAGTTTGTAATTGAAAGAATCGAGGAACAATGCCCCGCGTAGACAACTTTTCCGATGTAACCCCCCATTGCGTGATGTGCGGCAACGTCATCGGCCCCGACCGCCCCAAACACGCAATCACTTGCTCGAAAGAGTGCAGCGACCGGCGTAAGAACTGGAGGCGCAGCAAACAGGACGCCCGAGAGTGCCGGTATTGCCGCCGCCCCGCGTCACTGGCCGAGCGCACCCGATACCTGCGTTGGCGCAGGTTCGAGGAAAAAAATCCACCACCCGACGCGGAACTTTCGCCGGAAGAGATTGCCGAACGGGAGTATCGTAAAGCCAACCCGCCGAAGAAGCGCGGCCCGAAGCCCAAACCCAACATGACTACCCGCCTAAGCCCTTCGGACGTTGGTCTGACCGGCGCAGGAGACTACGTGGAGTCTGACAGCGAGGCGGAATGAGTGTCGATGTGGAAACCGGCGACATTGTACGGGTGCGGGTGTTGGGAACGAACGATGACTGGTGTATTTGCCGGGTAGAGCTAGTTTCCCACAACAGAGCGTCGTTAGCTCTAGCGGTAGTAGACGGATGTTTGCGCGTGGGAGGTGGCTTGATGATGGGCGCGGTTGCGGTTGTGGCCGACTATCGCGGAGCCTACGAGCTATTCACTGGAGCCGAGTTGGAAGTGGAATTGAAGCGGAGGAGACGGAATGGTCGCAGCGATGCTTAACATCAAAGAGATGTTTTCGAGTGTGCTGGTTGTAGTTATTGAACCAGATAATCTTGAACGCATGAAGACTGGCGACCCCGCCACCCTCGAATCCATCAGCCAGGGCGGGATTCTCCCGCCGCCGATGTTCCCGCTCAACTTCTCCACCCTTATCGCCTATGAACCCGACACGCCGGAACTCTACATCAAGGCCCAGGGGCCACCACTGGAGTTTCTTCAGTGGCTCGAACGTGGCCGAAGGTGGGTCCACGGCAAAGACGGGGCGGAGAACACCACGGTCATCAGGAGGGGAGATGCCCACTGAGAGGGAAGCAATACGCGCCATGCTGAAAGACAACCCTGAAGTCCACGACCGGCTCCGCGAGATGGCCCTTGCGGGGAAGATCAAGGCGTTCACCAATGAAGACGCGGCCAGCGACGAACTCCTGACCATCGTGGCGTCCGACCAGCACGGCGGAATCATCGGGTGTGTACAGGTCAAATGCGACTGCGGACTAGGCGTTTGGATATCTCCATCAACCCAGGCGATGATAAAAGCGCGGGGCGCAAACCCAAGCGAAATAATCTGCCACCTGTGTTTCCACCGGACCCTCATGGAGCGACGTGAAGAAAAAGTTAAGAACTAGCGAAGAGAAGCAGTTCGATGCTAGTCTCAAATCCGCCATCCGGTTCTTAGGGACTAACCCCGCAGCCCAGGATGAGCCAATCCCCTTCCCCTATGTCCTTGTCTGGGACCGCTTGGGCCGCAAGGGGCAGCGGTGCAAGATACTCCGCCAAACCACACGCACAGCGCAGGTCAGGTTCGATGACGGCTTCACGACCGTCATCAATCGTCAGGCACTCCGGCGCAACTAGGCGCGGTCCGGGGGCCACCCCGGAGGCGCACCCATGCTCCAGATCATCGTCATTCTGCTCGTGCAGTTCATCCTCGTTCCGCTCGTTGACCTCTGTCTGAATGAGCGGGTCCGCATCCCCGTCAAAATAGCCGTCTACCTCGTCACGTTCGTGTGGGTCATCTACACGCTATTCGTGGGAAGGGTGGTGTAGTTATGGACTCACCAGCAGCCAGCGCAGCCAAGGTCCTCAGCAGCAAAGGTAAGAAACTCCACACCCACAGCATGAATATCCGGCGCACCGAAAACGGGTATGTCGCCAAACACGAACTCCGCGACTCCAAGGGCCAGCCCCCGAGCGACGGCCAGAGCGGAGATGCCGAGTACAACGTCGCCAACCCCGCCGAACTCGCCCAGCACGTTCAGCAACACATGGGACCAGTCGAACCGGACGATTCCCAGGCGGAGATGAACACGATGGCGGGACAGTAAGCCCACCCCAAACCGTAGTGCCCAACAAGGAGAACAGTTATGCGAGGACAGCTTGCAGTAATCCGCTTCATCGACGCCAGCGGACGACCCGTTGACCCCGGCTTCGGAGTAGACGAAGGCGCGGGAATCGACAACGGCTTGCCCGGACCCGGACGACCCGGCTTCGGTGGTCCGGTTGACCCCGGCTTCGGGATTCCACTTCCCCCCGTCATCAACCGCCCGGTAGACCCCGGCTATGGAGTAGACGAGGGAGCGGGAATCGACAATGGCCTACCCCCCACCTACCCCGTCAAACCCGGTAATGACCTGCCTCGTCCTCCCGGTGGGTTTCCAAGACCTCCGCTTGGCATCTGGCCTCCCCAACAGCCAATCTACCCGTCGCACCCCATCTATCCCACCGAGGGAGACGGCGTAGACAACAGCCTTCCATTGCCGCCCGGCTCCGTGTGGCCTCCGCTTCCTCCGGACATTAAGGGCAAAATCCTCGCCTTCTGTTGGCTGGTTGGCATCGGCTACCGCTGGGTGGTGCTGGACCCGTCGCAGAAGCCCGGATTCCCCGTTGACCCCGGCTTCGGCAACAGGCCCAGCAACGACCCTCCGCTGACCCCACAGCCGAAGCGGTAATGAAGCAGCATTTCAATTGGCGGGGAACGCCGAGACTACGAGCGAACGAACTCGCCGTAGTAGCGGCGTTCCCCGGCCTTTCGCAATGCGACGGCCTCTTCAAACGTTTTTCGATATCCCAAAGACCGTTGTTTCCCCGCGACGGAAATGGTCGCTTTGTAGCAGTCATGCGTCTTGTCATAACTAACGCCCGTCTGACCGGTTTTGTTGTCGGTGCGGCGACGGCGATTGATAGCGTTTTGACGCTTCGTAGCCTCCCTAAGATTATTGCGCCGATTGTCGAGAGTATCGCCCGATTTATGGTCAGCAGTGCGGCCTTTGCGCGGTCGAACAATGACCGTCTCCATGTTCGTCCAGGCGTACTTGCCTTTTTTGATTTTGAAGATGCGACGAGCGTAAAAGCATTTTCCTCCCTCACTCCACTTTGCGTACCACTTCCATTGACTCAGCATTTCAAAATCGGCTTCATCAACGAGGGCAACTTGGCCTTGAGTGAGGGGGATAATTCGATGGGACACAGGAATATAGTCTACGTTACACGGAGCCACCAATGAGCGGATTTAATTGGAGGCGATTGAGGGACCCCTACCAAGAGGGTGCGAACAATGCGGCCTGGAGAGCGGAGCTAACTGACCGAGTTTTACACGAAGAGGATGTGAAGGAGGACGGACGGCGATGCTGCAAGACCAACCTACTCGCGCTCTGCTACACGTTGGGCTATTGCCTCATCACCGAGGACGTTCACCATGAGGCCATCCAGTTTTTTCCGGAGATAGACCCCGACCAGACGACCGAGGAGCTATACAAAGGCCGCAAGCGACGGCGAACGCTTCTCTACCCGCGCAACACCTACAAAACTACACTCGACATCGCCTACTGTGTCCAACTCATCCTTCACTACTACTTCACCATCGCCATTCTGATTATGAGCGGCGGCAAAGACCTGGCCTTCGCCTTTGTGGACCAGATTGCCAGCTTCTTCATCAAGGAGCCGCGCCGACCGGCGACACTCTTCCAGGCACTCTTCCCCGAATTGTGCGCCATCAAGCAGCCGGTCCCCGGCCAGTTTACCGGCCCTTTGCGGCAGACCGAACCCAAGATCGTAGAGCCGATGATATGGGCGAACTCGATTGACTCGAACACGACCGGATGGCACCCCGACGTGCTGGTGTACGACGACATCAATACCAATCGCAACTCCAAAAAATTTGAAGGCCGCGTGGCCGTCACTAAAGCCTACAAACTCACCCGGAAAATCCTGAAGCCCACCGGCATCGAAATCAAGATCGGGACCCCCTACGGCTTGGGAGACACCTTCAGCGACGAGGTATTGACGGCGCGGCCTGGGAGCTACGACCGGGTATTCAAACCGGCACTTCGGCTGCTGAATGGCGAACGACTGGACCCCAACGGGTTTCCGCCCGAAAACGAAGTCGAACTTCTCTTCCCCACCATCCTCAGCTACGACTTTTTGCGCGAGGAGTATGAGGCCGACTTTGAATCATTCATGTCGCAATATCAATTGGACAGCTACGGGGCCGCAGAACTTGTCTTCACCGACGCGCAGATGCTTGCCGCGATGACCGAGGAGGCCGAGCTACCGATGGAGGGCCAGCGGTTCATCCACTTCCGACTACCGTGCCGGAGCCTCAACTGGTTGATGACCTCCGGCGCGGTGGGCCTCATGCATCGCAACCGCATGTACATCATCGAGACGATACAGGGCCACTACAAGCCTTCGGTGTTGGCGAAGCTGATTCACGACACGGCGCGGCGCAACGGAATGCACACCGTCGAAATCGAAGACTCGCCGGGAGCGCGTCTGATTCAACCGGCGATCAATAACTACAGCCTGACGACCGGCTGGGACATCTTCGTAACGTGGGTGGACTTCCAGGGCGACGGCGGAGAGCGCGATACCCGCATCCGCAGCATCGAGCCGCTACTGGCATCGTCACGGCTCTACTTCTCGACTGGCCTCAAGACCAAGCCGCTGATTCAGGGCTTCGTACAATACGGGATGACCGACGACAACGGACTACCCGATGTAGTCTCGCGGATTGCCGACAACTTGCCGGTGAGCATCGCCGCGACCGAGCTTGATGACGAAGACCTCGCGTGGGAGATGATGCGCGAGAGGGACAAGTACAACCTGATTTATGGGCGCGGTGTCTACACGCCTTCGGAGCCGGAGCCGGAAGAAATAGAGGTCCCCGGCGTGGAGGAGAGGCTATTCAACGAGCTTGGTTTGGAAGTGATGATGCCGGGGTTAGAATAACTACAATCATGTTCGTTATCGTGGATGCGGAAAATAAGATTGCACGTATTGGCAACGTCCCACTCTTCGGACACAAAGCCGAAGTGCTGGCCTGTTTCTACAGGGAAGACGATGCATTAAAAATCCTCTTTGAACTCGAAGAGGCCGGATTGCTGGAGGGCCACCGCGTAGAAGATACGGGCGACACGTTCGATGTCATCCCCATCCGATACGGCGAACGCAAGGCGAACGACTTGTAACCTGTGAATTTCCCTAGTTGAATAGAAAGTTACAAAGGGCATATTATCCCGGAACTGGTGTACGTTACCAAAAGAACACATCAGCCCTAAGCCTTGATGTTACGAATGTTGCGGAAGTGGCCGTGAGTTAACTCCGACCCGAACCCGTTGAATTTTGACGAGGACCTCGGACCATGGCCGCAAGCGCAACATTGCCGCTGACCAGTAATCCCAGCAGACCAGTGCTGCCCAGGGACATCAAGACCTCGCCCGACCCCGCCATCGCTGCAAAGTACACCGACCAAGCCGCTATCAGCATCGTAGTACAGGACTATGAGAGGGCAAGCGCGTGGCTCAATGACCGCCGTTGGCCCCTGCAATGGACCGAGAGCGACGTACTCTACCAATCGCCGCGGACCCTAAGCGTCTTCGAGGGGTCCACCGTCACGCGCTCGAACGTCTCACGCTTCACAGTGGCGAAACAAACGAACTCTCTGGCCCCGGCAATCACCGGGGCCGTTTTTTCGGACCCGACCCCGTTCCTGGTTCGCCCCCGGCCCAACACCCATCAGGACACGACGAGGGCATGGACGGAGCTTGTCTCCGAACTCCTCGACCAGATCAATTTCAAGCAAGAGTGTAGTTATGGCATCCAGGCGATGGTCAACTCCGGCACCGTCATCTTCAAAATCGGATGGGTGACGGAGACGACGGTGGAGACGCACTACCACAGGAAGAGCGCACCGCCGCAAGTGCCCATGCCCTTTGGCAAGCCCCTGACCATCTACACCGAGGAGTCAGACGAGTTTGAGGCCGTGGACGTGGAAGTGACGCGCAACCGGCCCTTCTTCGAGAAGTGCAATATCGGTCAGGTGTTTGTAGACCCCAAGTGGTGCAACCCCAACCAACTATGGAAGGCAAAGTGGATTGTCTATGAGGACTACCTGAACTATGACGACCTCACGAAGCTCCGCGAGAACCCCGACTACGACATCCCGCCCGACGACGTTCTCCGCCACATCTTCATGTCCGACGAGGAGCAGACCGAATCCGCGAACTCGCTTGAGCAAGCTATGGTGGCAAGCACCAACGTCCACCATGCCGCGATGCCGGACCAGGACTTCAGCGAGGACCCGCTACAGAAGCCGATGCAGGTCCTGGAGTGGTACGACAAGACCCAGGTCCGTGTGGTGCTACAACAAAAATGCGTTATTCGCAACGGGAAACACAAACTACCGGACAAGCCGTTTCTGAGTGCGAACTATTGGGACATCGAGAACTCCGGCTATGGAATGGGTGTGGGTCGCATCTCCGGCGCGGACCAGCGCGTCGAGCAGGGGATGATGAACGCGATCCTCGATATCCTGGCCTTCGCCGTCCAACCTGAGTATGCAATCGCGCGGGGAGCGAATGTGCCGACTCAGGACCAGCGGCGAAGGCTGGGTGGCATCCGCATGGTGGACGGGGCCGACGCGACCAAGGCCGTCGCGCTCGTGCCGCAGCCGAACCCTCCGCCCGACGCATGGAGGGCCATACAAGCCGCCATCGGTTCGAGCGAAGGCGCGACCGGCGCAGACCAAGCAACTGTTCAAGGGGTCCTCCCAGGCCGGGGGAGCAGTGTGGGGCACTCCGGTACAGGCGCGGGGATGCTCCAGGCCGCTTCCTCGGGTCGTTTGCAATCGCCGGTCGAACGCTTCGTTGACGGGGTGTTCCTTCCCTTCCTCAACTTCCTCTGGCAGATGGTCAAAGAGCGGATGCCGATACAGGAAATTCGCGACATCCTGGGCGAGCGCACGGCTGACCTCGTGGTGGACTTTGGCGATTTCATGCGGACCAACGTCAAATTTGAAACCTTGGCAGGTACAAAACTCGCCGCCCGGAACCGCATGGCCCAGGCACTGCCATTTTTACTAGAAGTCTTTGGCAACCAGGCACTCGTCCAACAGATGAGCCAAGTCGGTTACAAGGTCAACGTCATGGAACTGGTGAAGATGGTCCTCGATATGAGCGAGTGGAAGAACCGGGCCGACCTCATTGTTCCGATGACCGACCAAGAGAAGCAAATGATGATGCAGCAGAACCCCGCCGCGATCAAGGCGCAATCGACCGCCGCCGAGCTACAGCAGAAACACCAGAATGACATGGACCTTGAAGACAAAAAAATCGCCGGTCGCATCGCGGCCAAGAGCATCGACACCACCCACCAGACCCTAGTGCAATCGCCGCTCGAACGTGCCGCCGCCTTTGCCGAGCGCACCGCCGACGAGCGCGGGATGCAAGCCAGCCAGTTCTACGCACCCACAGGAGGCGGATGATGGGCAAACCCCTTTGTGACACAACGATGACTCCTCGGAATCCACGCACGAATTGCGCGTGTTCGACCTACCCGGAAAATCTTGGCCCTTGTGATGATTTTTTGGAGGGAGGACGTTCGGACTACTGCGTCTATTGCGATCACCTTAAAGCATGTCACCCAGGAGGCGGATAAATGCCAGCGTCCGACCACTTCATGCCGATTCCCCCGCGCCACCGCCGCGCCCTTGAGCTTCTGATGGACCAGAAGAAGCACGACCCCTACGGGGCCATCGGGACCGGCGCACTCCGCGATGAAGACGACCCGTTCACGCTGGAGCAGATCGCGGGGCCGCTGTTGGAGCGTGGGCTTATCGAGGACCTGACCAATACCGACTTTGGCAGGGGCGCACGTTACTTCATCCACATCACCCCGCTAGGTGAAATGTGCCTGGCACTCGGTTACATGCTCCGCGACCCGCGCAGGACCAGCGAGGCGGAAATAAGGAAGTATCTCGCGTCAGACTCCGACGAACAGACGAAGTTGGCCAACGTCCTACATCCCCCGGCACCGCCGACCGAGGCATTTGAAGCGATAGGACACCTTCAACGTCAAACGGAAGCTCTCACTGGAGCCGACCCACGAGTTTTAGCGGTTAAGAAACGCGGCGACTCGAACGAGGAGAAGGAGGCCATCGCATGACGAAGCTCCGCATCATCAACCGAGGCACACGGTATGACGTATCGGGAAAACTGCGGAGCCTAGTCCGCGAGATTGAATGCGGCGAGATTGCCCCGCGTGACGTTGTAGTTATTACCCGCGAATTTTATGGACCGAACAAAAGTTGCAGAGTGGGCCTCCGGCACTACGGCACCGGAAGCACCGAGGACATCCACTGGATGCTATCGACCGCGAAAGGCAGGGTGGAACCGCAATGATCGAGGCCCGCACCGAGCGCAGGTTCGGCGTCACCGCAGGGCTAACCGCCCTGCAACGCCGCAACCTCTTCACCATTCGCAATAGCGACGGGTGGAGTGACGTGCTGGACGTGATGGAGATGTGTTGTATCGAAATGGAAACGAAGCTAATCAATACCGAGCCAGCCGCCGAAGCCGACGTGTTGGCCAATCACCGCATGGCCAAAGCAGCGTGGCAGATATTCACCCATCTGCAAGCCAAAATTGACGACGAAATTTCTTTCTACCTGTCTGGTGTTGCCACCAAGCCTCTGATACCGGCGATGACTCGCGAGGAGCAGGAAATAGAGAACATCCTGGACCCGACCAAGCCACCGCCCGAATACGAACACTGAACCCTAGAAAGGGAAAGACAATGCAACCCAAATGGTTGAACGACGGAGAGCCGGATGAAAACGGCGAGTATATAGCAGTGATTGAGAACACGGCGGGAGCGCGAATCTCCACCTTTAAGGGCAAGACGTACAAAGAAGTGGCGGACAAGCTGCTCGAATCCCAGGCGAACGCGAACCGCGAGATTAGCCGTCTGAGACGGCCTGACCAAGCGAGGGTCCCCCAACAACTCAAGACCGAACCGAAGACCCTGACGCCGACCGACAAACTTCGGTTGGCAACGGACATAACCGACCCCGACAAGATCGTGGACACCATCACGGAAATTGTGACGGCAGCGCAGGACGGCGTGACGCCGCGCCAGAACGTAAATAACGTGGCGACCATGACCAACGAGCAGCGCGATAACTACTATCGCTCCGAGGCCGAGGAATTTGTACGGGCCAACCCGGACTACTATCCGGTACAGCAGAACCAGCAAAAACTCTTCGCCGCGTTGGAGGCCAACAAATATGACCTCACGCGCAACAACCTCACCATCGTCTACCAAGCCCTGCAAGACCAGGGCGAGTTAATACCGTGGCCCACCAATGGCAACGGCAACGGTGAGCATGTAGGACCCGAACCAGCAAGACCCAACGGACGACCGGAGCCTAATTCTCCCTCTCCTAGACCACGGAGCGTTGCAACGGGGATTAGAAGTTCGGACGCATCGGCTTCACCCCCCCCGCCGCCACCTCCCAAGCGACTAACACGCGCAGACGTTGAGCGTATGCCGAGGCGGGAGTACATGGACAGATTGGCCAATGACCCAGGCTTTCGGAAGGCGGTCGATGCTTTAGGCGCGTGACTCCAACCCGAAGAGGGGGATGGTCACATGCGAGACAATTCAAGGGCCGCAGAGCGCGGCAGACAGTTTTGCCGAAATGTAGTTATTCCGTTCATCGAGTTTGCCGCCGCAGTCGGCGGACAACTCTTCTTTTGGACGGGAGACGTGGCGCGTTATCGCGTCCACGGTGCGTTGGCCGTTGGGGTTTCACCAGCGTCTAACTTGACCACCAACCTACCGCAGTCGGTCGTCACCAGTTTTGACAAGGTTTTCATCGAGAACCTTAAAGCTGAGACGCCCTGGGTCCGCTGCACGTCTCGCCGCACACTGGACGAGAACGCAGGTAACAAACTTGCGCTCTTCATGTATCAAAACCTTCCGGCCCCGCCGCTGACCCAGGCACCGGAAGGCACGATACAGACCGGCCTCACGGTTTCGGTCGTGCAGAACACAAGCACAATCGGCAACTATGCAGACTACGCGAACATCTCGACCTATGCCCTGCAAACCGCCATCGACCCCGCGCTTGAAGCGTTGGGAGTGCAGATGGCCTACCGCATGGCCCAGGTCATCAACCTTATCGTCCAGAACACGGCGGACGGCGCAGCAGTCGTAGACCCATCGGTCATCCACGTTCCCATCGACTCGACCGGCCTCATCGCGCAGGACATCACTTCGATGGTGCAATCGTTGTCTGCGGTCAATGCCCTGCCCTTTGAAAACGGCCGCTTCACCGGAGTCATCCACCCGTTGATCGTGGGCGACATCCTCATCTCCACGCAGCCGAACGGCATCACCGACGTTCTGAAGAGGACGGCGGAGGGCCAGGAGAAGTTGCGGGAGCTACCGGCACCGGACGGCGACGAAGTAACGGTGATTGATTGGGGCGGAGCGCGTTTCCATCAATCCACCCTTGTCACGCAGACCGGCACCGCGCCCACCAAACTCCGCACCTATGTTGTCGGAAAAGACGCCGTAATCGGCATCTCGTTCGGCGCGAAGGAAAACACGCAGATTGGCGACGGCGATTGGCGCAACCTGCAAGTGTGGGTGCGGCGATTGACCGAGCCGAGCGGGTATGACCCGTCCAGGATGATTGGAGGTTTCGCTTCGTACAACACGATGTACACCGCGACCCTTCCACCCGACCCGGTAATGCGTCTCCGCTACTCCGACGCGGCCTCGGCCATCACCTAGAAAGCTGGAGGAGTCGCGCTCAACCGCGACGAGGGGAGAGGGTCCAGGCGAAACTCTCCCCACTCCAATAACTACACACACGCGAAGGAGTTTTTATGGCGCAAGAACGTCTCGACAAAGCAAAGATCACCAATGAACTTGAAGAACTGCAACTGGAGGAGGCGCAGGAGCGCGTCAACCAGATGCGACAGCGGAAAGAAAGCAGCCGCCGCCGCTTGGCCTCACGCGAAAGCGACCTCAAAAGAGGCCGAGACATGGACAAGGCCCGACAAGCGAACTGTTGGCACAAAAAGGGTGGCAAGGGTGTGGAGATGCTGTCACGCGGCAACGACCATAACTACGCGGTCGTCAAGCACCAGCTTTGCCACGGTCCCATCATCATCATCTGTCAACGGTGTTGGCACGTAGCCGAACCGCCCGACACCGCGCTCAACCGGCGCGGGGCCACCGCCGAGCAGAAGGCCGAGTACAAGAGGCTTTATGAAGAGTACCAGTGGTGGCTCAACCTTCCGACCGACAACGTGATGAGCGGCACCCAGCTTTTCGTCGTCAACCGCGACGAAAGCGCAGCCTGACGACCATGCCGAAGCCTAAACCGAAGCCCCGACCCGCGAACCCATCGCAGAAAGATGAGTCCACCATGACCACCAAGCAGCGAACCACATACCCAGCCCATGTCCCGCAGGACGGCAGTACGGGGCAGGACGAAGTAGTCAACCAAGCAGCCGACGAAGTACCCACCGAACAGCGCGGAGCGGGCACCGGAGAAGAGGCCGTCATCACCCGCGAACGCAATTACGACGAGACGGTCCCCGGCGCGTTCCCCGCCGTTGTGTCTCCGACCAGGGAGCAGAAGGCCATGATGCAGGAACAGCAGAAGCAGAGGGAGAAGGAACAGGCCGAAACGCTCCCGATATACGAAGAGAAGCCCAGGGACCCGCTGAACCCGTAATCGGAGGCATACCGTGGGGAACTCCAACGTAAGGATTCAAGAAATCGTGGACGAGGTTGCCGTCATTGGCGACCTCACCCCGGTCCTGAAGAACACCGGAGGCTACGCGAACCAACCCGCGCTCACCATCGCGAACACGGTGATGCAGGAGCTTATCAGTGTGCGTTTTCCGTGGAAGTGGAACCGCATGAAGATACCGCCCTACACCCTAACCCCGATTCAGCAGGACTACGCATCGCTCAACATCTATGACCTTGGGTGGCTTGAAAACGGTGTCCGCATCGACATCAACAACACGCAGGTCCCGCCGCCGTCTTGGAAGATCACCGCCGTCCGCGACCTGGAGATTGACAACTCCATCGGTGGGTTTCCGGGCCAGTTTTGCTGGTTCTATAACCATCTGCTTGAGTATGCGCAGTGGCCGGGACCGGGCAAAATCTACACCAATCCCATCGGCCAGAACGCCGTCAACAACAATCCGCCGACGAACATCTATGACGCCGACTGGAACATTCTGGTACTGACGAAGTTCGGTGTGACCGGCCTAGTCCCTCCGGTCGCGCCGCCCCCGCCGCCCGATGCACCGGACAACTACCCTGTGGGTGTAGTTATTCAGGACGGCACTTGCCAGTGGACGGTGGCAGACCCGAACGCCCAGGGCTTCCGCTTCACGCCGCGACCGCCCTATGGCGGAAACGTGTGGCTGATTCGCACCTTCGCGCAGATGAAGGCACCGCCGCGCTTCGTGGAACTCTCCGAGTTTATCGAACCGATTCCAGACGAGTATTCCAAATGGTTCGTTGACGGCTTTATCGCCTACGCCCACCGCTACTCCTCGAACCCCGCCGTTCTCAACCGCTTCGAGCCGATGCGCCGAGTGTGGCTTGACGCCGTAGCAGCCGCCGCTCGACAGGGCGACCGCGAGGACGAAGCCAAGGGCTTCTATCCCGACACCGGGGTCATGTCACCCAACTACGTGCAAGACCAAGGGCCGTATCCCTACCGATGGGGATGGGGTTGGAGGTAGACGATGCCAGCGACCCGGAACCTGCAATCGAGCGTCTTGTTCACGTTGCCCTTCATCGGGTATCAACCGGCGAACATCTCGAACGGGCAACCCGCGCTCGATGCGGCCAACCTCATCAAGCAAACCATGATGGGACCGCCGTTCAAATGGCCGTGGAACCGCATCGCGTTCACTGTGCCGATTCCGACGACCGACTACAACGGCGACCCCATCGACCCGGTGCAGGACTATTGGTTCGATACGACCGACTTTGGGTTTCTTGAGCAGGTTTGGCTTATCGACGCCCTTGGCAACGTGAAAGAAGTTGCGATCAAAAGCACCCTTGCCGCCGAAAGTGCCACCCAGCGACCGCAGAGTGTTGCCGTGGAGAGCCAGGACAACGACGGCATCGTTCTCCGGCTCAACAGCATCCCCGACCAAGCCTATCTCCTGAGCGGCTTTTATCAGCAAGCCCCGAACCCGATGACCTCTCTGGCCGCTAGTTGGGGACCGATACCCGACAACCTCAGCTACATCTACGATTGGGGCTTTTTGGCGATGATGGCGATGATAACCAAAGACGCTCGACAGGCCCAGTTTGCGCAGAAATTCGTCTCGCACCTGTTAGGGGCGCAGGACGGCCTCACAGCGACCCAGCGCAACATCTTCATCGGTGAGTGGCTTGCCCTGACCAGCGAGGCAGGACGCAGCCAGTTGAGTACCCAACAAGGCGTCCAGGCGAGAGGGGCAAGCTAATGGCCGACCTTCTCCAAATTGCGGGAGCGCAGAGCGCACCAAGCGACTTTGCGCCGTTGCACATCAACCGCATGGTGACGGGCTACTGGACCAACACCAACCCGCTCCGCGATGCCGCGACCAGCATGTTCATTGAGAAGTTTTACGGTGGACGGCAGGACCGCATCGCAGCCGGAGTCAATGTCGAACTCAGCACCAGACTCACCCTCCGCCGCCGCCCCGGTACGAGCGTCTACAACCAAAATACGTTTCCGGGTGGAATCACGCGCTTTTACGGCTGGAACACCTTCACGCTTACACAGGAAGCCGTTCGCGTGATGGCCGACACGAGCGCATATGTCTATGACGTGACCGGGTTGAACGGCAAAACGATGATCTGGTCGAAGGCCGTTGGTTCAGGGCCGACCTTTTTTCTCGGTGTGGGGAACATCCTCTACTTCACGAACGGACTGGAAAACAAACAACTGAGCAATGTAACCGGACAGGTTACAGATTGGGGAGTGACGGCACCGACGACTGCGCCGACGCTATCACAGAACGCACGTCCGAACCCCTATCCGGCATGGCAGGGAAACTCCGTTTTTTGCACTACCGCCGTCATCGGAAGCCTGGTGATAATAGACCCTAACGGATTTCTGCAACGGGTGATTATCGACGGCACGACAGGGCCGACGCCGCCGACGAACTGGAACCAAATTCCATACCAGTCAACGCAAGACGGCTCCGTGACCTGGCAGAACATGGGGCCGTATCCGTGGGCACCGAACCACCAGTACGCCTACGGTGATGTGTGCGTGGGGCAGACACCCGATCAAACGGGTATTGAAGCGGAATTATTTTGGTGTACTCAGGGAGGAGTGAGCGGGACGGACGTACCGGGATGGGTCACAGGCATGGGGGTTTATGTCGCAGATGGCCCCAACGGAGTGACGTGGCGGAACGGAGGGAAGGCACTTCAATATTCCGACATCGGCTCCAATACACCCATCATCGGGACGGCACCGCAGAGCGGACAGACCGCCGCCGCGATAGTGGACGGCAACGGCAATCTTCAACTTGTGGCGCAGCCCGGTAAGACCGGCCCACTCCCGCCGAACCCTTGGCAGACCCAGCAAGGCGCGTACACCACGGACGGGACAATGGTATGGCTCAACGGAGGGCCGTTCGCAGTAGCGGCCACCGCCGCCGCGCAATACGGCTACGCCTATCAGAACTCAACGAACACCGACCTCAGTAATATGTCACCGCCAAGCGTACCTATTACGGTGAGCCAGGGCGGGCAGGTCATCGTTCAGGGGGTTGGGTCAGGACAGGCGGGCATCGACACAATCCCCATCTACCGCACCCCGCAGGGAGGCTCGATCTTTCTGCTACTAGCGACGATTCCGAACCCCGGCGCAGGAAATATCTGGACGTACACCGACAACACGCCGGACAGCGGACTCAACCCGACGATCCAGGCGTTGGTGAACGGCGAAGGGACTCCGCTACCCATCGGCGCGACCTGCCTTGAGTACAACTATGGGCGAATTTGGGCAGCAGTGGGCAATGTAGTTTATGCCTCCTCCGGCCCCGATGCGATAGTGGCCGGGTCAAGCGGAAATGCCGGGTTCGATATGACGTTCACCTTTCAATCGCTGGTGAAGCGTCTATGGGCCACACCAGCGGGCCTCATTGTCTTCACCGTGAGGGACGTGTACATCATCACAGGCAACGGCGCGCCAGCGGCGAACGGAGGGGCACCGTTTGTTCCAGGGCGATACATCGACAACCTACCGCTGTTGAACTATGACGCCTTTGCAATCTTTCTCACAACCCCTTATTTACTAAGCGGTCACGGAATGGTTAACGCCCTGGACCCGTCCTCCGGCATCGTGGAAGCCAGCTTCCCTATAGCCGATCAGATAGCCGCAATGAACCCCAAGACGGCCTATGTCACTTTCCATAGCGGAGGCAGCGGAGAAACCGCGCTGTATGTGGCAGACGGGACTAGTTCATGGTATCGGATGGCCCCCACATCCGCGCCGGAATCGGGTCTGAACTGGAACCCACAGGCGACGATAGTAGGCGGCACAAGTGCCGTTCAATCCGTCGAAATTCTCCCCGGACAGTTCGCCCTTTTGATTGGCCCACCCGCCAGTGGAGGGCCAATTTTGATGCGTGACCCGACCGTGAATACCGACAACGGGACCCCCTTCGCTGCATGGGCGCACGTCGGAAATATCGTACTCGCACAGAGCGGGAAACTGGCAGGTTTGGCGTGGGTTGGAGTGGAGTCGGAGGCTGAAGGTTCGGCCACAGAACTAGCCGTAATGTTGGATGAAATAGCAGAGATTCCGAAGTCGCAATCTGCCAATTTTTACCCCGTTCCACGCAGCCGTCAAGACCCCCCGAACATGCCCCCGAGTGAGTCACTTTTCAGCAACCGGCACAGCCTTTTACAAGGGCAAAAACCAGTGTGGTGCAAGAGCCTTCAACTGATGTTTTATTGGCCCAACGAAGACGCCGCAAACGAGCTTCTAACCTTCACTATTTTTGGCGAAACATGGGCCGAACAAAGGAGCCAATAATGGCATCCCCGAGACAGGCCGCGAGGGTGAATATGCAAGGCTGGAAACCGGCCCCGGCACAGCCCATTTCTACCCCCTCAAGACCCCCCGAACCAACTACGTCAGTACGCCACCCAAACATGCTCGCGTCGATGCCTTTGATGGCGACAACGGCGGATGCTTTTCAACGTCAGTTTTATGGTGGAGCAAACGTGCCAACCTACCGCACTTTGCCAGCCGGGAAAGGTAGCGGGACATGAGCAAAACAGTCTTTCACTTCGACAATTATGTGGTGCGGCCAGTGGAAGAACGCGACCGCGTGTACTTGGACTCTCTGATAGAGGCCGACGAATATCACCGCGACCAGATGGACGCCGACTACTTCCTCGAACTCAAGCCGGGGGAGGACGCATGGGCACTGGAGGACGAGCAGGGCAAGGTGCTGTTCTACTTCAAGACTCAGACCGCCGTGAGGCTGAGTATGCAGTTCGCCCAGGCGGAGACGACCCAGGCCAAGACCCGAAACCGGCTTGCATTGATGAAAGGTCTGGCATGGATTGAGGCGCAGCTACGCGCCAACAGCTTCCGCGAGATTTTGTTTCAGACCGACGCCCCGGAATTGACCGCGATGGCAAAACGGCGGATGGGCTTCAGGGAGGTTTCCGGGTTGGCGAGGGACATTGGACTACCCCCGGCACCCTCACAGGGCCGTATAAATCATTGGGACGCAGCCCCACAGGTATCTCAAGGGGAGACGGGAGGGGCCAATGTGCGGAGCTTCGCAACAACAGAAGGACATTAGCAACGAGGAGAATGCGTTTTACCAGCAACTCACTCAGCAATACTCGACTGTCTTTGGCCAGTCTCAGGCGATCACCGGGGCTTTGACCTCCGCGTTCACGCCGATACTCGCAGCGGGGCCGTCGCAGACCGGCTTTAGCCCCTCCGAGACAAACGCTCTGGAGACGCAGAACACGCAGAACGTTGCCACCGACTATGCCCAGGCACAGAAGGCCACCGCGCAGGTCCTTGCCGCGCAGGGCGGGGGCGGGGGCAATCCCCTGCTACCGTCGAGCGTCAACGCCAACATCCTCGCGCAGAACACCAACCAAGCCGCCCTGCAACGGGCGCAGGGCCAGAACACCATCACCCAGGCCAACTATGCGCAGGGCTATCAGAACTGGCAGCAAGCAGCCGGTGTACTTAGTTCAACCGCAGGGCTTCTCAGCCCAACCAGCTTCGGCGGAATGACCAACACAGCCGGAGGGTCCGCGATGACCGGCGCGACCCAGGTGGCGAACTCTGCCAACAGCCCTTGGAACGCCGCCATAGGCGCACTTGGGGCCGTAGGTGGGGCCGCACTGGGAAACTTTGGCCTACCCAGCTTCGGTAGCAACCCCGGCATTCCGAACCTGTCCGGAATGGCCTCAAGTTACATGGTTCCGCAGATACAAGCATAAGGGAGAATTTTTATGGGAGATGCAGCCAGCGTTTTAGGAAGTGTGACCCCCGATTATTCCATGCCACCGGGGGCAACTGGACCCACTGTTCCCCTACAGCAATTACAGCCCCCGGGGATGCAGGACCAACCCCCGCAGCAGCAGCCCCAGCAGCAGCCTCCGCAGCAGTATCAAACCACCCCCGCCAGCCAGGACCCGGAGGTAGTCGCAGGGGCCGCGCATCAGTCATGGTTGGCCCACATTATGGACACGGTTAGCAACATCCTTGGAGGGGATACGACGCTGCATGTGACGAAGCACCCGGACGGCACCGTGGAGGTAACCCACGACCCCTCTACGACCGGGGAAAAGTGGGGCCGGATAGCCCAGGCCGCGCTAGGCGGAGCAGCGAAGGGAATGGAGGTAGGGCAAGGCCCAGGAGGGCCAGCAAGGGCAGCAGCCGGAGGCATACAAACCGGCATGGCGCAGCCGCAACAAAGACTCGATGCGGCCAATAAAGATGCAGAGGCGCAACAGCAGATCATGGAGCGCAACGCCAATAACGCCCTTCTCAACCAGAGAATCGTGGCTGGAGCATGGAACAATTTGCACCTGGATCGCGATGACCTGCAAAAACAAGAGGACATCGCCCTTGACCATGCCACGAAGCTACGGGACGCAGGGTTTACGCCCCTCGCGATGGGGGTCAAAGACTCCGCAACACTGGCAAAGTACGGGGCCGCGAACCCGTTGGCAGTCGGAGCGCACATGGGGGCGGGTGGAGACATGATCTACAACGAACCCGATGGTAAAGGGGGAGTGAACTTCTACCAGCTTTCCGCAGATTCAGCCAATCAGCCGACGACGGAACCCACCACGACGGAGCTTAGGACCGTTGACCCGGACGACCCAACGAAGACTATAAGCAAGCCCTTCACCATCCCGGCAGGGACCAAGAAAGGAGCCTTGGCAACGCAACTGATGGCATTGAACGTGGCGAACGATAACGCGATCAAACAGGCCAATGAAGCCAAGATGACGAAGCAGGAGCGGGACACTCAGCAGGGCGAACTCGCCCTGAAACAAAAGGCGCAACCGTCAGAAATCGCGGAGAAGCAAGCCACAGCCGCGAACCAATGGTCCGAGGCGAAAATACACCAGACACAGCAGAAGATTTTGCAAGGAGGCGCAACCGCAGCAGGGGCCGCAGGACTCCACGGAGACGCCTATCTGCAAGCCTCTGGACTTGACCCCTCGACTTGGCAGCTAATCAAGGCCACCGCCAACGGCGACGTGAAGATGCCGACCGCATCCAGAAGTCCCGCGAATATAGCCTTCAGACAGCAGGTAATGAACTACGACCCAACGTTCACCGATGCCCGGTACGACACTAAACAGAACTTCAAGACCAAGGGCGACGCGACGAACCTGCAAACACTTTCAACGAGTCTTGAACATGCAGAAAATGCTCAGAAAAACTCCGCGAAATTGGGCAACTCTCCCTCGCTTCTCACCGGCAGAAATCTTTCCGGCGATGCCGCAGCCTACAACCAGGATGTGCAGTTATTGAATGAAGAGATTGGGAAACTCGTTAAGGGCGGAGTGATGGGTGAGCATGAACTGGACTCGCAGAAACAGAACATGCTTTCACCAGTGCAGAGCATCCGCGATAAAGGCATCAGTGAAACCCTAGAGCTTCTCGGTGGACGAGTGAGGGCCGGTTTCCAGAAGTACAAGACCGGCGCACAGCAAGAGCTTCCGGTCGAACAATACTTCGACCAGCCAACACAGGCGCGATTGAATCGGTATGGAATCACGCAGCAGCAACCAGGAGGCGGAGGAGCGGGGGCAGGGCAGGGCGCGGGAGCCGGAGGGCCAGCAACACCACCACCGATCAATCTCATTCCGCCAGGGCATGACGTAAGTTTCAAAAATCATGGTGGGATTTGGAGAAACGTCAACGGTGTAGCTCAAAAGGTAGGGGAGAACTAAGATGCCCGACCCGCAATGGCAAGTCGATTCCGTCACGCCAACACCACCCCCGGCACCACCGCAGGGCAACGGGCAATGGCAGGTCGATTCCGTCACGCCTACCGCACCGCCGCCACCGCCGCCGAGCGGCATTGACCGCGCTTTGGAGATGGCGAAGGCGATGATTCCGGGCACGGTCGTCGGAGGAGCGGAAGGGGCCGCGAGGACGTTGGCCGGGTTGGTGGACATGGCGAACAAGCCCATCGTTCCATCATTAGCCAAGGACCCCAATGCTCCCCTCATTCCGCAGGTCAAGCGAGCGACCGATTGGGTAAGAGCGCACACGCAGCCGACGACCGTAGGACAAGAGGCGGGAAACGTTGGGGAGTCGATTGGCGAAGTAGCTATACCGGGCGGAGCCGCAGCCAGAGCAGCCGAAGCCGCGCCGGGATTAGCTGAAGCAGCCGAAGCCGCGCCGAAACTCTCCGAGCATTTCGCCGGATTGAGTAAGTTCCTAAAGGTAATGGAGGACTACCCCGCCATTCGAGCGATGGTGAAGACCGCAACCGGGGCCGTGGCGGGTGGAACACGCACCGCAGCCGAGGCAGGAGGGCAGACCTACCTCAAGACCGGAGGCGATATTGATGCAACCGAGAAGGCCGCAGTTACAGGCGGAGCGTTAGGCGGAGGGTTGCAGGGTGCGACGACGTTAGCCGGAGAGACAGCCGCAGCACTTAGACCGACAACCGAAGCGTTGGAGGACGAGACGATTCCGGTACTCGCCAACCAGAGGCCCAACGCCCCTCTCGTCTCGAAGTTAATGAGCAGGGCCAGCGATCTTCCAGATGTTGACGCAGCGCAGCAAGCCGCACCGGACAAGGTGATTCAGACCGGAGCGCAACGTGCCTTAAAGAACGTCATCGACAAAGTTAACGAAACCCGGCAGATACAGGGGCCACCCGACCCGTCAGGGATTCAGCCAGGGCAGTTCAAATTTTCCGTTGACAACTTCGACCCGCGCATGGAAACGGAGCCGCTTGAGGGAGGCAACGTTGCAGAGCAACAGCGGCAGATGGGGACCACAGCCACCACGGTCCCCGAGCGGTTGACAGGAGGGCCGGTATCCGACGCGCAGATGCGACAGCAGGGAATGGGGCCGCTAGGCTCTACCGTCCCATCGCGACTTCTAACCGGCGAAGGGGCCGCACCGCCGCCCTATGTGACGACCGACCCGATGGAGGCGCAAAAACTACTCACCGAAGCGCAGCGCATCTCCGAGAACCCGATGATCGGGCCGAGGCTCAAAGCCAGAGTGGACGCGAGGATTCAGAGCCTCAGCGACCAGCTAGACCAGTACAGCGATGCCCAGGCGACCGTGCCCAACTTCAAGCCCATTGATCCAACGCAAGCAATGAAGGGTGTCCATGACTTCAGGACCGCCGGGGACCTGATGCAGAGGAGCGTCAGTGACGTTTACAAGCGCATGAACGCCGCGACGGACGGGGAGATGAGTACGCTGATTCAGCAGCCGCGCTATAAAGCCGCCGCTCGAATGAACGAACTCTTTGACGAACATAGTTCCGAATTTACAAAGCCGGAATGGGAAGCCACGACGGAGGCGTACCGCAAGGGGTTCGTCGCGAAAGAATTGGACAACGCAGTGCAAGGCGCGTTCAACATCACGAAACAAACCGCAGCGGACACCGCCGACATCGGCGGGGTGAGAAGGTTCTCCGGCAGTGAGGCGACGGGCAATGCTATCGACAAGGTAATTGCCGACCACGGCGACGACGTGAAGGACATGATTGGCAATCAGGGAATCAGGAGCCTTCGACGCATGAACATGCTCTTGAAGGACCCGGAAACCTCCGGTCCGTTGATGAAGATTCTCGACAAGACGGCAAGTGTGCTGCGAAGGCATGGAGGGCCGATAGGTGGGGTCCTGGGAGGCTATGCCGCGCCAATGTTGGGATTAAGCCATGCGACCGGCTCGCTAGGAGGAGTCGCAGCGGGAGAGGCGGCAACGAAGGTCGTTAACTACATGGCAACCGACCCTCAGATTGCCGACCGTATAGCTTATGCGACCGCAAATCGGATACTGCCATCCATTGCAGGGCCGCTAGCCGCTTCAATGATTATCAGGAAAGACCAACCACAGGAGCCACAATAATGCCAGAGGCCGGTGAAGTACGTTCCAATCTCAAGCGGGTCGAATGTAGTTATGACGAGGAGCTACCGACGCCGGTAGTCGCGGAACCGTTGCCGTACACGAACACAAGCAGCGAGGAGCTTATCGAGGCCGAACAAAAACTATGGGAGGACAACTACCGCGCTTCCGCCAAGCAGCGATGGAAGGGACAGGAGCGTTGGATGGGCAAAGAGAACGAAGAGATGCGGTTGGTCAATATCCTTCACCCTCACGCCGTCTTCCGCAAACTGCAAAAGGCCGGAGTGGATTGCAGCATCGAGGCGTCCGTGGTGTGGGTGTGGGACATCGACCATGCGACCGGCCTTACCGTCCCGGCCCAGCGCACCCGCAACAACTCCCGCTTCTGGCTGCACGATGTAGTTATCAAAGACCGCGTGGGAATCAGCGGATGGGTCAACCGCAAAGGCGAATACACCGCGCAGTACATAACGTATATGCAATACCCACTGGGGCCGGAGTGGAGCATTATGCGCTTCAACGAATACGACGTGCCGACCTTTGAGAAATACCGGGGATGGCGCACCGCGGTCCTCCGGCTGATCCAGGAAGGGCTTGTGACCGAGGAGGAGGTAGACCGGGCCTTCGGGCCAGTGGCGCAGAACGAGGCCAGCAAACTTTACATGGAACAGATTGAGGAGTTTCGCAAGACGAAGGGAAGGCCATGACGCGACCGCTACTCATCGCCGCCGCCGTGCTGCTTCTGATGCTGCTAACGGGTTGCTACAACCTCATCGTCGTCAACGTGGGGGTAGCGAACAAGAGCGCAGCCGCGCTTGCCTACCCGATGGACGCGAAGACGTTCTGCGAAGCACTCGCATCGGGTGGCATCGAGCTTTCAAGAGACGGGAACACGCTCGAACAAGCGCAGCAGTTTTGCGAGACATTGGCAAAAAAGAAAGGGAAGTCGTGACCTACGAGAACTACATCAAGGCGCGGTTAGTGGATTACGCCGTCAACGAGGCGTACCACCACGGAGGCATCGAGGGGATGTGTGCCGTCGCCCAGGTCATCGCCAACCGTGTCGCGTCCGGGTGGGGAGAGTGGAAGGCGGTCATCGACACCGCGCCGAAGTACACCGGCACCACGACCATCGCCCCGAAGTTCGAGCCGCGAGACATCACCTTCCGCCGGATGCTGTCAATGGTGGACGACATCTACCAGGGCACGTCCGACAGTACGAACGTCAACATCGAGGACGACCGGGGAAGGACGATGTCGCTCTACTACGCGGAGCTAAACAACATTGACCGCGCATGGTTCCGCGAGAACATCACCGCGCACCCCGACCGGCACCCGCGCCTTGCGACCGTGGGGCCGCTGACTTTTTTTGGATGAGGTAGAGAGATGGCGACAATTAGCGGGACCCTTACAGGAGTTATCGAAGACGCGCCGGAGGAGGGCAGTGTAGTTATCGCGCTATGCGGATATGGGCCGCAGGTCCCGCGTGTGCAGGGGTCCTCGCTCATGGCCAGGGTGACATCGCTACAGATCGACGCCGACCCTGACGGCAGCTTCGAGGCCGAGGTAGCCGGTAACGACCAGATTCAGCCAGCCGGGACCTACTACACCATCACCGTACTCGACGCGAACGGCGACGTGGTGCAGGTCAACGCCTACGTCTTCCTGGGTGACAACGACTATGACCTCGACGCGACGGAACCCTTCGACCCCTCACAGCCGATGCCGCCGTTGCCGCCGCTCATCATCAACCAGTTGAAAATCGTCTCGCCGCCGTTCAGCCCGACCCCGAACTTCCCCGGCGACCAGTACACAGCTTGGGGGTTCAACCTGATGGGTGACGTGACCTCATCCACAATGAGCGGAATTGTGCAGGGGAACCTCTACACCTTCCTCATCACGCAGGGCAGTCCTGGAGGGTGGACATTCACATGGCCGCCGATGTGCTTGAACGCAACGCCGGTTGACCCGACCCCGAGCAGCATGACCGTCCAGACCTTTATCGCCATTGCCAACAACGGACCGCTCTTGCCGATTGGTCCCGCAACCTACTACCGGCCAATTTAAAATGAATACACGACCGACCAAAACGATTCACACAAACGCTGTGCCGCTCGTCTTCGATGGCAATCTGGCCTTGTGTTTTTTAGTCGAAGTCGTGAGCGCAACAAGGGACGCGATCGTTAAGAACATTGCGCCGGGGGCAATCTATACGTTCGTCTTCCACCAGGACGCGAAAGGGCACCCGTTCACATGGCCGGCAAGTTGCCTCAACGCTTCGCCGGTTGACACCACGCCGGGAGCGACGACCGTACAAAATTTTGTTGGCAACGCAGACGGGAACCTGCAAGCGAACCTGCCCGCGACATGGAGAGAACTGTAAGGGAGAAACCGTCATGGCAACGACTACGCTGATAGCACCGACGACCGCGCCGTTCTACTTCGCCATTGGAATCTCGGATGGACTTGTGCCCGATGGGGCAAGCGTCATGGACTTCGGAGCGAACACCGGGCGATTCATGGCGAAGTCAACCGCCACCAATCTCGCGGAGATTCAGCTTATCGGACTCAGCAACACGGCGGACGGGCGAAGCGTGGGCTACCTCACATGCGGGGAGTACGGTGGCCCCGGCTCCGCCGAGGCAATTGTCAGTGTGCCGCTGACCGTCAACAGTACGGCGATGGCCACAGGTTTCACCGACCTTGACCTGACGATTTCGCATACGCGCATCGGTGTGGCCGAGGACATGGCAAGCCCGATGCTGATTATGTTGAACGCATCGGCACCGGTCGATCAAAAAAACTGGGTATTCGCAGCACTCACCGACCAGTTGGTTTTCTCCGCAGCCAGCGACATAGGCGAGGACAACTACTGGCTGGTGGCGGACCGAAGCGGGACCACGATCACAGGGATCACATTGACCCCGCCGTTGACCGCACCGTATTACGTGGCGAACGGGCCGGTCCCGGCAAGGGCCGCGCTACCCGATGGTTCGGTCGCGATCAACTACTCAGACCCCGTAGCCTACCTATGGTCTAAATCGCTGGGAGGCGGACTAGGCGCGATTGAGTTAGTGGGGGTCGATAACACCGGGCGGCAATCTACCTACCTGGAGTGCGCGGAGCCAACGCCGGGGAATCAAATCGTGGACGTGAATGGGAACCTCACCGCCGAAGGACAGATCACGGCGCACTATGGTCCCAACAACACAATTGACGTTACCCAGCCGAACGCTTTTCTCAACGTTATCGCCGGAGGATGGCCCGGCCTCAGCCTGATCGACACATCGCAACCCAGCGGGGCAAGGGTGTGGAAAGAAGAAGTGCGAAATGGAACACTGCTTTTTCTCACACAGAGCGACATCGGTGCAGGAGCAACGTGGATGGGGGTCCAACGCGGCGGCAACTATGCGACCGAGATAGACATCTACACGCCCCTTGTCTCTACACAGCCGATCACCGCGCCCACCGCGAACTTCGGTTCATGCATCGTGAACGGGTCCCCGGTCGTCACCATCGCCACCATGCCACCCACCGCCCCGGAGACAACCAACATGCTTGCGGGAGATGGGAGCGGAGGGTTCACCGACACTGGCATCGACCCCTCGGACGTGGCCCTGCTCGACGGCAACAACATCTTCACCGGGTCAGTGACGACACAAGGCATCTTCAACGCGCAGACGGCCATCATCCAACAGTTGACCGTGGGCATCAACGTCCTCGTGGGCAACAACGTGACCATCAACCAGGGACTCACTGCGGTTGCCGGTGCGTTCTCCGGTACGCTGACCTGTGCCGGTTCGCCGGTCCGGACCTTCGCCAACACCGGGACCGGAGGCGGACCGCCGATTCCCGAGACGGCCAACCTACTCGCGGGAGACGGCGCGGGGGGGTTCTCAAACAGCGGAATCGTGATTGCGAACGTGCCCCTGCTGAACGCGGCCAACCAGGTCTTCACCGGCTCGATGACCGTCCAGAGTGGGATGACGATCAACCAGAACGGTGTCTATAACTCAATCGTTATGGGCTATCAGAACACCATGAAAATCGGTACTGGTGGTGGGATGAACACCATTACCTTCGACCAATACAACAGCGTCTTCATCACTGGCGATTCTTACGCCATCGGGTCATACAGCATCATCATTCAAGTGCCGGGGAACCCAGTGGTGCAGGGCGAACGACCCGTACCACAGGACGGCATCGAGGCGACCGCGATCACCATCAGCGGCGTGTACTTCCCATCGAAGGGCACAGCACCGGAGCTATCGTTTGGGATTGTCGATAACACGTGCTGGTTTCCTGCGACTTCGACGGCACCGACCGCGACCGCAGGGTCCGCGGCCCTGCCAGCAACTCCCGCTGGATTCATCAGTATGCTTCTGGCCGGGGCCGCGATCAAAGTTCCCTACTACAACGCTTGACACTGGAGGCAGAGATGGACGAAGTAACCGAACTGGAGCGCGTGAAGCTGGAGAACTACGCACTCAAACACAACAACCTGCAACGACAGCTACAAGATAATCTCGCGGAACGTGCCGCCTTCATCAAGGAGGTAGAGGCCGCACACCCGGCACTCCGCTGGGACGACCAGCGCGGCTTCGTGAGCAAAGAGGAACCGCGTCCACAACCCATATCGCCAAAGCGGATGAGAGGATAAGATTTAGAAACAAAAAAAGGGAGTCACGAACCCCTCATGCAAAATCCAAGGATATTGGCCCGGAGAGGCAGTTGGCCCCCTCCGGGCATTTTTTATTTAAACCCCCTAGACATTACGGAATCCAACAGAGTATGGTAGATGATATGGACAAAACAAAGGTCAACTTCTTCTGCCCGTCTGCCACGGTAAAAATCATTGACGAGATGGCCGCAGCCGACCACCGCGACCGGACTTCAATGCTCAATAAAATCGTGGACTTCTATCTCTCCCTCAATAACCCGCACTCCGAACCCCGCACCAACGGGGCCAGACGCACCGCGACCAAAAAGAAGGCAGGTGCGCGATGATTACGTTCGGCCAGCTTTTACTCGCCGTCTCAATCCCAACAATCGTGGCCATCATCGGGATTCTGCTCAACGGCAGCGCGGTCAATTCTCTCCGCACCGAAGTACGCGCAGACATTACCGAGATGCGATCACTGTTCAATCACTTCGTTGACCGCCACGTCAACAATGAGGGACGCATCTCCACTTTGGAGCGCGACCGCGAAGACAGCAAGAGAGAGGGAACGAATTGACCAACCAGCAGCTATACCTCACCATCGGCATCCCCTCAATCCTCGTCATCCTCGCATGGCTTTCCAATAACTCAAAACTGGACAAGTTGAGCGACAAGGTTGACCGTCACTATGAGAATTTCAACAACCAGATAACTACACTGCTGACCACCATCCACGGAGTAGATACCCGCGTGGCCAGATTAGAGGAGCACAAGTAAATTGCGAATTATTGGCATTAAGACTGAAAACGTGAAACGTCTTGGCATCGTGGAACTGACGCCGAACGAGTACATCAACCGCATCTCCGGCGCGAACGGCTCCGGCAAGAGCAGCCTGTTGGACGCTATCGAATGGGCCTTGACCGGCACCAGCAACGTAGCTTCGCAGCCGGTCCGCAAAGGCTCCGGCAAGGCCGTCATTCAGCTAGACCTTGGCGACATCGTTGTGACCCGACGATTCTTCGAGGGTGGCAACAAGAACGGGACCCTTGCGCTCGAATCGAAGGCGAACAAGAGCCGCTATCAATCGCCCCAGCAAATGCTCGATGCGCTCATGGGGAAGATCAGCTTTGACCCGCTGGAGTTTTTACGGATGCACCCCAAGAAACAGTTCGAGGTCCTACAGGGACTCGTGAAGGTGGACGTGGACCTGACCAGCCTGAAGGCAGACTACGACCGCGACTACCTCCGCCGCCGCGAACTGAAGAAGGAGCGGGACAACGAAGAGGTCCGCCGCAACGCCATCGCCGTGCCCGACAATCTGCCCAAGGAGAAGGTAGACGAGGCCGCGCTGGTGAAGGAGCTTCAGGAGGCCAGCAACTACAACGATGGCATCGCACGGCAGGAGCGGGAGCGCAATGAGAAGGCGAATCACCGCGACACGCTATCGACCGACATTGCAGACCAGCGGGAGCGGGTCGCTGAACTTCGCGCCCAGGCCGACCAATTAGAGGCCGAGGCGAACGATTGGGCGAAGACGTTGGCGAAGGTTGATGCGGAGATAGACAAATGGGAGGACTTGCCGAAGCTGAAGAACGCCGCCACACTCGCCGCGAAGATCACCGAGGCCAGGGCGATCAATCAGGGACTCGACCGCCGCCGCTTGCGCGACAGCTACACCGAGGCCATTGAACGGCTCGACGCGGAGATTGCGACCCTTAGCACGGCCCTCAAGCACAGCGAGGAGACGAAGACCAAGGCCATCGAATCCGCCGAGTTTCCCGTACCCGGCTTGGCCTTCGGTGACGATGAAGTTATCTATCGCGGGTTTCCGTTCGCGCAGGTATCGAACGCCGACCAGATCAGGGCCAGTGTCGCTATCGGCATGGCGACAAACCCCGAGCTTCGCGTGATGCGTATCAAGGACGGGTCCCTGTTGGACGACAAGAGCCTGAAGATCATCGCGGAGATGAGTCACGCTCACGACTTCCAAGTATGGATCGAGCAGGTCAGTCAAACGGGCAAGGTTGGTGTATACCTCGAAGACGGCGAAGTAAAGGCCATCAACGAGGAGCCGCTGGACAAGACCCCCGCGCCCATCGTAAAGAAAGCGACGGGCAAGAAAAAGATTCCGGCGACGGCCTAAACCCGAAGCTGGAGGCGTGGAGGACCGCTAACGGACGGTCCCGGTTTCACGCTGGAGGGGGAGGGTTGGCTATTCCGTGAGTGCCAACCATCCCCCACCTAACAGGAGACACGCGGCGATGTGCGACGACGAGCAGAAGGCACGACCCGAGGGGCCGATAGCGGACGGAACGAGCGGGGCCGAGGAACCGCTGTGGGGAGCGCGGTTGACCGAGGACGGCCAGATCACATGGCAAGACCTCTACTATCGCGCGGGACGCAGCCCCAGGCCCAACAAATACTACCCTGATGGCAAACCCATCCTTGACGACGACCTTCTACCCGCAGAACTCAAGTGGGCGATGCTCTTTGAGCAGCAAAATAAGGAACGCATCGTAGGAAAGACCAAGACCCTGTACGGCGAGTACCTGTCAACCGTCTGGCTTGGCCTTGACCACAACTTCTTCCAGACCGGCCCCCCGCTCATCTTCGAGACGATGCTCTTTGCACCCACCGACCGCGAGGCCGACCGCGAGTACATCACGACCGCCAGCTTCGACAAACCCAACGACCCGGAGAAGGAGGAGGGTTACAACCGCCGCCGCGCCTACATCAGAAAATACTATCCGCACGACCAACTCCAACTTCGCTACAGCACCCGCGAGGAGGCCGAGGCGATGCACCGCCGCCTTCGCTTGCACTGTCTCATCCCCCCGCCGTGGCGGTCCTACCTGCTAGGCCGACTCGCCGGAATAACTATATGGCAAAAGGACGAAGATGTTAGACCCGAAGAAGACCAATGACCTGTTGAATCAATTCCTGATGGTGGCGAGGGAAGACCGCGCCAGCAAGCCCTACAGCCAGGACGAAGCCTTTGTGCCGAAAATCGCGTTTATCGGACCCGATGACGAAGCAATCGTGGCCGCGATTACCTGGAGGGACGAAGCTGAGAAGTACGAGAAGATGCGGTACGCCGCCGAAGCCGCAAAGATAACCTTCAGTCAGGCCATCATGCTTGTCAGCGATACCCGATGGTTGCGAAGCGACGACTTCAACGAGCATTTCAAGATCGAGGGACCAACCAAACCGTTGAACGAGAAACATATGATGGAATACCAGGACCGCTACTATGCCGTCCTCCGGCAATACGGTGGACAGATAAAGAACCTTCCCCGGCACCTGTGGAGCGAGGCCGTAGTCGTGGCGATCAAAGGCCCGCGTTGCGGCACCCATACCGTGATGGCCCCGTACACCCAAGGCCCAGGAGACAAGGTGCAATATCTTCTGCCCGACCAATCGCCATTGGGCAAACGCGACGACGACACTTGGCGAATGAACCTGATACCCGCATGGTGGCAGTGATGACCGTGAAAGAGGTTGTCGAGGCACTTTCAAAATTGGACCCGGAGATGCCGGTATATTTCGACTGCCCCAACTGCGGGAAGGCCACCGAACTCTACCGCGTAAACCAAGTTGTAGTCGTCAAAGGCAAAAAGCCATGAGAAGCATGGGGCAGATCATAAACCTTGTGGTGGACAGCAAGATAACTACAAAGGAGCAAGCCGCCGCCCTCGTGAAAGAAGAGGCCGCAGAAGCAAGCGCGTTCTATAAAATCACCAACGAACAGGCCACCGCGAGATTGTTAGAAAGCATTGGCTACGTCACCGGATATTTTTCGCACGAACAGGCCGACCGCATCATGGAGTTATTCGACACGCAACACCCAATCTTCGGACGACAACACCCATCAGCGGAAGAGGCTTTCCGCATGGGTCAGGAATACGCGCAAAAACGCAACGCCAAAAAGGAGAACGATTGACGACCACGAAAGCCAACCACCAATGCCCCGACTGCGACCATGCACCCTACCCGACAGCCAAAGGACTCGCCACCCATCGCCGCTTCGCGCACGGATATGTGGGGACCGGAAGATCGTCCGTCGCCAAACGGAAGCAGCACCAGAAGGCCATCAACGGTCGGGACCTCAGCACTTGGCCCAACCGTACCAAGGGAAAGTTCCCCTGCCCGGAGTGCGACTTTGTAGCGTCGTGGGTAGGTGGACTCAAAAACCACATAGCCAGGAAACACAAACCGAAACGCACCGACACCAAGAGGAGCCAACTTGCCAAAATCACCGAAGCCATCCCTGTTAGCCAGAATGGACACCACGCCCATGCCGAAGAAGCCAGCGTTGCAGCTAGTGACCGCGCCCTTGAGGTCGCCCTCGCCATTACCCTCGGCAGATTCACCGAAATTTGCCGCAGCATGGCGACTCAGTACGACATTCCTGAACGCATGTTTGCCGCCCGGTTCGCAGAGCTTGTATACCGCACGCAAATACGGCAACCACATCGGGGTAGCGTGTCAATGCCCTCGCTGTGACGCACGGCCACCCCGCGACGTGAGGCCGTGGAACCGCTGGAGATGGATGGCGTTTCACGAGATGACCGCGCACAAGGGAGGCCGATGAGCGTGGAGTTTAGGAAGGCGTACCACACTGCAAGGGCCGTCGAGGTCATCGAGGTATGGGTTAGTGGTGTCTTCAAAGCGGCCATCTACCCCGACCACGACACTCACGGAATCAGGGTGATAAGTGACCATCTAACCGGGGAGCCGGTCGTATCGCCGGGGAACCCGACCATCTGCGCCTTCACCTTTACCGGGGAGGTAGGCCAGTGACGAAGAAGCCGGAGGAGCCGAATCTGCCCGAGCCGCAGGACATCTTCATCAACGGCATCGTTGCGGCCAGGGACCAGCAGCCCTACATTCAACTGACCACCAGCAACGGCATTATGAGCCAGTGGAACGTGACCGAGGCCCGGAAGATCGCGAACGACATCCTCGTGATGTGCAGCCGCACCGAGGCCGACGCGATGCTGATAAAGTTTTTTGGCAAGATGGATTTTCCCGATGGTGCCGCCTTTGAACTGATGAAGGAGTTTCGCGACTACCGGCACGAACTCGACATGATCGAAGTCGAAGGAAAGGACCAGACAGAAGAATGATGCGCGGCCTTCACAGGTGGATGACTTGGGTCTTTCGTTCGCGCCTCACGCCCGACGCGTCGTGTGTAGGTTGCGGACGCTTAGGTTCAAAGGCAACGATGCACCACGACCCCGTTTATGGCTGGTTCTGTAGCGAAGAAGAACTTCACTACTGGTGGCTGACCTGTCAAACTTGAGGACACTAGAAAAATGACACGCGACGAACACATCGAATGGTGCAAGAAACGCGCCCTCGAATACCTCGACAGCGGCGACACGCGAAACGCCTTCACTTCGATGTTGAGCGACGTGCGGAAACATCCGGACTGCGAGAACCATGCAGGACTCTTGATAGGAGCCGGATTCATGCTTCTACCCGGCTGGATTGACAACCGCGAGGAGCTTCGCCGCTGGATTGTGGGGTTTCGATGATGGACACCAGTGACATCGCCGCCGCCGCGCTGAAGGCCGATGGTCGAGGCCGATGCAGTTGCGCCCGACACACCAAGAGCCACAAGCCCAGCCGCAGTTGTCCGAAGTGCGGAGGCAAGGGAACACTAGAGGCTTGTCTGCGATGCGAGGGTTCCGGCTGGAACAGTGTCGCGAACAAGGTCTGTGCCCTCTGCGGAGGCCGAGGCTATCACTTGCCCTTGCCGCCGACGCCGACGTGAGCCGCGACCCGCTGCTACCACACGATTGTCCCGACGATGCCGTGCTTTGAATGCCGGAGCCAGCGAGAATGCGACAGGCCCATCGTGGCCACCCACGACCGCAGCGGCCAGATGTTCGCGGTATGTTGGCACCTGGAACGCCGGTTGGCCGACATCGGCGGATGGAGTTTGAAGCGAATGGGCAAGGAGCCAGAGCCATGAACCGACCGCGCAAAGACGTTTTCCCCTACACAAGCCAGCTACGTTACAACGCCCTCCTTTTTCTTGTCGGAATCAATGTGGGCATCTCTGTAGCGTCGAACCTCTACCGCAGCTTGCCCATGCACCGCGCAATGGTTTTGACGACGACAGCCGTGGGAATCTTCGGCGCAATGCAGATCGTCTTGCTTCTCATCGAGGGACTGAGGCTACGGCGCGTGAAGCGCGAACTCGAACAGGAGCGCGACGAACTTCTGACCAATATGAAAACCGAGTTAGATAAAATCTTCCCCGGCGACCCCGTAAGAGTGGCCGGGTTGGTCCTTCATTTCAGGGAGACGCTTACTCCATGACGACATGCCCCCATCGGTTCCCCCTTCGCCCCGACATCGCAGAGCCGCCCAGGTTCATGCAGACGCTACCCATCGACAAACGAGGCTACCCGGTCCCCTGGTTTGTCCAGTGGGTACACGGAGAGCCGGAGTTTCGCGCGATGGATTTGCGCAAGTTCAGGGCCGCGATCAATGGCCGTCTTTGCTGGACCTGCGGGAGCAAACTTTTTTTGGAAGAGATTTTCGTCATCGGCCCGATGTGCGCCGTGAACCGGATTAGCTCTGAGCCGCCGAGTCATCGCGAGTGCGCCGAGTATGCCGCGAAGAATTGCCCGTTTCTAACCAAGCCCAACATGCACCGCCGCACCGACGAAAAACTCGAAGCAATGAAGACCCCGGCCCCCGGCGTGATGATCGAGCGCAACCCAGGCGTGACCCTGTTGTGGTACACCCGCCGCCATGAGCTTCAGACCGTTCGCAACCGCCCAGGGGCAGCAGACGGTGTGCTGTTCAAGATTGGCCGACCGTTCAAAGTGGAGTGGTATTGCCGAGGCCGCACCGCAACGCGAGGGGAGGTCCTAGACGCCATCGAAAGCGGAATCCCGCTACTCCGCGAAGCAGCGGAGAAGCACGACGGCCCCGAGGGAATCGCGCACCTTGAAACGCAGATCACCGAGGCACGGAGGCTAGTTCCGCGATGATAAAAATATGGGTCATCTACGAGCGGCCCAAGGACTTTCCGGACCAGTTCGTCATGCGGGAACACCACATCAAAGGAGGCAAGAACGGAGGACCCAACGAAGTCAGGCCCACGGAACACTTCTACACCGCCAACTCCATCGCAGAGCTACGCCGCAAGGTCCCGGCAGGGAAGCAGCGCATCGAGCGCATCGAAGGCGACGAACCGCAAATCGTGGAGTGGTGGTTTTAGCCCCCAAGAGAAAAACCCCCTTGCGGGGGCTTTCTCCGTGCCGTACTATTACCTAAGCAGCAGGTAAAGCGCGGCCACTATCGCAGCCAGCGTGTTACGGTCAACTTTGATTGTGATTTCAATCATCGTTGTGTACCACCTTTCCAGAGGAGGCCCGGTGTTCATGCACCGGGCCTTTCTCTTTGATCGTTGCCAGAGGCAACGTCTTAGGAGGGGCTAGGTGAAGACTCCGGCAACCCAAAAGGAAAGTTCTGGAATCGCGACTGTAGTTATTCTAGCAGACAAAAAGGGAAGGGAGTAGACTCTAACCGCGCCCCTAATCGGCCATCCCACCCAGGAGCCGCCCCCAATGTCAATCGTCACGAAGTCACGCCCCGCCGCCGCCCTGACTCTCACCGAAGACGTTCAGATCATCCCAGCCGCCGACAACGCCAATGCGCCGTGCATCCTGACCATATCGGGAGCGTCCGATTTTCAGTTGCGCCTGTTCAATGTGACAGCTACCGGATTCATCACGCCGAACCAGGCCGGAAGGCTATCGCTGGTATTGTTCGGACTCCCCAACGCGCCGAACATGCCCAAGCCAGGACTAGACCCGACCCAATGGGTAGCGATGGCGACGACCCCCGGAGAGCCTGTAGGCAGACCCCAAGACCCGCTATCAACCCAGTGGATGCTGCAAGGGACCCGGATGATGTTCTACCTTGCCAGCGGGAAGATGCAGGGAGAGACATCAAGCAACATCGCGGACAACCCCGTACCCGCCCAAAATCTAGACAACACCCTGCTAGGTTTGGTGAAGAACTTAGACCCGGTTTGTCTCTTCGCCATCGGAGCCAGCTTCGCCCCTGAAGTGGACCCGATCACCGCCCCGGCCCCGCTAGTCCAATTAGTTCATTTCGAGCTAACCGATGGAGCCTAGAATCGCTTAGAATAACTGCATGGCGGAAATCACAGTCAAGTGCAAAGACGGCGACTACACCGTGATGGTGGACGAAGCCGATTTTGAATGGCTGAGTAAAAAATACTGGTTTGACAATCAGGGGTATGCCTGTACCTACAGCAGCCCCGGCAAGATTGTGGGAATGCACCGCCTCATCATGGGAGTGACCGACCCCGCCGTGAAGGTAGACCACAAGCACGGCAACCGCCGCGACTATCGCCGCACAGAGCTACAAATCCTGACAGGTTCGCAGAACTACAAAAAGAAGCACATCCCGATGGAGCCGACCGAGGAGCCGGGAGTTTTCTGGAGCGAGTTTAAGAAAAGGTATTCGGTCGTCCTCTATGGCGATCCGACTAGGTTGTATGGAGGCCGCTACCATGCCGGAGACTACAAGACAATTGAGAAGGCAGTCAGTGTCCGCGATGCAGAGATGAAACATGGAGGCTTTACGACCTCACGCGCCCCCCGATCATGGGACAAGCTGAAAACGCCCGTAGACGCGCCGGAGTCGCCCGGACGACCATAACCACCACCCCGAACGCAGAAAAGCCGTGGAGTGCCACCCCACAGCCCTTCTGTAAGCGATTAGCGAGTGAATCGCGCCTAGACTTCACCGAGATATTCAAAGACGAGGATACGCTTGCCGGAATCGTCAACTAGAGTGTCATCCGGGAGCCGCCGAGTGATGAAGGTAGTCCGGACCGCCGCCATCAGAAAAGTGACATAATCCACGCCGACCACCTGGACCCATGCCGTCACCATCCGCGCCCGATCAATGCGGCCCAGGACGATCACAGTTCGCGGCACCAACTCCGCCGCCGTCAGTTCGCGCCCTAGCTCGTTGTCAGCCATCACTTTCCCTTCCGTGCGAGTTTCGGCAACGTTTCCGGGTCATCGAAATAAATTCTATCGAGACACGCCACTAGCCCGATTTGCGTCTTAGTGCCCCACCCGGTTTGTCTGCGGTCCTTGTGTTCGGGATCACGCTTGAGTGAATCCCATAAAAGTGCAACTACCTGCTCTGCTCTTTCGTTGGCCATGTCAGTATTTTCTATCCCCAGGAATGTACTCGTTAAGAGCGTTTGCAATACGCTTTGCCATTGTTTTAGATTCAGTCAGCGCGACCCGTACAGGGCCATGCAGAACCGTGTAGTTATGCGCAGCGAAAATCATAGTTGGCGCATTCTCCGCCACCAAAAAACCGCCCCGTTCGAGAGCGTCATAGACGCTAACGCCGGAGGAAATAAGTTCGGTCCGACTGAAAACGTGATACTCCCGGCCCAGGCGAACGATTGAAGGAGCATGGAGACGCGCGGCCCGTAGTACCTGCATCCCCTCCCGGTAATCCATCAGCTACCCCCTTCTGAGAATGATTTAACAAACCCGATAATCTGAGCAGCGCGAGACTCTGTAAGACCGTCAATTTTCAAAGAGACACTAAGCCCCGCGCCGTCATGCCGATTCCAAACATGGCCCTCGACAGCGGCCCCGCGCCACTCGTGAGCAGAGATGTATTTAGCTTCAGCGACGGCAGCTAAACGTTTGTTCGCGTCCTCCCGCATGTCCCACCGAGCGAGATGTTCCGCGACGACCTGCTTTGTTTCGAGAAAGAGCGGAGTATAGTCCGGCAGGAACCGCCGTTCTATGTCCTTCGCAATCGCCTTAGCCGGACGATCAACCGACACCGAGATGCTAGGACGCTGATTATTTTTGAACCCGCGCAAACCAAGGAAATCAGGACCCGGCTCGTATTCGCCGGACACGTTGATTTTCACCGGATGCTCATAGAGCCGGACGTTGAGACAGATGCGCCGACCGTCCTTGTTGACGAGATAGCACAGACCCTCTCGCCGGACCTCTTCGTTTGCGTGATGCCGCATAGTCCAATCATCACCCAAGATGGCCGCGACCTCACGCGCCTTTGTCTCGAACGTATCCACCAACGCGACACGCTCAGTTTGCTCTAAAGACCTATACTTACCCACTGTAGTTATCCTTTGTGGCCGGATTACGCGCCGACCGCGCGTTTGAGGGTTTGCACCCGCTACGATTTAGGCCGCGAAAACCAACGCGTAGAGATCCGCGCGTTTCATGTTTTGTTCATCAATAAGGGCCAGGATAAAACCACGTTCCGGCCCGGACAACTGCTGAAAAACTTCCCACTTCACGGAATCCAAGAGCCACCAGGAACCGTCACACCGACTCCAGAGATAGCGTTGGGCACTCATCAGGGTGAGGACTATCTTTGCGTGTTCGGAAAGAATATGCATGTTTCAAAATCTCCTATCTAGGTTTGAGGGTTTGCACCCGAATAACTACATAGTCAGAATACCACAGACTCAAGCAGCTTCCGTAGCCTGGGTGGTGAGGACCTCTTTTTTATTTTCCAACCATTGCGCCGCATGGTTCCGCAGACGCACAGACTCGCAGATATTGCGACAGACAGCGAGAGAGATGCGGACCTCATTTGCCTTTGACCAGTCACCATCAAACCATTCTGCCCAACCTTCGCCAAAACCAGGGTGCTTCTTTTGTTCGTTGGCCCAATTGCGGATTTCCTCAGTGAGACAGTACCGGGCAAACCCGGTCGCGTATTCGCTTATGAGCAGACGGGAGATAGACGCACATGTCCCGTCCATGTACCGCGTAATCTCAGTGTAGCGTTTGTCATGCTCTTTTGAACGGGTGCCGATCTTCTGAAGTGACACCGAAACGTAGCGACGCTTGGACCAGTCGTTGTCAGACTCACGCCATGCGACCGATGCAGCAAAGTCCAGTTCAGCCTTAGACGTTTGCGGACGAAACGCCCAAGACATGCGTTCCGCCATTTCGTCACTAGTGAGCATCGCGGCAGCAAGTGACCCAAGGTAGTCACCTAGGAACTCCTGGGTTATAGGCAAATCGCCGGTATGTTGAATCATCCCGTCACCGTAGGTTTCAAATCGCCGGAAGCTAGAGCAAATCTCCGGCGACCGCGAGTAAGCGTCTGAATCGTAGATGTATCCATACTTGGTTGAATGTGCGAGGGAAGCGAAAACGTATTTAGCCATAGTGCAGTTATTCTCCTAATTGGTTTGAGGGTTTGCACCCTAATGCATCCGACTTGGAACGGACCGCCAGCGCATTACACCCGGCGAGTCTAACAGACCTCGCAGGGTGTCCTCTGCTTATGCCGCTATTTGTGCGACACCCTTAAGCTCTGCCATCTTCTCAGCCAATTGCCAAAGCGCACGGTTCAGACGAACGTCTTGATCTATACCGCGAACCTCCCGCGTAGTCACCATGCGACCGCGCGAACGTGAATCTCCAGGGTTACGCGCCGACAGACCCCCGCGAATGACATTCTCCTGCACTACGTTTAGCGTCCGGTATAAATCGGGTGCCGGACGCGTCCAACCGAACCCGCGACCGTCAGATGCACGATCCTCTATCCGGCGTGGAGTTAGCAGTTGAGATGCAGTTATGGGAGTGTCAATTTTGCCGTCCGAATCTGCGAACCGGAGAGAGTGTGCAGCTTCGGCAAATGCCGTTTGCTCACCGGACGAAAGTTGCAGACCGCTCCAGGTGTCAATGGTTTCGAGTGCCCGGTTCGATTGTCCGATTATCTCGAAAGACCCTTCGATAACTTGGTTAACAATGTTGCCTTTGTGGTGTATGGAAAGTTCACCCATATTGCGGTCGCAAACAATCATTCCGTTTGTGCAAATAATCCGAAAGATTCCAGACAAAAGTTTGTATGCGGACGTGCCGTCATGCGAATTGATTAAGACGACCTCTGGAATGTTGTCACCGACACCGGCCCTCTGCATTGCGTCAGGGTGCCGAAACCGTATCATGTGCTTCGTGAACTCCGTTTTGCCTTCGATACGTGACTTAGACTGGACCGCCTTGAATGGTGCGAAACCTTCGGCAACCAAACCATCAATAACTTCAGACGTTGGGATATAGGTGTAGCGAGAGGACCTAGACTCATGCGGTTGAGTAGCGTATGCGGACGGGACAAGTTGACGTAGTTGGTTCGTGTCGAGGACATTGGAAAATTGGCGATTGAAACGCATGTGTAAATCTCCTATTGGTGAAGTTGCAAGGTTTGAGGGTTTGCACCCGGTTTAGTTGGCAATAACTACACTTTGACGATAGTACCAAACAAAGGTTAGCTATGCAATAGCTAACTCGCTTTGTAGTTCCATGAGTGCCAAGCGAATGTTGGTATTCGAATCCTTGATAATCCGCGCAAAGTTTGGAGCGGTCGCACCCTCGGGTGCTTCAGACTGCCAGACCCTAGCGAGAAAGTCAGACGCTTCCTTCTGCATACCCTGGGTAGAAAAATTGAACGTCATAAAACGCGATGCAAAACGGTCCTCAAATTTTTCGACTTCGTTGGTCGTGAGGACAATAATGGTGCTGGGTGCCGGACGGGTGCCGTCTGTCATAGACAGAAGAGAATCGCGCGATGCTTTCGACATGAGGTCCGCTTCGTCAATCAAGATCAAATGAAACCGTTTGCCGTTCGCGGGTTCGTAAAAGCAATTTTTGTAAGTCCGCTCCAGGGTATCAACGCTACAGTCTTGCGACCGGACGTGATGAATTTGCGCGCCTATCTCGTTCGCCATTGCGACCGCGAACGTAGTTTTGCCGACGCCGGAATTGCCGCGAAAAATGTAGTAGGAGTTATAGGGTTTGGCCGCTAGGCTAGCTGCTAACCGCTTCAGCTTCGGCAAACCTACAAAGTCTGAAGTTTTGCGCGGACGGTGTCGGTCGGTTAGTTGGTCTGATTCAGGGAGTGAGAAGGTTTCAAACATGAGGGAATCTCCAGGGGATATGGTTTGAGGGTTTGCACCCGTCTACAACTGATACTTGGACGAAGGTAATGGAATTGTGTCACCACGTCAAATAAAAAGTTTGGGACGCGAACCCACAAGCAAATAAAACGACCTGCAAACGACCTGCAAACCCACCGCAGACGCGAACCCGCGAACCGAGAGAGCCGGACCGAGACGCGCGAACCCGGCCAATGATTCCGACAAGCCCAAGCCAAAAATAATAACAATAGGATTCCCTAAAACAATAGTAGGGGTAGGGTGGGGTATCGCTTGACTTCTGCAATGGAAAAATGTTACCGCTTAG
>Ga0210383_10000356_pt1 | contig 43707 bp, 32 predicted proteins | sample IncBWC14OmetaG_FD_160072 | JGI IMG/M metagenome (GOLD analysis project Ga0210383, IMG submission 160072) | Forest soil microbial communities from Barre Woods Harvard Forest LTER site, Petersham, Massachusetts, United States - Inc-BW-C-14-O ...
CCAGCAGCAGTGTCAACTCACTAGTCCAGCCCTTGGGGGAGATGCCGCCTTCCGCGGTGGTTTTCGGCCAAACTGCCGCCATGCAGGCGCTGCAGGAGCGGCTGCTGAAGTTGGCCGGGGCCAACGTCCCGGTGCTGATTCAGGGAGAAAGCGGGACTGGCAAAGACATTATCGCCCGCATGATCCACGCGAACTCGCCATGGAAGACCGGGCCGTGGGTCAAGGTGAATTGCCCCGCCATTCCGGGAACTTTGCTCGAGAGTGAGCTGTTCGGTTACGAAAAAGGAGCCTTCACCGGAGCCTATGGCATGAAGCCGGGGCGCGTCGAAATGGCTCATCGTGGGACGCTTTTTCTCGATGAGATTTCCGAACTCGATCTGGCTCTGCAATCGAAATTGCTGCAACTGCTGCAGGATGGACAGTTCTGCCGCATCGGCGCGCAGGAAGACAAAAAAGTTGAAGTGCGCGTGGTCTGCGCCACCAATCGCAAACTGGAAGAAGAAATCGAGAACGGCACGTTCCGCGCCGATCTGTTTTACCGCATCAACGTGGTGAACCTCCACATGCCGCCGTTGCGCGAGCGCGCCAGCGACATTCCTGAACTGGTGGATTATTTTCTGGAGTATCACAACCGCAAATACAACTGCCGGGCGAAGCCGCTTTCTGCGGAACTGATGGGCGTGCTGCGGAAATACCACTGGCCGGGCAACATCCGCGAGCTGGAAAATTTGATCAAGCGCTACGTGATTCTGGGCACCGAGGATGTGATTTCGAGCGACCTCACTCCGCGGGAAACCGACTTCATCAATTCCGACATTCCGCTGGACGGGCAGATTTCTCTGAAGAAGCTGACGCGGCAGGCGGTGCGCGAGCTGGAGCGGAAAGTCATCCTCAAGACCTTGCAGACGCATCACTGGAACCGCAAGCAGGCCGCGCGCGCTCTGAGCATCAGCTATCGCGCGCTGCTGTATAAGATTCGCGATGCCGGCTTGCCTTCGAACCGCGCGCTCAAACGCCAGCAGGCGGAAACTGTGAAGAACGATTTCGCGGCCGACTGAGACGCTGACAGCTTACGTCTGCACGCAATGCATTCAATACCCTGGTCCCGGGAGAAAATGCGCACCCCACGCGCGCTACCTAAAGCGCGGCCATATTTCTCGACGATTTAGCGGACGAGTAAAGAGGGTGCGGAAAAACTCGCCCTAGACACAAAATGCGACCACAGGGGCTGAAGCCCGCCCTGATTTTGGGGCTTTACGCGGCGCTGAAGCGCCGCTCTTCCACGGTACGGCACGCATTGGTGAGCATTTCCGCAACCTCCAAACTTGTTCCGTTCCCGAAACCAGTTTGATCGCAGTTTTTCTGCGGCTCTTCGGCGGCCCAGGGGAAGTCGTGCCTTACCCGAACCCATTCTTGAAGTGCTCTAGCCGCGTAGTTCGGCCAAGGCTTTCCGGGCGGAGGCGGCGTCGGGACTGTCGGGCTTGATTTTGAGGGAGCGTTCAAACTGCTGGCGGGCGAGTGCAGGCTGATTCGTTTTCTGATAGGCGAGGCCGAGGTGGTAGTGGACGTCGGCATCGTCGGCGCCGCCCTGCTTTTCATTCAAGCGCAGCGACTCCTTGAAAAAATTGATGGCGGACTGATACACGCCTTTCTGGTAGTAGGCCCAGCCCAGCGTGTCGGCAAAGTTGGGTGAGTCGGGAATGCCGCGGCGCGCGGTCTGCGCCATGGCGAGCGCGAGATCCACGTTGCCGCCCTGCTGCAAAATCAGGTAAGCGAGATTGTTTGACGCCGTAGGATTGTCCGACTGAACGTTCAGCGCCTGCTGGTACATCGCCTTGGCCTGGTCCCACTGGTTTTTCGCTTCGTAGAGTTCTCCGGCAAGAATGTAGAAAGTGACTTCGCGCGGGTTGTCCTTGATCGACTGCTGGTAAGTGGCCAGGGCCTGGTCGGCTGCGCCTTCGGCAATCTGCACTTTGCCGAGTTTTACCAGCGCGTTGCTGTTGTTCTTGTCGAGCTCCACGGCTTTGCGCAACGCGGCCTCGGCGCCTTTCGTGTCTTTCTTGGATTCGAATAAAACGGTGCCGAGAAGATCGTAAAAGCTGCTGTTGGGAGATTTCGCGATCTGCTCGTTGGCGGCCGCCAGCGCCTTGTCGACCTGCTTGTCCTGAATATAGGCCGCCATGAGGCCGCGCAGTCCTTCCGCGGAGGAAGGATCTTTCTCCAGAGCCTGCTGGTAGAACTTTTCCGCTTCGCCAAACTGCTTCTGCGCCAAACGCATGGCGCCCATCTGGACGTAAGGAGCCGGGCTCGCCGGAGCCAGTTCCATGGCTTTGCGCAAATCTGTTTCCGCGTCGGTGAATCGCTGGCGGCTGCTTTCGACGACGGCTCGCAGCAGGAAGCCGTCTGCCACAGGAGGCTCGGAGTTGATGAGCTGCTGCGCGGTTTGGAGCAGGCCTTCGGTGTCACCCCGGCGCAGCTGAACTCTGGCAAGAGCCTCTTGCGCGTCGGTCAAATCGGGCTTGAGGCGGACCGCTTCATGCCATTCCGCCGCGGAGCGATCGTCTTCGTGCTGCTGGTCAAATGCAATCCCCAGCTGGTAGTGCGCGACTGCGTTATTGGGATCATTGCGCAGAGCGTCTTGCAGGGACTCGACCGCACCCCCGGCATTGCCCTGGCGCAGCTGAATCTGGCCGCGATACACCAGGGAATCAACATCGCGCGGACTCGCCTGCAGAATTGGGTCGTTCAATTTGGTGGCTTCGTCGAGGCGATTTTTCAGAATCAGCAACTGAATATAGTTTTTCTTAACCTGCATATCGCGCGGATGGTCGTTGAACAGTGAACCGTATTCTGCCGTGGCTTTGTCGAGATCGCCGGTGGCGAAATAAAAATCGCCGAGCATGCGGTAGCCTTCCGAATCGTTGGGCAGGGCGGCTTTGGTTTCTTTGAGAAGGGTCTCGGCTTCGGTTCGCTTGCCCTCGGCCATCATCAGCCGGACCAGGGCGGCGCGGGGCGCGGGATCTTTCAGGTCGGTCGAAATGGCCTTGCGGAATTGCTGTTCCGCTTCGGGGAAGCGGTTGCGTGACTGGTAGAAGCCTCCCAGCGCCAGTTGCGCGTTCATGGCCTTGGGAGCGACTTCGGCAGCTTTCTTGAAATTATTCTCAGCCTGGTCCGGCAGATTGGCGCGCGTCTGGAGCAGAGCCATGCTCAGGTACGAATCCGACCGGGCAGGATCGGCGTCAATCGCTTTTTGCATCTCCTGCGTGGCCGCGGGCAGGTTGTTCTGTGCGAAATAATAATTCGACCACGCCGTATAGGTTTCCGGACTGTTGGGCTGCTTTTCACGCAGCAGGTCGAGATGGATCTTCGCCTGTTTTAGCGCTTCCGGCTGGCGGGAGGCGATCAACAGGTTGGCCAGTTCGGCGTGCGCCGGGAAAATGTTGTTGTCGAGTTCGACCGCGCGGGAGAGTTCTCCAAAAGCGTGGTTCAAGTCTTGCAGCTTGAGTAGAGTTTCCCCGAGCTGGTAATGCGCCTGGGCAAATTTCGGGTCCACCTGCACGGCGTTGCTGAATTGAATCGCGGCCTCGCGGTACCGCTGCTGGTCGAAATAGTGCTGTCCGCTCTCCATGTACTTCTGCTTCTTGACGTTGGGGTCGCGCGAGCACCCGGTCGACAACAGAGTCAAGAAAAAACAGAGCAGTACCGATCCGAGGGCAGGGAAACGACGCATGATGTCTCTCTCCAAATGATAACCGCGGGGAGAATGAAAGATGGCTACGGAACGCCCCATCATACTGCAAAGCCAGCGGAGCCATAAAGTTACCGGGGTGTCGGGGCATTCTCGCTAGCGGGGAATGTAGTCGTCGAGGCGGGGGACGATCTCTCCGGCGAAGGGGAGGATGCGCTGGTAGGCGGCGTCGGCGGTTTCGCCGGGGTACATGGGGGTGATGATGCGTATCAGGGAGCCGTCGCTGCGGTGCATCTTGATGGAATCTTTGATCAGATAGTACTTGGCCCAGTATTCGCTGGCCACGCCGCGATCGTGCGCCCAATACCAGTACAAAACGACCTGCCGAAGCTCTCCTTTGGCAATGACTACGCGATTCGCGGGAAAAGGCGCGTGCGCGCCGAGGGAGAGAGTGACCTGGCTGCGCTCCATGGGGAGCCACCCCGCTCCGGGAAGGCAATGCATGGGCGAGTGTATGGTGTCGCCGGTGCGCTGGCTGGGGAAATAGGCTATGAACAATTCGTTGGATGGGCCCTGGTCCGCGCTGCGGCTGTAGACGCGGGAGAGGAATTCGCCCGGGCCGAGAACGTCGCGGATTTCCTGATCGATGACCAGGTCGGTCCCATTCCAGGGACCCAACTGCGTGGGGAATGATTCGACTTGCTGGTGCGCGGGGAACACTTCGCCGCTGCCATGCGCGCGGAGATACCCCGCGGCGGACGCGAACAACAGCAACACAGCCAGGAAGCGGGGCAGCGAATTTGTCACTACGGTACACCTCGATCGGGCCAGATCACCTGGATCAGCAAGTGTGCGAGGTAAAGCAAAACCAGGGACACAACGAAAACCAGCCAGCCCTCGAAGATGTGATAGAAGCCCTGCGCTTTGTCGGGATCCCAGTAGTGCGCCATCAGTCCCGTGCCAATGATGCGAGCGCTGTTGGCGGCGACGGCAATCGGCAGGGAGATCAGGGCCACGGCCCAGCGCACAGCGATTCTTCGCTCCATCAGGTATCCATAGATAATGGCCAGACAGGTCAGCGACATGAGCGAACGAATGCCGCTGCACGCCTTAGCTACTTCAAGCACGATATTCGGCAAGGTGATCACGTTGCCTTCGCGAAAAACCGGAACGTTCAGCCACTGAAGCACGTCTGCCCCTACGCGGGACGCCAGCAACTGCAGCGGGAAAGTGATCTGGTTGTAGAGTAGCGTGGGGATCGGAATCATGAAGAGCAGGAATGCCCAGGGAAACAAAATCGCTCGGAAATAATTCCAGCCCAGAAACAAAACCACCAGGCCGGCGATCAGCAGCAACATGGAAACGCGGGCGAGAAAAAGTTCGGCGCCCAACTGACCGACGATGAGGACGCAAAGGGCAGATGCCACCAGCGCGAGGCCCGACCAGGCGGGCTTCGGAATGATTTCAGAGAGTTGCCTGCGTTCCTGCCAGAGTACAAAGGCAGAAAACAGCGGCACGAAGAAACCATGGGAGAAATCGGAGTCGGTGGCCGCCCATTGCAAGACGAGTTGGTAAATCGTCCGCCAGTAAAGCCCGAGGGAGATTGCGACCAGGATTGCGGCTTGCCAGTATGGGATTGCTGGCTTGATATGCGTTCCCTTGACTTCTCGCAGCCGCGCAGGCCGCTGCGTCACCAGAGACTCGCTTTCGACAAGCTGGCTCAAGGTAAACTCTTCTGCAGGGCCGGGGTGGTTTGAGCATAAGCGAAGATTACCGGGATTAGCAACAGGAGATTAGCAACAGAAGATTAGCAACAAGCAACAGAAGATTGGCAGCAGAAGATTAGCAACAGGAAAGGAACGAATGGGGTCGACTTAGCGGACCCGCAGAAACACCGGTTTTTTTCGAACATGCCGGTCGAGCTTCGCTCGGACCGGGACAGCCGAGGCGGCTGTCTCTATGGGGCGTTGCAGGCTTCCGGACAATGTGGGCAAAACTTTTCCCAATCGACGGCGGCGTTTCCGAGGACGCCTTTCGGGGCCCGGGCTGATGGCCTCGCAGACATATTGTAAATATATGAAAAATAAACAGTTAACTACATTATTGGTTTTGCGTGAACAAGCCGGTTGTGGCAGGGTTCGTGCTCTCCCTAAGGTAGCTGCGCAACTGGGATAGGAGTGGGCTCACGTCGCGAAAGGCTTAAAGATGGGCAAAAATTTGCCTGATGTTGCCAAGGTGGAGGACGAAGGGGGAGTATTGTCTTCCTTACCGGCCGCGGGAGCGTTTGTGGAAGGTCTGAGCCCCGGCATGTGCGCGGTGGGGGCCGTGATCCGGGAATTGGCGCAAAGTGAGGTCCCGGTGTTGCTTCTGGCGGAAAAGGGCGCCGGCAAACATGCCGCCGCGCGGTGGATCCATGAGCTGTCCCGGCGCCGCGAGCAGCGGTTTCGTGGGCTGGTGTGTTCCATGCAGAAGGTTGAAGATCTGGGGCCATCGGGGGAAAACGGCGGATTTAAAGAGGGAACGGTGTTCCTGGATGAGATCGCCGATTTGAGCCTGGAAGGTCAGGCGCGGATTATGGAAGTACTGCCCCGGGCCGAGAACGCTCGAAGCGAGAATCCTCGAAGCGAAGATCGCCGAAGCGAAAATCATGGTTCCGGCGGGACCGAATCGGCGCGGCTGATTTGCGGAAGCGAGCGCGATCTTGAGCTCGAGGTGAAGGCCGGCCGTTTGCGCGAGGATCTTTATTACCGCATTAGCGGCGTTTGTCTGCGCTTACCTCCCTTGCGTCAGCGGCGGGAGGATATTCCGCTGCTGGTCGAGCACTTTCTGGCCAAGTACGCACGGGATTTCCGCCGCCCCGTGCCACGGTTGAGTGCGGAGTCACAGCAACTGTTCCGGGATTATTCCTGGCCGGGAAACGTTCGCGAACTGGAGAATGCCGCCAAGGCCCTGGTGGTGTTGGGCGATGAGGATGTTGCCATGGGAGGTTTGCGGGCTCTTTTGAGCAGGCCCGACGCCGGAGGCAATGGAACGCAGGTTTCGCTCAAGCAGGTGGCCCGGGCCGCGTCGCGGGTTGCCGAGAGAGAACTGATTCTGAAGGTTCTGACCCGCACGCGCTGGAATCGGCGGCGCGCCGCGCAGGAGTTACAGATCAGCTACAAGGCCCTGCTGTACAAGATGAAGCAGGTTGGATGCAGCGAATACGGATCTTCCTAGCTGCCTGGAGAAATTAAGAGAGATGAGCATGAAGAAAGCGATCAAACTGGCCTGCATGGCGATGGTGGCGGGTTACGCCATGTGTGCCTGGGCGCAGGCAGGCGACCCGCCCAGTAAGCCCGACGTGGCGGGAGCCAGGCCGGCGGACGCGACTCCACCCGACTATGTGCTTGGTTCCGATGACCAGCTGCACATCACGGTGTGGAAAGAAACCGATTTCACGGTTTCCTTGCCGGTGCGTCCCGATGGCAAGATCTCGCTCCCGCTGATCAACGATATTCAAGCGGCGGGACTGACGCCCATGCAGTTGCGAGACTCGATCACCGAGAAGCTGAAAAAATATATCGCTGATCCCCGAGTCACGGTGGTCGTGACGGCCATGAATAGCCGGAGAGTCTTCGTGAGCGGTGAGGTCCTTCACACAGGTGCCATGCCGCTGTTGCCGAACATGACCATGCTGCAGGCGCTGGCCGCTGCAGGCTTTACGCAGTTTGCCAATCTCAAGGGCATTTACGTATTGCGCATGGAGAACGGCAAGCAGGTGAAGCTGCCGTTCAATTACCGGCAAGTGATCAAGGGAAATCATCCGGAACAGAACATTCCGCTGCGACCGGGCGATACCGTGGTGGTCCCGTAGGAACGCGATGAGGAAACGAAACAACATTTCGATTCTTGCCGTCGTAGTCGCCGTCTTGGTCGTCGGCCTGAGTGCGGCGGTGAGCACAGCCCGGGCGCAGGACAGTTCCTCGCAGCCGGCGCCGGGCAATGCGCAGGACAGCTCGCAACAGCAGCCGACTGCGCCGCCAGAAACTCCGCCCAGCCCAGCCTACGGCCAGGATAATGCTGAGCCAAACAAAACTGCGCCGATCAGCGAGAACCCCCCGATTTCGGCGCTGGATCAACCCGCTTTGGGCCCGCACGCTGCTCCTTTGAGTTATCTGCAGCCGGGCGCGACGATCAGTGAAGCGGCCGACTCCAATGCCACCAACGCTCTGGGCAGTGGATCCGTGCGTTCCGTGAGCCGGGCGCTGGGAACCCTGTCGCTGCGGCGCTTGTGGAGCAATTACGACCTGGCTCTCGATTACGCCGGGGGCGTCGGTTACTACAATGTGGGGGGCGTTGGATTGCGGGATTTGCAGCAACTAGGTTTCGTACAGAAGATCAACTGGAAGCGCGGCCAGCTTTCGGTGCGCGATCAGTTCAGTTATCTGCCGGAGGGCAGCTTCGGAGCGGCCTACGGATCGCTGAGTTCACAGCAGAGCACGCTGGGTGAGGCTTTTGGCCAAGGCTTTCTGGGGGGAAACAACTTCGCGGCACTGGGTCAAGTGCCACGCTTGATGAATGTGGCTGCGGCCGAGATCTCCGAGAATCTCTCCCCTAAATCTGCCATTACGCTGGCTGCCGGATATGGGATAGTGCATTTTTACGGAAGCGATCCGGATCTGGTGGGTGTGTCCTTCCTGGGAAGCACCCAAGTGTCCGCCCAGGCTGGGTATAACAGGGTCCTGAACCCGCACAATCAGGTTGCGCTGATCTACGGATACCAGGCCTTTCGCTTCACCCCAGGAGGCTGTACTTACGTGGGGAGCAAGTGTGCGGGACCATCGCCTTTGCCAGGAACGGCATTCCACACCCAGGTGGTGGAACTGGCCTACGCTCACCGGATCTCGGGACGCCTGGATTTTACGATTGCAGCCGGACCGCAAATCATAAACTTGAGTGAGTGCTCCGCTCAATTTGGATTGTGTATGCCGCAGACCACGACCGCAGACACTCGCCTGGGTGTGGCCGGGCGTGCGCTGCTGCGCTACAAATTCTCAAAAGCGAATCTGGAAATGAGCTACGTGCGCATGACTACCGCCGGAAGCGGCTTTTTTGCGGGAGCGGAAAGCGACATCGCGCGCCTGCAACTGAACCGTCCGCTCACCCGCAAAGTGAGCGGCTTCGCGGATCTAGGCTATGCCCGGAACAGCCGCATCGAACCGGTCGCGTTCAGCGCCATCGAGGCCAACACCTACGACTATGGTTTCGCCGGTGTGGGAGTGCAACGCATGCTGGGACGCCATTTCCATGCCTTTGCCAGCTACCAGTTCAATGAACTGAGCTTCGATAATTCGATTTGCGTCGCCGGCGAGTCTTGCAGCCGGATCTCACCGCGGCATATTGGAGCGATCGGACTGGATTGGATTCCCCGGCCGATCCGGATTGACTGATTTCACAGGCAGCCCGCCTCGGGCAGCCAGAACGGACACAAGGTAATGATTGAGAATCGCGAACTGGGCATAGATGATTATCTGGCGATGCTGCGCCGGCGGGCGAAAGTGATCCTGATTCCGGCGCTGCTGGCGCCCCTGGCTGGATGGCTGGTTTCCTATGCGTTCCCGCCCAAGTACACCTCGCAGTCCCTGGTTCTGGTGGAAGGCCAGACGGTGCCGGAGAGCATGGTGCAGCCGGTGGTCAGCGAAGATCTGACGGCGCGAATTCAGACTTTGCAACAGCAGGTGTTGAGCCGCGCCGAGTTGCAGCCCGTGGTGGAGCGCTTGCAGCTTAGCAAGGGCCCGAAAGGCGTGGACGCCGTAATCGATAACATCCGTCTCAACATGACGATCGAACCGGTGCCCGATCTGTCCCAGATCGGCTCCGTGGTAGTCAAGAAGAAGCCGGGGCAGGGCGGCCCGGTGCCGGGCTTCTACTTGAGCTTTATGTCCTCGAATCCCCGTGAGGCGCAAAGCATTTGCAACGAGTTGACCTCTTCGATGATCAGGGATCACGGCAAAGCCATCGACCAGGCGGCAAGCGGGACGAGCGACGTGCTGAGTCGTGGACTGGAAGACGCCAAGAGCCATCTTGACGACCTTGACGCCAAAGTGGCTGCGTTTAAGAAGCAATATGTGGGACAGCTGCCAGGAGATCAGGAAAACAATCTGAAGATCCTGATGGGATTGAATTCACAGCTGGATGCCAACACTCAGACGCTGAACCGGGAACAACAGGACAAGGCCTACACCGAATCGCTGCTGGCGCAGCAAGTGTCAGCCTGGAAGGCGGCGCAGGATTCGACCAACCCGCAAAGCCTGGAGAAGCAACTGAACGACTTGCAGGCTCAGCTGCCGCAGTTGCAGGCGCGCTATACCAGCGATCATCCGGATGTCATTAAGGCCAAGGCGGACATCGCCGAGCTGAAAAAGAAGCTGGATGAGGTAAAAAAATCAGCCGCGCAAGCCCCCGCTTCGACGGACGACCAAGCCTCGGCGAGCGAACCCGCGGAGATTCAAAAGCTGCGCCTGCAGGTTCACGAGTACGGCGATGCCATTGCGGCGGCCGGGCGCGATCAAAAGAGATTGCAGCAGGAAATTGCGGTTTATCAGAACCGGGTGACGCTGACTCCGAGTGTGGAAGAGGAATACAAGCTGCTGGCCCGGGATTACGATAACGCGCAGAAGAACTACCAAGAGCTGCTTGTGGACAAGAACAAGGCCGACCTGACAGCAAAGATGAACCTGCAACAACAGGGCGAGAGAATGGTTCCGCTTTACCCCGCGAGCTTGCCTGAAGAGCCCAGCTTTCCCAACCGCTTGCTGTTTGCCGGCGGCGGCCTGGGAGCGGGTCTGGCTCTGGGGCTGGGACTGGCCATGTGGATGGAACTGCGCGACAAGTCGATTCGCACCGAAGCCGACGCGGAGGCCGCTTTGCAGTTGCCTCTGCTGGTGGCGTTGCCCTGGGTGGGCAAGAGCGAGGACAGCGGCAACGGCGGGCCGGGCTTCTGGAATCGGCACAAGCGAGAGCCGGACGAACACAAGGAGACCGTGGGAGCCTAGTCGGAGAATAATGGGCGGCTGGGCCGAGTCGCATCGCCAGAGAATACAAACATGTACAAAGAGTTTTACGGGCTGCGCGCGAATCCGTTCAACGTAAACCCCGACCCGCGTTATTTGTTTCTGACGCGGCACACCGAGGAGGCGCTGGCTTGCCTGACGTATGGCATCCAGAGCCGCAAGGGATTCGTGTTGCTCACCGGCGAGGTGGGAACCGGGAAGACCACGCTGATCAACAAGCTGCTGGAGTGGTTGCGCCTGCAGCAGGTGGCCACGGCGTTTATTTTCAATTCGCGCATGAACGTTCCGCAGTTTCTGGATTACATGATGGCGGATTTCGGCGTCCCCTGCGATTCCAAAGCCAAGAGCCAGATCCTGCTGCGGCTTTACAACTGGCTGCTGGACCGTTACCGGGCCGGGGAGACGGCGGTGCTGATCGTCGACGAGGCGCAGAGCTTGTCGGAAGAAGTGCTGGAAGAAATCCGCATGCTCACCAACCTGGAGACCTTCACCGAAAAGCTGCTGCAGATCGTGCTGGTGGGGCAGCCCGAGCTGGAACAGAAATTGAGGCAGCCGCAATTGCGGCAACTGCGGCAGCGGCTGACGCTGCGGGCCAAGACCCACGCGCTGACGCTCGACGAGACCCACGCTTATGTGCAACAGCGTTTGCGGATTGCGGGATCGAGCGGACAGCAGATTTTTGATCCCGAAGCGCTGGCGGCGATTCACCGCTATGCCAATGGAATTCCGCGAGTCATCAACCTGCTCTGCGAACACTGCCTGGTGAGCGCGTTTGTCGACCAGCAGAAACTGATTGGAGCCGCGGTGGTGGACGCCGTGGCCCGCGATTTCGATCTGGGTGACATGATGAGCGCAGACGTGGTGGTCGCGCCGGCGCCGATCGCGGACCCGCAAAAATTCGATGTAGTGGAGGCGTTACGGTCGCTGGCCACGCTAGCCGATCGTTTGCGCCAGAGCGACGAAAAAGACCTCCCCAAGGAAGGAAAACTATGAGCCGTATTCATGAAGCGTTGAAAAAGGCCGAGCAGGAACGAGCCACTTTACAGGGAGGGGCGGCATCGGGCTTTCCGGCTCCGGAGGAGTCGGAGACGGCGCCCGCAGCGGCGCTCGGAGATCGGGTTCCGGCGGCGGCAATGCCGGCAAATCTTGGACCCTATCCGGTGACGCCGGCGTTCGGCGGGCAGTTCAACTCGGACACACTACTCTCGCGTTGTCCGCAGTTGGCGTGGAAGGCCGACGCCACGACCATGCTGTTTTTGAACGGCAACGACAGCGCGCCGGGCACGGAAGAATTCCGCACCCTGCGTTCGCGCCTTTATCACTTGCGGGAGAAAAGGCCGCTGCGGAAGTTGCTGATCACCAGCGCTCTGCCCCAGGAAGGCAAATCCTTCACCGCGGCGAACCTGGCCCAGGTGATGGTTCGCCAGCACGGACGCAGAGCGTTGCTGATCGATGCCGACCTGCGCGGGCCGCGGCTGCACCAGATGCTGGGGACAACCTCGAGCCCCGGGCTCTCGGATTATCTGCAGGGACAAAACGACGAATTTTCCATCATGCAGGGCGGTCCGCTGGAAAATTTGTTTTTCATTCCCAGCGGAAATGCCATCAAAGATCCGTCGGAACTGGTCGGCAATGGACGCCTGCAGCAGTTGTTGCAGCGGTTGGAGCCGTTGTTCGACTGGATCATTCTGGATTCACCGCCGGCGGTCCCGGTGTCGGACGCCAGCGTACTGGCCACAGCCTGCGACGGAGTCCTCATGGTGGTTCGTTCGAACGTGACCCCGTCGGACGCGGCCCGCAGAGCTGTGCTGGAATTTCCGGAAGAAGCGCTGGTGGGAGTTGTGCTCAACGGCGCCAGCGGCGCCGATGCCCATTACGCGCGTTATTACTACGAGGCCTACGAAACGGGCACCAAGGCAGTGAAGGCCTAAGCGGCTGGGGACCCTGTGATCCGTCTTTTCAAAGTCTATTACCCCCTGCGTACGCTGGTTTTGCTGGCGGGCGAAGTCCTGGTGGTGGGGCTCTCGTTCGTCGCGGGGATGCTCCTGGTATTGCGGAACAGCGAGTACAGCGGTCTCCGTCTGTGGAACGAATTGTTCATCGAGAACGGGTACTTGAAGGTTCTGGCGGTAACCGGGATTGTGCTGGTGGTTTCCCAAGCGTTCGATTTGTACGACGAACCTCAAAGCAGCGGCAGATGGGTGCAGGCGTTCCGGTTGTTGTTTGCGCTTGGCCTGGTGACGCTGGCGCTGTCGGCCGCCCTCAAACTTCGTCCCAGCCTGCTTCCCGGAAAGTATTCCGCAAGCTGGGGAGGGATCATCCTTGTCTTCGCGCTTTTCAGTTGGCGTGCCACCTTTGGCTGGCTGGCCAAGCACTACTTCCGCGAGCGGGTTTACGTGCTGGGCTCCGGTGAGCGCGCGCTGCGGTTGGTGAACGGGCTCCGGCGGCGGACGGGGCTGGGCGTGGACGTGGCAGGTTGGTCGGGAACCCTGGAGGGAGAGCTGACGCGCGAGACTGCCGCTTCGCACCTGCTGGGCATCGCGCAGGCGAAAAAGGTTCACCGGGTCATCGTGGCGATGTCAGACCGGCGGGGGACTCTTCCGGTGGAGGCGCTGCTGAATCTGCGGATCGCGGGCGTGCGCGTGGAGGACGCGACAACCTGGCTGGAAAAGATGTCGGGAAAAATCGAAGTGGAGCAGCTCTATCCTAGTTGGCTGATTTACGCGGAAGGCTTCCGCTTCAGCGTTCCGTTTCGAGTGGCGCGACGGCTGTTGAATTTTTCAGTTGCGCTGGTGGGACTGCTGCTCGCGTTGCCGCTGCTTCCTTTTATTGTGCTCGCGGTCAAGCTGAGCTCGGCGGGCCCGGCGCTTTACCGGCAGAAACGCGTTGGCAGAGGAGGCAAGGTTTTCGATTGCTACAAATTCCGTACCATGCGTCAGGATGCGGAGGCGGATACGGGAGCGACCTGGGCCTTGGATGACGATCCCCGCATTACGAGGGTCGGCAAGATCTTGCGTATTTCGCGGCTCGACGAGATTCCGCAGCTGTGGTGCGTATTGAAGGGCGACATGCACTTCGTGGGCCCGCGTCCAGAACGGCCGGAGTTTGTGGAATGGCTAAGCAAGGAGATTCCCTACTACAGCGTGCGCCACATGGTGCGTCCCGGCATTACCGGCTGGGCGCAGGTGAAGTACAAATACGGAAACACCGTGGAGGACGCGCGCGAAAAACTGCAATACGATTTGTTTTATATCAAGAACGCATCTTCCCTGCTGGATTTGTGGATCATGTTTCAAACCATCAAGATCGTGCTGCTGGGCCGGGGCGCGCACTGAAAGCAAGAATGAAACGGATTTTCTGGATTGCAAACGGCGGTAAAATGCGAGACCCACATGACCGCGTGAGAATCGTGAGGAGCAGGGCGGGTAGGGGCCTGCGCATCAGTCACATTCACACTCCGCGGCACCGATCGACGAATTAGAGTCAGAGAAAGAGGGCATGGTGGCCATCCGTGACAACATAACGGGCACAGCGGAAAAACTTGGCGGGCGCAGGTTTTCCCAGGCCGGGGACCCGACGAAGTTCGGTTTTTTTTGGCTGAGTGCATTCTTCGTGGTTTACTGCGCCCGCCCGGAAGACTGGGTTCCCGGTCTCCAATACCTACCCTGCGCCAAGATCACCGCCATTCTGGCCATGTGGGGTTTGTTCAATGCCGTGGGCCAAACCAAACGCAAATTGAAGGATGTGCCCAAGGAAGGAAAACTGCTTTTACTCCTAATTGGGCTTTTGTTTGTATCCGCCCTTTTCTCCCCGATCTGGAAAGGCGGCGCTGTCAACCACACCATCGATTTTGCCAAGGTGTGGGTGGCCTGGATGCTCACCTTCCTGCTGATAACCAGCTTTGATCGTCTACGCCAAATCATCCGAATCCAAGCCGTTTCGGTGGCCGTGATTTGCGCCATCTCCATCATCAAGGGGCACAGCCAGCCGCGGCTCGAGGGTGTGATCGGCGGCATCTATTCCAATCCCAATGACCTGGCGTTCGCCGTTGTGTTGACGCTGCCCTTCGCACTCGCCTTCTTGGTTACGAGCAAGGGCGCAGTCAAGAAATTATTGTGGGTGCTGGCGATGCTCGTCATGTTGGCGGCGCTGTTTCTTACCGCTTCGCGGGCTGGTTTTATTACCTTACTCATCTCCGGTACGGTGACTCTGTGGCATTTTGGCGTCAAGGGCAAACGCCCCTGGCTGATCGGTGGGGTACTACTTTCCGGCGCTCTGCTGCTGACGCTGGCGGGCGGAAAACTAAGTGCCCGTTTTGAGGCCCTTTCGGGCGACAGTACCACGGACGCGTCAGCCTACGGATCGTACCGGGACCGAATGTACCTGATGGAGCGAGCCCTAGATGGTATCGAGCATTATCCTCTCTTGGGGATCGGCGCCGACAATTTCATGACCTACTCGTTGAACTGGCATGAAGTGCACATGAGTTACTTGCAGATTGCGGTGGAGGGCGGTATCCCGTGCCTGATTACTTACGTGATGTTCTTTGGCTGTGGGTTTAAGAACCTAAAAACTATGCGAAAGGCCAAGGATCTCGACCAGCACACAGTATTGTTCGTGGGCGCGTTGCACAGTTCGCTGATCGGCTTCGTCGTGGGCGCCTGTTTTGCACCGGAGGCATATCAGTTCTTCCCCTACTTCGCGGTGGCGTTTACTTCGACCTTGCTGCAGACCCTAAAGGAAAGAGAGCTGGAACCTGGCGCGGCGGGGCCCCCCGGCCCGAAAAAGCCGCGACATTACCTGGAGGTTTATGCCCATTACAGAAGAACAGCTCCAATCACCCCTGTCCGCTGATTTGCAGGCAATATTGCGCTGCCTAACCTGTGGCGGGGAACTCGAAAGCGATCAATCTCGAGGCTTCTTGTGTCCATCGTGCGAGCGTGCGTATCTCAACGTGAACGGTATCGCCCGTTTTGTGAACACGCAGTATTACGCCGCCAGTTTCGGTTTTCAGTGGCACCGCTATCAGAAAACACAACTCGATCACGGTGAGGTGCGGGAGGCGGACCTTAATTTTCGGATCAAGACCGGGCTCAGGCCGGAAGAACTGAAAGGAAAGCTCGTACTGGATGTAGGTTGCGGCATGGGACGCTTCGCGGAAGTGGCCACGCGCTGGGGAGCGCGCGTAGTCGGCATCGATCTGAGCGCGGCGGCCGAGGTGGCAGCCAAGAATCTCCCAGACCGTGACTTTGTCGCCTTCCAGGCTGATGTTTTCGCGCTGCCGTTTGCCCCGGAAAGCTTCGATATCATCTACAGCGTGGGAGTTCTGCACCACACGCCAGATTGCGAAGCCGCCGTCAAAACGCTTGATAAGTACCTGAAACCGGGTGGTATTCTGGCGGTCTGGCTCTATAGCGGCTACAACAAGTGGTATCGCTTCAGTGATTTCTGGCGGCGCTATACCCATAAGATGAAGCCCGAGACGCTGCACCGCGTCCTGAGAGTTGCCGTTCCAGTTTTTTATCATCTCGAGCGCGGATTGCGGCAAGTACCCTTGGTCGGGCGTCCAGCAGCGGGAGCAGTTCACCACATTTTCCCGGTAAACCAACAGCAGGATCCTGAAGCCCGCATGCTGGACACTTTTGACTGGTACTCTCCGAAGTACCAGTCGAAGCATACCTATGAGCAAGTGTTTCGCTGGTATGAGGCGATGGGGATGGAAGACATGCGGGTTGGAGAGTGCTCGATTGCAGTGCGGGGGCGCAAGCCGGCCCGGCGGTCTTAGTCCGTGCTTCGCGAGAGTGCTTGCACCAACTGGTGCCAAAGATGAGTCTCGGGAACAAAATTGCATACGGCGGGAAAGTGTTGCCCGGCGGGATTTGGCGCGCGCTGAGAGCGCCCGTGCGCGAACCGGTGCACCTTATGATTGCGGTGGCTGATCATTTCGAGCCGGCCATCGATCCGGAAGACGGTGACAAGCGCGTTCCGCGTTCCGAGCAGGAGCGTCGGCTGGAGTGGTGGGGCCGCGAATATCCGAAAGCAGTGGACCGCTGGCGGGACCATGACGGCCGCCCACTTGTTCACACCTACTTTTATCCCGCGGAGCAGTACGACGGTGGCTTGATCGAGATGATCGCGCAGCATTGCCACTCGGGCTGGGGCGAAATCGAGATCCATCTCCATCATGGGATGTCAGAACCCGATACGGCCGAGAACACGCGGCGCGTACTAGCCCATTTCCGTGATCGGCTGGCGTATCAGCATCGCTGCCTGGCGGTCGAAGAAGGTTCTGGCGAGCCGCGCTACTGTTTCGTGCACGGAAATTTCGCGCTTGCCAACTCTGCCGGGGGACGACTTTGCGGCGTTGACTCTGAGATGAAGGTCCTTGCCGAAACCGGCTGCTACGCAGACCTCACACTGCCCACAAGTATCTTGCATCCAGCCCAGACGGCAAAGACCAACTCGCTGTACGAGTGTGGTTTGCCGCTGGAGCAGGCGACACCGCACAAAACGGGAACCGATTTACGCGTAGGCCGCGCGCCGCGAATTTTTCCTCTGATCGTGCAGGGTCCTTTGCTCGCGGATTTCGGGCGCAGCCGGGGTGCCTTTCGACCGGTGTTCGAAGCGGCCGCTATCACGCAACCGAATCCCATGACTCTGCACCGGCTCGCACTCTGGAAACAGGCTCGAATCCACGTTGCCGGGCGCCCCGATTGGTTGTTTATCAAGCTGCACTGTCACAGCATGGATCCGACCCAGAAGGATGCGGTGGTTGGCGATTCATTTCGAAAGTTTCTCGAGCAACTGGTGGGCGGCGCCGAAGAGCGAAAGGAAACATTGCATTTTGTGAGCGCCCGGGAAATGGTGAACATCATGCTGGCAGCTTGCGACGGCAAAAATGGCAATCCCAGCGAGTACCGCGACTACCGCTTCAGACTCTTCCGGGATCAGCCGGTCGCCGCCGAAAAGTCTGATAGTCTTCCGGTCAGCGTGAAAGGGTAAGAAACAAGCATGTGTGGGATCGCTGGAGCGGTGAGTGCAACTCGGGAGAGCGACATTACCGAAGCTCTGGTTCGCCACATGTGCGACCAGATCATCTATCGCGGTCCGGACGATGAAGGGCTCTACATCGCCGATGGTGCCGGACTCGGAATGCGGCGCCTCAGCATCATCGATCTTTCTGGTGGTCACCAGCCGGTATTCAATGAAGACCGCAGCGCTTGGGTCGTGTTTAACGGCGAGATCTACAACTTTCCCGAACTCCGCCCCGAACTGGAAAAGCGCGGCCATCATTTCTACACCCGGACTGATACCGAAGTCATCATCCATCTCTACGAAGAAATGGGCGCCGAATGCGTGCAGAAACTGCGCGGCATGTTCAGTCTTGCCATCTACGACCGGACGAAGCGCAAGCTGGTTCTCGCGCGCGACCGGTTGGGCAAGAAGCCCCTGCACTATGCACTGGTGAAAGACAAGTTGTACTTCGGCTCTGAGATCAAGTCGATCCTGGCGGTTGCCCCGGAACTGGCGGAAGTCAATGCCCAGGGGCTTCTCGAATATCTGTATTACGGCTACGTTCCCGATCCCCTCACGGCTTTTACCGGAATCCAGAAGCTGGCGCCTGGACACCTTTTGGAATTCGAGAAAGGCAAGATTCAGATTCGCCAGTACTGGGATCTGCCGCGCTACAACACGCACGTCCCCAAGAGCGAAGAGGAGTGTTTGGAAGAACTGGAGCGTCGCCTGTTGGAAGCGACTCGCATCCGCTTGATCTCCGACGTGCCGTTGGGCGCGTTTCTCAGCGGCGGTACCGATTCTTCCACCATTGTGGCCTTGATGGCGCGCGCCAGTTCCGCCCCGGTGAAGACCTTCTCGATCGGCTTCACCAAAAATGACTTTAACGAAGCGGAATACGCCCGCATCGTGGCCCGTAAGTTTGGCACCGATCATCACGAGATGATCCTGGAGCCGGATGTCGTCGAGACTGTGGAGCATCTGACCAGTTCGCTGGAAGAGCCTTTCGGCGACTCCTCCATGCTGCCTACCTACTACGTTTCCCGGATGGCGCGGCAGCATGTCACGGTGGCTCTCTCCGGCGACGGCGGCGACGAAATCTTTGCCGGGTACGACCGTTACCGCATTCATTCCAATCGCCGTTTCTTCGAGTACTTTCCTGACTGGGGACGCAAGTTCTTCCGCGACCAGATCTTTCCCCTTCTGCCGAAGGGCATGCAGGGTCGCGGATTCAGCTACAACGTTAGCTTGCCCTGGCGGGAACGTTATGTGGATGGACTGTCTTTTGTGCCCGCATTCGAACGGACCGCGCCACTGTTGTCGGATGACTTTCGGCAAATATTGCGCCGGAGCGACGATCCCCAGAACGTTTTGCTGCGCTATTTCACGAAGGCCCCCGCACGCGATCCGGTCAGCGAGCTTCTTTACGTTGACACCAAGACATATTTGGCGGGCGACATTCTAACCAAAGTGGACCGGATGAGCATGCTGAACTCTCTGGAAGTTCGCGCTCCCATGCTGGATCACGAGTTCATCGAGTGGGTCACCGGGCTGCCGCCGGAGTGGAAACTGTGCGGAAGCTCGCAGAAATATATTCTGCGAAAACTGGCGGAGCGGGTCGGCGTGCCGGAGGCGGCGCTCAATCGGCCAAAGCAGGGGTTCTCCTTGCCGCTCGTGCACTGGATGCGGAACGAACTGAAAGACATGCTGATGATCCTGCTGGAGCCACGCTCTCTGCAGCGCGGGTATTTCGAAGCCGATGGCATTCGCAAGCTGATGAACGATCACCTCTACACCGGCCGGGATCTGACGGGGCGCATCTGGCGGTTGCTCATGTTTGAGTTGTGGCACAGAAATTTCCTGGAGAAGTTCACCAAGCCCGCGGGACTATTCTCGCTTCCGCTCGTAGCGGACTCGCGCGCGAACGCCGCCGTTTCGCCGCCGGTCTCGCCTGGTACGATGGCTACCCTAACGGCGGGAGAATGATTGGATGAAAGTGGGCGCCGTCGACAGCCCGAAGCCGACGCTTCCCGATCAGTCTCGCGCCGGCCTGTTTCTGATGACCAACAACTTCGAGACAGGCGGCTCCGAGCGACAGTTTGCGCTTCTCGCCCAGACGCTCTCCGCGGAACAATTTCAGCTCCATACCGGCTGCATCTCGCGTCAGGGTCCCTTTGCAGACGGCTTCGGAGACGTTCCGGAATTTCCCTTGGGCGGGAGCCTGTACGGGTGGACATCGCTGCGTGCTCGCTTGCGCCTGAGCCGCCATTTGCGGAACAACCGCGTGCAAATTGCGCATGCGTTCGACTTTTACACCAACCTGACGTTGATTCCGGCGGCCCGGCTTGCCCGCGTGCCCGTCGTCATCGGCAGCCATCGTCAATTGGGCGACTTGATGACGCCCGCGCAATTTCGAGCCCAGCTCGCGGCATTCCGCTGGTGCGTCGCCGTCGTTTGCAACTCGGTGGCGGGGGCTAACCGGCTCGCTGCCGCCGGCCTCGCCCGCGACAAACTTTTTGTCATCGGCAATGCGCTTACCGCCGACGCTTTCGTCACCGCGCCGGCAGCGTTGCCGCGCCGCCCCGGGGTGCTGCGCGTGGGGATGGTGGCCCGCATGAATGCGCGCTACAAAAATCACGCCGGATTTCTGCGGATCGCGGCCCGAATTCACCGACCATTGCCGGAAGTCGAATTCCTGCTGGCGGGAGATGGCCCTTTGCGCCCGGAGATCGAACAAGAAGCGCAAACTCTCGGGCTTGGAGCCCACGTGTCTTTCCTGGGAGATCGCCGCGATATTGCCGCCGTGCTGGCTTCGATGGACGTGGCGGTGCTCACGTCGGACTCCGAAGGTTTGTCCAATGTGATCCTGGAGGCGATGGCAGCCGGCCTGCCTGTGGTTGCCTATGACGTGGGGGGCAACGCTGAGTTGGTGAACGAGCAACGCGGAGCGCTCGTCCCCGCCGGCGATGAACCCGGCTTTGCCGACGCGGTCAAGCGGATTCTTGCGGAATCGTCACCGCGACAGCAACTGGGCCGCAATGGCCGCAGATTCGCAGAGGAGAATTTCGGGCTCGAGCGCGTGCGCAATCTCTACGTGGAACTCTATCGGACTCTGCTGCAGAAAAGTTGGCCACGCACGAATCCGCCCAGAACGGACGCGATGAATGCGTCGAAGACTGCGGGAGCCTGAGTGTGACTGCGCCTGAAAACTCCGGAAAGAAGCTAAGGGTTGCCGTGGTAGCGCCCAGCCTGCGCTATGTCGGGGGACAGGCGGTTCAAGCTGACTTGCTGCTGCGACTTTGGCGGGACGACCCCGACGTCGAAATGAGCTTCATCGCAGTCGACCCGCCGCTGCCACGAGGGTTGGCCTGGGCCGAGTCCATTCCCGGCCTTCGGACAATCCTGCGGGAGCCGATCTACTTCCTCAATCTTTGGCGCGGGTTTCGAGACATCGACATTGCCCACATCTTTTCCGCGTCATACTGGTCATACTTGCTGGCCCCGGCGCCCGCCTGGCTTTTTGCCAGAGCCCGCGGCACGAAGACTCTGATCAACTATCGCAGCGGGGAAGCGCGCGATCACTTGCGACGCTTCCGGTCAGGGCGGTTCGTCCTGTCACGGGCGGATGAAATCGTGGCTCCATCGGGTTACTTGGTGGACGTCTTCCGCGAGTTCGGACTGAACGCGGGGGTTGTCCCCAATGTGGTGGATTTATCCCAGTTTCAATACCGGGAGCGTAATCCTCTGCGTCCGCACCTGGTGTGTACGCGCGGGTTCTCGGCCTATTACAGCGTCGATGTAGTGGTGCGCGCCTTTGCAGAAGTGAAGAAAATCTATTCGGGGGCCAAGCTGGATCTTGTAGGCGGCGGTCCGCTGGAGGCGGATGTCCGCAGATTGGTGGAGGAGTTGAAGCTATCGGGCGTGAACTTCGCGGGAGTCGCCTCGCGCCAGGAGATCGGGCAGTGCTACGAGCAGGCGGACATCTTTATCAATGCTTCGTGGCTCGACAATATGCCGGTTTCCATCATCGAAGCCTTTGCTGCGGGGACGCCGGTAGTGACCACCGCGCCCGAGTCAATTCCCTACCTGGTCGAACACGAACGGACGGGCCTTCTTTCCCCGGTCGGAGACGAGAAAGCTCTCGCCGCGAACGTGCTCCGGCTATTGTCGGATCCGGTGCTGGCGGCCCGGCTGGCGCAGAACGCTTACCAGGAGTCGAGCAACTACACTTGGGAAGCGGTGCGTGGGCAGTGGCTGAATGTGTATCGGAGACTGGCGAGCAAGTGAGGAGTGGAGGTCAGTGGCTAGGCGTCCCACTGATCCATTGACGTGACAGGCGCGGCTTCCCGGCCTTGAGAAGCATCGCCGCGCCGAGGTTGCCCCGGTGTCAGATCGGCGGATGCGTCGAGCCAGCCCAGGGGATGAGCCACGGGCTGCCGGATCGTCTCCAGCACGCGCACCGGAGAGCCTTCTCCTAAGTCCCCCGCTACCGAGACGCTGCTGGCGGAAAAATCCGCAATCGGCCAACGGAATTGATCAAACGCGTGGCGCACCAAGGCGATTTTCTCCGGATCATAGGCCAGCAAATGTGCGCCGACCCAATCCATGGCGGCCGCGTTATTGGCGCCGATAATGAGCCCCATATTTAGAGGATCGGGCGCCAGAGGACCATTGCCTTGCCCGGCCACCACGGCGTCCGCCACGTGGATCACCCGGCGCTGAACTTCGTCGCGGATGGTTCCGTCGTCCCGGCCATAGAGAAGAATGCGGTTCAAATCCAAGCAGGTTCGCCAGATGGTGTCGTTGCCTGACCACGAACCGTCCGTTCCGGTGCGGTCCCCCTGTGCCCGGGAAGTGCGGGCAAGAACGGCAAAGAGCAGTCGCCAGAACATCCCGGCCGCGTAGGAAGAGGTGAGGTTCTGCCGGTCGCTAAGGTACTCAAGGCCCTTTTTGACGACGCCATTCCCCGGGTAGCAATCGCCTCCGCTTTGCGATCCGCCAAGGCGGTGATGCGGCAAGTATTCCTTGTTGCCGTTGATGCCAATCAAATTCTTGAGGGCGCAAGTGATGCCCGCTTTTCTGTGCGTCTTCAGTTTGGGAAGATTGATGATGACGTCGGCATCGACCACTTCTTTGGCGACCAGATATTGATGGACGCCCGGATGGTGTGTCTTGGCCATCAGCCGAGGATCGTACCAAGCCACGCGGAACCGGTTTCCGCTCTCGCTGATCGGCTCTAACAGACTCTGGCTTCCGAGATCAAACAGTACAAATCGATCTTCCGGTTGCAAGCCTTCCGCTGCGACGCGCACGCCGTGCACCAGTGTGCCGATCGTACGGCGAAAGTCGCGCAGACCTTTGAATCTGGAATCGAGAACCGTTTGTGCATGCGCCCACGTTCGCAGCCCGGTGTTTTCCACGAGCACGTCGAAATTGCATCCCTGAATCGGAGCGTCACCGATCAGGACCTCCGAGGCATCAGTTCGCAACGCCGCTTCCACGGCTGCGCGGATCAGGGAAGAGTGCGTGAGCAGGCAGTCAAGTCCCCCGGGACCCTCGTTTTGATGGAGAACAAGATTGGGCTTGATCAGAACCTTCGCGCCTCGCGGGATAACCCTAGCGAACGGGCCGCGTTCGTCCGACCACTCCATCGTGTCTGCCAGACGACGCAGAGCTTGGTAGACCTGATTCTCGGCTGGACCTTCTTCGCTTAACTTCTTCTCGGTTTGCTCCGGCGATGGGTACGAGCACGAAGGAAGGCGGGCGATCCCCACCTTGGGCTTGAATCCATAATGGGTCAGGGAGTTTACCGTCATGTTCAGGAGGTTGATACCGCCTCGCCGCGAACAGTCGTGGCCGCGTTGCTCACATCGGACTTGGTAAAGCGATACTTTCCGGCTGAAGACAGCGGAATCGCAGCCACCTCGCGTACAACAACTCGAATCTCGTGGCTGGGGCAGAGTGCGCGTATCTGGCGGATCGATTCCTGGATCTTTTCCTGCCGCGCTTTGCTGTCGCCGGGGCCGGGCACAATCGACAGGATAATTTCCTCCGTTGCGGTCTGATGGAACTGGAAATTCACGATTCCATCACTCCCGTACATCAGGTGGGTGAAAAACTCACCGTGAACGACACGGCCATCCGGCAACACGAAGTTGTCGCTGGTGCGCGCAATTTCCAGCCGCATGAGAGGAAAGTGATTGCCGCAGGAACAGGTTTCCTCTGAAAGATAGCCGCCGTCATCGTTGCGATAGCGAATAAACGGCATGGACCAGTTGCGCAGCGAGGTCAGCAAGAACGGCCGCGGACCGTGATCGAGCGCCTTGTTTTCCTCCAGCACGACGAAGTCCGCATTGATATGCATTCTGCCCGCGGCGCATTCGGCAGCGATGTTCTGCACTTCGCTTGATCCATAACAGTCGAACACTTTGCACCCGAAGACACGCTCAATCACTTCGCGCTGCGGCTGGTAGAGCTTCTCGGCCGTGGTGAAAACGCCTTTTATCCGTTCGATCGATTGCCGCCGGGCGTCGAGAAACCCGGCGAAACGTGCGATCGTTGAGGCGTATCCGAGGATCACTCGAGGCCGTACTCGCAGGAAGTGCTTGGCCCACTCCGCCATCTCCGCTTCTCCCGAATAAAAGGGGTCGAACTGATAGGTTCGCCGCAGGAACTGGCGCAGTTCGAATTCCACGCGCGACATGGCATACAGCTTTTCGTTCCCGCCCCAGAAGAAAGCGATCATTTCCCCCGGATGCCAGCCGCATTGCTCGAGGTTCCGGTAGGTTCCAGCATCGCTCGCGACCATGTAATCGCTGCTGCGAAAGAACTTCAGCGGCACGCCTGTGGATCCGCCACTGAAATGAGGTTGCAACTTTTCCAGCGGCACATCTTCACGGATAAGGTCACGCTGATTTTCCCGGATAATGTCCTTCGTCAGGATTGGAAGCCGGGCGAAATCGTCCCAGGTGCGAATATCCTGACTGCGGGCGCCAAGACTGCCAAAGAGATTTCTGTAGTACGGGACCCGTGACTCCGCGTGGGTCAGAAGCGCACGCAAGTCCCGGAACTGTTTTTCACGGACTTCTTCCAGAGAGCAAGAAGGAGCGCCCTCAATCTCCTTCAGCACTCGCAGCGTGTCGGATCCCCGCAACCGACAGGCCAGAGCGAGGAGTGCGCGTCCGAGGAAAGGACCGCGGTCCTCTGAAGGCCTCATAGGTTTGCTCCTGCCATCGGAACAATCCTGAGCAACTTGAAGACATCCTCCATCGTGGAGCGATGGGAGAAATTTAGGTGAAAACAATAACACGGCTCCATAGCTGCACCTAAGTCCGGCTTGGTACTCATCGAGTCACGCTGACGTCAGATTCTTGATGGTTGTCATCGGGCGGATCGGCTACAGGCCCGGGTCCATCCTGAAGTTGGAGTACGGACAGATCGGCCAGACGCCCAGCGGGAGTATTCAGCTTCAGCCACACCTTCGTGTTCAGAAAACTCCGATACAGCACCCGCGTCGCCCAGTGGCGCATTCCTCGGGGTCGCTCTGTTTCCGGAAGCGATAAAGAGTAGCCGCTCTGTTCGAGAGTTTCTCCCACCGTGGCCTCGATGGCAGCCACATCGGTGCGCGAAAGCCGCGTTTTCCAGCGCCCCAACGGGTTGATTGCCCCTGTTCCGGCTTCTTCACGGAAGGAGGAGTTCGATTCAGAGAGCCGTCCCAAGCCAGAACTCTTAATCCGGTCGTAGTCGAGGTCATGGTCAAGGAAGCCGCCCAATTTTTGCAACGTTTCGCGAGGCTGCGTAATCAGGTCTTCATAGTGGACTTCCATATAGTCGGCGGGAAACTGGCTCCCTTGCTCGCGCCCGTTGCCGACCATCCACTCCCAATACAAGGCGGTCGCCACCAGGCTTCCGTTTTTGCTACGGTCCCAGGGTAGGGGACGGAACCCCCCCATTTTCCTAAGCGACAGAGCGATGTCGCGGCCGTCGCGGATGATATGCAGAAAAAGCGCGTTGGGAATACACGCCTTCAGCCGCTCGACGTGAAGAACATTGTCTGGATCGTATAAGACCCAGCGCGGAACACCCTGACTTGCGGCGACCGCATCCATGATCAGCCGAATGAAATCTCCACCGTTGTGGCATTCGTTCAGGATGCGCGAAGACAGTGGACCTGCATCCAAGCCGGTTCGCCGAAAACCCTTGCTGCGCAACCAGGTTCGGAGGAGTTTCTCCCGATTGCCGCGGTTCTCCATCGGACCAAACCTCGGGATCAGCGTTTCATAGACAGGCAGGGAACCGCGGTAAATTGCAAACCCGCCGGCGGACAGCAGCATGTCATAGAGGAGATTTGTCCCTGAACGGTGACAGCCCATCACGAAGACAGGACTACCTCTGCGATTGCTTGGATTCACGATTGCCAACCAGGAAAAGTTTATCATCCTCGGCCGGAGGTTAAGGGTCGATCAATGTCGTGCCAAGTTATAAAGTCTGACGCGGCAAGAGGCGCCAGCGGGCCGAATATTGCTCGTTGGAAGATGGAAACGGCTGCGGCTTGACACATCTTGATTTGGCGCCGGACAGGGCGACTGGCTCTAACGCCTTTCCGCCAAAATCATCGCGGGCTATTCCACCCCTGCAATCGCCGTTTCGACCGAATCCACGTCCGCTCCAATATCCTTGCCATTCGAGGCCGCAGAGGCTCCCGGAGACGCTTTGCGGCAGCCGGGTGTGTTGGCGTGGCAGAGCCGCGGGTCCTTGCTCTCTCCATTTTGCAGATCGCGTATGCCGGCCTCCTTGGGAGAGGAAACGACGACCGTTCCCTTTGGCCATCCTCCTTTGTCGCCGATGATGAGGTTGTTTTCGAACTTGTAGTTGACGAAACAGGCCAAGAGCACCGCCTGTGGTCCCTCCCGCTGTGCTTGTTCAGCGCAGTTGGATGCGCCTCCACCGGTTGAAACGAACTCACGCCGTCCGCCGACACTCATAAACATGCTGTTGGTAACGCTGAAATTAGGCATCCGTTCTTTACGATCCGACACGTAGAAAAGTGGGCCGGCCACGAATGCTGTCACGTGATCGAAAGCAACGTCATGCAGCAATTCACCGTTGGAGCCCAGGTCCGCAAACTCGCCCCGGCCCTTCCAGGCTTCATCGTGAACTGAATCAACGATCAAATCGTGAATACTGTATCGGCCTCCGTCTGCGGCATGCCCGCCCATGTTGTTGAAAGGATTCGCGACCGCGATCACGCCGCCAACGTTTCGTATCCGGTTGTAACGGATCGTCACATCAGTGACTGCGCACTTCGGACACATATCGCTTTGGTTAACCGGCGTAAGCAGTATCGAAAACCCGGTCTGCGTGAAACCGCCCCAGCTGTTCTCGAGCAGATTTCCCTCGAACAGGACGCGAATCGCACTCTTCAACTCGAAATGATTCTTAACGATCGGGGGATTGCCAGAGGCGTCTGGAGTATATCCCGGTTCGCCTTGTTTCCAGATCATGGGCTTGAACAGATGATTGCGGCGGATTTCGATGTCGGTGGGGTTGACCTCGGATCTGGCACCACCAAATAGAATGTTTTCCCCGGAAGCCTCCAGGAAGTTGTTGTAAATCTTCAGGGTGCTAGTGGGGTCGCTCCCATTCCCGCCACCGACGGCCGAGGCGTCGGTGCAGGTGCCAGTGCGCGAAACGCAATGGAACCCGCTGAGATAGGAATTGATGACGGCGATAAATCTGGTACCGTGGATCATCCCGATCCCCTTGTTCATTTCCTCGCCGTCGGAAGGATGAAACCAATTGCGGTCGAAAATCACGTGGTCTGCTCCCTCGGTGGTGACGAGGCGGCCAACACGGCCGCCCGGCTCGGATGCCCACTCCACGCCGATAAAGCGATAGTGGTCGCCGAGGGTTGCCCCCGAGGGCGCTTTGACAACCAGGGTCGGCATCAGCTTGGCCGATCCGCCGGGTGGTTGGGCGTAAGAGGGTCTGCCCGGCAGGCTTGTGACTCCAGCCCAAGCCGGCGAAATGCGAGTTCCTTCCGCAGGCAGTTTCGAATCGGGCGTGTCAGTCCGAATGGTGACGTAGTGCTGGTCGTCGCATTTCTTCGTCGGCAAGGTTTTGATCTCGAACGACGCGCCTGCGGGGAGCAGAAGCGTATCTCCACACTTGGCCGACTCCACCGCGGCAGACAAATCGGAGTTGGCCCCTACCCGAATCTGTTTTCCGGGAGAGGGAGTGCCATCCAGCCCGGTGTAGTAACACGATGTAGGAAGTTGCGCCGGACCATCTTTCTCCCCGAACTTCGGTACGTCGCCCTTTCCACAATAGGCATTCTCTGAAATAGGAGGCGCGTTTGCCGCGAACAAGGTTGGATTTATAAGCGCAAGAGCCACCGCTACGCCAAGGAAGGAACGAAATAGAAAGAAACAAAAGAGCAAGGAACGAAAAACCAGCAAATCAGGGCGACCAGAAAGTAACGACACGATGCTAGATTCTCCTAACCACACGCCCCGTCGGTTCCACTGAAGGTGTTTCTCACACAACCAAATAGTAACACGCAAGTCTAAGGCCCTCTGGATCTGGTCTAGAAGCAGATGTCTCCAGCAAATTGGAGAGGGGGCGCCTAACTAACCCCCGTTTTGTGGTTCGGGGTTGGCCTGGCGGGAGACAAAAGCTCTTACTTTGGCACGACTCAATCTCCACGTTCGATTCCGCACCCGGCAAGCGTTCTTCGTGATCAGGAAGCCAAGGAAGATTTCCGCCCGTCCCAGGGCAGACAAGTTCCCGTCCTCCAAGCTTCGGCGTGGTTGGTCAACAGTGACTCGCCCGATAATCTTTCAAGGACTTCCAGCAATACCCGGTTCAACCAGTGATACGCAGGGGGGACACAGGCGTCTCAAGCCCGGTTCGTCGTGCATGGCCCGGTCGTGCGAGGCACTCCACGAAGGAGCGCATTCTATGATTTGGCAAGACTTTTCGAACACATTCCTGATCGCCCTACTTTGTAACCGTGCGGGCCAAGCAGGCGGCAAAAAATCCGTTTTCAAATGTCTCTTAATGGACGATACTAAGAGAGATCCTTCGCGGTTGATCCATCCGGGAATGCAAGAGAAAATACCTAAAAATGTGGTGTCGGTGGACGTAGAAGACTATTTCCACGCGGAAGTCTTTTCGGGAGTAGTCGATCGTGCACGCTGGGATAGTTATCCCAGCCGCGTCGAGGTGAACACCCGCCGCCTCCTGGAATTGCTGGCAACGCTCAATGTACACGCTACGTTTTTCGTACTGGGATGGGTTGCCGAGCGCTTTCCGGCGCTGGTGCGCGACATCGCAGCCGGCGGGCATGAATTGGGCTGTCATTCTTACTGGCATCGCTTGATTTACAAGCTGGAGCCCGCGGAATTCAGGGAAGATACCCGGCGCGCCAAGAGCATCATCGAACAGATCGCAGGCCAGCCAGTCACCGGATATCGCGCCCCAACTTATTCCGTGATTGATCGTTCAGTATGGGCGTTTGATATCTTGACCGAACTGGGCTTCACGTACGATTCCAGCATTTTCCCCATCCATCATGATCGCTACGGAATGCCCGGCGCGCCCCGCGCGCCCTTTCGTTTTCAAACGCCTTCCGGCCCCATGACGGAGTTTCCCATCACCACCTTTCGCCTGGTTGGACACAACCTGCCGGTGGGTGGAGGCGGCTATCTTCGGCTGCTACCGCGGCTCTACACACGACTGGGACTGAAGCGGGTGCAAAAAGAGGGTTTGTCTACCGTGATCTACATTCATCCCTGGGAGGTCGATCCCGAACAGCCGCGCTTGCCGGCGCGTCTGAGTTCTCGTCTCCGTCACTACACGAATCTGTCGAAGACGCTTAAGCGTTTTCAGGACGTGCTGCAAGCAGGAAATTACACCAGTTTCCGCGAAAGCGGACTCACCGCTACGGCCAAGGATTTTGACTTCTATGCCTGGAACCAACACAAGAATTGATGAAACCCAGCAGATCGCGAAATATTGGAACGAAATCGCGAGCGATTTCGATGCCATCTACACGGGCGACAAGAACCTGATCTCCCGCAGCCTGGACCGCTGGCTGCGCCGCGACATCTACCAGCGTTTCGAGTGGGTGATGAGCCAGGCGGGCGACGTGCGCGGGATGAAGATTTGCGACGTCGGGTGTGGATCCGGACGTTTTGTCGCTAGCCTAGCCAAACGCGGTGCACAGGTTACTGGCATCGATTTCGCACCGGAGATGCTGAAACTGGGGGCGCAACTCGCGGAGAAGGAGGGGGTCGCGGATCGATGCAAATTCGTGCTCAGCGACGTGCTGGACTGGAAGACGGACGAGCACTTTGATTTGGTGATCGCCATCGGATTCTGGGATTACGTCGCAGATCCGTTGCCAAGATTGCAGGTCATTCGCAGGCTTACGAAAACGACCTTCCTGTCGGCCTGGCCCCGCGCCGCAACGCTGCGGGCGGCAATTCGCAAAGTACGGCTGAAGGCGGACGGCTGCCCGGTCTATTTCTTCACCCAGTCACAGGTGGAAGACTATTTACAACGCGCAGGCTTCCGTTTCGAATCCCGCGAGATCCTGGGGCAACTGCACTGCGTCCGGTCGACGGCAATCTAAGGCCATGGCCAGGCTCCTGTTCTGGATCTCAGCCGGATTCGCAGTCTACGTCTACGTCGGCTACCCCGTTGTGCTATGGACGTTGCAAGCATTTTTTGGTACTGCGACTCGGCGGCAGCCGATTGAGCCCTCCGTCTCGCTTCTGGTGGCCGCGTACAACGAGGCTGCCGTCATAGCGGACAAAATCCGCAACAGTCTTGCGCTCGATTACCCGGCCGAAAAACTGGAGATTGTTGTTGCCTCGGACGGGTCAAAAGATGCCACGGCGGAAATCGTCCGCTCTTTTGTCAGAGCCGAAACCGGCGGGAGAGTTCGCCTTCTCGATTTCAAGGAAAATCGCGGCAAGATGGCGGTTCTGAATGACGTCGTACGGGAATTGCGCGGAGACATCGTAGCCTTTTCCGACGCTTCCAGCATGGTGGCTGCCGATTCCCTCCGCACGCTGGTTCAGAGCTTCACCGACCCACGCGCCGGGGCTGCCAGCGGGGTTTACCGCCTGTTGAAGAAGGATCAAGCCCGCCTCGGCGCGCAAGAGGATCTCTATTGGAAATACGAAACGTTCCTGAAGGTACAAGAGGCCAAGCTCGGCGCCTTCACGGGGGCGCATGGATCTTTGTACGCCATCCGCCGCGCGCTATATCCGTTTCCGTCCGCCAGTACCATTAACGACGATTTCACGATTCCCATGAGGATCCTTGAGCACGGGCACCGAGTGGCGTATGAACCTGCGGCCGTGGCTTATGAGGAGGCTCATGAAATGGAAGGATTCTCCCGCCGCGTGCGAATCACCGCCGGAAACATTGAACAACTGCGGGAGATCAGGAGCCTAATTTGGCCGCCAAGGCCGTTTGTCCTGTTCTGCTTGCTCTCGCACAAGACGGGTCGACTCCTGGTGCCAGTGTTCATGCTCCTGGCGCTCGGAGCGAACATAGTCCTGCGCGAGCAATTTCCTTATAACTGGTTGCTTCTGGGGCAGGCGCTCTTCTACGGGCTTGCTGTAGTTGGCGCCATGGTCAACCTCAAGCCGAAAGTCCTTCGACTCCCTTACTACTTCTGCATGATCAACTCAGCGCTGTTTGCATGGGCCTACCAGGCTCTGCGTCATGGCCGCGCGATTCCGTCGCGGGTAGAGCTTGATCAACTCGGGAATCGGCCGCCCCTCGGTTAGACGACGCTGCAAAAACTGCTTTGATGCGCGGAAACAGGACTGAAGATCACAATCGATCGCCGCGCGCAAGTTGGTGAGCTCGGCGCATAAGAAAACGAGGTCCGCGGCAGGCCGCAGACCTCCCTCTTATACTCCGACTCAGAGCTTACTCGACTCCTTGAAGAGCCGCGTTTAGTCCCACGATATCGGCCCCGAGATCCTTGCCGTCGTTCCCCGCATTCTTATAGGGACTGTTCGACTGGAGTTCGTAGTTTCCACCGTTGCCGTTATCGTAGGCGACGACACCGACCTGATTTGCGCTCGAGCCGAAGAAGTTGCCCGCCGGCCAGGTGGATGGCCCAAAGGCAGCAGGCGACGCAATCAAGGCGTTATAGTTGAACGTGTACGAACTGAAGCAATTGCTCAGGTTCGTAAGCGGGAGGGAGGAGCTAGCACAAGGGTCATCCCCGCCGCGGTTCCATACCGGGTACTTGCCCACTGTCACCAGATTGTTGGTAAAGACGAATCCATACATCTCGGGGTTCGTGAGGGCGTTTCCCGTGAACATAAGGCCACCATTGACATCCGAGAACCCGGTGATGTGATTGATCGTGACCGTATTCACTGGATTCGCTGGCCAGCCATTTGCCAGGTAAAACAACCGGCCCTCGCCAACGTAATTCTGGCTGATGTCATCCAGGACCAGGTCGTGGATGCTCCAGCGTTCTCCTGCCAGGGCTGCGGCTCCGCCACCGGCCAGTCCGTGGCCGGAAATGGCGGTTACCATCACGATACCTCCTCCGGCATGGAAGATGTGCGTGTAACGGATTGTCACATCGGTGACCGCACAGATCGGACACTGATCGAGGCCGAGTTGTGTTTGGCTGGGCTGGTTGCTGGGATTCAGGAGGATGGCAGAGCCCGTCTGACTGAAACCTCCCCAGACGTCCTCCATCAGGTTGTCTTCTGCCAGAACACGCACCGCATTCTTGAGTTCGAGGTGGTTCTTGACAATGAACGGATTGCCCGAACTTCCGCCCTGGAAAGGCTTATTCCCCGACATCCATTGCCACGGTTTGAAGAAATGATTGAATTGGATGGTGATATCGGTCGGGGTCGTCGTTCCCTCGGCGCCGCCGAACAGGATGGCTTCGCCCGAGGCCTCCAGGAAGTTGTCCGCAATCTCGTAAACACCATCCTGCGAATTCCCGGTACCTCCACCTATTGCGTGCGCGTCGGTACACATACCGGTGATAGAGGTGCAGTGGAAGTCACTGAAATAGGAGTCCACGACGGCTACGTTGTTCGTGCCCGCGAGGTTGATACCGACCCAGGTGTCATCCTGCGTCGTCCCGTGGAGCCAGCTTCGATCCACAACGATGTTAGCAGCGGTGCCTCCTTGGGCCACCGATATCAGGGTGGGTGATCCCTTCGTCCTGGTAGGCCGGGTCAGCTCCAGTCCCACCAGTCGGTAGTGATTGGCACCGGACAGGAAGCTTACTAGAACGTCCTCGCTTCCTGAAACCATGAGCTTGGCCAGTACATTCTGCGGATTGCTGCAGGAGTATTGTGGACGTCCGGTCAGGGAAGCGACTCCAGCATAGCAAGGGGTGAGACGCTGCCCCTCGGCGGGCAGAGAGCTGTCAGCAGCGCTGGTGCGAACAATGATCCAGTGCGCGCTATCGCAATTCTTGGCCGGGAAATTGAAGATTCCCGTAAAGGTTGCGCCCGCCTGCAATCGGATCGTGTCCCCGCAGTTGGCGCTGTTTAGAGCGGATTGCAGATCTCCGCCCGCTGATACCGAAATCGTAGTTCCCGGCGTCGGGGTGTCGGCCATGGCGCGGACAGGAGTCGCCATCGGCAGTTTTGCGGGGCCATCGAAACCACTGCTGGCAAGTATGCTGACGCTGAAAACGCCGGTTGCGGTCTTGCCCGTCGCATCGGTGACCGTCACAGTGAAGCTGGAGGTCCCGGTTGCGGTAGTCGTGCCGTAAAGCTCCCCGCTTGTATTCATCGTGATTCCCGCCGGAGGTGTCCCTGCGGAAATGCTCCAACGGTAAGGAGCGGTGCCTCCGGTTGCGCTGAAGAGCTGGCTATATAGATCCCCCTGCTGACCTGGGGCCGGATTTCCGCTTGTGATTTGCAGAGGCTGATTACTCGAGGGATTAATAACTACGCTGACCGTAACGAAACGTGTGGAGTCCGCCTTGCTGGTGGCTGTCAGGTAGGCGGTGGTTCGCGCCGTTACCGGCGGAGCCGTGTAAAGACCGTTGGCGTTTACCAAGCCTGCCGTCGTTGACCATGTCACCCCAGTCATGGAGGTTCCACTGACGGTGGCGGTGAACTGCTGTTGCTGATTCGGGAGCAAGGTTAGGTCGTTTGGAGCGAGGCTGAGAGCGATATTCTGCGCGCCGTGGGCCGCCGCCGTCGTCACCGTGCCACAAGAAGTGGTCATCGACGCGGCCAGCACTAAGAGCATCAAAATGCTCAGGCGCTGTGCGAGCGCCGGGGAAAATCTCGAATGCCTTCTTAAGAAATCACCTGCGGATTCACAAGTCAATCCTTCAAACATGAGTTAGCCTCGACTGTAAGAATTGGGGGACTAGTCGTTTGTCCTCACGCTGAATCTACCGAGATTGGTCAGAGGGTCACAGATACCAGAGGTCTCACGTCAAACGCGTTGGTACATGTTCAAAACCGGTTCGCACCTTTCAGGTGCCCGGGCATGTACAGATTCGCGTGATCCGTTGTCCGTTGGTGTTTTTCTAGCGAATTATTTGAGAAGGAGGAAAGCTCCTAAAACTGCTCGCCAGCAGGCTCAGCGCTGTCAAAAACCTAGGCCATCGATGGCAGCTATCACCAAGCCCGGGTCCAAGGCTCGGCCTCCGCGACCGGGCTCGACGTGTCGCCTACACAGTTCCTGAGGGCCCCATCTTCAACTCCAGCTGCCGCCCCTGCCTTTGCTCGATCGCGGTGGTGGCGGGCTCGCTTTCTACGACCCTTCGGCTCTCGTCTCGAGTGGCCTTACTTCCGCTTTCCTGCAAACTCAGAAACCCCCGTCCCGCCAAGCCCCTTTCACTCCCATCCTGATGGCAAAACCCGCGCCACTCGCTTGTCCGCCCAAAGCCTCGCCCCTTAACCTGTATCGCCCTCGCATGAGTAGGTTTGCGAAACCGCTTCCGCAGGCTCGAGTCAGACGCAAAAGGAAAAAACCCTATGCTACAATTCACTGCTCCTCCAACGATTTTTCTAAGAACTTAGCTCGCGGTTGTGCCGATGTCAGACCTGCCAGTTGGAAGAGAGCCCATCCCACATCAAATCTATGGCGAACAATAAGATTGTCATCATCGGAGCGGGACCGACCGGGCTTGGCGCTGCCTATCGTCTTCACGAACTGGGTCACGAGAACTGGGTACTCTACGAAAAGTCGGACGAAATGGGGGGCCATTCTACCTCGCACATTGATGACCACGGATTCGTGTGGGATGAAGGCGGGCATGTTATCTTCTCGCACTATAGCTACTTCGACGGGCTCATCGAAAAGATGCTCGGCAAGGAGGTCCACGAGCGCATTCGCGAGAGCTGGATTGTGCAGGGGGACTGCTGGGTTCCCTATCCCTTTCAGAGCAATCTCCGTTACCTGCCGAAAGCGGTTCAAGTCAGTTGCCTGACGGGCGCGGCGAAAGCTGCTGCCGAGGGCGGCGGTCGCGACGCCGCGAACTTTCGCGATTGGATTCTGGGCGCGTTCGGAGAGGGCATCGCGGAGGCCTTCATGTTCCCCTACAACTCCAAGGTGTGGACGACTCCGCTCGAGCAGATGTCCAAGTCCTGGATCGCCGACCGGGTGGCAGTAGTGGATTTCAAAAGGCTGCTGGAAAACGTGCTTTATGAGCGGGACGATGTGGGCTGGGGCCCGAACAGCAAGTTCAAATTTCCTCTCCATGGAGGAACGGGCCAGATCTACCGCCGCATGGCCGAGCACTTCCCAGCGAAGATCCATGCCGGGAAGCAACTGGCCGAGGTCGACGTGGCCCGCCGCCAAATCTCTTTTTCCGACGGCAGCGGAGACAGCTACGAAGCTCTGATCTCGACCGCGCCGCTTGATCTGCTCGCGCACATGATCCGGCCAGCGGACGAACGGTTGCGGGAAGCCGCCGGCGATCTGCAGCACAACAACTTACTCGTACTGGGGCTTGGCCTGCGGAAGAAGATCGAGACTGGCAGGTGCTGGATCTACTTCACCGATGCGGACATGCCTTGCTACCGCGCCACTTATTTTTCCCATTACTCGCCGTTCAACGTCCCCAACGGTGATACCGAGCAGTACAGTTCGCTGATGTGTGAAATGTCTTTTCGGGTGGGAGAAACCCCCGATCCGGAACGCGTGATGGACCAGGTAATCGCGGGCCTGATCCGGGCCAAAATGCTCGAAGAGCGTGATCGGGAGCTAATCGTCTCCCGATATCATCGCGTGATCTCGTACTCGTATCCGATCCCGACGCTCGGCCGGGACCGGGCGCTAGGCATTCTGCAACCGGCGTTAATGGAGAAGGGAATTTATTCGCGGGGGCGTTTTGGCGCCTGGCGCTATGAGATCGGAAACATGGACCATTCTGTATTGATGGGGGTGGAAGCCGTCAACAGCATTGTGGCCGGGGAGAAGGAACTGGTTTTTCATAGTTCATGACATCCGGGAGCCTTTCCGCGCCATCCTACTTAATCGCTCGGACGCAAGCCAGCTGGTCTGAGGCGAGCCAGTTGATAAGAGGGTTTCGAGCGAAGCGGTCGCTGGCTCGGCAGAAAGCCCCTTGGTCAAAGAACCGCTGCAGACTGTAGCACCCCCAGGAGTGGCACACCCAGTCCTGCTTCTCAAGTCCCACTGAGCGCATCAACTTCACCCAGTGACCGCGGAAGTATTTTCGATGAGTCACGGAAGGCAAGTCCTTTGACGCGGTCAACGGCTTCCGCACCAAGCGCACCAGCGGCCGAGCCAGAATCCTCGCGTGGAGCATGGCGCGATCGAAGTAATAGAAGGGACAAAGGCCGCTCGGCGTTGTAATCACCGCCACACCGCCCGGCTTGAGTACCCGCCACATCTCGCGCAGGGCTGGTTCATCCCGGGTGAGATATTCCATCACGCCGAGGCTCATCACTCCGTCGAAAGTATTGTCTGGAAACGGAATTTGTTCGATGTCGCCCACCTGAAAGCGGTCCGCTCCGTAGTGTTCGCGAGCATAGCGCACCATCCCTTCGGAGAAGTCCACTCCACAGGCCTGGTAGCCGCGGCGGATCAGTTCTCCAGCCAGATGACCGGTACCGCAGCCGACATCCAGGATCTTGGATCCCGCCGGAACCCGCGCCTCGATCATCTCCAGCGCAAACCGCCGCCGGGAAACCAGGTTTTGCGAAGTCATGGTGGCCGGCTTGGGATCGTCGTAGAATCTCGCCCAATCGTCTACGGTTTTCTCGAAAAGCTCGTCGACCTGCTCCTTGACCTGTTCATTTGAGGTCATTCTCATCCCCCTGCCGCGAGTAAACGCCGTTTGTCCAACGCTAAGGTTGACACCAAAGTTGAGTCCCGGGCCGGCCTTGACCGGCGTGCCCCAATTCTGGTCAGCGACTATGATAATAGGCTATCATTTGACTGTAGCAATAGCACGCTGGTCACCGGAAGATCCAGCGCGGGAGCCGGTTTGCTTCGATCGAGGGCCAAGCGGTGGGTGAAGAATGCGGCCGTACACGGCAGGGTTCTGAGGGCTGCAGCTGGCTTTGCCAAGCCTCGCGCCGTAGTCCTGGCATACCACTCAGTAGTCGAGAATCCCGACCGGACCGCCAACACCATTCGCATCTCGCACTCTCGGGCCAGTTTTGAATCACAAATGAGTATAGTGTCGCGGCGCTTCCATCCCGTGACAATTGAACAGGTGAGGGAATTTGCCGCGGAGGGCCAGCCGCTTCCTCCCTGGTCCGCCGCCGTGACCTTTGACGACGGCTTCGCCGATAATTACGAGGTGGTTTTGCCAATTCTCAGTCGATATGGGATTCCCGCGACCTTTTACATTATGGTGAATGCGGTCGAGACGGGGACGCCTCCATGGTATGTCCGGCTCAATTTTGCCTTCAACACCACGAGCTTGCCCGACTGGACGCACCCGGAGAACGGTCGAACCTTTGATATCGCCAGCGCTGACGGAAAAAAGGCCGCGTTGAACGTGGTCTGGGACCTTGGAGCCGCGCGTACGGGCAGTGCACAAGAGCAACTAATCCAGCAGATTGAAGGATCGCTCCAGGTCGGACCGCTCGATGCCCGCAGTGGATTAATGATGAACTGGGACCAGGTTCGCGCCCTGAAAAAGGCAGGCCATACCATCGGAGGGCATACCCTTTCGCACCCCAATCTTGCTCAGGTTCCCGAGGCCGAGGCACGGGCGGAAATTCGGGGGTGTAAGCAGCGCCTTGAAGAAAGGCTGGGCGAGCCCATTCAGCATTTTTCTTATCCGCATCCGGCGCTCAATCCTCACTGGAGCCCGCAAACATTCCAAATCACCCGTGAAGCCGGCTTCCGGTCCGCCGTGTTGACCACCCCCGGCGCGGTTCGGCCGGGAGATCCGCCACTCAGCCTCAAACGCATCGGCCCGGGGAACGATTCGGACCAGATGGTATGGGAGATGGAGCGTGCGTTCCTGGGGGGAATTCATTGACGAATTAGTGCACGCCTGCCGCCTGGCTGCTTGAAAATCCGGAGTAACTTGACGAAACAAGCGAAGGGCGAGAAATCTGGTTATGAACAACCGTGCCTGCCTGAGCCACAGGGGTTAAGCAGGCATGATATGCGCGCAACCTATGCACGAAACCCAGTCCAATCCGGCGCCGAAGGTCAGCGTGATCATTCCCAGCTACAAGACGGCTGGGCTGATCGCGGCATGTTTGGACTCCGCCTTTGCACAGACTTATTCGGATTTCGAGGCCATCGTCGTCAACGACGGTTCTCCCGACACCCCCGAACTGGAAACGGTGTTGCAGCCGTATATGGACCGGATCGTTTACATGAGACAGGAAAACAAGCGCGCTGCTGGAGCCCGAAACAATGCGATTCGAAACGCCCGCGGCGAGTTCGTGGCTTTCCTGGACAGTGACGATACCTGGATGCCGGATCACCTGACCTCACAAATGCGGTTGTTCGAGGAAGATCCTTCGCTGGATCTGGTTTATTGCGACGGTATGCTGGTATTGGACGCGGGGCAAGAATGTAAGTTCATGGACAGGAACCCCTCCAACGGACAGGCGACATTCGACGCCCTGATTCTGGAACGGTGCCAGATTCCGATTTCCACGGTGGTTGCCCGCAAGCGAACGTTGGTGGACGCGGGCTTGTTCGATGAAAATCTGCCGCGATGCGACGACTACGATATGTGGGTCCGCTCCGCTTTTAGCGGTGGTAAAATTGGATATAGTCGCAAGCTGGGGGCCAGGTTCTTGGTCAGCCGCCCCGGCTCCCTCAGCCAGTCTGAATCTAGAATGATAGAGGGCTACTGGAATATTCTGGAGAAGTTCAAGCGTACGCTGCCCCTCAAAGGCACGGATCGTGACGTGGTGGAGAAACGGGCCGCCCAAATCAGAGCCCGGTATCTGCTGGAAGAAGGCAAATGCAAGCTGGAGGAGCGCCAGTTTGACCATGGGCGGCAGTTGATTTCAGAGGCGAACAGCTATTTTCGCAAGCCGTCATTGAGCCTGGCTCTATGGGGCTTGAGCATTGCGCCGGGCGCTACCGCAAAAGTCATGTCTTTCTGGAAAAAGATGCGGAGCGCAGCCTCGGCTTGAGCCGCTCGCCGCAACCATGTCGCGCTCACGGTTCGGAAATTTAGCATTTCGGGGTTGAGCATTCCGAGGTCTGGCACTCTGATGATCAAGCGTCTGATTGCGGGCGGTAAGCACTTCTTAGGGTTGTATCCCCCTGGCCGGCGGGTCGAGGTTCTTGCGGATGACATATTTCTGGTTTCCTATCCCAAGTCAGGTAACACCTGGACACGGTTTCTGATCGCCAACCTCGTACACCCGGAAAAGAATCCCGATTTCTCGAATATCAACGAGTTATTGCCCGATGTGGAAGGAATGTCGAAGCGGGATCTGGCGCGCGCACCCAGGCCGCGAGTTCTCAAGAGCCATCAATACTTCGATCCTCGTTATCCGAAAATCATCTATGTCGTTCGCGATCCGCGCGATGTGGTGCTTTCCGAATATCATTTTGATATCAAGCGCCGGGCCATCGCCGACGATTTTCCGCTAGCGCAGTTCGTATCGCGCTTCGTGTGTGGCGAACTGAACCATCCCTACGGAACGTGGGGCGAAAACGTTGCAAGCTGGCTCTCTACGCGCCGCGGTGATCCCCGATTTCTTCTGGTGAAATACGAGGCGCTGCAGTCGCAAACGATTGATGAGATGCGGAGGATGGCACATTTTATGGGAATTTCGCCGGATGCGGAACGACTCGCCTTCGCGGTTAAGCAGAGTTCTGCAGATCGGATGCGCGAACTTGAAAAAAAGCAGGGACACTTGTGGTCCTCGACTCGAGAGACTCGACAAGACAAGCCGTTTGTCCGCTCCGCCAAGGCGGGTGGCTGGAAAGTGGAATTGCCCGAGGCTAGCATCGCGGAGATTGAATCGGTGTGGGGCGCACTGATGCGCGAGGCCGGCTATGAATTGGCTGTGTCCAGCCTGGTTACGGCGGGGATGGAAAGAGGATAGAGTAAAACGGAAAATGATCAAGCACTTGATTGCCGGAGTAAAACGCGGGCTCGGACTGCATATGCCGGGCCGCAGCTTGCTCATTGTTCCGGATGACATTTTTCTGGTTTCATTTCCGAAATCCGGTAACACATGGATCCGATTTCTTCTGGCCAACCTGAGATTCCCGGAACAGCCTGCCACCTGGGCGAACATCGATCGGTTGATTCCCGATCCGACCGGAACCACCAAAAGGGATTTCGATCGAATGCCGAGGCCACGCATCATCAAAAGCCATGAGTGCTTCGATCCGCGTTATCCCCGCGTCGTCTACGTTGTTCGCGACCCGCGCGACGTCGTGGTTTCGCAATACCACTATCATCGTAAGATCAGGAAAATTGCGGACGATTCGCCGATTGAGACCTTCGTCACGCGCTTCCTCGCGGGCGAGACCTGCCCGCACGGGTCATGGGGGCAAAACATTGCTACCTGGCTGTACACGAGCGAAGGCGATCCCCGCTTCCTTTTGCTGCGCTACGAGGATCTGGTTGCCAATACTGCCCGCGAACTGGCAAAGGTTGTGAGCTTTCTGCACCTCTCTGCCGGTCCGGAGCAAATTGCTCAAGCCGTGGAGCGAAGCTCCGCCGATCGCATGCGGAAACTCGAAAAGACTCAAACCGACAAAAATGGACTGATGAGAGGATCGCGAAAGGATCTTTCCTTTGTTCGCGCCGCCGGTTCCGGCGGATGGCGCTCTGACTTGCCCGTTCCCCTGGTCGCGAGGATGGAAGCCGCGTGGGGACCGCTGATGCGACATCTAGGGTATGAATTGAGCATGCCATCGCCTTCGAAAACGCGAGATTCGGACTCTCTGGGAATTCTTAGCGGCAGCACTCCGCGATGATTTTCCTGAGACGACGGAGGCATCGAAGCAGGATTCGTAAAATAACTACGCTATGCTTACCCAGTTTAAATACGCCGTGGAGTACGTCCTCGGGCTCGACCACGCCGGGCGGCATTTTACGGTTTTTCCCGACGATACTTTTCTGGTGTCGTACCCGAAATCCGGCAACACCTGGGTCCGTTTTCTGCTAGCGAATCTGATCTACCCGAACGAAAGCGTGGGTTTCGCCAATATCAACCGGCTGCTCCCCGCCCCCGGTGTTTTATCCAAGCGCTTCTTGCGGAAGCTGCCTCGGCCGCGCATCTTGAAGAGCCATGAGCCCTTTGACGTTCGTTTCCGCAAGGTCATCTACCTGGTTCGTGACCCGCGCGACGTTGCAGTTTCCGAGTACTACTTCGACTTGAAGAAGCGCTACATCGAGCCGGATGTTACCCTCGAACAGTTCGTCAAGCGCTTCCTCGCGGGTGAAACTTCATCGTATGGGTCCTGGTGGGAACACGCGGCTAGTTGGATCGCCGCCCGCCACACGAATCCTGCATTTCTGCTGGTTCGCTACGAGGATCTGCTCTCCGACCCGATCGGCGAAACCGGCAAAATCGCGGAATTCCTGGGTATTCCGGCGACGCCGGAACGTCTCGGGACAGCGGTTCAGAAGAGTTCGGCGGAGCGCATGCGCAAGCTCGAAAAACAGCAAGCCGACCAGTGGACTGGAACCAGGAAAACCCGCAAAGAGATTCCATTTGTGCGTGCGGCTGCGTCCGGCGGATGGAAGGAATCTCTGCCCCGGCATTCCGTGGAAGAGATCGAAGTGGCCTGGGCTCCCCTCTTGAATTTTCTCCGCTACCCGCTGCACACTCCTGAATTGGACAACAAAACTGTACCGGCATGGGTTAGGACGGGTGAACCACTTTAGGTTGCAGCGCTTTCAAACCGCAGGAAGAGTAATCCCTCGGAATGCATAAAATCGACAAGCGGCAAATCATCAAGAATATTGGTTCGAGTTGGTTCGCGCTCGGCGTCGAGGTCACCGTCGGCATCTTTCTGTCGCCATTTATATTGCACCGGCTCGGCGACACTGCGTTCGGCATCTGGGTCCTGATTTTCTCCATCACCGGCTATTACGGGTTGTTTGATCTGGGGATCCGCTCCTCGGTGGTCCGCTATGTCTCCAAGTTCACCGCGCTTGACGATATCCAGGATCTCGCCAAGCTGGTCAATACCAGTCTTTTCAGCTACAGCTGCATCGGCGCTCTGAGCTTGCTGATCACAGTTGTTCTCGCGCTGTATGTGGACAGCATCTTCAAGATTCCACCGGGACTTCACTCCACAGCTCGCTGGCTGTTGCTGATGGTGGGAACCGCCATAGGGCTCGGGTTTCCTTTAGGAGTGGTGGGTGGGTTTCTGGACGGGCTGCAGAAGTTCTACATTAATAATTGGACCAGCGTGGCCGCCAATCTCGTCCGCGTGGTTCTGATCACGTTGGCTCTGACCCACGGAAGGGGACTACTCACCGTGGCGTGCATTACCGTTGTTCTTCCTCTCATTACGTCTCTGGTGCGCGGGACGATTGCATACCGCATCTGCCGTGTCCCCTTCGGGCTGAAGTATGTGGACCGCAAAACTTTTCGCATGATGGCGAACTATAGCGGCGTCACGCTGATCATCATGATCGCCACCCAGCTCAAGTTCAAAACCGACACCATCGTGATTGGCAGCATGATGTCCCTTGCCGCCGTCACTTATTTCACCATCGGCTCTCGCATCGTGAATTACACGCAACAGGTCGTAATGGCGCTGGCGCAGAACTTCCTTCCCATGGCCAGCCATTCCGAGGCGACGGGAAATATGGACCGTCTGCGGAAGGTCTTCGTTGCCGGGAACCGCTTATGCGCGTTTACCTGCTTTCCCATCACGGCTGCCTTGCTGATCTTGGGCAAGTCGGTCATCGAGGTGTGGATGGGCAAGAAATATGTCGCTACCAGTTATCCAGTCCTCGTGATCCTAATCGTGCCGTCGACTCTGATGTGGGCGCAGGCGGCCTCCGGACGAGTCTTGTTCGGGATCAGCAAGCACGGAACATGGGCATTCGTAACCCTCACGGAGGGCATTTGTAACCTGATCCTCAGCATCCTGCTTGTCCGTCCCTACGGGATTAACGGCGACGCGTATGGTACCGCCATCCCGCTGGCCTGCAGCATGATCCTGTTTATGCCCGGCCATTTGTGCAAGCAACTCGGGATTCGCCTGGGAACGTACTTGCGCGAAGCCTATGCTCTGCCGCTTCTGATCACTGCACCTTTGGTGCTGGTGCTTTGGTTGATGCATCGTTGGTTCGTTCCGCACAGTTATCCGCAGCTTGCGGTGCAGGTCCTGATTGGTGGGACGGTGTACGGGCTGGGGATCCTTTGGGTGGTGTTGACGGACCGGGCTCTGCGGGTCGGAAAACTTGCCGCCAAAGAGGTTCCCGTGGGGCCGGAAATCGGCCCGGTCGAAGCCGTCGTCGAAACCTATCAGGGCGAAGGATAAGAAGCCGACAAGGCCTCA
>Ga0210383_10000357_pt1 | contig 43686 bp, 35 predicted proteins | sample IncBWC14OmetaG_FD_160072 | JGI IMG/M metagenome (GOLD analysis project Ga0210383, IMG submission 160072) | Forest soil microbial communities from Barre Woods Harvard Forest LTER site, Petersham, Massachusetts, United States - Inc-BW-C-14-O ...
AGCGGCGGCGTCAACGGCCGCATCACCATGAAGTACGACGGCCTGAAGTTCCGCGGGGAAACCAAAGTTCAGGGCATCCGTCTTGGTGCGGTCACACCTGCTATCGACCACCCGGGCTTCCCCATCGACAGCCTCCATTGGGACGCCGTGATCTTTGCCGACACCGTCGAGACCTGGCACGCGAATTTCCGCGACTTTGATATTTCCGCCCACATGCGTTGGGACGAACCCGACGAAACCATGCCCGGCCACATTCCCATCACCAGCGAGGCCGTGCTCCGTTACCGCTATACTCCCAACTCGCTCGAGCTCACCCAGTTCGATTTCGACACGCCCTCCTCTCGCGGCAGCATCACCGGTGTTCTGCATCCCAAAAATACATCGCTCGACGTCCACATGGATATCGGCGCACTCCGCCCCTGGGACGATTTCATTCACGCGCTCTCCGGCGACAAGCCCGGCACGCGCGATGCGAAAATCGTCATCGATGGCGCCCTGCAGTGGAACGGAAAGATTCTTGGCCCTTCGGATGGCCCCACTTTCCAGGGGCAGTTTCACGGCGAACGCGCGCGCTACGACAATTTCTTTCTGGACTCGCTTGATGGCGACATGAGTTACTCACCGGATGAACTAGTGATTACCAGGGGCCGCGCGCGCCGCGGCACGATGGAAGCCAGTGTTGACGGGCAGTTGCAGCTGACAGATTGGGAGTTCCGCCCGCAAAATCAGTGGGAAAGCGAACTGAACCTGGAGAAAGTTCCATTGGAATCGCTCGAACAACTTGCCGGCGCAAAATATCCGGTCCAGGGTTTGCTCACCGGCCAATTCCACGGCCGCGGCACCCGTGCCCAACCCTCTCTAACCGGCCTCGTGGATCTTGCGGATGCCACGGTCTACAGCGTTCCGTTCAACCGGCTGCGGGGCCAACTGACGGTGCTGCCGGATGAAGTGCGTCTTTCGAACGCCGAGCTGCGGTTTTTTGCTCCTGGCGCGGAAAAAGCCGGCGGTGCCGGCATCGTCACCGGCTCTGTCGCTTACCGCTATGCCGATGAATCGCTGACGACGGACCTGGTCGGCGCCTCGCTGCCACTGGCAAATTTCGGCCGCATCAAAGCTTCGGGACTTCCCCTCGACGGCCAATTGTCCTTCCGCCTGAAATCCAGCGGCCCGGTCACCGCGCCCCTTGCCGACGGCTCTTTCCGCGTCGTGAACTTGCTGGTCGGTTCGGAAGTTATCGGCAGCTTCGGCGGCGACCTCCAATCCGATGGAAAGCTCGCGAAACTCCAGCTCAACTCCGCAATGAGCGAAGGCGCCATCACCGGCGGAGCCACCCTGGGCCTCGCGGATCCGCTCCCGCTCGACGGGAAAATTTCAGTCCGCAACATCAACCTGGATCCATTCTTGCTTTCCGCTTTGCATTTGGGAAAATTCAAGGGCCACGGCACTGCCGACGGCGACATCACCTTCCAGGGCGAGTTGCAGCGCCCTGAAACGCTTACGCTTGATGGAAATTTTTCCCGCCTGGTCTTCAACTACGGCAACGTGCAACTTGAAAACCAGGGGCCGATCCATCTCACGTCCACAAAAGACAGCTTGAAAATCCTGAGCCTCGCGCTCAAGGGCACGGACACGAACGCGGAATTGACGGGTTCCATTCAATTCACCGGGCGCCGCACTGTGGCCATGAAACTTAACGGCTCCGTCGACCTGCGCCTCTTAAGCGGCTACATGACCGATGTGGACGTAAACGGCCACGCCGAAATCAACACTTCCTTTGAGGGAACGCTCGACCGGCCGCGCATCATCGGCCGCGTTAACCTGAACAACGCTTCGGTGCGCTCCGCCGATTTTCCCACGGGCCTCAGCAACGTGAAGGGGGACCTGGTCTTCGACGCCAACCGCCTTTTCTTCAACAATGTCACCGGCGAAGCTGGTGGCGGTCTGATTTCGCTTTCGGGCACGGCCAACTATTCGGAGAAACCTCTTCGCTACGATGTCACCGCAAAAACCGAGCGCATCCGTGTCCGCTATCCAGAGGGGATGAGCTGGCTCGTCGGTGGCTCGCTGCGTCTTTCCGGAACTCCCGACGGCGGATTGCTCTCGGGGAAAGTACAAGTCCAGCGCGTCACGCTGAGCGAAGGCATCGAAGCGGTTGGTGCGCTCACATCCAACTCCGCCAGTGCCAGCACCACTTCGAATTTCCTGCGCAACCTGCAACTCGACGTCGAGGGCAGCTCCACACCCGACACGCGGCTCGAATGGCCCGGCGCGCATCTCGAAGCCGAATCCAGCTTACGCGCCCGCGGCACCGCCGAGCATCCGATCCTGCTGGGACACATCCACGTGCTTTCGGGCGATCTCTATTTCCACGACAACCGCTACAGTGTCACCCGGGGCGACTTGAATTTCTCCAACCCCTTCCGCATGGATCCGGTGATCAACTTCGAAGCCACCACCAATATCCAGCAGTACGAGATCACCCTCAACTTCACCGGGCAGGCCAGCAAGATGAGCCTGTCCTATCGCTCCGATCCGCCGTTGCCCGGAAACGACATCGTCACTCTTCTCGCCCTCGGCCAGACCAGTTCGGCGACTACGATGCACGGGGGGGTCACCGGGCAAGCCGGAGCCGCCGGTAACAGTGGTGCCACGGCGTTGCTCACGGAAGCGATTTCCAGCCAGTTGGGCGGCCGCGCGGAGCGTCTGTTTGGTATCACCCGGTTCAGGGTCGATCCCGGCCTTGCCGGCTTCGGCACCGCCACTTCCGGCCAGAACCTGGGCGCGCGCGTCACCGTCGAGCAGCAGGTCACCCGCGACCTCACGGTGACCTACGTCTCCAACGTCAGCTCCTCCCAGCAACAGGTCATTCAGGTGGAGTACAACTTGAACCGCAACATTTCGATTGTGGGATTACGCGATCAGAACGGCACGTTCGGCGTGGACGTCAAATTCAAGAAGCGCTTCCAGTAGCGAACTTTACAAAGGAAGTTCGTGGAACCGTTTTACTGAGGATCCTGTTGTTGTGCCGATTGCTGCGCCCCATCCGTTTGCCGCGGCAGCCGGCCTTGAAACCGCTTGCCCGGTGTCGCCAACCGCGCATTCTGCCCGACACCCGGATTTTCCTGCTTGGCCTCTTGCAACGCTTCTTTGGCGGCTTTTCCCGAGGAGAGGCGGATCGATTCCTGAATTTCGCGCCCGATCTTCGGTGATTCGGCCGCCACTTTCTGGCCGAGCGGCGAGCCATAGAACTGCAGCAAACCTTTAATCTCTTCGTCGGTGTAGTGCTTGTCGTATACCGAGATCAATTGATCCGTCACCGTGTCAACGTCAAATTTCTTTTCGTAGCTGCTGATTACCACGTTTATGAATGCCTCTCCCTGCTGGTTGTTCGGCACCGTTTCGAGCAGCCGTTCGCGGTACTGCTCGGCCGCGTGTGTCATGGAGTCCTGCACCTGATCGCGCGCGCCGACTAACTCCAGCAGTGCGCGGATGTCTGCTTCCTTCGCCGGATCAATCGCGCCTGCCGCGAGCTCGCCGCTTTGCGCGGGAGAAGAAGCTTGCGGAGCGGCCTGGACCTCCGCCAGCGAACCAGCCTGGATAGCTACAAGAAATGTGCCAATGTAAATCAGGATTAGTGCCAGAACCGCCTTCATGACCGCCTCCACAGCTTTGCCAGGGCCTTCTCGAATGCCCAGTGCCATTGCTGCAAGAAGTCTAGGGAGACGTTGTGCGTTTGACGCCTGCTCTGAAGTCCAGAATTGCGGAGTACGTCACTGACCATCGGTGCAGGTCGTGGTTCACCGGAGCAGGCGCAACCATGTCAGAGTAGAGCTGCCGAAAGGGTAGTTGTGCCGAGCGTACCGGTTTGCCAGATTGCATGGGGAGCAATGGCCACATTTCGCCAGGGGAACGGATCGGAGAACGCCAGACTCGCGGAAGAACGCCGGTTGATGGTCGAGAACCAGATCCGCAAACGCGGGGTCGTGAATGAACGAGTACTACACGCCATGACCGCGGTGGCCCGCCACGAATTTGTCCCGCCGGTTTGGACCAACCAGGCTTATGCGGACGAGCCGCTTCCCATCGGCCGGGGGCAGACCATTTCGCAGCCATACATCGTGGCCGCGATGGTGGCTTCGCTCGCGCTTACCGGAGCGGAAAAGATCCTAGAAATTGGCACCGGCTGCGGGTATCAGGCCGCGGTTGTCTCGCTGCTGGTGAAGGAAGTTCACTCCGTCGAAATCCTGCCTGAATTGGCCCAGCCTGCCGCTGAACGCCTCCAACGGCTTGGCTATCTGAATGTGCATGTTCACCGCGGCGATGGCACGCTCGGTTGGCCGGAATCCGGCCCGTACGATGCAATCCTCATTGCCGCCGCGGCGCCCGCGGTCCCCGAACCTCTTGTTCAACAACTCGCCGAAGGCGGCCGGTTAATCGCGCCAGTGGGGGACGAAGACAAACAGGAACTGCAGTTGATCACCAAGCGCGATGGCCAGCTGATTGTGCGGCTGGGCGGCCCCTGCCGGTTTGTGCCGCTCATGGGGCGCCACGGCTGGCCGAGATAGCCTTTAACTTTGCAATATAAAGTACTTGACACAGCTTCTCCCTTTCCCTATCCTTCCCTCGTGCCTATCCCACTTCCCAACCGCACTCCTCTTCCCCGGCCGATTCCCATCGATGCCCGCGCCGCCGATCACCTGCGCTATATCCGCGAAACCATGGAGAGCGCCGCTGAATTCACCGCCGTTCCCGGGTGGGGCGGAGTCGCCATGGGCGCCACGGCTCTCGCCGCTGCCTTTCTTGCATCGCGCCAGAATTCCCCACGCGCCTGGCTGGCCGTTTGGCTGGCGGAAGTCTTCGTTGCGGTCGCTATTGCGGCTTCTGCTGCCGCTACCAAGGCCCGCCGCGCCAATTCTTCGCTCTTCCGCGGACCAGGGCGCAAATTTACGCTCAGCTTTGCGCCTCCCATTATTGTCGGGGGATTGCTGACTCTGGCGCTATTCCAGTTCGGCGCCGTCTCCGTTTTGCCCGGTGTCTGGCTGCTGCTCTATGGCACGGCGATCGTTACCGGCGGGGCGTTTTCCGTCCGCGCGGTGCCTATCATGGGGCTGTGCCTGATGGCTCTTGGCGCGGCTGCACTGTTCGCTCCGGCGGCCTGGGGCAATGTATTCATGGCCGCGGGATTTGGGATCGTACAGATTGGCTTTGGTGTTTGGATCGCCTTGCGGTACGGCGGATAAGCGAGTAAGTTTTCGAACGAAAGGGACGCATGGCCAAGTCATCTACAGTTCGACAGGAACGCGGGCAGCGCGAAGAGGGTCCTTCGCCCGTTCGCGGCGCGGCTTCGCAGCCCGTATCCGTGCCGCTCGACCGGCTGATCCACGAACGCATCCGCCTGGGCATCGTCAGCGCGCTCGCGGTAAACCGCTCGCTCACTTTCAACGAACTGAAAGCGTTGCTGAAAACTACCGACGGAAATCTCAGCGTCCACGCGCGCAAGCTGGAAGAAGCGGATTACATCCTGTGCACGAAGTCTTTCGACGGCCGCCTGCCCAAGACCGAATACCGGCTGGCGCCTGCCGGGCGCAAAGCCCTGGAGCGTTACCTTGACCATATGGAGGCCCTGATTCGCGCTACCCGCGAGAAGTGAAAATTTTTTGCCTTTGTACTTTGCATTGTAGAGTACATTACGTCAGTCGGCGGCGGAGAAAGAATCATGCTCGTGCATAATCCTGTTCTCGAAAAAACTGTCCTCCATCCTCGCCCGTCCGTCCCCGCGGCGGCTTCCCAGTTGCACGTCGCCATCATCTGCGACGGCAACGGCCGCTGGGCCACGGCCCGCGCTCTGCCGCGTTCCGCGGGACATCGCGCCGGAGCCGAGGCCGCCCGCCGCGTCATTCGCAGTGCGCCGCATCTCGGCATTCACACACTCACTCTCTTCGCTCTCTCTTCCGCAAACTGGAAGAGGCCCCCCGCCGAAGTCGCCGCGATTCTTGGAATCCTCCAGGAATATCTGCTGGCTGAAACTACCCACTGCCTCGACGAAGGCATCCGTTTGAGCATCATCGGCCGCCGCGACCGTTTGCCCGCGAATCTCCGCGAAACCATCGCCGACTCCGAAGCGCTCACCGCCAACGGCAGTAAGCTCCATCTCCGGTTGGCCATCGACTACTCCGCGCGCCACACCATTTTTCAAGCTGCCAGCAAGTTTTACAAAGTCACCGACCTCTCCAGCGAAGCTTTCAGCGATGTCCTCGCGGAAGTCCAGCGCGGCGGTTCCACCGACGTCGATCTTCTAATCCGTACCGGCGGTGAGCAGCGCCTCTCCGATTTTCTTCTGTGGGAATGCGCCTTCGCCGAGTTCTGCTTTCTGCCCAAGCGCTGGCCCGATTTCACGCCCAAGGACCTGCGCGACATGATTCTGGAATTCGAGCACCGCGAGCGCACCCGCGGTGGCCTGCCGCGGGAATGTGAGCTTTAAACACGCCATCTGGCCGGAGCGCGTCCTGATTCGAGCGTTGAGACCAATACTCTGTTGAAAATGAATCATTTACACGGCGGCTCGTCAGCTGGGCTGTGCCCAGACGTTTGCCCCACTCCCATCGTCTATACCTCAGGAGAAAGCCATGGGATCTGTGGGACTTACGCTGCCCTGGGAGCATAAACTCTCTTCTGTGGCACGCGACGGGGAGCAGCGAGTGGAACCTTTCGAAGGGCAAACGGAACCCATTCGGACGAGTGAAGAGCTTCCCCAGGACGCGGCCATCGCCTCCGCCTGCCTCAGCGGCAACCTTCAAGGCTACGAGCGCCTTTACCAGTGGCAAGGCACGCGCATGAAAAATCTGGCGCGCAATCTTCTCGGTTCGCAATCCGACGCCGAAGACGCGGTGCAGGAAACCTTTTTGAAAATCCAGCGCAGCATTTCCGGTTTTCGCGGGCAATCTTCTTTCGTCACCTGGACGTTCCGCATTCTGGTCAACACTTGCCACGATCTGCGGCGCAGCCGCCTGCGCCGGAAAGACCGGGCGAACGAAGACGTGGACGCACTGCCTCCGCGCATGGAACTCCGCGCGCCTGGAGCTCATCCCTCGCTCCGCATGGCGCTTGAACGCGCGCTTGCGAAAATTACCGCCCACCAGCGCGATGTGTTCCTCCTCTACGAAGTGGAAGGATTTCGCCACGCGGAAATCGCTGGCATGCTGGAAATCTCCGAAACCGCATCCAAGAACACGCTCTTCCAGGCTAAGAAAAATCTTCGCACCATGCTGGAACCTCCCCGCAGTTCCGCAACGGGAGGCGCGCAATGAATGTCACCTGCAACGATCGGGAACGGATTTTGCTCGACGGTTCGCCCGAAGAGTGGGCCGCGCTCCAACAGCACGCCGTCACCTGTGTGGCTTGCGCCGAGGAATTGCGCGCCTGGAAGCAGTTGAGTGGAGCGGCCGAAGAAATGCGCGACTACCAAGAAAGCCCGGCTCTTTGGGCTCGCATCGAAACTTCGCTCCGCCAGCAACAAGCCACGCCGGCCCCTCGAGCCGGGTTTTGGAGTTCCCTCGATTTCTGGCGCCACGCTGCCACGGCTTGGCAGTCGGCCCTCGTCGGTACCATGGTCGTAGCCCTCGCGGTTTCCAGCGGCTATCTCTACATCCACCGGGGTGGCTCGGCAACGGATCCCGGAAATAAACTGCTCAAGACCAGCGCTCTCGCCGAAGTCGAGCGCGCCGAACGCGAATACATGACTGCCATCGATATACTCGCGGCCGACGCCGGTCCGCAGTTGGGCTCGGACACGCCGTTGATGGCCAGCTATCGTGAAAAACTTCTGGTTCTGGACAGCGCGATTGCCGACCTGCGTGCTCAAACCGGTGAGAATCCTTCGAATACGCACCTCCGCAAGCAACTTCTGGCCATGTACCAGGAAAAGCAACAGACCCTGCAAGATGTTCTGGAGACGAAACGATGAATTTTTTCCGCGCACCTAATTCTTTGCGCATGTGCGGGCCTGCGCTGTTCCTCGCCTGCTTCTTAACCCTCCCAGTGGCGGCTGTCGCCAACACGGGTCAGGACGCCGCTTCGCGCCAGTTTCAAAAAACGCTTCCTCTGGCCGCGGGGCAGACGCTGAGCATTGAAAACAAGTTTGGCGAAATCCGCATTCACGGCGAAAACTCCCACGAAGCGGTCATTTCCGCGACCATTCGCTCGCAGGCGGGCTCGCAGTCGGAAGCTGAAAAATTCGTGGAAAGCGTGCAGATCGAAGTGAATCAGGACTCGCAGGGAATCAGAATTCGCACAGTCGTTCCCTCGGAAAGTCCGCTAGTATTGCGAGTGGGTCACAAGAACTCTTACTCCGTCGATTACGACATCGCGGTTCCTTCGGAAGCGAAACTCTGGGTCAAGAACGCCTTCGGCAACGTGGACATTCGCGGCGCCCGCGCCTGGAACGACGTCGAGAACAGCCACGGCCAACTGACGGTCCGCGATGTCGGCGCGGGTAAACTCTCGAATTCGTTTGGCAGCGTGGAGGCGGAGGGCGCAGCAGGCGACCTGACAGTCATCAACAGCAACGGAACGGTCACTGTCTCTTCGGTGAAGGGAATCGTGGATATCAAGGACCGCTTCGGCTCCATCACGGCAAAGAATATCCAGGGCAGCGTCACGATTGTCGGCGGCAACGGTCCCGTGGAAATCACCGACGCGGGCAACTCCAGGGTGAATAACTCCTTCGGCCCGGTGACGGCGCGCAATATTCACGGCTCCCTCACCGTCAGCAACAACAATGGCGCGATCGAAGCGAACACCGTCAGCGGTGCGGCGGATCTGAACGGCAGCTTCGGCGCGATCACGTTCGCAAACATCACTGGCCACGTGAAGTGCACTGCCAACAATGGCCGCGTCACCGGCGGGCCAACCGGCGAGGATGTTTATGTGCGCAACAGTTTCGGCGAAGTGTCTCTGGAGCAGATCAGCGGCGGAGTGGAGATTGAAAATTCCAACGGCTTGATCAGTCTCCGCGAAATCAAAGGGACTGCCACACTAAACACTTCGTTTGGCGCAATCGAAGCCAGCGGCTTGCGGCGCGGCGTCAGGGCCACCACCGGCAACGGCCGCATTTTGTTGAACGACATGGGTGGCGACACCTACGCGAAAACAAGTTTTGGGGCGGTGACCATCACCCGGGTGAATGGCAACCTGACCATCGAGAATTCCAACGGTCAGGTCACGGCAAGTTCGGTGAAGGGCGACGCTTCCGCCAAAACCAGCTTTGCTTCGGTTTCACTCGACGATATCGGCGGCAACATCACCGTGGACAATCAGAATGGTGCCGTAATGCTGACCGCGGCGCGTGGTTCGTCAGCGTGCAAGAATATTTCCGCGAAAACCTCGTTTTCACCCATTCAAGTTCGCCTTCCGGAAAGCGCGGGTTACACCCTCACGGCGCGTACTTCCTTCGGGCGCATCAATACCGAATTGCCAATCACCACCAGCGGCCAGGTTGGCGGCGATTCTCTGACAGGCAAAATCGGTAATGGCGGGTGCACGCTTTCCCTGACAAATTCTAACGGCAGCATTGAGATTCTGAAGTTGATGAAATAAGCAAGGAAGGGGCGAGTTTCTAGCCCGTTTTCCGGCGTTCCCGATCCATGGCAAAAGCGCGGTGAAGCACGCGCATGGCGGTTGACGTCATCTGGAATTTTTCTAATTCCTGTTCCGTCGCATACGCGATATCCGTAACGTCGCTCCCCGCCTGGGCTTTGCCCGCTAGCCGCTCGCAAAGATAGTCCACGATGACGTAGTGATACTTGGGGCGAGACCTGTCGTTCGAATTGGCCGCCGCCGCATCCAGGAAAATCCGGTCGAAGGTCTCAATCATGTCCAGCACCCGCACTTCGAGTCCGGTTTCCTCCAGCAATTCCCGCGCAACGCCCTGCTGCAAAGACTCGCCCAGCTCCAGCGTCCCGCCGGGGATCGACCATTGCCCCAGCAGCGGCTCGCTGCCCCGCTTAATCAGCAGCGCCCGCTCGTTCTCAATGACCACGCCCCCAATGCCCACTACCGGCCGATCCGGGTACTCTCTCGCCATGGCCTGTTATTCTTTCATCGAAGGTGTTGAGTTACACTGAATAGCCGGTGAATGAGCCTCGACAGAAGCTTCCTTCGCCGGGTATATAATACGCCGGTTGGTGGGTCCTGGGATTGCAAGCTGCGCCGGCTGAAAATCGAATCGGAGGATGGAGACGTGCTCCGCTGCCCTGAATGTTCCGCTGAAATCGATGTGGACGAAGACGAAGTGGAAGAGGGAGAAATCCTGAGCTGCCCCGAGTGCGAATGCGAACTGGAAGTTTCGCAGACGCATCCCGTGGCCCTGAACCCCATTTCCGATGACCTCGACGAAGAAGACGACGAAGAGGATGAGGAAGACGCCGAGGACGAAGACGATGTTGATGAGGACGGCGACCTTCCGGATGACGATGACGACGAGGATGAAGCCGAGGATGAGGACGAGTGAAGCAAGTCCCCGCGTTCCCTAGGCATCCCTGATATTCCAGGAATCCATCTAATTTGACGTGGACCATTTCCCATGCAGCCTTCTGCCTATGCGCTTCTTGATCAGAACGCTCGTTTTCGCCATTCTTTTTTTGCTGCCCCTGGATGCGGCCCAGGGGCCCGTTTCGCCTTCACCTCCTGCGTCCCCTCAGGCCCCAGCGGGGGCGCCTACACCGGCGCCCGTGCAGGAAAGCTCCAGCACCAGCAAGCACAAAAGCAAAATCCCACCCTTTCTGATTCTCGGCACCGTTTTCAATGAGCACGCCCTGGCCTTCCCCGGCGTTGAAATCAGGATCCGCCGCAAGGGTGAGAAAAAGTTCCGCTACGATACCTACACGAATTCGCGCGGTGAATTTGCCATTCGCGTGCCCGACGGCATCGAATATGAAGTGGTGGTCCGCGAGAAAAACTACAAGGAAGAATCGCAGGCTTTCGTGGCGAATATGGCGGACGTACAAAAGCGGCTGACGTTTAAACTGGAAAGCACCAAGCCAGCGAAGGCAGGAGACACGAAATGAGTCACGCCCGGAACATTGCTGTACTTTTCAGCCTGCTTTTCCTTTTTGTGTTTACCGGCGCCGCCCAGGATTCCAAGAAAGAAACGCAACTGCGCACAGTCCGCGGTGTCGTCAGCGACAAATCCGAAAACCCGTTGCCCAACAGCGTCGTGTTCCTGAAAAATCTGCGTACCAACGCCGTCCGCAGCAATTTCGCTGATACGGACGGAAATTACCGGTTCAGCGGACTGGACCCGAACGCCGATTACGAAGTGCGGGCAGAATTTGAGGGGGCGAAGTCTCCCGTGCGCAACGTTTCTTCCCTGGATAACCGCAAGGAAATGATCATCAATCTGAAAATCGACCGGAAGAAAAGTTGAGATCGCAGTTCGGACGAAGCGCTGATTTCCTAAGTTCTTTTATTTGAATAACATTTGTCGTCAAGAAACACACAGCGACTCTCTTTGGCAATTGCCAGAGTTCCTTCTGTTACCATTAATAGGAGCGTGTTTCTCGATCCGCGCAGCGCATAAGTGGTAGCGGGAGTCTCGAGCAGTTCTTTGTCCGGCCTTGGGGGGCTTGGACGATGGGTTACAGATCCTGGGGTTTCGCCGCCGCATTCGCAGCACTTCTCGCCAGGCGGCCGATGGAACGGGGAAAGCAGTCAAATCGGAATTGAGCCGTTGGGGATTGTCAGGAGAAGGTTCTCCGCCCAGGAAAGCTGCTCCCTCGAATAAACTGAAAGAAAGGTTTTCCAAGTCTTTGCATGAGCCGCAACATTAATCCAGTCCTATCCCTGTTTTCCCGGCTTGAAAACAGCCCGATTTCGAACGAGAAACACCGCCGCGGCGCCGGGTCTTGGGTTTCGCGTACTCTTCTCGCTTTCGTCGTGTTGTTCGCGGCTTCTTCCGCCTTCGCGCAAGATGCTTCCCCTAAAAAGGCCAGCGCTCAGGCCGGCACAATCCGCGGAACTGTCACGACAGTTCAGGACAATACTCCATCCGGCGTGGCTGGAATTTCCGTGAAACTCTCCGGCGAGCCGCTGCACGGCACTCCCCTCAGCGCAGACACGGATGAACATGGCGCCTACGAGTTCCAGAATCTCGAGCCCGGCACCTACACCCTCACCATCACCCTGCAAGGTTTCAAATCCATTTCGAAATCCGTTGCCCTGGCACCGAAACAGCAAATGGTCCAGGATTTCACGCTCGAGCTTGACGTTGTCGCCGAGAAAGTCGAAGTGAAGGAAACCGCCGCCTCCATCTCCACGGAGACTGCCGCTCCGCCTCCGGCTACCGTCACCAACGCGGAACTCACCACCATTCCCACGCCACAGGAAAAAATAAAAGACATCCTTCCGTTCACACCCGGAGTCATCAAGACGCTCGACAGCAAGCTGACCCTGAAAGGCGCCGACGAAAATCAGAGCTTGTTGCTCGTTAATTCAGCTCGCACCACCGATCCGGTCACCGGTAGCTTTGGTGTCCCCATCCCCACCGACGCCGTCGAATCCTTCGCCGTCTACAAGACCCCTTACGATTCCAGCCTGGGCAGTTTTTCCGGCGGACTCACCACCATCGAAACCCGGCCGCCTGACGATCAGTGGAGCTTTAAAGTTCGGGGAATCGTCCCTTCCGTACTCGGCAAAAAGGGCGGCATGGTCGGTCTTGCCGAAGCTATTCCCGGAGTCTCTTTCGACGCGCCGTTGATCCCGCACAAGCTGCTGTTTTCCGAGTCCTTCCAGTATGAAATGAAAAAGACCACGGTTGAGGGCCTCCCCTGGCCGTTCGATATCAGCAAGCGCCAGGGATTCAACTCCTTCTCAACCCTCGAATTTATTCTTGCGCCCAATCATGTGCTCACGCTGACCGTGAATGCGTTTCCGCTGCGCCAGCAGCATGTGGACATCAGCGCGCTTGTTCCGCTCGGGGCTGCCAACGACCTGAACCAGAGCGGGGTCGCGCTCGGCCTGAATGACAAATATCAGTTCAGCTCGGGTGCAATCCTTGGCGTCGTCGCACAGTATATGCGCTTCGATAGCAACGCCCACGGCCAGGGGCCGGAGGACATGCTCATTACGCCGCAAGGATATGGCGGTAACTACTTCAATCAGTGGTCGCGCCGCGGCAAGGAGTTCCAGGCCGTTCCCTCGTTCCAATTCCCCAAGGTGCACTGGCACGGTGAACACGAAATCCGGATCGGCGCCGACATCGATTACCGTTCGTTCTTTGGAAACACGCTGTCGCATCCGATCCAGCTTCTTCGCGCGGATAATTCGCTGGCGCAGCAAATCACCTTTGGCGCCGCGCCCTCCCAGGCTCCTTCCGATAGTTCCGTGGCCGAATTCTTGCAGGATCATTGGGTGCTGGATACCCACTGGAGCGTGGACCTCGGCGCGCGCATCTCCACAGAAACTTCGGGCTGGCCGTTCGCCATTGCGCCCCGCGCGGGTGTCGCCTACTCGCCGGGAAAAAGCGGCAAGACCGTGATTCGCGCCGGCGCCGGTATTTTCTACGGAGTGTTGCCGCTGCTGGCGGCTAATTTTGCGGCCAATCCCAGTCGTACCATCACCGATTTCGACCCTACGGGTTTGATCCCTCTCGGACCGCCCGTCACCTACACCAACGCTTTCGTTGCCAATTTGAATCCCCTGACCGCGCCTGCCCTGCCCGTCAAGCCCAGCACCACGCCGCGCAACGTAACCTGGAACGGACAGCTCGAGCATGAACTCTACAGAAATCTTCAGCTCCGGGTCGGCTATCTGGACAGCCATGCCACCTATCTTTTCACTGTGAATCCGTTCACCTCGGCCACCGGTGGCCCTTCCTTCGAGGGACTTACAAACACCGGCTCCTCCCACTATCGCGAACTGGAAGCCACGGCGCATTATTCTCTGCGCGAACGCGATCAGATCAACGTCTCGTACATCTGGAGCCGCTCGCGCGGCGATCTGAACAGCCTTTCGAATATTTATATCCCGTTCGCCGCTCCGGTGATTCGCCCGAACGAGTACGGCATCCTCTCTTCCGACATTCCGAATCGCGTCGTCGGCTGGGGAATTTTCGCTCTGCCGTGGAAACTGACGTTCAGTCCGCTCGTCGACGTTCACACTGGGTTCCCATACTCGCCGATCGATATTGAACAGCAGTATGTGGGTACACCCAACGGCAAGCGGTTCCCAGAGTATTTTTCGCTGGATATGAAACTCTACCGGCAGTTTCGCGTGCCGTTTCTCGGCAACCGCGGGGGCAAGAAGCACCATATTCGCCTGGGTGTCTACACGCTCAATGTGACCAATCACGGCAACTTCAACGCCGTCTACAACAATGTCTTTTCACCGAATTTCGGCCAGTTCGTCGGCTTCCTCTATCGTCACGAAGGCGCCGTAATCGATTTCGTCGACTAAAGCAGGCCCGCCGCCCGTGGCCGCCATACCCGCATCGCCCCCGGCACTACCTCGATTTCCACCGGCGTCATCCCTACAATCTCCCCATCGGCGTGGAACGGGAATGGCCGTTCCGTCTCAATTTGAACGCGCGTTACGCGATGCCTCTGAATTCGCGCCGTCCGAATCTCACCGCTGACGGCCAGACGCGGCAAGATCCCGGCAATTTCCAGCGCGCTCAAATTTTCCAGCAAAACCAGATCGAGACGCCCATCGTCCAATCGCGCCTCCGGCGCCAGCCGCAATCCCCCGCCATAACTCGGCGTGTTCAGAATCCCCAGCACCAGCGCCGTTCCTTGCAATGAACTTTGTTCTGCGCCTTCCATTGAAACTCGCATCTCAATCCCGCGGAATTTTCCCAGCGCGCGGATCGCGGAAAGCAGATACCTGCTCCTTCCCCGCATCTTCCGGTAAACCCCGCTCGCGAAACGCGCCGCCTCTGCGTCCAGCCCCACGCCTCCTCCGCCCATGTACAGTCGTTCCGCGCCATCGGCGGTGCGCGCGCGTGCCGCATCCAGCGGCACCTCTTCTCCCCGCGTCAAGATCATCTCCGCGGCTTGCACGGGATCCGGCGGCAATCCCAGCGCCGACGCCAGATCGTTTCCTCCCCCGGCCGGCAAGATCCCTATCGAAACCCGAGCGTTCCCCGCCACCGCGTTCAGTAGCGCTTGAAAAGTTCCATCGCCGCCCAGCGCGAATATCCGCATGCGGCCCGCCCCAGCTTCTTCCCGCGCGATTTGCGCGAATTCTGCCGCACTCCCAGCGCTGCGGAATTCCGCGTTCCATTGTTTTTCTATTGCAAATGCGCGAAGGCGCGGCAGGGCCTCGCACGCCAACCCGCCGCCCGCCGTCGGGTTCGCCAAAACTAAATCCGGTACCTGCGATGAGTGAGAGGGAAAAGTGGACACTGGTCCGCTATGCTGCCGGAGCTGGCCAAAACTGTCAATCGAGCTACCAGAGCAGCTTGAGCGCGAACTGCACCTGCCGAGCTGTCGTGGATGTGCTGGTGATCGCGCCCGCCGTGCCCGACAATCCGGAGGGGTTGCTCGCCGTCGGTGGGGTGAACACGATTAGATTGGGCGTATTGAAATTCGCGCGATTCAGCAGGTTGAAAATCTCGGCGCGGAATTGCAGGTTCAGGCTCTCGCGAATCCGGGTGTTCTTCAGCACCGAAAAATCCCACGTCGCCAGCCCCGGCCCGATGTACGTGTTCCGGCCTACATCGCCGAAAAAACCGCCCGATGAGGGAGGCGCGATGAAAGCGGCCGGATTAAACCACTGATTCGGATTCCCCAGGACCACGGGCCCCTTGAAATCAGGATTCAAAAACGGCCGCACCGGATTTCGCGTGTCGCCGTTATTGGAAGGGTTGTAGCTGAGTTGCGGTGTAAACGGAAATCCCGATTGCGCCGTGACGATGCTGGAGACCGTCCACCCGCTCACCAGTTTGTCGCGCCAGCCTTCCACGTCTCGTGCAAACATTTGCCCTCTGCCGAACGGCAAATCATATAGCACATTGACCACGCCGACGTTCCTCGCGTCATAGGTAGCGAGCCCCTTGTCCGCAGCCAGATTAAAAGGATTCGACACCAGGCCAGGCGCGTTTCCCGCGGTCGTCTGATTCAAAGAATCGCCGTCATCCAGCGCTTTCGAAAGTGTGTAGACGCCACGCACCGAAAGCCCGTGGCTGAATCGCCGCCGCAGGTCCACTTGCAGCGCGTGATACGAGCTGTTGCCCACGGAGAACCACGTCCACGTGTTAGCGATGGAAGGATTCGGCCGGGGTGTAGCGGTACCAACTAAGGGGATGTAGTACGCCCCTGCCGGAACGGGAGCGCCCGCCAGAGGAGAGCCCTTTACAAAGCCGATCGTGGGAGGAATATTCGTCGGGCTAGGGGGCTTGGTCGGATCAAAGGTGCTGGGATCAAAGGTCGGGTAGACTGCGGGACATGGCGACGCCGGGCAGATCACGGGCGTCGGCTCGTTCGCATCGATCCCGATCAGTTCGTGATATCCGTGCGAACCCACATACCCAATCGTCAATACCGTGTTCGGCGAAAGCTCCCGGTCCACGCGCAGCGACCACGAAATCAGCGTCGGCGTCTTCATATCCGGCTGAACGCCGCCGGGAACAAGCTTCGCGCCGGCCGGCACTGGCATTGTTGGATCAATCGGGAGCGAAGAAGAGGTAATCTTGAAGTTCGAAATGCTGTACGTCGGATTGAACGGCGCATTCTGGTCCGCGCGATACCCCAGCGCGTCCTGCAGGTCGTTGTACATCCCGAAGCCCGCGCGAACTACAGTCTTGCTGCTGAACGGGCTCCACGCAACGCCAATCCTCGGCTGCGGCAGGAATTTCGCGTTGTTTGTTGTGAAGAGCGAGCCGCCGATCCCCGGCTGCGAGTTAATCACTCCGTCGGTAAACGTGTAGTTCGACGCGTGATCATGCGCTTCATTCCATCCGGTGGAAAATTCGGCGCGGAAGCCGAGCGAAATCGTCAATTTCGAATTCACGCGGAATACGTCCTCGGCATAGAACGCGCCGAACAACGACCGCCAGTAAAGCTTCGTCGGCGCCGGATCGAACAGAAAGGAGGATGCGGTGCCCTGCAGAAAGGTGGACAAGCTGGCGAACGTTGCCTGCCCATACTGGCTGAGCGCGATGATCTCGTTCGACTGGAACCGCTGGAACCATGCGCCAAAACTCAGCTGGTGGCGGCCCTTCGTCATCGTCACCCGATCCTCATACGTAAACAGATTGCGCGCGATATGCAGGTTGCTGCCGTTGTTGCTGCCGGCGAGACCAATCGAAGCCTGGGGATTCGAAGCCGCGCTTCCGCCCACTACCACCGCGCCTACCTGAAGCCCTAAAAGAAAACCTGGTACGCTGGCCGCGGGAGTCCCAGGCGTAGGTAGCCCCGTAAAGAAATATCCGGCGCGCGAAAATCCGAATCGCGCGGTATTCAGCAGGGAAGGTGAAAAAATATGAGTCTCCTCCAGACTGAAAACCTGCTCGCGCAAATTCAGGATATCGCTGCCAAAAGGATTCACTGGCGTTGCCGTCACGTCGCCGCCATCGTCCACGGTGTAAATTCCAGCGAGCGAATCTTTTTCTGAGAAAACATGATCCACACGCACGGTTCCGAAATCTTCGCGAATCGTCTGCAATGGGCTGCTGAACACCGTGGCAATTCCCACGGGCACTCCGTTCACCGTTCCTGCCGGGACATCCGGCGCGCCGGCGGGAGCAATCGGCCACAAGTTCAAGAGCGGCACTACGGCCGGTGCTGCCTGCGCGCGCGCGTCTGCATCCGGAACGAAAGCGACCGAGGTCTGGTGCAGGTTCTGCCGGAAACCTTCATAGTTCCCGAACAGAAATGTCTTGTTCTTCTGGATCGCTCCGCCGGAAGAAACCCCAAATTGGTTCCGCTGAAACGGCGGGGCGGATCCCTGATCGAAGAAATTCGCCGCATCCAGCGCGTTGTTCCGCAGGTACTCGTACACGGCGCCATGCCACTGGTTCCCGCCGGACTGCGTCACGATCACCACTTGCCCGCCTGGCCGCTTGCCCAACTCCGCGCTGTAAGAATCCCGCTGCACATTGAATTCGCGCACGGCCTCCACGCCCAGCAGCATTCCGCTCGGCCCGCCCGGCGTCATGTTGTTTTCCGCCGCGCCCGTGTACTCCACCCCGTTCAGCAGGAAAATATTCTGTTGCGGCCGGTTGCCCGTGACGGAGAAATTGTTCCCGGTGGTGGAATTCGAAATCCCTGTTCCCCCGGTCTTTTGCGAAGTGAAATTCACGATGCCCGGATTCAGCGGCAGCAGCAGATCGTAGCTCCGCCCGTTCAAAGGAAGATCCTTCACGGCCTGCTCGCCAACCAGGCCGCTGATGTCCCGCGTGGTCACGCTCACAATTGGCGCATCGCTCGTGACTTTCACTTCGGACTTCACCGTACTCACCTGCAATCGGAAATCGACGCTTGCCTCTTCGCCGACAACCAAGGAAATGCCGCTCTGCACCGCGTCCTGAAAGCCACTCTTCGTAATCCGCACTTCATACCTGCCGACGGGTAGTGCCAGCACCAGGTACCTGCCGGCCTCATCCGTGCTCACTGTCCGGACGACGTCGGTCTCCAGGTTCTTCACGTTTACGACCGCCTGGGCCACCGGCGCGGTCGCCGCGTCCGTCACCACCCCGCGAATGCTCGCCGAAACCTGCGCCTGCGCTGCGGGCATCCGAAGGCTGAGGAGAAACAGCGCCACCGTTGTGCACCGAAAAATCAGCGATTTCGTACTTTGCCAATAGCGGAGGGCACTGGCATCAGCAACAGGCGCGGCGGCAGAATTTAAGAACGTAATCACGGCGAATTCCCCCATCAGGCAGGTAACGTCCCCACCGGTTCAACCGGCAGGGCAGGCTAACAATTCAATACAGTTCTCTACGTTAAGTCAAACCGACTTAATACGAATAGCGAATGGACGAATCTACGCGGTTCCAGGGGAAGGAATCGTGCAACCAGTTTTGGATACGGAGGAATTCCGAAGAAAATCGGGGCCTCAGCGGTCTTCTCAAGCGGACTGGTGAGCGGATCAGCGACTGGGGCCCGATTGCGCGATTCGATCGTCGAGGATTGAGTGGTGCCGGCGGGGGGAATCGAACCGAACGTCCCAATTGAAAACACGTAAGTTATTCATTTGACGAAACTCAGGAAACGCTAGAAAAGCTAAAATTCCTGGATTCGGATACGCGACGGATACGCGGGGCCCGCAAGGGTTCCGATTTGTTTTTATGTAGAGAATCTTGCAGGTAGTGAGAGCTACTAAGCCCCGGCGGAGAGTCCTCTTTCTGAAGCAAATCCGGCGAGGCCCCTGCGAGTCCTCCGGGCCGGACCAGACTGGGGGCATTGCAGCAGTCCCGATTACCGAAGCTGGGCTAGCTCAGATTGATAAAGCGCCGGTTTCCTAAGGCTAAAACGGTCCTTCCTGTAACCGACTCGAAAATCAGATGGCCCTGCATGAACTCACCCAGGAATTTCTCGCTCGTGCCGCGGTGTAGAAATTTGCTGTGTCAATGAAGTTTCCGCCTGCCTCGCGGTAGGTCTCATAGATTTTCTGCGCTTCAGCCTTTGGTGATCCCCATCCCCACTCGTCTCCAAAAGTCATGGTGCCTAGCGACGCTTCGGAGACCCGAAGTCCGCTCTTGCCGAGTAATCTGTATCTCATAATCGTGTTCCTTTCGGGATTCAGCAACTCAGGAATTGGTTCCGCTTTTTTCCAGATACAATCGGCCGTCGAAGCGCCCATCTTCAAAGACCGTTGAAACAGTCAGATGTCGCCATTTTTCGGCCTCGCTCGCTCGCGCAGCTTCCGCTTCTTGGACGCGCTTTTCCGCATCGACACCGAGGATCAGCCGCACGGGCACCTCGTCGCTGTTCGCCAGTTGCACGATGACATCGGCTATCTTCCGCGGATCCCCCCGCACTGCAACGAAAGTGTGAGCATCACTAGAACAACAGCTGCGCTGGCTGGTCGAGCAAAGGTTATTGGCAAGAGGAAGACCTTTCGACCGAGATTCTAGTGAACCGAAACATTCCCACCTTTACCCAGTTCGTTTCTCTTCAGAAAGAATGAGCCAGCAAACATAAGTACCGAAGCTAAGGCAAGCAGCCAGTACACCTCGACGTAAGAGAGAACTGCAGCTTGAGCTTGAACCATAGCGTACAGCCGGCCCATTGCCTGCTGTTGAGCGGCATGCACGCTTAAGCCGGCGCGCGTTAGGCGCATTGCAAGAGCCGTGATAGATGCGTGAAACGGGCCAGAAGACGTGTGTGCTGCCAGAACGGATTGATGATACTGGCTGCGTCGTGCAATGAGGGTCGTAACGGCGGATGTCCCGATGCTCTGACCCATGTTGCGCATGAAATTCATGAGCCCGGCGGCAGCGTTGGTTTTTTCCGCTGGAAGGCCTATGTATCCGGCAAGCGTGAGTGGGACGAATAGAAAGGCCACAGGAATGTACTGCCACACACGTAATAAGGTGGCGGAGCGGAAACTCATAAGCAGATCAACTTGTTTGCTCGAAATATACATGCTTACGGCCAGACCTATCCAACCAAAGGCGATGATGTGACGTGCTTGGAATCGTGTCGTTAGTTTGCCTACCATCGGTAGCACGACCAGCACCACAAGGGCGCCAGCGGAGAGCACCATCCCTGCCTTCTGTGCTGGATATCCCATAAGAGTCTGCAGGAGTTGCGGCATGAGCACCGTCGAGCTGAATAATGCCGCTCCAAGCATCAGGAACATCAGGTTGGTTGTTGCGACATTGAAGTTCTCGAACAAACGCACATCCACGATGGGCTCTTTCTGAAACCATTCCCAAATGACCAGAGCAACAAGACCCGCAGCGGCGATTACAACCAACGTAGTGATGAAATTAGAACCGAACCAGTCGTCTTCCTGTCCCTTGTCGAGAGCGATCTGCAACGCGCCGACGCCCAGGGTCAAGAGAGAAAATCCGATGAAGTCGAACCCGGATAGCTGCTTCTTCAGGCGAGCTAGATAAGGTGGGTCTTCCACAAGTTGATAGACAAGAGCGAGTGCCAGAGCTCCAACGGGGACGTTGATGTAAAAAATCCAGCGCCAGGAATAATTGTCGGTGATCCAGCCTCCCAGAGTCGGACCAATCGCGGGTGCGCAGATTGCGGTGACTCCATACAAGGCAAAGGCAAGCCCGCGCTTCTCTGGAGGAAAGGTATCCCCCAGGATGGCTTGCGCCATCGGCTGCAAACCTCCCCCGAATGCGCCTTGCAATACTCGAAACAGAAGTAGAAGCCCCAGGTTGGGAGCGATCCCGCACAGTAGAGAACTAACTGTGAAAAAAACGATGCACGTCAAAAAGAAACGCTTCCGCCCAAGCCATCCGACTAGCCATCCACTTATCGGCAGAACGATTGCGTTCGAGACAAGATAGCTTGTCAACACCCACGTGCTCTCGTCGTTGCTGGCGCCAAGATTGCCCGCGATATGGGGCAAGGCCACATTGGCGATGCTGGTATCGAGCACCTCCATGAACGCCGCAAGCGAAACCGCGGCCGCGATGATCCAAGGGTTGCCTTTAGGCTGCCAGATATCCTCGCCCGAGGTGCCAGGTCCGGCGTCGCTCATCGGACCCTCACATCGGGTTCAGCGGATAAACCCGTTCTCACCCTCCGCCGATACCGCATCCGAACGACTCTGGCGCTCAGCAAGACAGCAATTACGCAAATTGTTTTCCGATTGTGCAATCTCAAGCTCCCCGTTTTGTTTCCTCTGTGGCTCGCATAGCAAACCCGTTTCCTCTAAGCTCCGCTTCGGCCTGGAGCCAATCATCCACTTCATTGCCACCGAGGCCGTCACGCTCAAGATAGATTTCATATGCGCGGCGCCTGAGTTCTTCGTAACTCGGCGCGTGGTTTGCGGCAGAATTCAGTGTTAGAGGCTTGATTGGGTTTGTTTGAAGCTCCAAAGTTTCATTTTTCTTGTCTTTTCGGCTCATAAGAGGGTCCTTTCCCTTCGCCGTTGAATTTCCCTTTGTCCCAGCATGTGAACCTCTGAGACCTCCGCGCCACGAGTCCCGATGGGGTAGCCGGGACTCGTAGCCAGACTGACGGTATCGCCGACTCACAAATGAAACGCAATACCGGCGGAGGACTGGAGTCCGCTGCAAACACGCTTGGTCGGCGAACTGCTCTAGCAACGGAATGGCGTCGTCGGGCAACCGATTCAGTGACGATGCCGGGGCCCGTTGAAGCCGCCGGGTCCGGTGAAACACAGAAATCCCAAAATCGCCAACACCGCAGCGAGCAGAAGCGTCTCCATGAGAGCCTCCTCCCATCCCTCATCAGCCGTACGCATTGCGCGCGGCCTGATTTTGCGAGATACACCTCGCGTTACCGATCGATCGTGAAGTGTCCCTCCCAAACGTCCAAGCCGATCCGACAAAGTGCTCCAGTCTCTTTCGCAACCTCTTTCTTCCTTGGAATATTCGCGCCTTTACCGCGCCAACGGACATTCCCATGATTCGAGCGGTCTCTTCCGTCGAACGCTCGTCAAGATCACGCAACTGTATGGCTCGTCGTGTTCTGCGCGGCAACTCATTCAGAGCAAAGGACAGCATTCGTCTCCATTCTCGCTTTGAGTAAGCAGCTTCAGGATCCGGAGCTGAATCTGCGATCTCCAGCGGAATTACGGTTACCGCATTCTCGTTCAGGTCGTCGATGGACACTTCGCGGGTATTGCCACTTTTCCGATACAACATTTGCGCTTCGTTGATTGCGACGCGCGTTAACCACGTGGAAAAAGAGGATCTCCCTTCAAATTGGTGCAGGTGGAGGAAGACCTTTTGAAAGCTCTGCTGCACGATATCCTCGGCGTCCTGCCGAACACGAGTACGACGCAGCGCGATGGCGAGAACTCTTTGCTGGTGACGCGCGATCAATGCTTCAAACGCCCGGGGATTTCCCCTTTTAGCGGCAGCGATCAAAGCGGAGTCATCCCCTCCTGCGCCAGTGCGGACAGGAGGTACATCTGGTGCTCGTTTGTCGAAATCTCCTACGAGTGGCGGCACAGTGTCCCTCCGGGTCCGTACGTAAAATCAGATGTGCTCGTGTTCAATGTTTCGTTTTGCTCTACGTGTGCTCCGAATTCTTGTTTCGCGTTTCTCTTTTCAACTTCTGGCTTTTCTAGCATTGACGGTGAGCAGGCGATGGCACTCGGCAGCAACACAGCAAACAACCAAAGAAACCAAATGAACGGACCGAGTCTTGCGCCAGCTTTCAGTTGTTCAAGCACGTGCTTGGTATAGATACCCGTGGCGATAAATTGCGTGCCCTCCTTTGACATGGAGCGCAAGAACCGTAGCCCGCTGTTGTCGATGAACGTGACACCACTAAGGTCGACAGTGCATGTTCGTTCGTTCTGCGAACGGCGCCTGTTTTTCCAGCAGGTCTTCAGCTCGCCGACCCACGGTTGCACCAAGCGACCTTCGAGAGTCCATCTTTGTTCCGTGGCCGTCTCAGCGATCGTGATCCGCAACATTCGCGTGGCTCGCTTTCTTTGCCCCAATGGCGGTGGTCCGTTCGTCCGCCGACCGATTTGACCCTCAATTTCAAACCCGTGCCCAAAACTAAAGCGTCATGAACGGGACGCAGTTCGCAGCCGCTTGCGCATATGGACTTCCGACCCGCCCCGTTCGAAATGCACATTGTCCATATACGCCTTCATCAGATGGATACCCCGGCCATGCTCGGAGAGTGGATCCGACATCAGTCCGTAATCGGTTGCTCTTTCGAAGTCGAACCCTTTTCCCTGATCCGTCACGACGATGGAGATTTCCTTGCCGGGCCAACAGCGGCACCGGATTTGTATTTTCGCTTTGGGATGTTCGTGATTGCCGTGCACAACGGCATTCGTCAGAGCTTCGCGGAGTGCCATCTCAACGTTAAACTCCTCACCCGGCACACATTGCGAACCTTCAATCAGCACCATAAGGCGTTCCACCATCGGGGAAATGGCTTGAACCCTGCTTGACATCCAGGAGTCAATTTCCAGGACGGAAGAAGAAGGGGCGCTTTTTTGTGAGGACCGCGTTTGAGAATCAACTGCTCCGTTCAGGCTTCGCATCTCTCGCATGACGAATCCCTCATGCTCAGGAGAAATGCATGAGGGGGGCCAGACTCCGGAGGGATGCGAAAATTTCGGAACTTACTGATTTGTACCGAGATGGCGCGCCGCGTGAAGCTGCTTTATATCGCCCTGCCAACGTGGCACTGCCGCATTTGCGGTAGGGTGCCAGTTTTGCGGCACATGAGACAAGCGCAGGAAGAGGCGACGGTTTTGAATTTAACGGGGTGAAACTGCGGTGCAGCCTGGTCAGGCCGGGCGGCGGGCGATGCCGAGTTTGCGAATTCTCTGCTGGAGGGTGGAGCGCTTCACTCCAAGCTGCGTCGCGGCGCCTTTCGGACCCGCCACAACCCAGTTGCTCTGCTCTAACGCCTTGAGGATCTGCTGACGTTCTGATTGCTCCAGGGCGTCTTGAAGTGCCCCGTTGGCCGGCGATTTGGGGGAGACACCTTTTTCTAGCTCGCGGCCGGCCTTAGGAAAATTCAGATCAGCCAGATCGACGGATAGAGCAGGACTTCCAGAGACAATGACGGCGCGCTCGATCACATTCTGCAGTTCTCGTATGTTTCCAGGCCAATGGTATCGGCATAGGGCATCCATCGTCGCCGACGGAATTGTTTCAATCACCTTTTTCATGCGCCTGGAGAATTGCTGTGCGAAGTGCCGCGCGAGGAGCGGAATATCCCCTTCGCGCTCTCGCAAGGGCGGCACGTGGACCGGAAACACGTTGAGGCGAAAAAACAGATCGGATCGGAATTTCTGCTCGCTTACCATCGCTTCCAGGTTGCGGTTCGTCGCGGCAATCAAACGCGCGTCTGTCCGGAGCGTGCGCGAGCTTCCCAACCGCTCGAATTCCCTCTCTTGCAACACACGGAGCAGCTTGGTCTGCAGTTCGAGGGGTACCTCCCCGATCTCGTCCAGAAAAATCGTGCCGCCGTTCGCCACTTCGAAGCGGCCGAGGCGCTGCGCGATCGCTCCTGTGAATGCGCCTTTTTCGTGTCCGAACAGCTCACTTTCCAGCAAGCCAGTCGGAATGGCCGCGCAGTTCAGCTTGACGAAGGGCTTCGAACGCCGCGGGCTCAAATCATGAATAGCTCGCGCAATCAGTTCCTTGCCCGTGCCCGTCTCTCCATAAATCAGCACCGTCGACTCGGTCGGCGCAACAGTTTCCACTCGCTTGAGGACCTTGCGCAGGGAAGCGCTGGTTCCCACGATCTGGGCAAAATTCATTTCGCTACGGATTTCATCTTCGAGATACAGCTTTTCCTGGGCCAACTTGTCCTTCAGTTCTCGAATCTCCCCAAAGGCGAGCGCATTCTCCACGGCGACGGCAACCTGATTCGCGATTTGGGCAAGGAACTTGATATCGTCGCCGGTGAACGCATTGTCCTGATATGTGACCACTCCGAATACTCCCAGCACGCGGCCTCGGCTAACGAGAGGAAGGACGCAGACCGTTCCAACTTCGGCTTGCGCGGTGTCCTTCATTCCCAGTCGCCTTGCCTCCTGGACGCTGCCACACCAAAGTTTGCCGGTGCGAAAAACCGTTCCAGAGATATCTTCGTCAAAGGGAACAAGGCTCTCCTCTTGGATGGATTCGACGCTAAAGGGAAAATCCATTGCGTAGATCCGTAAGTGCGTATTGTTCCTATCGGGAAGAGTAATGCCGGCGCCATCGCAACCCATAACGCGGCGGGTGCCCGCCACCACGGCTCGGAGAAGATCCCGGAAGTCGAGATTGGAAACCAAGTGATTGGTCAATTCAAGGAGAAGTCCAACACGCTCGCTCTTCTTCAGCAACTTCTGTTCTGAAGCCTGCGCTGCGTCAAAGTGCAGCGCATTATCGAATGCGAGAGCAATCTGCTCAGCCACCACCGAAAGAAAGTGAACTTCTTCGGCGGTATAGATATCGGCAGTTTTACTTGCAAAGGTGAGCGCTCCGACTTTGCTGTGGGCTGTGGTTAAGGGCAGAGTGCACACACTGCGGATTCCATGCTTCTTCAAAATCTCCCGGAATTTGCAAACCTGGGCATCCTGCTTTGCAAGCGAAGTGACCATAGGCTCTTGGTTCTGGTAGACCCACCAGGCGTCGGATTCTTCCATGGCCAGTTCCGGATCCGGAGGGATAGCTGCCTCTGTCACTGCGTCGAGGAAATGCCGCTGAAACGTATTCGATTTCTCGTCATAAACAGATACGCCGACATGATCAAACTGGACGACACGGTGTAGTTCCCCCACTAGCGCGCGAAACAGATCCTTCGGATCCCGATACGTTCCGATAGCGTTCGATACGCGAATGAGAGTTTCGTACCGCGTCTCAGGCACCGGAACTGCAAGGATTTCTGAACGGTTGCTCATAGCCTGTGCACCGCCGGAGTAAGTCTGGATTCTTCTCCATGTGATGCCCGACGCAGCGCATTTGGTGCCACAAAACGGGCACGGTACCGCAAACGCGGCAGTGCCGTCTTGGCAGTTTGACTACGCGGGTTGCCGCTCCACATCTCATCTCACGACAAATCAACAAGTTCGGCCCTTGTTGGAGCTCATTGCTCTTTGGCAGACGCGTTGCACTGTTCTCTTCGCGGGACATGTGCGGTTGTTTAAAAACCCAGAAAAATAGCTTGCCGAATTTCGATTCGAAAGATAGGCCATGAATAGTCTTCTTAGACACAGTCTGGTGGTAGGCGGAGTGGTTGGTCTGATCGTAATCGCTCTGGTCACTGGAGCCTTGCGCCCAAAACATGCGTCAGGCGCTGGAGCGGCAGTCCCTCCGGTAGTCACGGTGGCGCAGGTTGAGCAGAAGGATGTTGACCTTTACAGCGAATGGATCGGTACGTTGGCAGGAGAAGTGAATGCCAATGTTCAGGCACAGGTCACGGGGTACTTGCTCCGGCGGAATTACCAGGAAGGGTCGTCTGTAAGGAAAGGGCAATTACTTTTTGAGATTGACCCAAGGCCCTTTCAGGCGGCGCTCGACCAAACCGAAGGACAGTTAGCGCAGGCCACCGCGCAGCTTGCTAACGCCGAAGCAGTCCTAGTCCGCAACCAGCTCGACGTGGAGCGGTACACACCTTTGGCGAAGGAGCAGGCAGCGAGCCAGCAGGACCTCGACAATGCCAACCAAAATTACTTGGCAGCGAAAGCTACCGTGGCTACAGACAAGGCGCAAATCAAAACCGCCGAAGCCGCCGTCGAAACGGCAAAGCTCAACCTTGGCTTTACCAGAATCGCTTCGCCCGTCGACGGCATCGCCGATGTTGCAAAGGCGCAGGTCGGCGATTTAGTCAGTTCGAATAGCGGAACGCTGACAACCGTTTCGACGCTTGACCCCATCAGGGACTACTTCACCGTCAGCGAACAAGATTATCTCCAATTGAAGAAACAGTTTTCAGGCTCCGACAAACAGCGCTGGAAACTGCAGCTCATCCTCGCTGACGGGTCAATCTATCCCCGCGAGGGCGTTTTCTACTTCGCAGGCCGCGCCGTCGATCAAAACACTGGTGCGATACAGCTGGCGGCACTCTTTCCCAATCCGGGCAATCTTCTTCGTCCCGGACAGTACGGCAAAGTCCGCGCCGTAGTCCGAACAGAGAAATGCGCCTTACTGATCCCTCAGGCTGCGGTCACCGATCTGCAAGGGAGCTACCAAGTGAATGTTGTGGGCGCAGACGACAAGATCGCCGTCCGGTCGGTCAAAGTTGGGGATCGCATCGGCACCATGTGGATTATCCAGGACGGACTGAAGCCTGGTGAACGCGTTGTCGCGCAAGGCCAGCAGGCTCTCCGCCCGGGCACGGTCGTTCAGGCCAAGCCATTTCAAGTGCAATGAAGGCGAACAGTGTGGCAGCGAAACAGAAGCAATGCGAGTGTTGCACACGAGGACTAGCGTAGTCGGGACTTTTCCCCTTTATCTATTTTACCGAAGAAGCGAGCACAGAGCGCTCTGAGTTTGATCGAAAGGAATCAAGATCCATGTCGAATTTTTTCATAAGGCGGCCCATCGTGGCGATGGTGATCGCCATCCTGATGGTGATTGTAGGCGTGGTCACCATCGCAACTCTGCCCGTGGCGCAGTTTCCGAACATCGTTCCACCGGAAATTCAGCTGCAAGCCTCTTACGTCGGCGCGGACGCGCAGGCCCTGGAGCAATCCGTTGCCACGCCTATCGAACAGCAAATCAACGGCGTGGACAACATGAATTACATGTACTCCCTGAACGCCACCGGCAATTCGCAAACTACCATGGTGGTGGACTTCGACCTGAAGACCGACCCGAACACCGATCTCATCCTCACGCAGTCGCGCGAGCAACTGGCAACTGGACAGCTTCCTCCGGACGTTAACACCTATGGGGTCACGATCAAAAAGTCCGTGACCGCTCCGCTCATGCTGGTCGGCCTGTTTTCTCCGAAGGGCACGTACGATACGACGTTCCTCGGCAACTACGCCTATATCAATCTTAACGACCCGATCGCGCGCCTGTATGGCGTCGGCCAGACGCAGGTTTTCGGCGCAGGGCAATATGCGATGAGGCTCTGGGTACAGCCTGACAAACTGGCGAAGCTGGGCATCACGGTCACGGACATCGTCAATTCTGTGCAACAGCAGAACACGGTCAACCCTGCCGGTCAGGTGGGTGGTGAACCAGCTCCCGCGCACCAGCAATTCACGTATTCCGTGCTTGCACAGGGCCGCCTGACGTCCCCGGAACAGTTCGAAGACGTGATCGTGCGCGAGGCACCCGATGGCGGGATCGTTCGCGTGAAAGACGTAGCCCGCGTCGAACTCGGCGCACAGGACTACAGCATTGTCAGCCGCTTGAATGGCAAGCCCGCTATCGTAATCCCTGTTTACCAGTTGCCCGGTTCCAACGCCGTGCAAACCGCCGCCGGCGTTCGCAAGCTGATGGCGGAGATGAAGCAGAGTTTCCCAGAAGATATGGATTACGCCATTTCGCTGGACCAAACACTAGCAGTGACAGAAGGCATGAAAGAGATCGTTCAAACTCTGTTCATCGCGATTGTGCTGGTCATTCTTGTCGTGTACCTCTTCCTGCAAGACTGGCGCGCTACTCTGATCCCGCTGCTTGCCGTGCCCGTCTCGCTGGTGGGCACTTTTGTTTTCTTCCCGCTCTTCGGCTTCTCCATCAATACACTTTCGATGTTCGGATTGGTGCTGGCCGTCGGCCTGGTTGTGGACGATGCGATCGTCGTCGTCGAGGGCGTCCAACGCCACATAGAGGAAGGTTTCGGTCCCAAGGACGCAGCGCGAAAAGCAATGGCAGAACTCTCGGGTCCCGTCATCGGTATCGCTTTGGTGTTGTCCGCCGTATTCGTACCCACCGCTTTTATTCCCGGCATCACCGGGCGGCTCTACCAGCAATTTGCCGTGACCATCGCCATTTCAGTTTTGCTCTCGGCGTTCAATGCGCTGACTCTCAGCCCGGCGCTTGCGGCTCTATTGCTGCGCCCCAAGAAACAGAACACAGGGTTGCTCAACCGCTTTTTTGATTGGTTCAACCGCGTGTTTGGGCGTACCACGGACGGCTATGTCCGTTTGTGTGGTGGGCTGATCCGGAAGAGCGCCGTTGCTATGGTGCTTCTGGCGGTCCTCAGCGTTGCGGCCGGTTTTTTTGGCAGCCGCTTGCCTTCGAGCTTCCTACCCGATGAAGACCAGGGCTATGTGTACATCAACATGGATCTTCCGAATGCCGCTTCGCTGGAGCGCACCAGCGAAGCAGCGAGACAGGTTGAGGAGATCCTCGCCAACACGCCAGGCGTCGAATACACCACGAGCGTGGTCGGCTTCAGCTTGCTCAGCTTTGTGCGGACCACGTACAACGGCTTCTTTTTCGTCACGCTGAAGCCCTGGAGCAGCCGCGAAACACGAGCGGAACAGTTTCAAGAAATCAAGCAGTGCTTGAACCAGCAGCTCAGTAGGCTTCCGCAAGGGACTGCGTTCAGCTTCTCGCCGCCAGCGATCCCCGGCGTCGGCACTTCGGGCGGATTTCAGTTCGTGCTGGAAGACCGCGCGGGGCGAAATGTTGCGTTTCTAGCGGGCAACCTGGATAAGTTCATGGCCGCCGCTCGCAAACGGCCCGAAATTGGGTATGTCAGCACCTCATTTCTGCCGAGCGTTCCGCAAGAGTACCTGGAGGTCAACCGGGAACGGGTGCTGAAGCAGGGTGTGGCCATCAGCGATGTTTACAGGACCATTCAGTCTTTCATGGGTGGCCTGTTCATCAACTACTTCAACGATTTTGGCCGTACCTGGCAAGTGTACGTCGAAGCCGAAGCGCCTTACCGGGCGAATATGCAAAACCTTGGGCAGTTCTACGTGCGCAACAGCGGAGGCCAACCGGTTCCGCTTTCCGCGCTGACGAAGTTTGAGTCGCGTTCCGGCCCCGAATTCACGATGCGCTACAACGAGTATCGCTCCGCGCAAATCAACGGCAGTGCCGCGCCCGGTTATAGCTCGGACCAGGCCACCGCGGCTCTGGAAGAAGTCTTCAAACAGACTATGCCCCGCGAAATGGGCTTTGACTACATGGGAATGTCGTATCAGGAGCAACAAGCACGCAAAGGAGTTCCAGCCTGGGCAATCTTCGGATTGTCGCTGTTGTTTGTCTTTCTGATTCTGGCGGCGTTGTACGAAAGCTGGTCTCTGCCATTCAGCGTATTGCTGAGCACGCCGGTCGCGGTATTCGGTGCGTTCGCGGTGCTGTGGCTCCGTCGCACGGTGCTCGGCATGTTCTATCCCGCTTACATGGTTCAGATAGAGACTGATGTGTATTCGCAAATCGGGCTGGTGATGCTGATCGGCTTAGCCGCCAAAAACGCGATTCTTATTGTCGAGTTTGCCAAGGAAGAGCACGAAAAGGGTAGGCCTATCGTGGAGGCCGCGCTCGAAGGCGCCAGGCTCCGCCTGCGGCCAATCCTGATGACTTCGTTCGCGTTCATTCTGGGTTGCGTGCCCCTGTGGATCGCCACCGGCGCCGGTTCGGTAGCTCGCCAAATTATGGGGACGGCCGTGATTGGCGGCATGCTGGCCGCGAGTGTAATCGGGATCTTCCTTATCCCCGTGATTTTTTATCTGGTTGAGAGATGGTCGGGCGCCGGCAAGGAACACGCTCCGGCTGTAGTCCCGGCAACTCCTGCTCCCGCGCCGGGAGATTGAGGTGGGCCACAAACTGATCGAGGAGCGGAACGCACAGTGAAACGATTCATGAAGAAGTTTGTGCCCTTGATTTCCATTATCCTGGCAACGAGTTTTGACGGCGGGTGCATGGTGGGCCCGAAGTACCGTAAGCCTGCCGTGCAAACTCCCGCGGCATACCGCGAGTTACAAGAAAGTTCGCAGACACAAGCTCAAGCGGCTTCCTTCGCGGACCTTCCCTGGTGGCATGTCTTTCAGGACCCGCAACTCCAGGAGTTGATCCGCATCGCCTTGAAACAGAATTACGACATGCAGCTGGCCACGGAGCGCATCAAAGCCGAGCGCGCACAATTGGCGATCACGCGCTCCTATCTTTTCCCGCAAGTGCAAGGCAACGGCAATTTCACAGGCGGCAAGGAACAGAATTTTCAATCGAAATCAAATTTCTTCGCGCTCACCGCTGATGCCGCCTTCCAGCTGGACCTCTTCGGCAAGCTGCGCAGAGAAACCGAAGCGGCGCGCGCCCAGCTTCTGGCAACGGAGGATGCGCAGCGTACCGTCATGCTCACGCTCATCAGCGATGTGGCGAGTGACTACTTCACGCTCTTGCAGCTTGACCTCCAACTCCAAATCACGCGCGACACCGTGAAGACCCAGCAAGACTCCGTCAAACTCACTTCGCTCAGAGTGGACCACGGCGTCGCCACCAGGCTGGATGTGCTTCAGGCGCAGCAAGTGCTCGACACCGCCAATGCGCAGATCCCGGACCTCGAGAGACTGATCGGCCAGGAGGAAAATGCCATCAGTATTCTCATTGGTGAGTACCCACAAGGCGTGCAGCGTGGACGCCCCCTCACAGAGCAGCCGCTTCCTCCTGAAGTGCCGCCGGGATTGCCTTCCGCGCTGCTCGAGCGACGCCCCGATATTCACCAAGCCGAGCACATGCTCATTGCCGCGAACGCGGAAATCGGCGTCGCCAAGGCGTCGTTCTTCCCTCAAATATCGCTAACCGGTTCGGGCGGTGGCGCGTTTGGCCGCAGCAGCGTTTTCACCAGCATGATGAGCTCGCAAGCAAGCATCTGGTCCTACGGCGCTCAGGTAACCCAGCCCATTTTCACGGGTGGTGCACTTCGCGGAAACCTGCACCTGGCCGAATCGCAGCACGAGCAGGCTTTGATCGCCTATAAGCAGGCCATTCAGCACGCCTTCGGCGATGTGTCCGACGCACTGATCGGATATCAGAAATTGCACGAGGTGCGAGTTCGCCAGGAGCAGGCTGTAAGTGACTTGGCGGAGTCGGTCCGCCTCTCCATCCTGCGCTACGAGGGTGGCACGACTACCTATCTCGAAGTGCTGGATGGCCAAAGATCGCTCTTTACCGCAGAACTCACCCTGGCGGAGGCGCGAGGCAACGAGTATCAGAGTCTCGTGCAACTCTACCGGGCTCTTGGTGGAGGTTGGCAGACATAGCCGTTTTATACAGAATTTCCTTCTTCGAACACGGAAGGAAAGTTTTGTCGACGAGAATTCTCGATTTCGTTGGGACGGTGAGTGTGGAAGGTTGAATGCGATGTCACCAATTCAAAATCGACATCTTTCAGACAGATTAATCAGAGCCATCGAAAGCCATGCGGAGGAATTCGCCCAGAGCACCGTCAAGAAGATACGAAGCAATCCAAGAACAGAGTCGTATCGCAAGGTTCCAGATAAGGATATGTACAATCGATGTTATGAGGTCTACCACAACCTCGGCCGCTGGTTATGGGAGAAGTCAGATCAAGCGGTGCAAGAGCGATTCAACGAGGTCGGGGAGAGACGTTGCGAAGAGGGTATTCCTCTAGCCGAAGTCTTGTGGGCACTGGTTTTCACAAAAGATCTTTTGCTTCAGTACCTGGGCGCATACGGGCTAGCAGACTCGGCAGTGGAGCTGTATCAACAGCAAGAACTCGATAGATTGATTTGTCATTTTTTTGATCGAGCTGTTTGCTATACGGCCGCAGGTTACGAGGGCCAAGTATTGAAAAAAAAGACATCCGGAGAGGACCGCGAATTAAGACGCTCGCGAAGCTTTTGGCCGCAAGGCGGTCTTTTCCGGAATGGTCGTAAGCCATGACTGATTGTATTTCAGCACTCGGGCAGAATCACCCTCGCGCGGCGAGTTTCGCTAGCTCGTGTCGGACTCTTCGCGCCTCTTAGAAGGCCGCCCGAGAGGAGCCTGACTATGCCTTCCACTGAAAAAAAGCATTGAAGCAACGCCTGGAAGCCATGTTGGACAACGAGTGGGCCCAGCTGCTCAACCAACTAGAGAAGACTCGCGGGTCGCGAATTCGTTCTTCTCCGTTGTGCTTGGCTCGATCCTGACAGATTGTGGGAAACCGGGAGTTGCTCGCCAGCCTGGCATGGCTTACAAAGGGCGTAAGACACATAGCGATGAGAGAACTTCGCGTCAGGGTGTGTGTTTGACCAGCTGAGCTCCCCTTTCAATGGTGCCGGCGGGGGGAATCGAACCCACGGCCTAGGGATTATGAGACCCTCGCTCTACCACTGAGCTACGCCGGCTTAAACGCAATCCTTTATGCTACGGATGAACCGTCGAAAGTGTCAAGTTGCGGCTTCGCAGGCACCTGTAAGCTTCCGCTGCAAGATACGGTACTGGTTATCGGTGCCAGGAGCGCATCCGTCCGCGGTTCAGCCCGATTATTTTTGAACAAGTAACTCGAAGCAAATAAACGCCTCGCGGCCCGAGTAGTACTTCCGTACCATCCAACTTGGAACTTAGGTACCCTTGCTGCTATGCGTTCTGGAACACTACACTCTCCCCTGTCGGAAGCGGTCCTCACTCTCACTGGGCGAAGGCTCGGCGAAAGTACTAGGCCGTGTTCCGTTGACGGTTTTGCACAGGGCCGTGGTGTGCCGTACTTGACACTGTCCTAATCTAGGATAGAGTGTCTCCGTTCGTAATCCCGCTCTCGGAGGCACTAAATGTCACGTAAACTAGGCGCATTGGCTCTTGCTTTGGGCATTCTTGTTGGCGCGATGGAACTGAAGACCTTGGTGACGGCTCACAGCAATACCGTCGTCATCATGGCCAATGGCGTCTCTCCCGTTCCCAAGCTGCCGCCACCGTCGAATTAATTTGGCCCGGTCACAGTTTGATCGTCTGATTCCCTGACCGGCCAGATTGCGCGAGGAAAATGCCTAGCGGAATCGCACTGGTTATCTGGATTGTGGGAATGGGCGCAGGGGTGTGCTTTATCACTTTTTCGGTGAAGCGCTCCTGTTTTCTGAAATATTTCTTCCTGAATCTCTACGTGATCTTCTCCCTGTTTGCGGATCTGATCCGTCAGGCGGTTCTCCGCTTCTACGGGCTGGATTCACGGGAGTACATTTATCTGTACTACTACACGGACTGCTTGCTGACGATCGCTTTGTTCGTCGCCGTCATAAGCCTCGCTTCTCGTGTGTTTGCTGAACTAAATCTGGCCCGTTACGTCCGCTTCGTGGCGGTATTGTTGCTTTTAGGGACAGCAGGCTTCACCTATGCTGTCGTTGCGCAGTCTGCAGATCGCCTCGTCTCCAGGTTTACCGTCGAGCTCTCTCAGAACCTCTATTTTGTTGGTCTGGTACTGACTTATCTGCTGTGGGGGGCCGTCCTCAAATTGCAGGAAACCCGCACACGTCTTGTACAGATGGTTCTATCGCTGGGTCTTTATTTCAGCGCCTATGCCGGCAGCTATGCCCTCCTGAATCTGGCACCCAACTCTGAAATCGTACAGTATCTCGCCCCGATCCTCGCTTGCTTCCTGCCGGTCTCCTGGGCGCTGACTATCATGCGCTACTCTGAAGATTCGCGACTTACCCCGGCTCGCCTTGTGGCGGTGCCCCGATGATGGCCGCCTTTATTCTCGCCTTCTCGTTGTTGACCTTGCTGATGTTTTTCGTTTCCTATTGCCGGTCGCTGACGGCCTCGTCCCTGCACACGTCGATCTCCGAGGATGTGCGCGACGTTACTGGAATACAGACGCGGGCCGCTGGCCGGGACTATGCCCGCGTAATACAAATCCTTCATCTGTGCCCGGACCGGCCGGAAGACCGTTCCCGCCTGCAGATTGTCGGCGCCTACTACTCTTTCCTGAATCTTCTCGATCAGAGCTTTGCCAAGATTTCCCCCTCCGTGCGCGAATGGGCCGAAGAAGAACGCGCGGGTTGCGCCCATTTTGCGGCTGTAGCCCTCGGCCGCCGCATCGCCCTGAACCGCGAGATGCTGGCCCAGCAAGTCGAGCTGTAGCCCTGCCCCTGCTAACTCTTTAGCTCCATCACTTTCACTTTGTGGCTGTCCTCTGCCGCCTCCAGTGCTATGATTTTCGTCTCTGCTCCTCACCGGAGTATGAGCGTCCGCAGCGCAAAAACTACCGGTGAATACAATATGCTCGCAGTGTGGCGCGGTGCTCTCCACGGGAGAGCGCGCCTGTCATTTTTGTGACCATCCTGAAATCTCTTCCCTGGCGGAATCTCTTGCCTCCACGCGGGGCAATCTCGCCTTGCGTTCCTCGGGTGAAGAGGAATGGCGCGGGGAGCTGAACCAGCGCCTTCAGGCCTACCGTGCGCGTCGCAGAAAGGCCTTCCCCAACGAGGCGCAGACCGAGCTCCCTTTCGAGAGCCGCCACGCGGCGGCCGCAGTGGCTGTTCAAACGGAAGATCCGAAGCCCGCAGCCCCGGATCCCAACGATGATTTCGCATTCACCATTGCGATCGGCCGGCCGCCGCAAAAGGCCGAACCCGACGACGCACGCCTGCTCATCGACGTCTCTCTGCCTCCATTACCGGAAGAGCCGGAAGAAGCCCACGAGGCTCCCGAGGAGCCGCCTTCCGACCTCTACCCGGTCGCCACGCTGCGCGAACGGCGCCTCGCCGCACTGATAGATGCCGCTTGCCTAGCCTTCGCCTATGGTGGATTCCTCGCTCTATTTGGCTCTCTGGGCGGCCAATTCACGCTGAGCAAGCTCAGTGCGGTCGTCTGCTTTTCCACCTTCGCCTTCGTCTACGTGCAGTACTTCGGTCTCTTTACTATTTTTGGCGGCACCACGCCGGGAATGATGCTTCGCGGCCTGCAAGTGGCAAGTTTCACCGGCGAGCCTCCCACGGCGAAGCAACTCTTCTGGCGCACCGCGGGCTACATGATTTCCGCGAGTACGTTTTTCCTGGGATTTTTCTGGGCACTGTGGGACGAAGACGCCATGACCTGGCACGACCGGCTCTCACGCACCTATCTGGCCGTGCCGGAAACCTTCGCCGACGCGGAGATTTCACACGCGTCGCCGATCCGTTAAGACAAAAATCATTGTTGAATCAGCGGGGAATTCGGGGAGCTGCCAGCTGCTTCTGAGCCTATTTCTTTACTACTTTTTCGTCTGAAGCGATTTTTCCGTCGCGGATAAAAATAACGCGGTGCGCGTGCTGCGCGATGTCCATTTCGTGCGTAACCAGGATAATGGTGTTCCCCTGCCCGTGCAGGTTCTCGAATAAATTCATGATCTCTTCGCCGGTCTTCGAGTCCAGGTTTCCCGTCGGCTCGTCCGCCAGCACGATCGATGGATTGTTCACCAGCGCCCGGGCAATCGCCACGCGCTGCCTCTGGCCGCCCGAAAGCTCGTTTGGCTTGTGATGCATCCGCGGCACCAGGTCCACGCGCTCCAGCGCTTTTTTCGCCCGCTCGATGCGCTCTTCCGCCGGCGTCCCGTTGTAAATCAGCGGCAGCTCCACATTGTGGAGCGCTGTCGCTCGCGGCAGCAGGTTGAACGTCTGAAACACAAAGCCGATTTCCTTGTTCCGGATATACGCCAGTTCGTCGTCGTCCAGCTCGCTCACCAGGCGTCCCGCCAGCCAATAACGCCCGGAACTCGGCGAATCCAGGCATCCAATCAGGTTCATCAGCGTGGATTTGCCGGAGCCCGACGGCCCCATGATGGCTACGTATTCGCCCTTGCGGATTTCCACATCGATTCCGCGCAGCGCATGCACTTCTTCGGCGCCCATCTGATACATCTTTGCCAGCGCTTCCGTTCGAATAACGATGCCGGCGTCCACCAGATCTTGCCGGTACGATTCCGATGTTGCGATCTCTGCAGGCATCCGCTTCTCCTGATCCCCGGGCGAACTCATTCTTTTTCTTCAATCTTCTTTGGCGCTGTGTTGTCCACTTTCACTGACGCTTCGGGCTTCAGCGTGCGCAGCGCCTTGTAGCTTCCGACAACGATTTCGTCGCCCGCTTGCAGTCCCTTTGTGACCTCAATGTCCGTCACGCCGGAAATGCCGGTTTCCACGGGACGAAACGTCGCCTTCTTGCCGTTGACCACAAAGATGCCTTGAATCTCATCCTTCTTCGGATCGCCCGTCGTAACCGGCGCCGGCGCGGCCAACGTTACATTGCTGTTCTTCTTCCCGTTCTTCGCCGCTTCATCCAGATCTTTGCGCGAGCGGACCGCCAGCGCCTGGATCGGAATTGCAATCACGCCCTTCTTTTCCGCCGTCCTGATTTTCGCCGTCGTTGAAAGGCCGGGGCGCAGATTTTCCGGAGGACTGTCCAGTGTCACCACTACCTTGAAATCTTTTGCTTCCTGGTTACTCGTCGTGGTTTGCGTGGTCGCCAGGCCGGAACTCCGCAGAACCGCCTGCGAGCCGATTTCCGTCACCTTGCCCTTGAATATTTTTCCCGGAATTGCATCGATCGTCACGTCCGCGTCCTGGCCGATTTTCACGTTTACGATGTCGGTCTCGTCCACCTTCACTTCCGAAGTTACAATGGACATATCCGAAAGTGTCATCAGGAAACTTCCTGTGGCGTTCTGGATTCCAGGCACCACGTATTCGCCCAGCCGTACGGGCAGGTAGCTCACAATCCCATTGATCGGTGAAAAATAAGTCGTCTTCTGCAGCACGTCTCTTGTCCGCACCAGCACCGCTTTGCTCTGGTCCAGGGTTGAACGCACTTGTTCCAGTTGCGCCTTCTGCATCTGCATGCGCGCGCGCGATGCGTCCACTCCCGCTACCGCCGCATCGTACGCGGTCTTCCGCTGGTCGAAATCCTGTTTGGGAATCAGCCCGTCTTTGTAGAGCCCCTGCCCGCGGTCGAAATCCAGCTTGGCTTTCTCCAGGTTCGCTTGTTGCTGGATCAAATCCGCTTTGGCCGCCGTAAAGCTCGCGTCAGCCGCCTGCACTCCGGATTGCGTCGAAGTAATCGCCGCCGACTGCGCCTGCACATCGGCGTTGGCCTGCACGTTTTCCTGCAGCAGCAGCCGGTCGCCCTTCTTAATGTGGTCGCCCTCTTTCACCAGGATTTCGGTGATTCGCCCGAATCCCTGTGCGGTGATGTTGGTGTAGGTCGTCGGCTTCACTTCTCCCGACGCTGTCACTTGCGAAACCAGCGAATCTACTTTCGCCACTTTCGCCGTCTGCACCGTCACCACACCCTTATTTGCCTGGTTCACGCTGATCAGTACAATTATGCCCAGCGCGGCCGCTCCGCCGAGTCCTATCCCGACCTTTTGCCACGTCTTCATGATGCTTTGCCTTTCGCGGTTCCGCTGCGAACCACTCGCGCGGAGGGACACTGCCAACCCACAACCTCTCGCCTGCCTACCACTAATACGCCTGGACACACCGAAATGTTTCGTGGCCAGGCCGCAATCTGAATTGCACTTCGGGCGGGTAGCTCAATAACTTGCTGCTCGCTGCAACTCCGTCCAATCAAGGACCTTCTCGTCCTTATTGTATTTCGATGTTAAGCAAAAGAAAAGACTTGAGCCAGCTCTCTCGCCTTTGGCCGACAGCCGACCCCGCCATTTTGTTTAGACGCCGAATCCCCCGGTTTGGTCGTTCCACAGTCGCCGCAGAGCTCATCTTAAAGTCTCTGCTCCTTTGTCGCCGCGAGATCGCCATTCTCCTCTACTCGTCCTCCCAAAACACTGTCCCAGCCTCTGGCGACTCTCAAACATATTCACGTAGACCGGCTCAGGAATGCCCGCGAACACAGTTCTTTACGCAGCCATTTTGTCGTACTGTTTGGCCTGGGCTGACATATAATTTTTGAGCGGCACAGTCATCCAAAGAGACTTCCAAAGGCGCCAACCATAATGTTCGACGCGTATATGCCCCGGTTTCCCTTGGAGCGCCTGCCGTGCGGATGATCGGGTCCCTACCCTCCTTCCGATTCTCCCGCAGTCCGGGATTGACGCTCGTTGCCTTCGGCGTCGTCCTCCTGCTTGCCTACGAAGCTGCCCAACTCGTTCTGGAAGGCGACATCAGCACGCTCGTTATGTGCGGAATGGCTTTTGTCGGACTCGCCGTCGTGGTTGCCATTCTCAACGACTGGCGGCGTGGCCTCTACCTGCTGCTTGGCTGGATTCTCTTTGAAGATCTCTTTCGTAAGTATCTGGGCAATAACATGGCGATCTTTTTCACCAAGGATGTCCTCACCATTGTTCTGTATATCGCATTCTTCGCTGCCCGACGCGATCACTTGGTTAAGAAATTCAAGCCGCCCTTCCTCATCCCCCTGTTGATATTTATCTGGTTTGGCGTCATCCAGATGTTCAATCCTGCCTCGACTAGCATTTTCTACGGCATCCTGGGCATGAAAGTATATTTTCTCTATGTCCCCCTGATGTTCGTCGGTTACTCCTTGATTGAATCGGACCTTGATTTGCGCAAGTTTTTCACTTTCAACATGGTCCTCTTTTTGATTGTGGTGGCGCTCGGCATTGCGCAGTCCATTCTCGGCCCCAAGTTTCTGAACCCCATGGTCATTCAAGAAGATATTCGAGACTTAAGCACGCTATATCGAATAGCTCCTATCTCGGGCTTGATGGCCTACCGCCCGAATGGCGTGTTTGTGAGTGCAGGCCGATTTGCAAATTTTCTCGTTTTATCCTGGCTAATGGCCCTTGGATTTGGCGGTTATCTGTTGTTACGCAGACGCAGCGGAAGGAATTTGGCATTCCTGGCTATTGCGGTGGTTGCAATGGGCACGGTCATGTGTGCGTCTCGTAGTCCCATCATGTATAACGCAGGGAGTGCACTGGTTGTTGCTGCCGCTTTTCTCTGGGGCGCTCCATGGAGACAGGGAGAGGTGCGCCGCGTCATTCGCACGATTCAGCGTGCGCTTCTGGCTGTGGGACTAGGCTTGCTCCTGATGATGACTTACTTTCCCGAGGCGATCGCTTCCCGTTTGGCCATCTACTCCGAAACACTTTCTCCGGACAGCCCCTCAAGCGAACTTGCTGCCCGGACGCGCGACTATCCTTTCAGGAATTTCATGCTTGCCTTTGAGCACGAGCGCTGGCCCTACGGCTATGGCATCGGCACATGCACGCTGGGTGTCCAATATGTGGTTCGCATCATGCATGCGACACCCATGGGAATTGGCGTCGAAAACGGCTACGGCCAGGTGCTGATCGAACTTGGCATTGTCGGACTTCTGCTCTGGATCTCTCTGAGTATCGCGATTTCAATTTCCGCTTGGAAAGTCGCTAAACGCCTCCGCGGGACTCCCTGGTTTCCCCTGGCCTTCGTTATTTTTTGGTACGCTTTCTTGGTTTTGATTCCGATAGCCTATGTCGGTATTACCGTCTACCAGGACTATATGATGAATACTTACCTTTGGATTCTCCTCGGCATCCTCTTCCGCCTGCCGGAACTTGCCAAAGACACTATTCAAAACGAGACAATGGCCCAGCTCGATTCAGAGTCCAGGCTGGTCTGAATTGCGCATCGCTGTTGTTTCTCCCTTTCTAGATCGCCGCCATGGTACAGAGCGGTGCATTGTCGAGCAGATCGAACATCTTCTTCGCCGACCCGACTGCCAGATTCATATTTACTCCCAGGCAATCCAAGATCTCGAAGTCCTTCCATTCAGCGGTTTGCACTCTTCCGCTCCGACCGCGGCGAAAGCTGTCTGGCACAGGATTCCGACCCTGCCCGGCCCTCATCTGCTGAATTTTCTTTGGTGGTACTTCGCCAATCAGGCCTTGCGTTGGTTTCACCAGAGATATCGCGGCCTTCGCTTCGACCTGGTTTACTCACCGGGAATCAATTGCCAAGACGCCGATGCGATTGTTGTTCACGTCGTGTTTCACGAATTTTTCCGCCACGTGCACCAGGACCTGCGGCTGCGCGACGCCCCTTTGTCTGCCTGGCCGGTCTTGCTGCACCGCGCTCTCTACTACCGTCTGATTATGGCTCTCGAAAACCGCATTTACCGCAATCCCCGCATCAGTTTGGCAACCGTTTCCAAGCGAACGGCCGAGGAACTCGCCAGGCACTTTGCCCGCTCGGATGTTTCGGTCATTCCCAATGCTGTTGACCTGGCGCGTTTTAATGTCCCCGAACGCCTCCGACGCCGCGAACTCGCTCGCAAATTTCTGCAACTCCCGGATAACGAGCTCGTTCTGCTTCTCGTCGGCAACGACTGGAAAAGCAAAGGTCTCACTCCGCTCTTGCACGCCGTTGCCGCTCTTAAGCGCCTTCCCCTGCGGTTGCTTGTCGTTGGCCGCGACACTTCCGCCCCTTTCCTCGCGCTCATTCAACGTCTAGGGCTTGCCGGCCGCGTCCTCTTTCAGCCTCCTTCGTCCGACATCATGCAGTTTTACGCAGCTGCCGACGTTTACGCAGGGCCCTCCCTCCACGATTCGTTTGCGTTGCCTCCAATGGAAGCCATGGCCTGTGGGCTGCCCGTCATCACTAGCGTCACCAATGGTGGCTCGCAGATAATTACGGACGGAGTGGATGGCTTTGTGCTTTCTGACGCGCAGGATAGCTTGGCCCTCTCCCAAATCCTTGTCCGCCTCTACGAACAGCCCGAATTGCGGCGTTCGGTTGGTGAAAAGGCCGCCTCCACCGTAAAATCCTACAGTTGGCAACGAAACGCCGAGGAGACGTTTGAATTTCTCCTCGAAACTCTTCGTCGAAAGGTAGTGGAATGAAGCCTCCAGAGCGGTGGAGAGAAGCCCAGACTGCGGAAACCGAATATTGGACTGGCCTTTCCACCGCCACCGTCCAACAAATCCTGCGCCGCAATGAATCGATTGCAAGAATGCTGACGGACTGGATTTCAGAATTTCCATCACCCGCGATGGAAATCGGGATCGGAGGACTGGGCGTCGGTTTGCTGGGCTTTCTGCCTATTCCAATTCGCATCGGGATTGATCCGCTCCCGCTGGTTTCTCCGCTTTGTGAGGAGGAGCTTCTGCAGGAGATTCAATTGCGACGGAATTCGCTGCATTTTGTCCGTTCGTCCGGGGAGGCTTTGCCATTTCGAGACGGCTGCGCCGGCCTTGCGGTGAGTTTCAACGTCCTCGACCACGTAAATAATGCGCCCCAGGTGGTCGGCGAAATCTTTCGTATTCTCAGCCCTGGCGGGCTGTTTTTTCTGGGGGTGGATACGTTTTCGTACATGGGACTGGCCAAGTGGTATCTCTGGACCAAACCACGCCACGCCAACGAGATTCTTGTGCGCGCTCATCCTTACCGCTTCTTGGAACGTCACGTCAAAAAGTTGTGCCTCGCCATTGGGTTCGAATTGGTTCGTACGACGCCTCGCGGACCCTTCGACCTCTTGTTCGGTCACAGCCTGCCAACTCCCTTTCTGTTCAAGAAACCTCTCCAGGCGGGGTGATCCAGGCAATTCCGTAATGCCAATAAATAGTCGTGTACATGTAGTTAAATATTGTATACCATATGAATACTATATGGGCGTGTCTATACGACCAGCGGTAATTATGCAGCGGAAGTATTACACCGAAACTGCTTCCCGCTACGCCCTCATGCACTCTCAGGAAGCAGTTGGTGACGACAACTGCTTGCGCCTACTTCTACCCCTTCTGAGCAGCCTTGATGTCCGTAGCCTTCTTGACGTCGGCTCCGCCACTGGCCGCGGCTTGCCTCGCCTGGCCGAAGGCCTTTCCAGAACGCTCATTTGCGGCATCGAGCCTGTAGAAGCATTGGTCCGGCAAGGGATCTCCTCCGGCGTCACCCAGGGTCTGCCCCTCTTGATGGCCAGTGGAGACGCGCTTCCCTTTGCCGACAGCAGCTTCGACGCGGTTTGCGAATTCGGCATTCTCCATCATGTGCCCGAACCAGCGCGCGTCATTCAGGAAATGCTTCGCGTTGCCCGCAATGTGATTGTCATCTCCGACGCCAACCGGTTCGGACAGGGGTCGTTTCCGTTGCGCATCATCAAGCTGGTGCTTTACAAGTTGAAGTTGTGGAAAGCTTTTGATTTTGTGCGGACTCGCGGGAAAGGCTATCAGGTCTCCGAAGGCGACGGAGTCTTCTATTCTTACAGCGCATTCGACAATCTGCACCAGATTCAGCAGTGGGCCG
>Ga0210383_10000359_pt1 | contig 43660 bp, 43 predicted proteins | sample IncBWC14OmetaG_FD_160072 | JGI IMG/M metagenome (GOLD analysis project Ga0210383, IMG submission 160072) | Forest soil microbial communities from Barre Woods Harvard Forest LTER site, Petersham, Massachusetts, United States - Inc-BW-C-14-O ...
AGCCAGCCTGCCAAGCGAATTCTTGTCGCTCGATTTACTCAGACCATTCGTGCTCGAAAAGGACGAATGGTTTCGAACGGATTCTGGCACATCGTATCGGTTGTCAAAGAGCAAAACCTCCCTGTCTTGCAGAAAGGTACGTCCACAGCCCAAGGAGAATACGACGAAGCGGCGAATAAGTCAACAGGAGATTAACGATTTCCACAGGAATCCACAGCCGGGCGGCGAGGATCCCGCTAAGACGTTTACTGGGAATGAGTTGCGGAAGGAGTGCGGCGTGATTTTTGCGAATCAGTGCTGGACTTATTTTGGTTTTGAAATTAGCCTTGCGGGCTTCGCGGGGCGAAAAACTGAGATAGGGCTTTTGCGAAAATGCGGGCGCGCGGCTGTGAGAACGTCGGGAAAAACGCTTAGGAAAATACAGAACCACACGGGCAGGAGTGCCTGTGCTACTCGGAGAGATACGGGACACCATGACGATTACCAAGACGATTTGTAGTGGATTGATTTTGTGCGGGGCCGCCTTAAGTTTGCCGCAGACAGGGCGCGCGCAAAACGCGAATACGGCGGAACAGACGGGGCCTTATCCGTTTTTGGAGATTCGCGACGTTACTGTGATTGATGGATCGGGGGCGCCGGCGTTTGGACCGGTGAATATATTCATTAAGGGGAATCGGATTGAGCGCGTGGCGCCGTCGGACTCGATATCGCGCAAGGAGAAAGATGAAGAGGGCGCGGGCAAGAAGGAACAGAAGGCACCGGATCGCGTCATCGAAGGCAAAGGAATGTACGTGATGCCGGGGTTGATCGACGTCCACATTCATATCAACTCATCGAAGGACGTGCCGGCGGAATACATTTACAAACTCTTGCTAGGGCATGGCGTGACGACGGTTCGAACGTTCAATGTGGGGAACGACGATCCGAAGGGGATGGTGGAGGAGAAGAAAAAGATTGCGGCGAACCAGATTATCGCACCGCGGATGTATGTGTATCCATTCTGGGGGCGCGGAGACGATCCGCGGTATTCGAATCCGGGAGGCGCGCGACAGATCGTCGATGAATGGCACGCGTTGGGAGTGGACGGAGTGAAGATTATTGGTAAGCCTGGACTCTGGCCAGACGTGTTTCACGCGATCGCTGATCAGGCGCGGAAGGACGGCATGGGTGTGGCTGTGCACATTGGGCAGGACGGCGTTTATCCAATGAATGCCGTGCAGGTGGCGAGCGAAGGGGCTTCGACGATTGAACATCACTACGGGTATCCGGAATCGTCGTATACGAACCAGACCATTCAGAATTTGCCGCCGGGATACAACTATTCGAGCGAGCCGGACCGGTTTTTGGAGACGGGGCGGTCGTGGCTGCAGGCGGACGTGGGGAAATTGCACGGCGAGGTGATTCAATCGCTGCTGGAGACGATGCATCGCACGGGATTCATCATGGTGCCGACGTTCAGCATCTATGAGGCGAATCGCGATGTGACGCGGGCGGCGAATTTGCCGTGGCACTCGACGTACACCCTGCCCGTCGTGATGGATTCGTTTTTGCCGAATCCGGCGCATCACGCTTCGTATTTTTATGAGTGGACTTCGAACAAGGAAGCGGATTGGGCACGGGCTTACCGCCGCTGGCTGGATTTTGTGAACGATTATAAGAATCAGGGCGGCGTTGTGGCGGTGGGATCGGACACGGGATTTTTGTTTGAGCTGTGGGGATTTGGAACGATACGCGAATTGGAGATGCTGGAGGAAGCAGGATTTTCGCCGCTCGAAGCGCTCCATGCAGCAACGGAGAATGGCGCGAAGGTGGTGAAAAATCCAGAGCTGGGATTGGTGCGGCAGGGTTATTTGGCGGACCTCGTTGTGCTTTCGGAGAATCCGTTGGCGGACGTGAAAGTGTTTTATGGAAATGGCGTGACGCGCGTGGGGACCGACCGCAAGGAAGTGCACGAGCAGTGCGTGAAGTATACGATTCGCGATGGCGTGATTTTTGATTCGCAGGCATTGCTCAGCGATGTGCGGGATATGGTGACGAAGGCAAAACAGGCGCGACCGGCGCAGGCTAAGCCGTAGCTCATTTCAGATAACTCAACCAACAATTTGACTCACAACAACAAACAAGGGCGACACAACCAAGGGTATAAGTGTCCTCATGGAGGATCAATATGAGAAAGATCGCTCTAGTCCTGTTCTTGCTGTGTTTTTGTGCGGGCCGATCCAGCGCACAGAATTCCGATGTGAAGTTCATTGCGGACACTTTGGTAGTTCAGGCAGACGGCAAATATGAAGCTGATCCTGATCTTGCCACGCTGACTTTTTCTGTCTTCGCGCAGGATAAGAATTTGAAGCAGACTTACGACCAAGCATCGCAGTCGATGCGAAAGATCGCCGATGTGGCCGAGAAAAACGGTCTGAAGAAGGAAGACGTCAGTCAGGGCGTGCTTACAGTGAGGCCTTACTACGAAGGAGGCAGAAAGAAGCAAGCGAAATCTTATGTAGTCAAAGGAGAGATTGTGCTGAAGGTCAGAGATTTTTCCAAGCTCGGGCCACTCATCGAGGACTCTGTCGAAGATGGGATCACCGATTTTCGTTCACTTTCCTATTCGCTCGCTGATGAAGAAGCGGCCAAGCAACATGCTGCGGCCGACGCCATGCGCTGCGCGGTTGGGCGAGCCACAGCGTTGCTGGAGCAAAAAGGACAAAAAGTCGGCGCCCTCCGATTCGCGAACCTGGATGTGAAACAGCTGATTGGGGTTTCCAATGTCGATCTCAATACGATGTCCGAGTATCAAAGTGGCGCTCTGGCAAGCGCGTCTTCGGCCGGCGGAGGCTGGGGCATGAAGAAAATGCCCGCCCCGCCGCAGCCCCCTCCTCCACTACCCGAAAAGATAACTGTTAGTGCCACTGTGCAGTGCGCGTTTCAGATTTTGTAGCCGCCCACACTTTCTTCGTTTCTATGCCACGTTGCTAGCGCGAATTGTCGTGGGGCCACGGGCTGAAGTCGAAGTAGGGGGAATGATGAGGGTTGCGAGCAGACTGCGTCTGGGGTGCTGGATTTTGGCTGTGGGGACTTGCGGATTTTGGGTGGCGCGAGCACAGAAGAAGGTGCATGTGGACCGGCCTGTCATTGAGGCACGGACGGAAGATGTCAGCACGATTGAAGGAATCGTGACGGCGAGTTACGAAACGATTTCGGGCGGCGTGGGCGTGGCGCGGCAGTGGGGACGCGACCGGACGTTGTTCGATCCGAATTCGCGGTCCGTGGCGATCCGTGTGGATGCGAAGAAGGGAGCGATCAAGACGGAGTCCATGACCGAGCAGGATTTTGCAGACCGGTCGGACGCTTCGCTGGTGAAGGACGGCTTCACGGAACGCGAGTTGAAACATGTAATCAAGCGGTTCGGAAATGTCGCGACGGTGCTGAGCAGTTACGAGGGCTCGGCATCGGGCAAAGTGATTGAACGCGGGGTGAATATTTTTCAGCTTTATTTCGATGGGAAGCGTTGGTGGATTCTCTCGATGGTTTGGGATGAAGAGCGACCCGGCAATCCGATTCCCAAAGAATTGCTGTGAGTTTTTCCCGCTGGGAAGAAATCAAATCCGAAGAATACACCAAGGGATCTGTTTGGAGCGTGCTTCCCTGCGCCATTTCTACGATACTAGGCGCATTCTCGCTGAGGGGGACAAGATCGCCGTTCGATTCTCGTTGCCATGCGTTCAAGCTTAGCCGGCCGCTTTTTCACATCGCTAAAAAAACAGGGGCTATTACGCGCGGGGGAGCGCGTGAGTGTGGGTGTGTCTGGGGGCGCGGATTCGGTGGCGTTGATGCGTCTTTTGCTGGAGTTGCGCGAGAAGTTGGGAATTGTGGTGAGCGTGGCGCACTTGAACCACAAATTGCGGGGCCCAGCTGCGGACACAGACGAAGGATTTGTGGCAAAACTGGCAGCCAAGCACGGCCTGGAGTTTCACGGCGAGGTCGTGGACGTGGCGGCGCGCGCCAATCGTGAGAAAGCGAATCTGGAGGACGCGGGGCGGCGGGTGCGGTATGAGTTTTTTGCGCGGCTGGTGACGGAAGGGAAAGTGGATCGCGTGGCCGTGGCGCATACGGCGGATGACCAGGCGGAGACGGTATTGGCGCATATTTTGCGGGGAACGGGATTGGCGGGGTTGGGCGGGATTCATCCTCAGACAGAATCTGTTGTGCGGCCCTTGCTTGGCGTGCGGCGGGCGGAGCTGCGAGCTTATTTGCGGGCGAAGAAACAGAAGTGGCGCGAGGACGCCACCAATCGAGATACAGAGCGGACGCGAGCGCGGATTCGAAAGAAATTGTTGCCGCTATTGGAGCGGGAGTTTCAGAGTGGCGTGGTAGAGCATCTTGGTTCGCTGGCGGAGTTTGCGCGGGAAGATGAGGAGTTTTTGGAGTTGCTTGCGCGGGAGCATTGTGGGGCGCTCGCGAGAAGAACTAAAATTGATGGACGAATCTCCATTCGAGATTTGCTGCAGCCGATCAAAGGACAAAAACTTTGCGCAGAGGGTGCGGAGAGCACAGAGGACACGGAGAAGAAGAATCAAGCGGCCCTGACCAAGCGGATACTGCGCCGTCTAATTGAAGAGAGGAAGAGCGGAGCGGGACAAATCAGCGGGCGGCACATCGCGGCGGTGCTGGAGTTGGCGCGATTTGGGGAGAATGGGAAGGCGGTGCAGTTACCGGGAGGCGTTGACGTCCGGCGCGAGCGAAATGATGTGGTTTTCCGCACAAATTCGTCGCGGCGAAACGGAAGTAAACGCGGAGCCGAGAAAACTTCCGCGGACGAATACGAGTACAAAATCGATTTTGACAATTTGAGGTACGGGGACGCGGCTTTGCGAGTTCCGCAGGCGGGGTGCGTTTTCAGACTCAGGGTGATTGACTGGCCCCCAAATAGAGGGGAAACTAAGGAATCAGGGGCGGTCTTAGACCGCAACAGGCTGCGTTTGCCGCTTGTGCTGCGCAACTGGCGTTTCGGGGACAAGTTGCAACCCGGGGGACATCAGAAAGCGCACAAGCTGAAGCGGCTTTTGAACGAAAAGCGCGTCAGTCGGTGGGAACGAGACGGTTGGCCGGTACTGACAAGCGGCGGCGTACTTGCATGGGCGCGCGGCTTTCCGGTTGCCGCGGAGTTTGCGGCAAATGAGGGGACCCGAACAGGAATTTTGATCGTCGAGGAAACGCTTTGATGAGTGACCGCCCAGCGGTCAAGTCGAGTGCGTCGGGCCGTGCGGCTTATTCTGCCGCGCGAATTGGCGCGAGGGTGGCGGCGCTGGGAAAGGAAATCACGCGGGCGTACAAGGGCCGGCGGGTGGACGTGGTTGTTACACTGGACCGCGGATTCGTTTTTGCCGCCGACCTGATTCGCGAGATTAACACCGCGGTGGTTTGTCACTTCGTCCGCGAGGATGTGCGGGACGTAACGGACGGTGGGAACGCAAGGCGCGAGGTTTATTTTGGCGCGCGGCCGGAGTTGAAGGGGCGGGATGTTCTGCTGCTCGATGCGGTGCTGGAGAGCGGCGTGACGCAAGAGTTTCTTTTGCGGCGATTGGGCGAAAGCCAGCCCCGGTCGCTGCGATTGGCAGTGCTGCTGGACAAGCCTGCGCGGAGGCGCGTGGGACTGGAACCCGATTACTTTGGGTTCCGGACGGCATCTAATGATGTGTGGGTCGGGTACGGCCTGGCTGCGGACAATGGGACGGGGCGGAATCATCGGGCCCTTTCCAACGGAGCAGCGCAGGTGAAGCGACGGCAAGGACGTACGAAGTAAGGTCGAAAGTTTCGCGCGTCGCTTCCTCGTGGGATGAATTTCCGCGAGGCCAAGGACAAAGGTGAGGACAACGTGAATTCCAGTTCTACGGCAAAAACAATTCTTTTCTGGATCTCCATCGTGTTTCTCGGCGTCATGCTGTGGAAACTGGTGTCCGCGAATGGAAGCCAGCAGCGGGAGCAAACGCCCAGCTACAGCGAGTTCATGCAGAAGGTGGACAACGGAGACATCAAAGAAGTGACGCTGTACCTCTCGCCCAACAGCTATGAGATTCAGGGAGAATACCTTCGTCCGCCGACCACGAAGTTTACCGTGACGGTTTTCAAGGAAGCCGCTCCTGATCTTATAAAGCAATTGAAAGACAAGGGAGCGATGATCAAGGGAATGAAGGAAGTGCGCAGCGGGGATTGGATTTTGATACTGCTGAACGCCGCGCCCCTGATCTTGCTTGTTGGCTTTTGTTTGTTCCTGATGCGGCAGATGCAGGCCGGTGGAAACAAGGCGCTGAGTTTTGGCAAGTCGCGCGCGCGGCTGTTATCGGCACAACAGAAGAAGGCAACGTTTAAGGATGTTGCGGGGACGGACGAAGCCAAGGAAGAGTTGCAAGAAATTATCGAGTTTTTGAAAGACCCGCAGAAATTCCAAAAACTGGGCGGACGCATTCCTAAGGGCGTGCTGCTCGTGGGGCCTCCTGGAACGGGTAAGACTTTGTTGGCGCGGGCCATCGCAGGAGAAGCGAATGTTCCCTTCTTCTCTATTTCGGGTTCGGATTTCGTGGAAATGTTTGTGGGCGTCGGTGCGAGCCGCGTGCGCGATCTGTTCGAACAAGGGAAGAAGAACGCGCCTTGCATTATTTTCATAGATGAAATTGATGCGGTCGGCCGGCACCGCGGCGCCGGCCTCGGCGGCGGTCACGACGAGCGCGAACAGACACTGAATGCTTTGCTTGTCGAGATGGACGGATTCGAATCGAACGAAGGCGTGATTTTGATTGCAGCTACGAACCGGCCGGATGTGCTTGATCCAGCGCTGCTGCGTCCTGGGCGTTTTGACCGGCGCGTGGTGGTTGCGCGTCCGGATGTGAAAGGCCGCGAAGAAATTCTCCGCGTACATACCCGCAAAGTGCCGCTATCCGATGACGTGGAGTTGTCGATCATCGCGCGTGGCACACCGGGCTTCTCTGGAGCGGACCTTGCCAACCTGGTGAACGAGGCGGCCTTGTGGGCTGCGCGGCAGAACCGCAAGTTCGTGATGCAGATTGACTTCGAGATGTCCAAAGACAAGGTTTTGATGGGTGTCGAGCGCAAGTCGATGATTCTTTCGGATGAAGAGAAGAAGAACACCGCGTATCACGAGGCGGGGCATGCTCTGGTCGCGGCGATGACGCCGGGAGCCGATCCCGTTCACAAAGTGACGATCATTCCGCGTGGGATGGCTCTTGGGCTGACGATGCAGCTGCCCGAAGATGACAAGCACACCTACACGCGGGAATACTTGGAAGCAATGCTCGCCGTGTTGATGGGCGGACGCTCGGCGGAAGAGATTTTCCTCGGACACATCACCACCGGCGCCGGCAACGACATCGAACGGGCCACCGACTTGGCGCGCAATATGGTTTGCGAATGGGGCATGAGCGAGCTGGGGCCGCTGGCGTACGGGAAAAAGGATGAGGCGATTTTCCTTGGCCGCGAGATTACACAACATCGGGACTACTCCGAAGATACGGCGATTCAGATTGACAAGGAAGTGAAGCGGATCGTCAACAGCGGCTATGAGAATGCGAAGAGGCTGCTATCGAACAATCGCGACACGCTCGAGCGCATTGCGCAGGCGTTGCTCGAACGCGAAGTGATCGACGCGAACGAAGTAAAGATGCTGATGGAAGGCAAGCCCCTGCCGGAAAAGCCGCGGACGCCGCCTCCGCAGGCTCCGCCGGCGCCTAGCACGGATCCAAAGGTGGTGCGGCCGGAATTGCGGCCAGCGCCGGGATTTACGCGTGGAGAGAATCCGGCGAAGGCGTAGGCAGCAATTAATAGCGGGCATTTTGAAGTTAGGGGCACGATGTATCGTGCCCCTACTTTTTTGGCTGGATGAATTTATTGGGGAACGGAGCAGGCGGTTACCGTTGCGGGCAAAATGGCGTAGAATGCGGCTATGGGAAAGAAGGAGCCAGACAATTTGCAGGTGACGTGCCCCTGCTGCCAGGCGAAGCTGGTGGTGGACGCGGTGTTTGGGGCCGTGCTTTCGCACGAAGTGCCGGTGAAGGCCGGGCCTAACGTCGATCTGGAGAACGCGCAGGGGATTCTTGCGGAGCAGAGGCGTCAGCGCGAGGACAAGTTTGCTGATTCATTTTTTCAGGAAACACATAAGGAAGACATTCTCGCCAAGAAATTCGAAGAAGCCATGAAGAAGGCCAAGGACGCGCCTGCCGGGAAGCCGCTTCGCGATTTTGATTTGGATTAGTAATAAAGACATTCCTGCCTGACTCGGTCCCACTGAGTTAAAATCCTGACCGTCCATCCCATGTCGTTGAGAAGAAAATTCCGACTGAAGCTGCGTTCGCAAACACTCGTTCTAGGTGAGCGGACGATGATTATGGGAGTGCTGAATGCTACGCCGGATAGTTTTTCTGATGGTGGCAAATACGAACAGCCTGAACTCGCCATCGAGCGCGCGCTTACGATGGAGCGGGCGGGAGCTGATCTGCTCGATATCGGGGGTGAATCCACGCGGCCCGGCTCCGAAGAGACTTCGGCTTCGGAGGAACTAGATCGCATTCTTCCCGTGCTGGAGGGATTGCGACGACGGCTCAAGATTCCCATATCAGTGGATACCCGGCGATCCACGATTGCGGAGCTTGCTATATGCGCAGGCGCAGAGATCATCAATGATGTTTCCGGTTTGCGAAGCGACGCGCGAATGGCGGAGGTTGCGGCGAAACACGGCGTACCGCTTATTCTGATGCACATGCGCGGCGAGCCTCGAACGATGCAGCGCGGGCCGTTCGCGCGAGATGTGATGCACGATGTTGCGCAAGGGCTGCGAGAATCCGTGGCCAAAGCGCGGAAGGCTGGCGTTGCGAAGACGCAGATCATTTTGGATCCAGGGATTGGGTTTGGAAAGAGCTATGCGCAGAACTACCAGTTGATCGAAAAGTTGCCACAGCTTGCTGCGCTTGGTTATCCGTTGCTTGTGGGAACTTCGCGCAAAGGATTTTTGGGAGCGACGCTTTCGCGCGGTGGAAAACCTGCTCCGCCGGAGGAGCGCATCTGGGGCACCGCGGCCACCGTGACGGCAAGCATTTTGGGCGGCGCGCACATTGTGCGAGTGCATGATGTTGTGGAGATGGCGCAAGTCGCGCACGTTGCAGATTGCGTGGCTCGCCCCGAGCGTCGCGTCCGTTAGTTCCTCTGTCTGCTAATTTCCCGCTTAGGGTTTGAGTTCGAGCACGTCTGTGGTTTCGCGATCGACGGACGGTTTAGTGTAGCGCAGAGGAAAGTATTGGCCGCGGGTCCAGAGCGGGAGCAAGTCGTCGTAGTGCGGGCTGCCGGGCTGGCCGCTTTGTCCAGGAACGTTAACGCTTACCGCGTTGTCCCAGTCGCTGAGATCGAAAATCTCGCGATAGCTCGCGCCGGCCAATTGATCAAAGGAACTTCCGCCAAAATAAGTGGCATCGACGGTTGTGTCGTCGCCGGGACGAGAGACGGGGCCACGGTCGAAGAGCGCTTTGGCGGCCGGTGCTACGCCACCGAGCGGATGGAAGAAGGAAGCGCGATGCAAGTGTTCCCATGCCCAGTTTTGGGAATCGGGACCCAGTTTGGCTGAGAGTGTCTGCTCTGCGGTTTGGAGCGTCTGCAGCAGTAAAGCGTCGCGAGCGGCTTCGGGATTTTGGCCAAAAACGACGATGCCCGGGTGCGACAGCTCTTCTGTTGTTTTCTGCAGCGACAATTTTCCTGTGATTTTTTGCACTTCGGCAGGGACGACAAGTTTGGTGACTGCGTCGCTGAGTTCAGGGATCCAGAATTCGAAAAGCGTGGCGGCGTTGGAACCTGGCGCGACGGCGCAATCCCAGTCGAGTAGGAGTTTGACGGCGCTGCTTGGTGCATTTCCCGCGGCGGACTTCAGCAGGCTTTGCAGGTCTCGCGCGGGCAAGGATACGACGTCATTTTGCAAGTTCTCCATGTCATCTAGAGTGAGTTTGTGCGGAATTTTTGGCGCGCCGCTCAGCACTTCCGAAATGCGTAGAAACCTCTCCGGCGAGGCCCACTGAAATCCCACAGCGTAGGGGTAATTTTCCGGAATCATTTTGTGATTGGCGCTGGCAACGAATCCCGACGCGGGATTGTAGGTGTGCGGCAACTCAGAGTTGGGGACAAAACCGCTCCATTCGTAGCCGCCAGTTTCGGGCACCGGGAGAAGACCCGTCCAGTTTTTGCGAAGAGGGGCGAGCCCTGTGGAATGTTCGCCGATGTTGCCGTCACGATCGGCGTAGACGATATTTTCCGAGGGGACCTTCCATCGGGGCATGGCTTGTTCAAATTCCTGCCAGTTTTGGGCGCGGTCGAGCGCTAGCGAACCGAGATAGCCGGCGGTGCCGGGTTCGGCGCCAACCCAATGCAGCGCCAACGCGCGCTTTCCGTCTTCCCAGAGCACGGGGCCGTGGCGGGTAAATTTCAATTTGGCGACGACTGGCGTACTTCCGCGCACGTTGATGGTTTCTGTTTTCACTTCCATGCGCTCCCAGCCACGCTCGGTCTTGTACTGCTCCGGATCGGCGGGGTTCAACTCGGCGAGGTAGAGATCCTGCTGATCGAGGCCGAAGATGGTGAAGCCCCAGGCAATTTTTCCGTTGTGGCCGACGGCGACTCCGGGCAGTCCGGGTTCGCCGGCGCCGATGACATTCCATCCGGGCGCGACAAGATGCACGATGTAGCGGAGCGAGGGCTCGGCGATGACGCGGTGAGGATCGTTGGCGAGGAACGGTTTGCCAGTGGCCGTCAGCGAGCCGGAAACGGTCCAGTTGTTGCTGCCCTGAATAGGTGTCTCGGGGAAATGGAGCGGGACATCGCTGCCGACGAGATTTTGCAGAAGCGCTGGAGAGAGGCCGGAAAAATCAGTGCCGGGAGCGGGATCGAGTTTTACCGGCGGATCGAGTTCGAGAAGTGCGGCGGCTCTTTCGGGGCCGAGGAGAGCGACGAGCTGCGCGCTGTGCAGTTCGCTGGCGCCGTTTCCTGTTACCGAGTAGGCCGCGAGACGGTTCAGGCAGTCTTCGGGCTTCCACGGTTCGGGCTTGAAGCCGGCGAGTTGAAATTCGAGCGGGAGACCGATGCCGCCTGGCTTTTGAGTTTCCGCAATGTAGGCATTGATGCCGCTGGTAAAGGCTTCGAGAATCTCTTTTGTGTCCGAGGAGTAGCTTTTGTATTCGGCGTCCATGTCGCCGCGATAGCGCAGGAGGCGCGCGCTAATGTCGCGCTTCACGTAAGAAGGGCCGAGGATTTCGGCGAGGCGGCCTTGGCCGGAGCGCTTCCAGAGTTCCATTTGGAAGAGTCGGTCCTGGGCGACGACAAATCCCTGCGCGAAGAAGAGATCGTGCTCGTTCTGCGCATAGATGTGGGCGACTCCCCAACGGTCGCGCTGTACGCGGACGGTTTGCCGGAGACCGTGGACGTTGAGCGTGCCGCGGATCACCGCGAGGGCTGCTTTTGCGCGGGCGTCGAGGCTCGCGGGGGCTGGTTGCGCGGACGATTGCGCATGGGCCGCGGCAGCGAGCGCCATAGCCATTGCAAACATCGAAATCAATTTTCTCATCGCGAATTCTCTCGACGGAATGGATTTTGACGACTCATTTCTCAGCGAAGCGGCGCGAGCTTATACTACTCCGCGCCAGGATGCACGAGCTTGCCGCAGGAGATGGGCGGCTGCGATGCAGCCTCGCCACGGAGAGCATTCAGATGAGCGGCTTCAAATTCTTCTCTGCTTGGTTGCTTCTTCACTTCTTCGCTTCCCTTTCAGCCTCCGCGCAGTTGCCACCGGCGAAGGACTCACTTGCCCCGGCGCAATCCGCGCAGAGCGTCGCAGCCTGTTCCGCGACGGATGCTTCGAGTTGTGCGCAAGCGGCGGCGAAAATCGTGCCGCAAGTGATGGGGCCTTCGCCGATGGAAGAAAATCTGCGCCGCCTCACCGACGAAATCGGTGGGCGTGTAGCCGGATCGCCGGAAATGGCTAGAGCCGTCGCCTGGGGCATAGCTGCATTTCGCGCCGAAGGGGTGGAAGTTCATACCGAGAAATACACGGTGCCCGCCACCTGGAGCGAAGGCGACACCCGGCTGGAATTGCTCGGGCCAGTGAAGTTTCCTTTGCGGCTCAAGGCGGAGGGCTGGTCGCCCGCGACGCCCGCCGGCGGCATTGCAGCGAGTCTGGTGGATGTTGGTTACGGAACCGAGGACGATTTTGAGAGGGCTGGGGCGGGTATCAAAGGCGCAATTCTGCTCGTGCATAGCGATGTTGGTTCGACCTGGGCTGACCTCTTCAATGAATATTTGCGACCGCCGGACATCATTAAGAACGCGATCAAGAATGGCGCAGCGGGAATCCTCTGGATGGGGGCACGCGAACGGTTGCTGATGTACAGGCACACAAATTCGTTGACGGGCGCGATCGACAAGATTCCGCAGGCTATTGTTGCGCGCGAAGATGCGATGCAGTTGGCACGGACTGCCGCGGCGTATCCGGGCAAAGTACGCGTGCAATTCAACATGCCCAACAAGATTGGGGGTCCGATCGAACAGGAAAATGTTGTGGGTGAGATTCGCGGCTATGAGAAGCCGGACGAAGTGGTGATTCTTGGGGCGCATCTCGATTCGTGGGAGCTGGGGACGGGGGCGCTGGACAATGGGTGCAATGCGGCGTTGGTGATCGAGGCGGCGCGGGCGATCAAGGCAACCGGATTGTTGCCGCGGCGCACGATTCGCTTTGTGTTGTTCAGCGGCGAAGAGCAAGGGACCATCGGCTCTTATGAATACGTCAGAGCGCATCGCGCAGAGCTGGATAAGATTCGCGCCATGATCACGTTCGACGCGGGGAGCGGGCGTGTGACGGGCTATTCGCTGGGCGGGCGGCGCGACATCGAGGCTGGCGTACGCGAAGTGCTGAAGCCGCTGGAGTCGTGGGGCGCGAACGAGCACACGGTGGATGCTTCGTTTGGGACCGACAACTTCGACTTTCTGCTGGAAGGCGTGCCGAATCTGGTGGCCAATCAGGAAGTGTCCAACTATCTGGCGAATTACCACGCTGCTTCGGACACGCTAGACAAAGTCGATATTCGCGAGCTGAAGCTGAACACGGCGCTCGCTGCGCTGACGGCCTGGGGTATCGCGGATCGCACAGAGCCACTCGGCAAGCGCCTGACGCGCGCCGAACTGGACGTCCTCGTCAAAGAAACGGGCCTCGACCAGCAGATGAAGCTCCTCGGCTACTGGGACGCCTGGCAAAGCGGCGCCCGCGGGTGCAAACCTTAGGGTTCCCTTTTCATCCAAACTTGGGGCTTTGGTGCTCTAGAAGATAGTCCACTCTTACGCAGCATCGCACGTCTACAGAATTGCTTCCCGGTATACTGGAAGTGTGAATAAGACATCTGGGGATGAGGGCGGCCTGAAAACCGTGCGCATTCTGGCGCTCGATTATGGGCGGGCGAGGATCGGGATGGCGATTGCCGATGCTCAGACGGCGCTGGCGCAGCCGCTGGGGACGCTGGATCGCATCAACCGCAACGAGGACATGCGGCGCTTGCGCGAATTGGTGCGCGAGCACGGTGTGCGGCAGATTGTGGTGGGGTTGCCGCTGCGGCTGGATGGTACGCGCGGGGATATGGCGGAAGAAGCGGCGCGATTCGGGCAGCGCGTGCACAAGCAGCTTGGATTGCCTGTAGAAATGGTGGATGAGCGCCTGACGAGCTGGGAAGCGGAGCGATTGCTGGAAGAGCAGCAGGGGCGGACTATTCACGCCGCCTCGGGCAAAAAAAGGAAGAAAGAAAACGAGAAGATGGGCGTGGACGCCATGGCTGCGGCTTTGATTTTGAAGGAGTATCTCGACAGGCAGCAACCGGCGCAGGCCGTGCAAGACGCGAAGTGAAACAGGTGCGCTTGGGATTCGCGAGGGTAATTTGAAGAAAGTTTTGCTAGTCATCTTGGTCCTTGTGCTGGCCGCTGCGGGAGCCGGCGCCTGGGGATGGTATTGCACCACGAAGCCGTACCAGGGGTTCGCGAGCGAAGGTGTGTTTGTGACCGTGCCGCACGGGGCTTCGAGTCGAGGCGTGGCTCGCATGCTGGAGAGCAACGGCGTGGTGCGCAGCGCAATTGCGTTTGAAATCTATGCGCGACGGCATCCACGGCGATCGCTCGAAGCGGGGGAATATTTTTTCGACCATCCTGTGAGCGGTCGTGACGTTTTCTGGAAACTGGCGAAGGGTGAAGTTTACGAAATTCCCTTCACGGTGCGCGAAGGCGAAACTCTGTACGACATCGCGCACGATCTCGAAGCCGGGCACTTTCTTCCTGCCGATGATTTCGTGAGAGCCGCGAGCGATCCGATGATGGTTCGCGATATTGACCCTCACGCGCTGACGCTCGAAGGCTACCTGTTCCCCGCAACGTATCAACTGCCGCGGCATCCAATCGCCGTGGAGCTGACGGCGGCGATGGTGAAGAAATTCAAGGAGCAGTGGGCGCGAATTTCGCCGCCGACGGCGGGAGGCGACAAAACGCGGATGGCCTCCGGCTACCCCATTTCTTCCATCGTGACGCTGGCGTCGCTGGTGGAGCGCGAAACACCCAAGAAAGACGAGCGGCCATTGGTGGCGGGAGTCTTTGAAAATCGCCTGCGCAAGGACATGATGCTGCAATGCGACCCGACTGTGATCTATGCTTTGGAACAAGAGGGCCGTTACACCGGCACTTTGACCGGAGCCGATCTGCACGTGCATTCTCCTTACAACACGTATGAACACACTGGATTGCCCCCCGGCCCCATCGGCAATCCTGGGGAAGCGTCGCTGCGCGCGGCCCTGCAGCCAGCTGAGACCGACTACCTCTATTTCGTAGCCAACACGCAAGGCGGACATTTTTTTAGCGCGACACTGGAAGAACACAACCGGAATGTGACAAAGTACCGCCGTCTGCTGGCGGGACTACCGGCCGATCCTCCGCCTCCGCCGCCACCCCCGCCGCAGAAGCAGAGACAGAAACAGGCGCAAGCGCACAGCAAAAAAAAGGCGCCGACAAAACCGCACAAGGGCACAGCTTGATGACTGATTCGGAAAAATCGAAGAAAGATCTGATTCTCGAAACGGCGCGAGAGATCGGCGCATCGAAGTGGACGCTCGCGGAGATCGATCAACTGCGCCGGCGGCTGCAGGCGGAACACGGCGAGGCTGGCAAGACCAGTTCGGAATATATCGGCGACGTCTTGAAGACGGCAGGTTGGAAGGTGCTGCTCACCCTGCAAGAAGAAGCGGAGGAACAGTACGAAGAAGAATTCGAGGACTTGCTGCATTTCAAAACGCTGGAAGACGCGGAAGTCAGCATCATGCGGCTGGATGAACTGATGAGGAAGTTTCAGGCCCACGGGGAACATGCGGCTGTCGAGCGCGTTTTGGGAATTGCGCGGCTCGGCAAACGGCGCGCGGAAATGATTTCGCGGAATCACAAAGTGGAACCCCACAAGCGCGAGGAAAAAGTGGAGATTGCCAATTGGTTCCGCATCTGGCTCGAAACGCCGGATGCATTTTTCGATTGGTTGGACGTACGGAAACAGTCGCCCGATTATCGCGCCAGATTCCCGGAAGCGGAGTCGTTGGAATGAGTCTTCCCCCCGGCGCGCCGCCGGGCGCGCTCGAATTGCCCCCCTTTTCTCTGGACGTGGAAGCGCTGGACCTCGGCCCGGGCGTAAAAGCGGTAGGGCTCGAACTCATCGAAACGGAGAACCGCGAACCAGTTCGCGGCAAGAAGGCGGCGGAGATTTGGTCGGCGGTCTTCCCTGCCCTGGCACATGACGAACATTACGTCTTGGATTTCTTCAGCCACATCGACCGCGTCGAAGAGTTTTGCAAGGCTCGGAAGATTGAGTATCGCGAAGCAGGCGTGCGCTGCGTAGTTCTACCATATCCGCGTCAGGGTCAGTTGTTCCAACTCTTTGAGCGGTTCGAGGGCGAAACTTTTGGATTGCGCGCGGGAAAGATTGCGGAAGCTCCTGACACCGCCTTGGAAGGCGACCTCTCGAAGCGCGGTGTCGACGCCTACCAGTCAGCCTACGAGCGTTACGCATTCTGCGCGGTGTGCGAACCGGAAGACGGTTGGGTAACGCTCCTCAGCGCGGCACTCTGGGCTAGCGAAGTGATACGACGCGTCCGCCCTGCGGTGCAGCCCTTCGACATCTACATCGCCAGGCCGCAATGAGCATTGGCAAATCGCTGCCCCCTAAGCCGTTCCCCAAATCTCGCCCAACACACGCTGGAAATTTGCACCCAAGACTTTTTCGATGACAGACGAAGGCTGCCCGCGGCGCGAAAGCTCTTCCGCAATAATCTGCATGTGATCCGGACCATCCAAATCGGGCACGTAAGGATAACGATCCTCCCCAGGCGCTCCAATGCCAAGCTTTTTGCGGCGAGCAATGTCGGCTTCGAAATCGGCCTTTTGAGCAGGCGTGAGCACGACTTTCTCAGTCGAGCCATCGGAGCCGATGCCGACATGATCCGCGCCGCAGACATTGATGGCGTGGATCAAGTGATCGAGGACGTGCTCGCGCGTGGGCACCGTGGGAGAAGCAACCAGGTAAGGCATGAGGTAGACGCCGAAGTACCCGCCGCGATCGGCCAGCGATTTCAGAATTTCGTCGGGCTTGTTGCGAGGATGCGCGTAGACTGCCGCACAACCTGAATGGGAAATAAGCACGGGCTTCGAAGACGCAGCGATTCCTTCGGAGGTGGTGCGATAGCCGCTGTGGCTGAGATCGACGGCCACGCCGATTTCATTCATTTTTTTGACGGCTGCGATTCCAGCCTTACTTAGCCCGGCGTTTCCCGGCTCAAGACAGCCATCGCCGAAAAGGCTGCGATTGTTGTACGTGAGCTGCATGATGCGCACGCCAAGCTTGCGAAAGAGATCGATGCGTTCGGGATTCTCCTCGAAAAATGAGGTGTCTTGAAATCCAGGAAGAATGCCGATCCGGCCCTTCTGCTTGGCGAGAGCAATGTCAGAATGTTTGCGCACGATCGCGAAAACATCGGGATGGCTTTCCGCGAGTGCTTCGAGCGATGCGAGGTTCTCAAGAGTTCCGTCAAGAGTGCGTTCCGAAATCGTGCAATGGATAGCCGTAATTCCAGATTGCCGAATCGCAACCAGTAGCTCAGGGCTGGGAGACGCGTCAAAATGTTGAAACGGGCTGCAGAGTGAATCGATGACCACCGCGCGTTTGTAAAGCTCCGCGATGTTCTCCGGTTCGCCAGGGAGCCGCAGAGCCACCCAACGTGGAGCAACCAGTGTTCCAGCAGAAAGCCGGAGAAGAGACGAGTGGAATTCTCGGCGATTCAAAGGCATTTCCCCCGACGGCCAGAATCGAAGGCGGATTATATACCCCAGCGCAGTCTTCGTGTCCTCTGTGCCTCAGCGATCTCTGTGTTACTTATTTGTTTTGTTTGAGTTACGGGCCAGAAAGCACTCTTTGAAAGTCCCCAGAGAGCAAAAAAAGCAACTCAAGCCCGGCACTCGCAGTCCACCAGCGCCTTCGTTCATAATGAAGGGTGACACTTGGTTGACGCGTGTGAACATGGTTGCTAGATTGCTTCGTTTGTACTTAAAGGGGCGGAAGAGACTGATGAGGCGCGAGTTGGCATGCATGATCGGGCTGACAGTGGCGGCGATTTCCTGCGGTTGCGGCGGCAGCGTCAAGACCACGCACAACGTCCCGGCGGCGCAGATTGTGGTTTCAAAGGAAGCTACTCGCGAGGAGTTGCTCGACAAATACAACGCCATGGCGAAGGGCGTGAAGAGCGTGAATGCCACCGTCGAGCTGAAGCCGACGGCCGGCTCAAAATACAGCGGCGTGATCGAGGAGTATCACGAAGTGAAGGCATTTTTACTGGCGGAGCGGCCAGCCTACGTCCGGATGATCGGGCAGGCGCCAGTGATAGGCAAGACGGTTTTTGATATGGCCAGCGACGCGGAATCGTTTCGCGTGTCGATTCCGTCGAAGAACAAATTTCTAATTGGGGCGATCGCGCTGGAGCGAACCAGCAGCAAGCCCATCGAAAACCTGAGGCCGCAGCATCTGCTGGACGCGCTGCTTTGGAGCGAAATTCGCAAGGAAGAAGACGTGCTGTTTGAGGAGTTCAACGACGAAAAAGCACGGTACTATGTGCTGACTGTTTTGCGTGGCGGATATCGAAGAGAAATCTTGCGGAAGATTTGGTTCAATCGCGCCGATCTGGAGGTCGCGAGATTGCAGGAGTTTGGACCTAAGGGTGCATTGCTTTCCGATGTGCGCTATTCCGATTGGGAGCCGCTTATCGGCGATCAGAAACAAACGGCGGAAGGCGCGCCGACGGTAACAGGTTTTCCGCGCACGATTCAAATCGAAAGACCGCATGACGATTACCGGTTGGACCTACAGGTGACCAAGTTGACGCTGAATGAAGACATTCCAGCGGAGCGCTTCAAGCTCGAGCAGCCCGCGGGTTCGGAGCTCGTTCAAGTGGGCGAGGATGTAGCGGAGAAGAAGCCATGATGGGCGAGCTAATCGTCCGCAACTTGCTGCACCGTCCGCTGCGTACGTTGATCGGTGTGCTCGCCATAGCTGTGGAAGTAGCGCTGGTCGTGCTCATAGTGGGGCTGACATCCGGAATGCTAACGGAGACAGCCAAACGCATTGAGGGCATCGGAGCGGACGTTATGGTTCAGCCGCCCGCGGCTTCTTTCTTGATCGGAATCACTGGCGCGCCCATGCCGATAAAGATCGGCGGCAAATTGGGGGAGTTGAAATACGTTCGATCTGTTGCGCCAGCTCTTTTGCAATTCAGTTCCCAAGGCGGAGTGGACGTCGTTTACGGGATTGATCCGGAAAGCTTCCGCGCGGTGTCCGGTGGTTTTGTATTTCTGCAAGGGCGTGACATGGAGGGTCCGGACGACCTCCTGGTCGACGATTTAGCGGCCTCGGCGAAACACATTCAAGTTGGGGATACCTTTAAACTTCTGAACCACGACTGGCATGTGGTGGCCATCATCGAACACGGAAAAGGTGCACGGTTATTCGTTCCTCTGGCGACACTTCAGGACTTGGTCGGCGCGCCAGATAAGGCCACAATTTTTTGGCTGAAGTGCACGCGCCCCGAACACACGGAAGACGTCATGAACGAGATTCGCCACCTTTTGCCCGGTTACACTGTGCGTCCCGTGAGCGCTATGTTGTCGTTGATGACTTCGACGAACATCCCGGGGTTGCAGGCGTTTATCAACGCGATGATCTCGCTGGCTGTCGCCATCGGATTGCTGGTGATCTTTCTTACGATGTATACGACCGTGCTGGAGCGGACGCGTGACATCGGCGTCCTGAAATCGCTTGGCGCCGGCCGAGCGTTCATTGTTCGCGCGCTAATGACCGAATCGGCGGGGCTTTGCCTGCTGGGCATTGTGGCAGGGGTCGGACTTAGCTACGCGGGACGTGCCGCATTTCACGCCGGGTTCCCCACATTGCCCATTGACATAACCCTTGGATGGATTCTTCGCGCTGGTGGGATCGCACTGGCTGGAGCGATGCTCGGGGCCAGCTATCCAGCGTGGATGGCCAGCCGCAAGGACCCTGTCGAGGCGCTTTCCTACGATTGAGAATCGCGGAAATGGGGAGAGCTAGAGAGATACGAACGAAAAGCATGGTTAGAAGAGGAGAACACGCCGCGGGACGGACGCAGCGGCTAGGCACAAATGCCAATCGCAGCTACAATACAGCAACCTGCCGAAGGGCCGATTGTCCCAGGAAAAAAGAGCTTGGAGCCGATACTTAAAACGGAAAATCTGTGGAAGCTCTATCGCACCGGGAAAGTAGACGTGCCCGCGCTGCGAGGTGTGAACTTTGCCGTCGCACCCGGTGAATCAGTGGCGGTCATGGGCCCGTCAGGTTGCGGCAAATCATCTCTACTGTATGTAATTGGAGGGTTGGCACAGGCATCCAAGGGCCGTGTCCTGGTGGATGGCAACGATTTAACAGCCATGAGTGATGCTGAGCGTACCAAGTTGCGGCGGAGCAAAATCGGGTTCGTCTTCCAACGGTTTAATCTCTTGCCCACACTGACCGCCAAAGGCAATATCGCCATAGCACAATTTATCCATGGAGATGGTTTTGACCCGCACCGCTTTGATGTTGTAACTAGTTTGCTTGGGTTAGCGGGACGCTTGCAGCACAAACCTTCAGAGCTTTCCGGCGGCGAACAACAGCGCGTGGCGCTCGCGCGCGCGATTATCAACGAGCCAAAAATTCTGCTTGCCGACGAGCCCACGGGCAATCTGGATTCGAAGAATTCGGAAGTGGTGCTGCAGATGCTGCGCCAACTGAACAAGGATTTGGGCCAGACGATCGTCATGATTACGCACAATCCCGAGGCCACAACATATTTTGACCGCGTGGTGCACATGCGGGATGGCGTGATTGTCGACGGAGTTCCTGCGGACTGAGATGGCGAGTCTCGGACAGATTTTCTCGAAGACGTTTTTCTGGGCGTACGAGCGCGGTACGTGGCAATACGACGCTGCCGTCATCCTGATTCTGATATTTGTACTGGCGACGCCGCGAGGCTGGTTCCACGACCAGCCGCAGATGGGCCTCCCTTCAAACACTCCTGGGCAAGTGGTACTTGTTAGCGAGGAAGGCAAGAACAAAACCTATCGTGTCGATGCGCGGATTCTTGCGCCTCCCGAGCAAACTCCCGCGCTAGAAAATGAACTGCACAACGCCCTGCAAAAGGCCCTCCCCGAACTGGGCAACAAGCGTTTTACCATTTCCAAAATCGAGCCGGTGCGCGACGAACAGGGCACGGTAATCGCCTATCACGTGGAAATCCATCACTAGCGGTGGCCCACATTATGGGGAACCGTTCGGAAGCCGAACTGCGCGTGCCAGACCGTAACTCCGCGCGAAGTTCATGCATCTCTATCTATATGCTAGGATTCGAGAGGACGTAACCAGCCACACGATCATGCAGCAACAGGGGCTTCGTTTGACCAAAAGATATTTTATTCCATGGATTTTTGCGCTTGGCGTAGCAGCCACCGCTATGTTTGCGGGCGCAGCGCAAACCACCGCCAAGTGGACGACCGAGGGCGTGCTCGGGATGATGGATAGATCCGCAAAGGGTTTCCGCAGCCTCACGGCGGACATTGAAAACATAAAGTACACGGCCGTAGTGAAGGATACGTCGACGGAGACGGGGAAAATTTGGGTCCGGCACGATCAAAAAATGCGCATTGAATTCACCAAACCCGAGCCGCGCACGATATTGCGCACGGGCAACTCCTTGTTCCTCTACAATCCCAAACTTAATCGCGTGGAAGAATATGACCTTGGCAAAAACAGTGCGATGGTGGATCAGTACATTCGTCTCGGCTTCGGGACAAAGAGTGAAGACTTGAAGAAAAGCTACTTGGTGACGGCCACGGGCGAGGAAGAACTAGACAAGAGGAAAACCGTTCTGTTGGAGCTGACGCCGAAATCCGATCAGATGCGCGGCCAGATTTCGAAAATTCAGATGTGGATCGACGAAGCTACCTGGCTGCCGATTCAACAGAAGTTTTATGAGACCGGCTCAGGCGACTACATTTTGTTCCACTACACGAATCCCCTAGAAGACCTTAAGATCAACGAATCCGAGTTCAAACAAGACTGGCCCAAAAATGCGAGCCACGAAAAACCTCGCATCTAGCAGTGAGTAGCGAATAGTGGGCAGCAAATAGCAAAAACGCCGCGTTTAGCGGCGTTTTTGTATTCTGAGCGTGTTTTGTTTTCCGCACAAGCGACCAGCGTTGCCGATAGAAACGAATGTGGCCTGCTAAGCTGTGACCGCGAGTCTGCCGCTCATTTTGCCGAGGCGCGCTCAGTGGCGAGAAGCTGCTCTTTGCGTGTAAGACCCCAACGATAACCCGCCAGTTTGCCGTCCTCGCGAACAACCCGGTGACATGGGACTACGATCGAAACAGGGTTGGTGGCGCACGCACGCGCTACAGCCCGAACGGCCTTCGGACGCCCGAGCGCGCGGGCCACTTGCGAGTACGTGCGGGTCGTTCCGCGAGGAATGTTCTGCAGTTCCTGCCAGACGCGGCGTTGAAATGCCGTGGCTTGCAGATCGAGCGGCAGATCGACTTGCGCCGGATTGCCTTCGATGCGCTGGACGATCTCGCGGACCCAGCTCTGCACGCTGCCTGTCGCTGGCGAAATTTCCGCGCGAGGATATTCTTCGCGCAATTCCGCGACGAGCTTGTTTTGCGCGTCTCCCAGATAGACCGCTGACACTCCTCGCTCCGTGGCAGCGACCAAAACTTTTCCGAGTGGTGATTTTGCAATCGTGTATTCGATTTTCATACCCTTTCCTCCCTTTTGATAAGTTGCTGGCGTCATTCCCAGTTGCGCGTTGCTACGTTCATAGACGCGGCTGGACGAGCCGTAGCCGGTTTCGTACAGCGCGTCAGTGATGTTCTTTCCAGCGCGCAGCAAACTCTTGAAACGCTTCACACGCAAAGCTTCGGCGAGCTCGCGAGGCGCCAAGCCCGTGACTTGCCGGAAGGCGCGGCGAAGCGTTCCGGCACTCGAATTGAGCTCTCTCGCCACTTCGGAGAGCCGCAGGCCTTCCTCTGAAGACTGTGAAAGATATTTCGCGGCGCGTGCGACGAGCGCTGCCGAAGCGGCGATTTCGTTCGGGCGGCAGCGCAGGCAGGGGCGAAAGCCCTGCTTTTCCGCTTCTTCGCGTGTGTGAAAGAAAACTACGTTCTGCCGCAACGGGCGGCGCGCCGGGCAAGACGGCCGGCAGTAAATGTGCGTGGAGCGCACGGCCAGGACGAATTTGCCGTCGGCGCGCGCGTCGCGGTCGAGAGTGGCGCGCCAATATTGTGCGGCTTTGCGGGGCGACACTTGCATGGTCGCTCCTTCGTTCGAATGGTTCATCGTTTCCATGCTACGAAAATAGCGCAGCGTTCAGAGCAAATCTATCCGGAAAGGCTCGGCAAAGTGGATTGGAACGACGCGGCTGATAAAGCTTGCGCAAAGCGGCTTTGATGCTCGCTCAGGCTTCCCCTGGGTTTGCTAGAACTTCGGCAGCCTCGACGGGGTTCTTGTGCGGCGCCGTGATCACCAGCAGAACTGCCGTCAGAATAACCGCGGCAGCAAGAGCAGTACGCAGTGTGATGGTTTCGCCGATGGCGAGCCAGCCAAGAAAGAGCGCCACGACGGGATTAACGAACGCGTACGTTCCCACGCGCGTCGCGGAGCTTTTCTTCAAAATGTAGACATAAGCAGTAAAGCCGATTCCTGAGCCGAATACGAGGAGATACGCAAGCGCGGCCCAGGAACGCGCTGAGATTGCCTCAGGATGCAACTGGCGACCTTCTCCAGCGAGCAAGCCGACAATCCAAAGGGCAGCTCCACCCACAAGGCTTTGCATGGCAACGCCGAGAAGTGGTGAGCTTGGAAGGTCGTTATGTTTCGAATAGACCGAGCCCCAGGCCCATGCCAAGGTTGCGACAAATAGAATCCCGGCGCCGGTGGGATTGACGCGTTCCGAGCCTCCCAGATGCGCAGGACCTACCAGAAGAGCCAAGCCGCCAAACCCGAGGACGAGGCCGGCCACGACTCTTGGAACGGGCCGGAGCCCGCCTGGGCGGAGCCAATCGAGAAGCACCATCCAGAAGGAAACGAGAGCCACAATCAAAGCGGCCACGCCGGTGGGGACGGTCCGCTCGGACAAGCAGACTCCGCCATTGCCTACGAGAAGGAGCAGGAGGCCGGTGACAGCGGCCGTACGCCACTGGGTAGGTGTTGGTCGAATCCCGGTCTTCCAACGCAACACTGGATAAAGAACGAGCCCGGCAGTGAGGTGGCGTGTTGCGGCCAGTAAAAGCGGAGGAAACGACTCGATACCGATAGCAATGGCGAGGTAGGTGGAGCCCCAAATCACGTAGACGGCGGCAAACGCAGCGATCAGAAGGATAGCGCTCCGTCGTGCAGAATCGTACGACCCAGGCGCAAGAGCAGTGTTGCGATTTGACGGCTCGACAATCGGAGTGGGCATTCCGCGAAACCAGGAAAATTGAGAGTAGAGGCAGAAAGCGGCGCTGTCGAGCACCATATTGGACAAAGATATCCACAACACACTGAGAGCGCCTCATCCGAGGTCCTGGTACTATTACCAAGTGTTTGAGGTTAGGACACTTCGAAAGTTTTCCACAGGTTGACGTCCGAGGCTTGAAGTGGCATTTTATCCACCCACTCATCATCTTTGGGAACCGGGGCAAGAGCTACGGTAAGTGTGGTCGGGGCAAGTGCAGTTGGGCCAGAAATGGCAGCAACGAAGTGGCATCTCTGAGGGCGAGATGGGCGCGACGAACCGCGCAGTACCCATTCGGTCGGGGGAAAAAGAGGTAGTCAGGACCAAGCTGGCGCCGCCGGTGCAAGAATTGGCTGCGGTACCGGTGCGGGTTCCTGCGCTGCGCGTGACGCCGTTGCTCACGCCAGGACAGCCGCGCCGCTTTGTGCGCGTGCCGACGCATGCTGTGGGTGTGAACCACGAGCAGCGCGAATATCCGCGTGCTTCACTCAAACTCCCCTTGCGATTGCGCAGCGTGGGCTCCCAAGCGGAAGACTTTCCTGTAACGCTCGTAACGCGGGACATCAGTTCGACGGGCGTCTTTTTTCTCTGCCCCAAAGAGATTGCTACGGGCGCGCAAATCGAATTGGAAATTGTGCTGGTGAGCCGTCCCTTGGGCTACGGCAGTGTGGTTATCGTCAGCACGGCACGTGTGCAACGGATTGAACCTGCGGCTATGCCTGGATGGTACGGAGTAGCGGCTTCGTTCGACGATGTGCACTTCGACCGCGACGATGGCGTCCCCTCGCGATTCTTGCGCCCCTGATTGTTGTCTTCCCAAAACTCAATAAGACAGGCATTGCCACTTCGTCAGCACCCCGGAGGCCATTTAATCGGTCTTCCGGGAGCCGAATCGCGTCTTCTCGCGGGCCTCCCCGGGTCGAGGGTTTGCTACTCTATGGCTTGATGGCTTCTCTGAAAAATAAAAGTTTGCAAGGCGTGTTGTTTGATTGGGACGGCACGCTGATTAATTCCTACAGCGCGGATTCCTCGGCCTATCTGGCAATGTTTCGCGAGATGGGGATTCCGTGGGGTTTGAAGGAGTTGGCGCAGCATTATTCGCCGAATTGGTACCGCGTGTATCGTGCGGCAAAATTGCCACCGGCGCTGTGGGACGACGCTGACCGGGCTTGGCGCGCGCAGTATGCGAAGCATTCACCTCGGCTGATTTCCGGGGCGCGGCAGGTCCTCGAGCGGCTTGGCCGCGTGCACCATTTGGGTCTGGTGACCAGCGGCGATCGCGACCGCGTGACCCGCCAGTTGCGAGAGTTCCGGCTTACGCGCGTGTTTGGAGCGCGAGTCTGCAGTGGAGACACGCCGCAGAAGAAGCCGCATCCGGCTCCGTTGCAACTGGCCTTGCAGCAACTTTCTCTGAAGCCGTCGGCGTGCGTCTACGTAGGCGATTCACCAGAAGATTTGGAAATGGCGAAAAGAGCAGGAGTGCGCGCGATAGCCGTGCTTGGGCCGTTCCCGACGGAAAAGAGATTGCGAGCGGCGCGGCCGGATTATTTGCTCGCATCGATCCGTGAATTGCCGGAAGCGCTGAAAAGATTACGCGGCTAGTACCCGTTCGCGGGCAAGCTTCACGATGGAGGCTTTTGCGGCGATGCAGGCTGCGCGACGGCGGGCGGAGGAGTTCCGGGGGATAACGGTTTGTAGTCGGTCCACTTGATCACGAGCCGAACCTGAACGTTCAAATCTTTCAGATTGATCGTGTCGTCCGAACGCATGTAGTTAGGAAGCCAGTATTTCCCCTCGACGTTCTCGCGGTACGTCTCAAAAATATTGAACGGCATAGTGGCGGAGCGCATGTCGCCGAGATCGTTCACCCACTTTCCGTAGGTTTTCACGACTTCGAGGTACGCCTCGTCCACCCACACGATGCCATCGAAATAAAAGTGCGCCCGCTCGACAGTCTTGGGCTTCACCTGAAAAATGTAGCAATTAATCTCGTCGACCAGTTCCTTGCCCAGATATTTCAGATTGTATTTCGCCAGCTGGGCGGTTGTGAGCGGATAAGCCGGCATCCGCGCCAGGGCCTGGAAATCTTCCGGCCCCATCTCCAGATAGCGCAGAGTGGATTGCGGACGTTCGATCGTTTTTTCGTAGATTTTGCCGTCGGGGCCGGGCTTCGCTTCAATGACTAGTGAAAGTTGCCCGGAGGGTTTGCCGTCGGGGCCGAACTCTTCGAGACGGACGGTTTTTTTGTAGCTGTATCCAGCGCGCGCGGCAATGTACTCGTCTTCCTTTTGGGAAAAGCGCTTGATGATTTCTTCCGGCGGAATGGAGGGAGGCGCAGGGGGCACTGGCTCCGTACCAACGCGGTGGACGTCGTGCTCCGGCGGAGGCGTGAGCGGGCCTTGCTGAGCAGCGCAGGGGCGGCTAGCTGCAAGCGAGAAACCAAATGCTCCGAGAAGAAGAGTGACGCGGAGCAAGGTTCCGGAAACTGGGCCGCGAAAATGGTGTGCCTGCGGAATCATAGCAAATAGGATGCGCCTTGGGCGTCGAAGAGCAGCTTCGCGCGCTCCGCGAATCTGAACTGAGTTTAGCGCAATTCGCCGGGGGCGTCCTGCAGCCTGCAGGATGTTGCGGGATGGCACTCCTGCCGAACCGGTGTTCCAGCAGAAGGCAAGAGCCCTCTGCTACAATTCCAAACTTTGTGGGCGACGAGAAACAAACCAGGCGCTATTTCGTCTCTGGAATCGTGCAGGGCGTAGGATTCCGCTTCTTTGTCCAGCGCGAGGCCGAGAAGCTGCGTGTCGCGGGCTACACGAGAAATCTGTTTGATGGCAGGGTAGAGGTGCTCGCCGTCGGATCATCAGCGCAGCTCGCGGCGATGAGAACCGCCCTCGAACGCGGCCCGCGTTTCTCGAGTGTCTCCAGCGTTCGAGAAGAGGACGCGCAGCTTAGCCCGCAATATGAGAAAGAATTTGTGATCGAGCAGGACGCTTGAAAAGTCGAGAAACGGGTGACGAAAAGAGGCCGTTCGAATGGATGATTTGAAAAAGCTGATTCGCGAAGTGTCCGACTATCCCAAGCCTGGGATTCTTTTTTACGATTTGACGACGCTTCTGAAGGATAAAGCGGGATTCCATTTGCTCATCGATCGGCTCTGCGATCATTACAAGGGGCGGACGATCGACGTCGTTGCCGGCATCGAAGCGCGCGGCTTCATCTTTGCTCCCGCACTGGCGTATCGGCTCGGAGCCGGATTCGTTCCCGTGCGGAAACCGAAAAAATTGCCCGCAAAAACCGCCAGTATTTCCTACGCGCTCGAATATGGCACGGACACTCTGGAGATTCACGAAGACGCGGTGAAGCCGGGGCAAAGCGTAATTATCTGCGACGACCTGCTGGCGACAGGCGGCACGGCGGCGGCCACGGCAAAGCTAATCGAGAAACTAGGCGGAAAGGTCGAAGGCGTGGCGTTTGCGGTCGAGCTCACATTTCTCAACGGCCGCTCGAAACTCAACGGCATGGATATTTTCTCGCTGATTCAATACGACAAGTAGAGGCCCTCCATGCGTCATGTTAACAGCATCGTAATGTTCTGCTTGGTGCTTTTAACACTTTCGGGCTGCACCACCTCTCGAAGCCCGAAATATGCATTGGATGGTCCCTTGGGCCAGCAGGTAAGCAATTACGAAGATTCGGGGCATGATTTCGAGACCACCGTCAATGACCTAAGGCAGCAGTACAGACTGCGCGTGGGCTTGGATTTAGAAACTCAGCCGGATCGGCGCCCACTCTCAATCAGAGTCCTCCGAGGAAATGTTGCAGACGTTCTGAACGCGATTGTGGCCCAAGAGTCCGGTTTTACGTGGGCCGAAATCAACGGCGTGGTCAATATCGGCCCGCGACGGCAAAAGAATAGCCTATTAGATGTTCGAGTTGCACAGTTTCACATCACGAACGCAGGCTTCGACCAAATCCCTCGGGCAATTGACTCGCTTCCCGAACTGAAGCTCTGGTTACAGGACAACCATCTTAGTAACGGGCCTGCGGTTTTCTCTGTCACAGGTGCCGTGTCGCCCGGTCAACCCTTTAAGCCGCTGGTTTCTCTCGATTTGCAGGACGTAACTCTTCGAGAGATTCTGAACGGCATCGCTCAGTCTCACGGGTACAGCTCTTGGATCGTTTCCCGGTACGGGGAGAAAAATCAGTACATTATGATTTCGACCGATTAGTGCGACCAGTTAGCGGCTTCCCACAGTATCTTAACTGGCAGGCAGCAACCGCCAACCAATGAAGGCCGACCGTCGCTGCCGCCGAGCACGACCTGCACCTTATTAATCAGAACGTGAAGAGCCGCGGCGTTGGCGAAGAGCTTCGAACAAAACGACGCCTGCAGCGACGGAAACATTGAGCGATTTCACCGGGCCCGTGGTGGGCAGCGAAACAACAAAATCGCAGCGCTTCCGCGTCAGGTCGTGAAGACCTTTACCTTCTCCGCCGAGGACAATGCCCACCGGGGACGTGTAGTCAGCTTCGGTGTAGCTTTTGTTGGCGTCTTCGTCCAAGCCAATCAACCAGTAGCCCGCCTCCTTCAGTTCTTCCATAGTTCGCACGAGATTTGTGACCTTCGCGATCGGCAAGTGCGCTATCGCCCCGGCGGAGGCACGTGCGACCGTGTCGGTAAGTCCAGCTGCTCGCCGTTCTGGAATGACCACGCCGTGCGCGCCCGCAGCGAGCGCCGTTCGGATGATGGCGCCGAGATTGTGCGGATCTTCCACGCCATCGAGGAGAACGATGAGTCCTTTGCTTCCGTGGCCGGGGCTCTTGTTCGCCGCTTCGAGAATGCTCTCGAGCGTCGCTGGTGCTCGCGCGGCGGCCAGAGCCACGACTCCCTGATGATCCTTCGAGTTGGCGAGCCGATCGAGTTGCCCGCGATCTTCGAACCGCACCGGAATATCGCGCGCGCGCGCCAGTTGGACGATTTCCTCGACGCGCGTATCTTGCCGACCGCGTGCGATCAAAATGCGATCGAACGGGCGGCCTGCGTCGAGCGCTTCGCGTACAGCGTGGATGCCAGTCAACTTGTCCATCAAGAACCCAGTGTACAGCACCTGTAGGGGCACGATTCATCGTGCCCTGCGATCAAATTGCCGCCGCAATCAATCGAGAGCCGCGCAGAACTCTACGATTCGCTCGCGCGCTGATTTCACAGGCGAAGCGAACGAAAGAGCCGCGGCTTCATCGAGCAGCAAGATCACTCGATCGAGTTCGCCTTCTCCCGCGCGGCCTGTGAGCGCCAGGCGGATAGGGTGGAAGATCTCCCGGCTGCCTATACCCAGAATGGTTTTCAGTTCGTTGACGATTTCTTTGAATCGCTCGCTAGTGAGAGGTGTTCCGTCCAGCAGCAGTAGCGCGAGATGGCGCAGCACGTCGCGCGCGGCATAGCGAGCAAGGACGGCGTGACTCTCCACCTTGGCTAGGAGTTCTTGGGCGTTGTAATGAAAAACGAGTTGCAACAGCTCCGCCAGTGAGCGCCGGTCCGAAACTTGCGGACCCAGAAGTGCCGCGGCGCGCTCGCACCACGCAAATTGCACGGGAGACGCGTCGCCGAGGAGCCAGCCTTGCGCGCGCAGAATTTCGATTACATCGCGGGCCGTGAAAGTGTTCGAGGCAACCGCCGGAGCGTTTGGAGTTTCTTGCGGAGGCATCGGGAAATTCTAACGCACGTAGGCGAGATGGCTTAAGTGCGACGGCATGATTATTTCTGGGAGAGCGTTGCCACAACGTGAGCCGCAATGGCTTCGCCGTGCCCAACAGCGTCGACCCCTTCATTGGTCTTGGCCTTGAGGTGAATGTGCTCGACGGAAACGCCTAGCGCGCCGGCAAGCGCTTCACGCATTTTCGGAAAGTGCGGTCCAAGCTTCGGTTTTTCCAGTATGACGACGGCGTCGACATGCTCGATCGTAAAATGCTTTTCGTCGAGCAATTTCCGCGCGTGCTCCAAGAAGCGCAGGCTGTTCGCACCCTTCCATTTCGGATCGGAGTCCGGGAAATGTGTACCAATGTCTCCGAGGCCAGCGGCGCCTAGCAACGCGTCGCAGAGCGCGTGCGCGAGTACATCTCCGTCGGAATGTCCTACAGAGCCTTTATCAAACGGCAGCTCGATCCCGCCAACAATCAGTTTGCGGCCTTCCGCAAGCCGATGAAGATCGTACCCAATGCCGGATCGATACCTTCGCCCACGCATCTCGTCAATGCGCTCTGACATGGATTCACCCTCGTCGCCCTCCTTGTAATCCCGACAGAACGACAGGATACGAGGTTCATCAAGATTAGCGCGCTCCAACTTCGCACGCATCTCGGAATCCGCCTTGAAAATACCCAATAGAAGGTGAGGAGTGCCAATAGTTCGCGCACCCAGGTAGTTTGCGCCGTCCGACGCCGCTTCGAGCACGAGCTTACTCGCCGAGGCAAAGGGAAAGGAAAATGCGCGCGCTTCACCAGGCTTTTCCGCAGCGCAAGAGATCTGGGCTCGCATGTAAAGCTTCTGCATCTCTTGTTGGACTTTCTCCACATTGCTCACGTCGAGAGGTGAAAAACCAAGTTGCACGAGATCGACACCGGTAAACATCGCGGGGTTCGCACATTGAATTCCGGCAAGCAGATGATTCAAACCTACCTGCTGCTGGTCCTCGCGAAGGGCAACGAGAAACGCCCAGTGTTGAGCGGCGCGCGCCTTGTCTGAGAGCTTTTCGAAAATCCCTATCACTTCGATCGCTCTTGCTCGAGATAGAAGCGCGCAAGATCCATATCGGCGGGCCTGGTGATCTTAATGTTGCGCTCCGAGCCGAGCACGACGTGCACGTCGTGACCGATGCGCTCGACGAGTCCAGCCTCATCCGAAGCGTTGACGCCATCAGCTTGCGCGCGCGCAAACGCTTCCTTGATCAGTTTCGTCGAAAACGCCTGCGGAGTCTGCGCCAGCACCACGCGCTCCCGCGGAATCGTCCCGATAATCAGCGCCACATCCTCCGGCAAGCTGGCGCGCTTCACTTCCTTGACGGTATCCATCGCGGGGATGCCGAGAATCGCCGCCTGGCAGCGGCGCGCTTCTTCGATCACGCGAGCGATCTGTTCGCGAGTAACAAAAGGCCGCACGGCGTCATGCACGAGTACGATCTCCGTATCATCCGAAACTTCCTTCAGCGCCAGCGCCACCGAATCCTGCCGCGAATCTCCGCCGCGCACGACGCGCACCGCCTGCATAAATCGTTCGCCGCGGATGCGCTCTTCGAGAGACTCGACCACATCCGCTCGCGTCGCCACAATAATATCGGTGACGAGCGGACAAGACGCGATCCTCCGCACGCTATGGATGACAATCGGCGTCCCCTCCAGCTCGAGAAATTGCTTGGGCGTCTCGGCGCCCATGCGCGTGCCGAGACCTGCGGCGGGAAGAATGGCGGCTATGCGGCTCATTTTAGGCGCGGCTCGCCCAGACGGGAAAAACGCTGGGGCCGCAAACTTCAGAGTGTACCTTAAGCGGGGGCTTCAGGCGAATCGCGGAGCCCGGATTATTCGAGATTTTCCGGCCACACAATGCTAGATGAGAGAGTTCTAATCGCCGTCAGGCTCCGAGAAAACGGACGTTTGACCACGTTCGAGTTGCGGCGACTCTGGCAGCCGAGAAGCGTTCTCGACGCTTCCAGATAAATCGACGCGGTTACCGCCAACGCTTTCACCTCGGCCAGCCCCAGCTGCGGCGGCGGCCGCTTGGCGCGGCGCGCCAGCTGATTGTTCAGCTCGCTCATCCAACCGGCCAAAAATCATTTTCCCCGCCGTGGTCTGATGAACGGAAGTAACTTGAATATCTACGCTCTTATTGATCAAGCGCCGCGCGCCATCGACCACCACCATGGTCCCGTCGTCCAGATACGCAACGCCCTGATTGGGCTCCTTGCCCTCGCGCAATATCATCACGCGCATGGATTCGCCCGGCAGCACGACAGGCTTCAAAGCGTTAGCGAGCTGATTCACATTCAAGACCGCAAGACCTTGCACGGTGGCCACTTTATTCAAATTGAAGTCGTTGGTGACGATCTTTGCGCCCAGCTGGCGCGCGAGTTCCACCAGCTTGTGATCCACATCGCCTGCCGGAAGCAAATCTTGCTCGAGAATGCGCACATCGACATGCGGCATTTTCTGCATGCGCTGCAAGACTTCGAGGCCGCGGCGTCCGCGCTGGCGCTTCAAGGAATCCGCAGAATCGGCGACCAGCTGCAATTCGTGCAGCACGAATTGCGGCACAGCGAGCACGCCATCCAGAAAATGGGCTTCGCAAACGTCCGCTATGCGTCCATCAATCAGGACACTGGTGTCGAGAAGCTTGACGGTCTCGAGAGGCTGCGGCTCCCCGGAGGGCATCGCGGCGGGAGCAGCCACATTCAGCTTCCGACCACTCTGCGAGCCAAGCATCAGCCCCAAATAAACGAAAGCGAAGAGCGCGGCATATTCGAGAAACGCCTTGGTCGGCTCCGGTTGGCTCGTTCGGGAAATAATGAGCGTTAGCAGGAGCGCCGAAAACATTCCCCAAACCGCGCCGAGTGCACCGCCCAGCAATCCACCGATTCCGGCGCGGCTCAGCCGCAATTCCGCCAGTAGGATCACCAGCGCCAGAAGAAAGCCAACTCCCGCGGCAGGTGCTCCGCGCAAACCAAACGGAGCGAGCTGGTAGCAGAGCGCGGTCGCGCCCACAACAACGAACAAGCGCACCAGCCAAAGCTCCAGACCCTTCCCTTGCGGGAAGAAGGCCGTCTTTTTTTGCCGCTCTTCGGGGACTGGTTTTGAGGATGGCGAAGAACTAGTATTTGAAAAACGCTGCACTTCAGGAACGGAACGGCTCATACGACCTCACAGTAAAACGATCACTGCAAAATCGGTGCCGCATCCCCTCCGGGGCGGGGTGCACGTACCGGTGCGGGACGGGAATGCAACCTCAACAGAAGCTCGCATCCCCGCGGCCTATATACTCCGCCATCATGTGGGAGTCAAGATGATGTTGAAGGATTAATAAGCGGGATTAGAGGTATTCACTATTGAAAATAGAGACGTGGAACGCGCTGGCTCACCGCGCACAGCAGATCGGAGGTCACGGTCCCAATGCTGCGCGCGATGACGTTCGCGGGGCGGACATGCTCGCCGTCGCTGCCGTAAATTGTCGCGACGTCGCCCAGCTCAGCTCCGGGCACGTCGGTTACGTCAATCATGGTGACATCCATGGAAATGATTCCCACGATGGGCGCAAGTGTGCCGCGCACCAGAACGCTTCCGCGATTGCCGAGCGAGCGGTGGATGCCGTCGCCGTAGCCGGCCGCAAGAACGGCAATGCGCGAAGGGCGCTTGGCGATGAAAGTTTCGTTGTAGCCGACGCCCGCGCCTTCGGGAATGTTGCGGATGTTGATGATGCGCGCACGCAGACTCATCACTGTTTTCAACGGCAGGCGCGCTTCGATTTCCGGACGCTGCTCGAGGGGATCGTAGCCAGGATGATAGCCGTACAAAATGGCACCGGGACGCACCATGTCGGCCCACGTCTCCGGGCGCGTCGCGATGGCCGCGCTATTGGCGAGGTGCACAATGCCGGGATCAATTCCTAGCGGGCGCAGACGGTCGAGGGCGGCGTAGAAGCGTTCTTCTTGCTGCCGCGTCTGCCCTCCTACACGCGTGTTGGTGAGAACTTCGGAAGAAGCAAAGTGCGTGAAGACTCCGCCGAGTTCCAAATGCTTGCACTTCGCGAGCTGGCGCGCGAAGCATTCGACATCGCTCGGAGCGATGCCCAAGCGGTTCATACCGGTGTCCATTTTTAGGTGGAACGAAACGCGCTTGCCGCCTTCTGCGGCGGCCTTCTTGACGCCTCTCTTTGCGATGACGCGAGCGGCGGCGCGATCAAGTTGCTGGAGCTGCTCGCAACGATGGATCACTGCGGTCAGGTCGTGTTCGACGAGGCGCGACTCTTCGCCGGGCCAGAAACTTGTCAGCACAAGCACCGGCTTGCGCACGCCGGCTTCGCGCACGGCGATGCCTTCTTCCGTGCACGTTACACCGAACCAGTCGGAGCCGGCTTTTTCCAAGGCCTTGGCCACTTGCGGGCCGCCGTGGCCGTAGCCATTGCCTTTGACGATGCAAAGGATTTTGCGCGGCGTTTTGCGCTTCTCTTCGGGCGGGTTCACGAACTTGCGAATCGCGCGGAAATTATCTGCCAGCGCGCTAAGGTCAACTTCCGCCCATACCGGGCGTCTTGCTTCTTTGCGGGGACTTTTCTGTGTGCTCGACATGGCCCTTCCGAAAAAATTAGTTTACGCCATCCGGCGGCTGGGAGTGGACGGCCACTTTGGATGCCGCGAGAAAGACAACACCTTGCTTGCAAGTGGGAGACCTGAGGAAGACTGGCAATGACTTGTCAAAAGCCACCCCCTGTTTTTTTGTAAGCGTTGCTGATAAAGGACTTACGGCGCCTGTAAGTTCTTTAGATGCAACACTTACAGGGATGGTGCGTAAGCGTTGATTCTAAAGGGCTTAAGCTCGTTGTGGCATCCGGCAAATTCTGGTGGAGGTTAGACCATTCAGGGGTGGGTTGCGGGTACGGAGCGTGGGGATTTTTACACGTCGCACACGCGTGAAGCGACGGCCCTCGAAAGGGGGCCGGATGCCGCGGTGGATCGACAGGAAGGGGCAAGCCCCTCCCCTACAAGGGAACAGCGCTCAGAAGAAAGATGACGGCATGAAGGCCGCCGCTACGGATTCAGAGAAACAAAAAGAAATAGCCGGAATCGTGCGGGCTGGTATCTAATGGGCGTCGGTCGCGACAGCCGTGTTGGTGCACTTACTTTGGAGGACTTCGATGGGATGGTTCCGCAGGTATAAAACTCTTCTTCCCTTTATTGCTGTGATCGGGGCGGTGTGCGTTTTCGGATCGCTTGTGGCGCTGCGAAGCCAGGCTAAAAGCGAGATGGCGGCCGCGAGCCAAGGATGTCCCAACGATGACAGCGGGTTGAAGCTGCCGGCGGGGTTTTGTGCCTCGGTGTTTGCGGATGGGATTGGGCATGCGCGGCACATGGTAGCGGCAGCGAACGGGGTCTTGTACGTGAACACGTGGTCGGGGCGATATTACGGCGACGACACGCCGCATGCGGGTGGATTTCTTGTGGCGCTGCAGGACAAAGCGGGCGCGGGCAAGGCGGATGTGAACGAGCGGTTTGGGGAAACGGTGCAGAGCGGCGGGCATGGCGGGACGGGAATCGGACTGTACAAGGAATTTATTTATGTGGAGAGCAACGATCGCGTCGTGCGGTATGCGTTGACGGCGGGGTCGATTGTGCCGAGCGGAGCGGCGGAGACGATTGTTTCGGGATTGCCGCTGACCGGCGACCACCCGATGCACCCTTTTATCATTGACGCGCACGGAGCGATGTACGTGGACGTGGCTAGCGCGACAAATTCCTGCCAGGGGAAGAATCGCACGCTGAAATCGCCGGGAATCGATCCGTGCATGGAACTGGAGACGCGCGGCGGGACCTGGAAGTATGACGCGAACAAGACGGGACAGACATTTTCTCCGGCGGAACGATATGCCACGGGAATTCGCAATGGGGAAGGGTTTGCCTTCGACGCGTCGGGCCGGCTGTTTGTGACGCAGCACGGGCGCGATCAACTGCATACGAATTGGCCGGAGTTTTACCAGCCGGACCAGGAGGCCACGCTGCCGGCGGAAGAAGTGATGCTGCTGAAGCAGGGCGGGGATTATGGCTGGCCAGAGTGCTACTACGACTCGTTCGTGAAGAAGCTGGTGCTAGCGCCGGAGTATGGCGGGGACGGAAAGAAGATTGGAGTTTGCGCGCAGAAGCTCGAACCGGCGGCGGCCTTTCCGGCGCATTGGGCGCCGAACGGAATGGCGCATTACGATAAGGAGCAATTTCCCGCGCGCTACCGCAATGGATTGTTTATCGCGTTCCACGGATCGTGGAACCGCGCGCCGTATCCACAACAGGGATACAACGTGGTGTTTCAGCCGATGGCGGGAGAGCGCGCTGCGGGACGGTGCGAGATTTTTGCGGATGGATTCGCGGGAGCGGTGAAATCGCCGGATGGTGCGGAGCATCGTCCTAGCGGGCTGGCAGTGGCGCCGGACGGGTCGCTCTATGTTTCGGATGATGTGCGCGGACGGATTTACCGGATTGTGTATCGCGGCGGCGCGTTTGATGAGAAGTCGGTGACGGCGTGCCCGAGCGCAACGGCAGGGCCGGGCGAGGTGGCTGCGGCGGAAGCCAAGCCGCCGGAGGGTACGCATCCCGATGCGGGCGCTGCGGCAAACGCGAAAGTGCCTCCCGGCACGACGCGGGAGATGGTTGCGCTAGGCGATCAGGTTTACCACGGACAGGTGGGCGGAGCACCGTGCATGGGTTGCCATGGAGCGAGCGGGCAGGGGTCGACACTTGGACCGCCGCTGTTAGGGAAGAAATGGTTGTGGAGCGATGGGAGTTTTGCGGGGATTACGAAGACGATTAACGACGGCGTGGCACAGCCGAAAGAGTATCGGAGTCCGATGCCTGCGAAGGGCGGGGCGCAGTTGACGGACGAACAGGTGAAGGCGGTGGCGGCTTATGTTTGGAGCTTGAGCCACCACTAAGTTTGGTGGCCTAACCAGGTCTCAAGGCAGAAAAGTCAAAACCCGCACCCTTGCAAAAAACGCAAGAGTGCGGCACCCGGTTGTATCCAAGTCGGTCTAAACAAGGATTAGTCCGCAGAGGGGAACCCGATGAAGCGCACGTGGACGATCATAGGGGTAGGCGACGTGCCTGCGAGCTTCAAATGGTATCAGGCGCTGTTCGGTCAGCCGGCTGCCCTTCCTGCCCATGAATACTTTGGGCAAATCCTCGATTCAGATGGAACTGTTTTGCTCTGCCTCCACGAGTGGGGCGCCCACGAGCATCCCTCATTGATGAGCCCCGATCACGGGACACCCGGCAACGGGCTCCTGTTGTTCTTTCGTGTCGACGATTTCGACTTGGCGCTTCAAAGGGCACGCTCTCTCGTCATTCGGCTCGAAGAGGAACCACACGTGAATCCGAACACCCAAACCAAGGAGTTCTCGCTCCGGGATCCGGACGGATATAACGTTACGATCAGTGCGCTCACTGCGGCCTGACAAGGACACGGAAGTCAGAACCCGCACCCTTGCAAAAAACGCAAGCGTGCGGCACCCGCTGCCGCTCTTGAGTGCCAACGATCGAGCTACTGGGCGGCAAGAAACGCGGCCCAGAAAGCACAGTTATGCGCAGTCGCGAAATTGGTTTCCTGCACGGGCGACGACGGAATCAGCGACTGGAAGTTTCCAGCAAGGGGATTGAATACTTGCCAGAAAGGCGCGCTGGGACTATTGGGCGTGCCGAATTTGGCGAAGTTGGTCCAATAGCGTTGCATGGTGCTGGAGAGCTGGAGTTGCTGGGCATTGAGCGGCGGGTGCGGCACAGTGACAGGCAGATTGAAGAGATATTGGAGCTCGGAACCGTGGGCCGCCGCGTAGGGAAAGGAGACCGGAGGAAGGAAATCCTGCGGCGCGTTCTCATCGTTGAACTCATAGGGCGAGACCGGGACGAATGGAGACATCGAGAGGTCGGCGGCCAACGCGGGACAGGCGAACGCGGCGTCGGTGCCGGCGGTGGCGAAGGCGATATCCGCAGAAGGGAAACTGGCGAGCGGATATTGCGCGGAGACGATAGGAGCTGCGGGACCGACCAGAGTGGCGAGAGCTTCCTCGTACGCGGCCTCATTGTTGGCGATGGGTCCGATGGTGAGATCGAAATCGAGCGCGGTGAAGAGGCGCCATTCGTCATGATTGGTGCCCTGGATGACCGGGACGCGGTGGAATTGGCCGGTGGCGAGCGCGGTGCCTAACGATACGGGGAAAAACTCGCCGTCGATATTGGGCGTATAACCGGCAGGGTTTTCGTTTGCGAGAATGGTGGTAACGGGAAGAGCGCGCAGGCAGGCGGAGGTTTGACTACTGCAGCCGGCGGCAGCCGCGAATGCAGTGCCAGCAGCCTCAGCGGTGGCAAGGGTTTGCGTGCTGAGCGCGTAGGAGCCACTTTCAATGATTGCTTTGTGAAAGAGGCCTGCCGCTGGAGGCGAAACGAGCTGCGAGAAAACGCTGAGGCCACCGGCAGATTCGCCGAAGATGGTCACGTTGAGCGGATCGCCGCCGAAGAAGAGAATGTTGTCGCGGACCCAGCGGAGAGCTTGCTGCTGGTCCATGAGGCCGTAGTCGCCGGCGGAATTGGAATCGATGTCGCGGTCATGATCTGGATCGGTCTTTTCCGCGGCGAAGGTGGGATGGGCAAGAAAGCCGAGAGCGCCGAGACGGTAGTTGATAGTGACGACGATGACGCCGTCATTGACTAGCGCGGTGGGATCGTAGTCGTCGCTTTCGCCGGTAATGAGAGAGCCTCCGTGGATCCAAACCATCACGGGATGGAGGTGGAAGAAATCGGCGGAACTGGGAGTGAAGACATTGAGGAAGAGGCAATCTTCGGTGATGGAGGCGCGCCCGAAGGGAGTGGGCGGTTGCGGGCAGTGGTTGGCGAAGTTCGTGGCTTCCAGCGGCGCGAACCACGGAGCGTGGGGAACGGGAGGACGCCACCGCAGATTGCCTACCGGAGGCGCAGCGTACGGGATGCCGAGGAATTCATGGATGCCGGCGGAAGTGACAGCGCCGCGAACCGGACCGTTGAAGGTGAAGGCCAGCGGGCTTTGCTGCTGCGCCTGGGAGAGCGGAGGCAGGGCGCAAAAAAGGATGGCGGCGAAGAGAATCGAAAGTGTGAACTGCTTTTTTGTACGAGAAATCATGGTGTTTCCTCTCTGACCTAGGAAAAGGCTAAGGGTACGAGCGTGCGAGGAGTTCTCCTTGGGTTCCATCGGTCCGCGGGACGGCGGGCGGTGGATAGGAAATTGTGATTGTTTATATCAATTTTTTGCGGCTGTCAATATGGACGTTGGGAGGCCGGCGGTAGGAGGAGAGTCGTAAGCCTAAGAAGGATGACGCTATGGGTCGTCGGGGGAGAATTGGGAGAAGACGTCGGGAGCGGCTTCAACCCCGCAGCGCCGAGCAGTCTTAGCATCTTTGGGCTAGCCAATGCGTCGGTGGATTATGAAAATGAAGCCTATAACAGCAAGAATCAGATAACAAACGGAGAGAATAAAGTAGAGAATTCGCACCTTAGGCCAAAGGAAGGTTGGGAGCTTGTCAGCGAACTTGTCCGTCCATGTCTCGCTCCAGCGCGGGAGGGGGGCGGCTTCTTCGGAGTCGGGCTTCCAGCGTGCAGCAATCCAAGTCGCGCGGAAATTGGAGAGCAGGAGCGCCGCGAGAACAATCCTCACGATGCTTGGCCCTGAAGCAAACATATCCGCGAGGTACGCTACTGATACGCAACCCGCCGCGTATCGACTGCGCTCCCGTACCCCAACACCGCTCAAATAATAGAAAAGCAGAACGAACGTCCCCGTGATTGGCTGGTCCGAAATAATAAAGACAACAAAAGAAAGAACAGCGACCGCAACACACACCCAATAACCTTGTGCGCCCAGGTAATCGACGTCACTGCTGCTCTGAATGGAAGGCCAGAACAGACTCTTGATGCGGTTTTCGCTCCGGGGCATCGAGTCAGATAAGTTCAGTGTTTGCACGGCGGAGATTACACCCCAGTTTTCGCTCGGAGTCGAGAACAAAAAAATCATCTTGATGTCGGCTGCTGCTGTTCGCAATTTCTGCCGATTGCGAGGCAGTGCAGATACCGCGGTTCTTTACATATCACCGGGGGAGAATTGGGAGAAGGCGTCGGGGGCGGCTTCCTCGAAGCGCGTTAGGCGGCTGCGGAAGACGAATTTCACGTTGTCGGTGGGGCCGTTGCGCTGCTTGGCGATGCGGAGCTCGGTTTCTTCGCGCTCTTCGGGGCTGGCGCCGGCTTTGAAGAAGTGGGGGCGGTAGATGAACATGACGACGTCGGCGTCCTGCTCGATGGCGCCGGATTCGCGGAGGTCGGAGAGCTGGGGGCCGCGTTCGTCGCGTTCGGGGGCGCGGGTGAGCTGGCTGAGGACGAGGACGGGGATCTGCAATTCCTTTGCGAGGCCTTTGAGGCCGCGGGAGATGCTGGCTACTTCTTCCTGGCGGTTGCCGAAGCGGCCGCGCGCGGTGATCAGCTGGAGATAATCGACGATGAGGAGCGAGAGGCCTTTGTCGCGCTTGAGCCTGCGCGCCTTGGCGCCAATTTCGAGGACGCTGATGGAGCCGGCGTCATCGACCCACAGAGGGGCGTTGGAGATGACGCCTAGGGCTTCCGTCATGCTCGTCCAGTCGTTGCGATTCAGGTGGCCGGTGCGGAATTTGTGGGCGTCGATCTGGGCGACGGAAGCGACGAGGCGCTGGAGGAGCGACTCCTTGGACATTTCAAGGCTGAAGATGGCGACCGGCTGGCCGGCGCGAATGGCAATGTTCTCCGCGAGGTTGAGGGCTAGCGCGGTTTTTCCCTGCGAGGGCCGCGCCGCGAGGATGAGCAGCTCGGAAGGCTGGAGGCCGGAGGTGAGCTTATCCAGCTCGACGTAGCCGGTGGGAATGCCGGTGATGCTCTTGCCTTCCTTGAAGATTTTTTCGAGGCGCTCGAAATTGTCGCGGACGATGTCCTTGACGGGAATCAGGCCGGCTTTCACGCGGTCTTCGGCGAGCAAGAAAATGGAGGATTCCGCGTTGTCCAGAATCATGTCGGCGCCGTCCTCGCCTTCAAACGCGCGCTGTTGGATGTTGTGCGTGGTGTGGATCAGATTGCGCAGCATCGCCTTTTCCTTGACGATGCGCGCGTAGTGCTCGACGTTGGAGACTTTGGGCATGCCATCGGCAAGCGAGGCGAGGTAGGGCGCACCTCCCGAGGCTTCCAGATCGCCACGGCGATGGAGCTCTTCAGTGAGCGTAATGAGATCGATGGCTTGCTGGGCTTCGCTGAGAGCGATCATCTGGGTGAAGACGCGGCGGTGCTGATCGAGGAAGAAGTCTTCCGCGCGGAGATTTTCGATGGCGGCGTTCAGGGCATTGTTGTCGAGCAAAATGGCGCCGAGAACGGAGCGCTCGGCGTCGAGATTGTTCGGCAACGGCTTTTCGAGAGTGGAATCAACGGGCATAAGCTATCTTTTTATTTCGCCTTTTCTTCGCTTTTGTACCATTTTCTCCGCGTGAGGGCAAGCGCGAAGTTTTCGCTGCGCAAACAAGAGCTCGGTGTTTCAAATGAAATTTAAATTACATTCAAGCTGATGCGGCATTGTGCGCGGAAGAGGGAGGCGCGTCAATCGCAGAGCTGTGAATCGTTTCGGAAAACGTTGCAAAACTTTTTTGGTGCGCGCTTGCCCGGCGTGCGCGCAAAAAAAGGGTGGGGCAAGCCCCACCCCTACAAGCCAAATTAAATATTGAGATTATTCTTCCTTCGCAACGTGGACGGTGACTTGGGCGGTGACGTCGCGGAAAACTTTGATGGTCACGGGGTATTCGCCGAGGGCTTTGATGGGATCGGCGATCTGGACTTGGCGCTTGTCGATCTTGAAATTTTGCGCGGCGAGGGCTTCGGCGATGTCGGCAGTGGTGACGGAGCCGAACATCTGATCGTTCTCGCCGGTCTTGCGCGTGAAATTCAGCGAGATGCCGTTGAGCAGATTCGCTTGCTTTTGCGCGGCGTCCAGCTCAGTGGCGGTTTTCTTCGCGAGCGAGGTGCGGATGCGCTCGATCGCTTTCAGATTGCCGGCGCTTGCTTCCACGGCGAGCTTACGCGGCAGAAGGAAATTGCGGGCGTAGCCGGGCTTTACCGTGACGATGTCGCCGCGGTGGCCGAGCTTTTCGATGTCTTCTTGAAGAATGATTTGCATGTTCTCTCTCTAGCTCCTGATTCTTTCGCCCGAGGTGGCTTACGCCTTCGGGGCCTCGGGTGCGGCGGCGGGGGCAACATGGGGCGCGGCCGCGGGTGTGGCTGCCGGTGTAGCCGGGTGAGCGGCCTGCGGAACGACCTGGCGCGGGGCTTGCGTGCCCGCGGCGCTGCCTGCGAATGGCAGCAAAGCGATATTGCGCGCGCGCTTGATGGCGACGCCGAGCCAGCGCTGGTGGCGCGAGCAAACTCCGGTCATGCGGCGCGGCAGAATCTTGCCGCGTTCCTGGACGAACTGCGAAAGAATGTCGGCGCGCTTGTAGTCGACGAAATCCATCTTCTCGACGCAGAACTTGCAGACTTTCTTCTTGCGGAAATACTGGCGCTTGCCGCGAGGACGGCCGCCGGGGCCGCCCGGACCACCGCCACCCGGTCCGCCTTCACGGCGCGGACCACCATGACCACCGCCGGGACCACCATGGCCGCCACCACCTTCGCGGCGCGGCGGTCCACTGTGAGACTGTGCTTGTTTCGGATCCTCTGCCATACCATCCTGCCTTTCTCTCTTAACTCAGAAATTCATTTTTAGCTTGCTGCTGCCTCTGCAGCCGGAGCGGGAGTCGAAGCCGGTGCTGAAGCGGGCGCACTGCGGCGCGGACGGCGAGCGGCGCGCTGTTCGCGCTTTCCGCCGAGTTTCTTCTGGCGCTTCAAATCTTCGTCGAGGCGCACGGTCAGATACTTGATGACCACGTCCTGCACGCGGAGGCGCCGCTCGAGCTCCGCGATCAGCTCGGCGTGATTCGTGCGAATCTGCTGGTAGACGTAAATGCCCTCGCGATGCTTGGCCACGCGATAGGCGAGCTTGCGTGTGCCCCAATGCTCGGTCTTCTCGATCTTTGCGCCCTTTTCCGCGCATGTGTGTTCGATGCCGGAAATCACTTTCTTGATTTCGTCTTCCGGCGTTGCCGGACGGGCGATGAAAATCAGATCGTACAGTCGCTCTTCCATGATGACCTCTTTCCTCTTTGCGCCGATCTAATCGGCGGCACTGCAAAGTCTGTTACGGACAAACTCAGCAAAACTGTCTTACTCTTCTTCCGGCTCTTCCGCTTCCGGCTTACGCCGGTTGAAAATGTTCATGGCCGGCTCGATTCCCTTCGCGAGAATCATTTCCACGGCGTCGCCGGCTTTGCCGATCATCTCGGCGGCTTCTTCCAGCTCCGTCCTTTTCATGGGCCGCAGCACGAATTCTTTGCGGCTGCTCAGCGGATGATCCGGCCCGCATCCCAATCGGATGCGCGCGAACTCCTGAGTTCCCACAGCGCTAATCACTGAATTCGCGCCGTTGTGGGTCCCCCCGCTGCCTTTGCGGTCGATGCGAATCGTTCCAAAAGGCAGCTGCACTTCATCCCACATAACCAGCAATTCCGCGGGACCCAGCTCGTACTTTTCCAGCAGCTCTCGTACCGAGATGCCGCTGAGATTCATGTACGTCTGCGGCTTGGCCAGAAGCACATCTTCGCCAGCGAGCTTGCCCTTGCCTACGAGCGCCTT
>Ga0210383_10000360_pt1 | contig 43592 bp, 36 predicted proteins | sample IncBWC14OmetaG_FD_160072 | JGI IMG/M metagenome (GOLD analysis project Ga0210383, IMG submission 160072) | Forest soil microbial communities from Barre Woods Harvard Forest LTER site, Petersham, Massachusetts, United States - Inc-BW-C-14-O ...
CCGAGCGGCCCGGTGATGTCCAGGCCGTGCGCCCAGTGCTCGGCCAGTCGCGTGGTCGCCAGCGTGGCCGGCTTGACCGGCGCGGCCACCCACTCCAGCGGCCGGTCCGGGTCGGCGGCCCGCAGCGCGTCCAGTGCCGCCCGCCGGGCCCGCTGCCACCGGGCGAACACCACGTCCGGCGCCGCCCGTTCCGCGGCCACCAAAGAAGCGACGCGTTCGTCCACCGTCTCGCCGGCCGTCCGGCCCGGGCCGGTCCGCAGGTCACCGCCCGACGCGGTGACCACGACAGATTCCTCGGACTGTGCCAGATGCAGCACCACGTCGGCGATCGTCCACCCGACGGCTCCCGACCCTGACATCCACTGGGCGTGGTCCAGGCCGCCCAGGATGCCCGCCAGCCGTTCTTGCTCCGCGCTCAGGTCCTCAAAGACCGTCATGCCTTCGACTATGGCACGCCAGCGCCGTCCCTGAACCGACGGTTCCCACTTGCTAAGTGATAGAGCGGTCTTTGCTCAATCCCGCTGGTCGGGATGTATTGGAGCCTGCCCATGTCTCAATGTGGATGAACAACGGCGGCTCCCGGGTCCGGTCCTTCCTCGTCGTTGTCGTGGCAGGGCTTCCGCAGCCACGATCTAGACGGGGATGATGGTCGGTAGCGGGCTCCGCCGAGCGGGCCCGGCCCGGTATGGAAGGGGGAGGTATGAGCTCCGCTGCTACACGTACTCCGGCTGACGTGGCCCGCGCGACCTTCGACGCCGTCAGCAGGAAAGATCCCGACGGCATCGTGGCCACCGGGGCGCCGGGGTATGTCGACGACTTCGTCGCGGTCGGCGAGGTCCGCGGGCACGACGCGGTCCGGGCCTTCTTCCGCGAGCTGTTCGCCGCTTTCCCCGACTTCACCATCACCGTCGACAGGATCGTGGCCGACGACACCACAGCGGTCGTCCAGTGGCACGCGGCTGGCACGTTCACCGGCGGCCCGTTCCAGGGCATCGCACCGACCGGGCGCCGGGTCGAAATCCGCGGGGTCGATGTGATGGAGATCGCGGACGGGCTCGTCCAGCACAACACCATCTACTACGACGGGGCTACCTTCGCCCGCCAGGTCGGCCTGCTGCCAGGCCTCGGGTCCCGCGCCGACCAGGCCATGCTGGCCGCGTTCAACGCGAAGACCACCCTGAGCCAGCGGGCCCGTGATCGTCGGCAACGCAGGCGGTCGCGGACCCAATAACATTCTGGGACTCCTGGGGCTACCCGTGCTGAAGTGACTCCAGTCCCGGTGACGCCCGGAACGGATCGTCATCGATGTGACCCGTCGATGCGCGCACGCGCCGTGAGGCGTGGCCCTTTTGGGGGTTGGGGCACACATGCCCCGAAAGACGGGGGTCGTGGTCCACGCACCCCATGCGAGATCCGCGATCCGGGCCAGGAAATGGCAGCCTGCCCGGAAGAGGGGTCTTTGATAAATCCCCCAACTGTCTGGCCAGCTCAGCGTGCCGTCTCGTAATCGAGGCCACCTACTCGCTCTGACGCCTCAAACCTGGCCATCGAAGCGACTACCCCGCTCTGACCCTGCTCGCACGATAACGGCCGTTCCCCGCCACCGCCGGGGAACGGCCGGTCCATGTAATTACAAGATCATCAGCCGCCCCTGCTTGCGCTTCGCGCGCCTGGCGGCGCACGAAGCGCCCGGCCCGGGCCTCGCCGTGCGGACCCGCCGGGCATCGGCCCGCAAGCTCGCCATCGGGATTAGCGTGGGCCTCTGAGCCCGGCCCGCAGACGTCATGGAGGTCGCATGCGTATCAGCCTCGGCGATGTGTCCTTGTGGTTCGATGTGTCCGGGCCGTCGGTCATCCCGCAGGGAGACACGACGGCCGAGCGCCCGGTCGTGGTGGCGGTCCACGGCGGTCCCGGCCTGGATCACATGACGGTGAAGTCCGCGCTGGAGCCGCTGGCCGAGGACTTCCAGGTCCTGTACTTCGACCTGCGCGGCCACGGCCGCAGCGACCGCAGCAGCGCTGGATCCTGGAACATGCGGACCTGGGCCGATGACCTGCGGCGGCTGTGCGACGCGCTCGGGCTGCGCAAGCCGGTCATCCTCGGCAGCAGCTTCGGCGGGGACGTCGCGCTCACCTACGCGGGGCTGTTCCCCGATCACCCTGGCGGCATCATCCTGGCCAACACGACTAGTGGCCACTGGGACGACCCGCGAGTCATCGAGGCGTTCGGCCGCGTCGGCGGCCCCGAGGCGGCCGCCATCATCGAGCGCATCCGCACATACCGCCGGGGCGGTTACGCCGCGGACGCCGAGGATCTCCAGGCTGAGTTCACCCGCGTCTGCTACCCGCTTTACAGCGCCACGCCGGGCTGGGCCGAGGAGTCCCGCCGGTTCCTGGCCCGGATGATCAGGAACCCAGACGTCGCCGCGCACTACGACAGCCACGAGATCTCAAGCTTCGATCCCTGGAGCCTGCTCGGCGCCGTCCGGTGCCCCGTCCTGGTCCTCGCTGGCGAGGACGACCCGGTCTGCCCGCTGCCCGTAGTCGAGGAGCTAGCCAGCCAGCTGCCGGCGGAGACCACCCGCGTGGTGACGCTTCCCGGTGCTCGCCACACCATCTTCCGCGACCGCCCGGACCTCGCCTTCCCGGCCGTAAGAGACTTCGTCTTCCAGATCGATGCAAGCCAGCCCGCCAGCTAGAGCGGTGTTGTCTAAGTCCCACATCAGTCCAAGCAACCTGGCGCGCCGGCTGAGGATCGAAGCGACGTACCCACTTTGATCTTCCGCCAGCAGTAACACTGCTACCGACCGTGCGAGTGAGCGGTTCGTCGCGTCAACCCCAGCTTCACCGCGCAGATATCCTGGTCCCGGTCGCCAGCTACCTGCCGCGTGGGTGTACCCGTCCGCTATCTAGATTGCGATCTGTTCATCGAGGTCCCGACAGGAAGCCCTTGAGAACCCCTGCCTGCAGGCAGGCACCGACCGCCACCACCTCGTCGGGCTTGACGCCCTTGTTCGGCTCCTCGCCGGCAGTCAGCGACTTGACCAGGTCGACCACCGCAGGCATCCAGGTGGACCCTCCGACGAGTACCACGTGGTTGATCGCGTGCAGCTTCACGCCAGCGTCCTTGATGACCTGCTTGAACGGCGCCCTGCAACGGTCCAGCAGGTCGGATGTGATCAGCTGGAACTCGGCCCTGGTCAGATTGGCATCCAGGTGGAGCGGGCCGTCCGCCGAGTGGGAGATGTACGGCAGGTTGATCTGTGTCCCCCACGAGTCGGACAACTCGATCTTGGCCTTCTCCGCGGCCTCACGCAGCCGCTGCAGCGCCATTATGTCCTTGGATAGGTCGATTCTGAAAGCCTTCTTGAAGTCCTTGACCAGCAGGTCCACGATCCGTTGATCCCAGGCGTAACCGCCTAGGTCGTTGTCGCCACTGGCAGCCTTGACCTCGACGACGCCCTCACGCACTTCCAGCAGGGACACGTCGAAGGTCCCGCCGCCCAAGTCGAAGACCAAAATGGCGGCCTCATTCTCCTCCTCCAGGTGATAGGCCAGGGCCGCGGCCGCGGGCTCGTTGATGATGCGGAGCACGTTCAGCCCCGCGATCTGGCCGGCCTCCTTGGTGGCTCGGCGCTGCGCGTCGTTGAAGTAGGCAGGCACGGTGATCACCGCGTCGGTGATCTTCTCGCCCAGGTAGGCCTCCGCGTCCCTCTTCAGCTTCTGCAAGATGAAGGCGCTGATCTGCTGGGCGGTGAACTTCTTGCCGTCGATCCTTACGGTCCAGTTGGTGCCCATCTGCTGTCTGAATGATCGGATCGTCCGGTCCACGTTGGTGACAGCCTGCCGCTTGGCGACCTCGCCGACCAGCACCTCGCCGTCCTTGGCGAAGCTGACGATGGACGGCGTGGTCCGTGAGCCCTCCGCGTTGGCAATGACCGTGGGCTCTCCGCCTTGGAGAACAGCGACGACAGAGTTGGTCGTCCCGACGTCGAAGGCGACGGCGGGACTGGCCCTGGACGGACTGTCCACCGGTTGATACGGGAGACGACTGCCCGGTCGAAGCGTGTGAGCAGGAGGGGACCCGGTGTCGAAGCCCTGGCCGTCATGCGACGGCTTTACGTGTACCCGGACGTATAGGTCGCCGTCCGGGCCGCCGCGCTTGCCCGGTCCGCCTTTGCCCTTCACCCGGACTCGCTGGCCGTCCTTAATGCCTGCAGGGATGCGCGCGATGAGGGTCCGGGTCGTTGCTACGCGGCCGCTACCCGAGCATGCCGGACATGGATCTTCGGCGACCAGCCCTCGTCCCTGGCAGGTCCGGCATTGTTTGGACAGCACGTAGCTGCGCAGGTTCCTGCTGGTTTGACCGGAGCCTCCGCAGGTCGGGCACGCCCGGGGCGCGGTGCCTGACCTGGTGCCCGTCTCATGGCAGGTCCCGCACGGGTCTTCGTTGGCCAGCCGGACCTGAACGGTGGCGCCGTTTATCGCATCGGCAAACGAGAGTGTCGCCTCGGTCTCCACGTCGGTTCCGCGCTCGCCGAGGCTGGGCTCCTGACCGGCTATGCGATCGCCTGTAGTGCTGAAGGCCGACTGCGCTTTGGATTCCGCTCGGGGTGCATTCGTTGAGGGGTGGGGGCCGGGCCGCGTGTAGGCCGGGTTGCGGGTCAGGGCCAGATGGGCGATGGTGTCGGTGCCCCGCTGGCGGGGGGATGGAAACCGACGGCTGGTCAGGGTGTCCCTCAAGCGCGGGTAGATCTTTTCGAAGGTAAGAAGTTCAGGCCCGTCGGGGATCCCGGTCCGCAGCAAGTCCAGCAGGGTTCCTGTGAACGCTGTGTACCGCTCACCCGCCGGGGCCAACGCGATGACGTTCGCTGGGGTCGCCGTCAGAAGGTAAGCGCCTTCGATGCCGACTTGGCCGACGATAGTTTCCTCATCGCCAGCTAGGTCGGCCATGGCGCGGCCGCTGAAACAGCAGTCGAGGATGACCACCTTCCTAGTGGCACGGCTCTCGAGGACCGCAGCCCGCATGTGATCGTAGGCCAGCGCGCTGAAAAACAGATTGTCGGGATTGGTGTCACGTAGGCATAGGTACAGCTCGTTGCGGTCTCCGGTCTTGCCGTGGCCGACGAAGTAAACCAGCAGCGTGTCCTCGGCGGCTCTCGCCTGCTCCTGAACGGCGTAGTAAACATCTTCGGCCCTGCGGGGGTTCTCAAGGATCATGCACTTGCCGACGGGCAGCCCTCCTAGCGCGGGGTCGATCAAGACGTCGCGGAACCCGGTGAGGTTATTGCCTACCGCGGGCAGATTCTCAAGACGGCTGTAGGTGCTTGTGCCGATCAGCAGCGCGCGGGAGCGGCCGGGATCAGGCAGGGCGATCATTGCCCTTTTCCTAACCGGCTGCTGGCGGCACCGGCGGGGGATCCTCAGCCCAGCCCAGCGCGGTATTCAGCAGATGCTCGGCATCGGGAACACGTTTGGCGTCCAGAACGATATGCCGACCCTGCGGCCCGGCGACGTCGATCGTTACGTCCGCGCGTCGCTGGGCCAGCCACACCTGCAGCGACCTGGCCAGGGCGGTTGCGGCACCTGAAGAGATCACGCCAACGATGAGTTCGGTGGAAGCGCCCATCGCCCCGACCGGGGCCGGCGTCTCACCCCGGCGGAGATGCCCGCGGAGTTCGGGTTCACTGCGCAGCCAATCCCCCAACGACTCAACATCGCTATCCCGGCCGCCCACGGTGATATGCAGATCGGCCACACGTCACCCCCTTAATCGCCCTCCCCAACATTTACCACGTATCGAGGCGACACGAAACCAGGCCCAGGATCGGGCCCTGGAATGCGACGGATAGCTCGGTGCGCTGGCGGGGCGGCTGTGTGGCAAAGGAGGCGGTAGCTTCAGGACACTACTTTGGTTTCGGGTTTGCCCTGACGCCCGCGGGGATCGGCGTTCCGCGCGCCGCCGACGTGCCAGAACGGGCCGAGCGCCTGCTTAGTCGTAGCCTTGCTTTTTGGGGGCGGAGTGGCCGCTGCGGCTTATGCTTTTGCAGTAAGAGCGTGAACGCAGCTTCGATCCTGAGCTGGCACGCCGGGCTGGCCGGACGGTTGGGGGATTTAGTCAAGCTCCCCATAGGGCAGGGTCTCAAATCCGAAAACATCCGGCGAGCCCGCCGACTCACCATCGAGGTGATGATCCAACTCTGAACCCGCTAAGGCTAACCGGCCGAGAGCGCTCATGCTGCGGATGTACTCGGGTACCTGGTCGCGTTGCCGCGGCCGCCTGCATCGCTGGAGAGATGGGTGAGCAAGTTTGACAGCTCCGGATGCTCTACCGGGCGTGGTGCACTCGGGACGAGCGGCATGGGTGGCTGCATGCCGCCAGTGTCACATTAGAGATTGGGGCCTCTCAACACTGCCGGATATGCCGAAGGTTCCGGCAAAGCGGGTCCGAATCTCGGGCACCGTCGCCGAGTACAACATCAACAGCAATACCTTCGCCACGGTCGAGAACGCCGCGCCGATCGCTACCGACGCCAACGGGAACGACTTCGTCCTAGAGTGTGATGCCTCCAAGCTGGGGAACGTCCAGCCCGGCCAGACCTTCACCGCCAAGGTCACGGTCGTGGGCGTCGCGCAGACACAGAACACGGTCTCCGGCGGCACCGGCGAGGTGCCCGACTTCGACGCCTCGACCTTCCCCGTCACCGGCTAATTGATTTGACGAAGGACTTCCGGCAGACAGATGGAGCACTGTTGGGGCTGAGTCATGTCTAGATCCGTCAGGCTGTCACAACCATCGGTTCAGCGCTCCCGCCACCTGCGACGTGAGGGGCTGGTGGGCCCCCAGCGCCGAGCCCACCCCCGAACCAAAGTCCAAGCCCTTGACCTGAGTGCCCTTCTGGAAGCCGCCGAACAACACCGACAACACGATGAGCAGCACCACCAGGAGCACGATCCACAGCAGACAGCCGGCCGCCCTGGATCTCGGCCAGCGCCGGCGCCTGCCAGAACGCCCGCCGTAATCCGCACGCCGGCCGAACCGGTACCTGTCCATGCCCGTGTGTATTCCCAGCCCCCGCGCAATATGCGTAAGCCCGCCGAATTATCTGAAGCCGCCCGGGTAGCTGAAGCGCACCCCCCACGACACGAGGGAAGGCCATGGCGCGCATGCCGAGAGTTGGGTCGCTGGCCGGAGTCGTAGTAGCAGCCGCGGCAGCGGGAATCCTGATCGTGGTGCTGTCCGCGGTGCACCTGCTGCCGCAGCTGCGTAACCCGTTCGCGACCACCACCACCGTCCGCAGCGAACCCGTCATCTTGAAGTCCATCACCAACCTCAGCCGCTATGAGGCGGCCAGCGGCTCGTTCGAGGTCGTGGTCGACCTGACCCAGCGCACGTCGCTGCTGCCTTCCTTCCTCGCGGGCAGCGAGACGCTGTTCATCGGTCAGGGCACCGACATCGCGTTCATCGACTTCTCCTCGCTGAAGAGCCAGGCCATCCAGGTCAACGCGAACCGCACCTCGGTCACGGTCGCCCTGCCGAAGGCCCAGCTGGAACCAGCCGTCCTCAACGTCTCGCAGTCCTACGTGTACGCGCAGCAGCAGGGCCTGTTCAACCGGATCGGGAACTTCTTCTCCGGCAACCCGAACAGCCAGCAGCAGGTCTACATCCTGGCCCAGCAGAAGATCCAGACCGCCGCCAAGCAGAGCCCGCTGCTGACCGAGGCGCAGAAGAACACTGAGGGGATGCTCGAGGGTATGCTCACCTCCCTCGGCTTCCAGCACGTCACCGTCATCTTCGGCGGCCCCGCAACCAGCTAAACCAAGCCACTTGCGTTAGAGCACGCTCTAACTCATAGGCTCGATTTCGTGACCGCCTGGACTATCGGGGAGGCCGCCGAGAAGTGCGGCCTGTCCCAGTACACGCTGCGCTGGTACGAACGCATCGGCCTGCTCGGGCATATCGACCGCGGCAGCGACGGCCGGCGCCGGTTCAGCGACGGCGACCTGGACTGGCTGTCGCTGCTGACCAAGCTGCGCGCCACCGGAATGCCGGTGCGGGACATGCAGCGCTACGCCGAGCTGGTCCGGTCGGGCGCCGGCCACGCCGAACGCCTCGAATTGCTCAAAGGACACCGCGAGCAGGTCCGGCGAGCCATCGCCAGCCAGCGGGAATGCCTGAAGCTGCTCGATGCGAAGGTCAGCAGCTACGAAGGCCGCCTGACCGAGACGGGACCACCATGCCAACCGTGAACCAAGGAGCAGGTACACACATGCGCACCACCAAACTCGGCGATCTCACCGTGTCCGCCCAGGGGCTGGGCTGCATGGGGATGAGCGAGTGGTACGGCGCCACCGACTGGGACGAGTCGATCGCCACCATCAATCGCGCGCTCGACCTGGGCGTGACCTTCATCGACACCGCCGACATCTACGGCGCGGGCCACAACGAGGTCCTGGTCGGCCGGGGCATCGCGCACCGGCGCGACGAGGTGCAGCTGGCCACCAAGTTCGGCATCGACCGGTCGGCGGGCGACGCGCATCGCGTGGTCCGCGGCGAGCACGACTACGTCAAGCGGTCCTGCGAGGCGTCGCTGACCCGGCTCGGCGTCGAGGTCATCGACCTGTACTACCTGCACCGCCCGCCGCAGACGGCCGAGATCGAGGAGACCGTGGGCGCGATGGCCGAGCTCGTGGCCGAGGGCAAGGTCCGCTACCTGGGCCTGTCCGAGGTGAACGACGAGCTGCTGCGCCGCGCGTACGCGGTGCACCCGATCGCCGCGGTGCAAAGCGAGTACTCGCTGTGGACCCGCGACCTGGAAACCAAGGTCGTCGGCGCCATGCGCGACCTGGGCGTCGGCCTGGTGCCCTACTCGCCGCTCGGCCGCGGCTTCCTGACCGGCACCGTGGACCTCGCCGCGCTGGACGACAGGGACTTCCGCCGCCGCAACCCGCGGTTCCGCGGCCAGGCCAGCCAAGACAACCAGGCCATCGCGGATACCGTCAGAAAAGTAGCCGAGGCTAAGGGCGTGCCACCCGCGCAGGTGGCGCTGGCCTGGGTCTACGCCCAGGAGGAGCGGCTCGGCGTCCCGGTGGCCCCGATCCCCGGCACCAAGCGCATCAAGTGGCTGGAGCAGAACGTCGCCGCCCTCGACATCACCCTGACCGCCGACGAGCTGGCCCTCCTCGATCCGCTCGCGGCCCAGGTCACCGGCGCCCGCTACTGAACCTTGCCTCCCCAGGACCGCGCGAAGGCCGTCCCTGGGGAGGCGAAGACTAGGGAGTTTCCCCAGGGTTTTTGCTTTCGGCTCAAGCGATCGTGGATCTATCAACACCGAGCAACTGAGCCAGACAAGGAGAAACCCGAAATGAGTACTCAGTTCTACACCGACCAGCAGACCCCCCACCAGCAGACCCCCCGCCAGCAGGGCGGCCACTCGTCCTGGTTCCGCATCTGTGCCGTGGTCATCGGCACGGCCATAGTGGGGGCCGTCGTCGCGTTGGCCCTGGTCCTGTCCAACTCGCATTCCAGCCAGGCGCCGGCCACCACCGGCCCGTCGGCCTCGACGTCTACCCCGGCCAACCCGGCCACCCCGTCTAACCCGGCCAACCCGGCCACCCCGTCCCACCCTGTCACCCCGGTCCAGCCCTCGGCCTCGGTGATGCAGCTGCAGCGGCAGCTGGGGCAGCTGAACTACTACGAGGGCCCGGTCGATGGCGTCATGGGACCCCAGACGATCGCGGCGATCCAGGATCTCCAGCGTCAGGCGGGCCTGCCGCAGACCGGCCAGATGAACGCCGCCACCCAGGCCGCTCTGGCCAACTACCTGGCCCACGGCAACAACCAGATGGGCGGGAACAGCTGATTAAGGCACCCATACGCCCCCACCAGCGACCGAAAGACCGGGACCGTGTTCCCGGTCTTCGGCCGTTTTACCGCAAACATGTGACCGGTTCCAGGCGCACGACCTGGGACCGGTCAGACCGCCGCCGGCTGGCGCCACCCCTCGACGAAGCGCCGCAGCTCCTGCCGTCCCTGCAGGCCGCACTTGGCGTAGATGTTGCCCAGGTGGTATTCCACGGCCTTGCGGCTGACGAACAGCTCGCCCGCGATCTCCGGATTCGACAGTCCCTTGCCGACCAGGTGAGCCACCTCCGTCTCCCGGCTGGTCAGCGCTAGCACAGACCGCTTCTTCGCGGGACTGCCGGGAAGATGACAGGCCGCCAGCTCCTCTTCGGTCCGGGCGATGAACGGCTCGGCGCGCAGGGCCTGGTACAGGTCGTTCGCCCGTCGCAGGCGCTCGACCGCCGGGCGCCGCTGGCCCGTCCGCCGCAGCAGCCGGCCATAGGCCAGCTGCAGCCGGGCCGCGTACACCGGGCTTTGCGTGCCGGCGGTGTCCTCGCCACGGGCGTAGATCTCCCGGGCCTGGTCGGGGTCGCCGCCCTGCTCGGCCAGCCAGCCGTCCAGCCAGGCCAGGGCCTGCTGCAGATAGCCGGCCTTGCCGCCGTCGGTGCGCAGCGCGTCCAGGACGGCGGCGGCCCGCTCCAGCTGGCCCGAGCCGACCAGGCCCTCGACCAGCAGCGGCCGCCATAGCACCGCATAGACCCGACTGCGGCCGTCCAGGGTCTCCTCGTCCCGCCAGTGACCGAGGGCGTCAGCCATGCCCAGGTAGTCGCCCGAAGCCTGGCACACCAGGGCCCGCATCATCGCGGCATACAGCCGTTCCTGGCCGTAATCCAGGCTGGCCGCCGTCCCCTCGGCCACTACCGCGTGCCGTTCCGCCTCCGCGGCCTCGCCGCGCCCGGCCGGGACGCAGCCCGCCGCCAGGTGCAGCAACGGCAGCTCGTAGCGGCGGGAATGGATCGCGGCGGCCGAGAATCCCTGCTCGGCCGTGAGCAGCACGTCGTCCCACGCGCCGGCCAGGTACTGGGCCAGCGCCAGGTAGAAATAGGCGCGCAGGCCAAGGGTCAAGGTGGCGCCCCGGCGCGCCAGCCTGAGGCTGGCGGTCATGTCGGTCACCGCCTGGTCCAGATCGCCGGCCAGCAGCCGGAACACCCCGCGGAACGATAGGCCGTCGACGTCGACCGGGCCGACCCGCACCGCGTCAGCGTCGAGATGTCCGAGCTCAGCCAGGGCGGCGCGCGGGCCGGCCACCTGGGACGCGCCGATGGCGATCAGGGTGCGCGTCTGGCTGGCGGCCGCCGCGTCCAGGTACCCGCCCTCCAGCGCTTGCCTGCCGAACGTCATCACCTTCTCCCCGTTCCCCAGGAGCGTGTAGGTACCAGCCAGCCGGTTGGCGATCATCGCGGCGAGCTGGCGGCTGCCAGGGTCATCGCGGGCAGCCGCTAGCGCTTCGCTGAACCAGCGTTCCGCCTCGGCGAGCCGGCCCGAGGAAAATGCCATGGTCCCGAGCACGCAGCTGCGCAGCGGGGACGGTGCCGATTCCTCGACCGCCTGGCGGAGGGCCAGGCCGCGGGATTCCTCAGCCAGCATCAGGTGCAGCGCCGCGGTCAGCAGTCTTCGTTCCCGGTCGGCCCGCTCAGGGGAGATGTCAGACGCCCACTGGAGGTGGGTAGCGGCGAGTGCCAGGTGGCCGCCGGCCGTCTCTTGATCCGCCAGGCGCTCCAGCTGGGCGGCCAGGTCCTCGTCGGGACGCTCGAGGGCAGCCACCCGGTGCTCCCAGGACGCCGACTCGTTGACGACCGAGGCAGCCCGGGCGTGCAGCATCCTGCGCCTGGTGGCCGTTATGCCCGCGTAGATGGCATCCCGGACCAGCGGGTGGCGGATCGCCACCGGGCAGCTCGGCTCTTCCGGCCACCAGTCCACCAAGCCGGAGGCCGCCGCCGGTTCTATGGCCGCGCTGGGTGAGCCGACCTCCGCCGCCTGGCCGACCTGGGCCAGGGGCATGCGCAGGTTCAGTACCGAGAGCATCTCCAGGATGACCCGGGTCTCGGTCGGCAGCACCCTGAGGTGATCAGCAACGGCGGCAGCCAGCGTCCGGGGCAGCGCGGGCCGTCCGGGGGCCCGGGGATCGAAGTCGAACCCTTCGCTCAGCAGCGTGCGCAGGTACAACGGGTGCCCGCCGGTGTGCTGGTAAAGCCATGCGGCGGCCTCATCGTCCAGCGCTCCTCCTGCCTTGAGGGCGGCAGCCAGTGACGCGACTTCCTCCTGGCTCAGCCCGCCCAGCGGGATGAACAGCCGGTTCTCGACGCTCAGCAGCAGCCGCTGGGCCGCCTCGTCCAAGCGGTCGCTAGGCCCGCGGTAGGTGACGATGGCGATTACCGGGTCAACCGACAGGCGCCGCAACATGAACGTCAGGGCCTCCACCGACTTCCGGTCGGCCCACTGCAGATCATCGATCACGATGGCCAACGCGCCAGCCGCCTGCTGTTCTCCCACTACCTCTAGCAGCCCGGCTCCCACAGAGAACGACGAAGCGGCGCCGTTCGGCGTGGCCGTCGGTACCACGCCTCCGGCCGCCCTGAGCAACTGGTCGACGATTCCGAAGTCCAGATCGGCCTCGGCCTGATCTGCTCGAGCCGAAAGCACCCGCAGGTCGGCAGCCTCGGCCAGGGATCGCCGCGCCAGGGCCGTTTTCCCTACCCCGGGGTCGCCTTCGATAGCCACCAGCCATGGCTGCCCTGCCTCGACCCGGGAGATGACCTCCGCGACGCGCGCCAGTTCCGCCGCTCTGCCGATGAAAGGGTCGAGCGGTTTGAGCCGGTCCTGCACGCGCGCACCTCGCTCCTGCTTGTGACGTCGGCCATCCGGACGAAAAGGGCGCTGGCGAAGCAGCGCCCATCATCGATGCCGGTGGTCCCAACCGGCCATACCCGTTGAAATCCCTTCGCACACCCGGCCAGCAGCACCTCCGTCGGCGCACCCGAGGCGAGGCGGAACCTGGGGAACCGGTGCTCCTAGGGAGCAGAACTAGGGAGTCTCACTAGGGATTTTGCTCTTGTCGAGATCGAAACTGGACTTATCCACAAGGTGCAACTAGCTGAAAAGGGAGACACCCAAATGAGCACCCAGACCTACACCACCAACCCTGAGACCACCAACCAGCACGTCACCAGCCCCTCCCGGCGTCGGCGCTGGATCCTGGCCGTCGCTGCGGTCGTGACCATCGCCTTCGCCGCCTTGGCCCTGGCCCTGTTCCACGGCCAGTCCAGCGCTACCCCGGCTACCAACGCCCCGTCGACCTCCACATCCGTCCCGGCCCAGCCCAACACGCCGACCGTCAACCCCGCGCAGCCGTCGCGCCCGACCGTCAACCCCGCGCAGCCGTCCCGGCCGACCGTCAACCCCGCGCAGCCGTCGCGGCCGACCGTCAACCCCGCCCAGCCTTCCGGGCCGACCGTCAACCCCGCCGTCCCGGCCACTCCCGCGGCACCGGGCAGCCAGAGCTGAGGCGCCTCGGACAACTAGATGACCGTCACCAGCTGCCGGCAGGCGTTCGCCCTGAGCAACTCGCCTGCGCGGCAGCTGGTCCTGTCATGCCGTTCACTGAACAGTTCGTCCGCGAAGCCACCGTAGGCCCACTCGTCATCGCCGACCTCCAAGGAGGTCGGCTTTTCTTTTTCATGGCGCCAGTGCCGATCCCGCACCGCCGCACGGCGGCAGGCCGGCGCAGAACGTGCACCCTGCGGTGCGGTGCCAGCCGGCCTCGTTGCTGCGTGGATGGTTCCACTGTCCGCCGGCCGGGACCACAGTCCCTAAAGGAACTCCCAACTTGGCCTTCCCCAGGGGGCTCCTAGCCGGTCGCTACACGGACTGTGCAGAGTCGGGTTCGGAGGGTCCAGGATCCGACACCGGACGGGCGGCGGCGCTGTGCAGCAACCGCAGGGCTAGCGGCGGATAAATGATCACCGACAGCAGGCCGGCCACCACCAGCGCGACGGCCGTGGACGGCCGCTGATGACCGGTCTGGACGCCGATGACCGTCGCCACCACGATGAACGTCAGGGAGGTGGCTTGCATGAAACCGGCAGCCCAGGCGTGGGTACGCCCAACCGTCCGCACGTACAGCGCAGCCGGCACGCCCCGCACCACCAGCATGGCGACGAGGAACACCGGCACGAGAACGATCGCCCGGGTGCTGGCGAACAATGCGGATATGTCCAGGCTGGCGCCGGTGGCTACGAAGAACACCGGGATCAAGAACCCGAAGCCGATCGCTTCGAGCTTGACCTGGAGCTGCTCCTGGGAAGCCGGCGACTCGCCGGTCCTGCGCACGATGACCCCGGCGAGGAACGCTCCCAAGATGGTGGCCAGCCCGAAGCGTTCGGCTACCACCCCGAAGGCTAGGGCGAACGTAATGGCCAGCCGGACACCCAGCTGGGAGCTCGTGCTCTCCAACCGGTGCACCACTTCCCGCAACGGCCTCAATCCGCTAACCCGCTGGGTCACCACGACGACGACCGCCGTCAATCCGATGAACCCGGCGAGCAGTCCAAGCTCCACGCCCGGGTTGGCCGACGACGCGGAGAAGAACACCGATAGCAGGAGGAGCGGGACCAGTTCGGCCAGCGACCCCGCGACCATGATCAGATTTCCGAAGTCTGTCCCGGTCTGGGCCGCGTCCTTCAGGATGGGCACCAGGATCCCCAGCGCGGTCGCCATCAACGTGATCCCCACCAGCAGGCCGTCCTTGATCTGGCCGCCCAGCTGGAGCCCGAAGGCCACCAGGAGAGCCAGTACGGCGGAGGCGACGAAGGCCCGGCCGGCCAGGGAAAGGACCCGGCGATCGAACCGGCGCAGATCGATCTCGTAGCCGGCCATGAACAACAGGAAACCCAGGCCCAGGTCGGATGTCACCCGAACCGCAACATCGAGATGCACCCAGCCCAGCACTGCCGGCCCGACCAGGACCCCGCCCAGAATCTCGAGCACTGCCGGGGGGACCTTCACGGCCGGGACCAATCCGAGGAGCAGAGGCACCGCAACGGCCACCACGCCAACGATCAGCAGGCTGTTAAACGAGACCATGGCAGTCCGGACCATGCGCCTTGGTCTGGGAGCTACTGGCCTGTTCAGTTACGTCCCCGTCGTGTTCCGGGCCGGTCATTAGGCCTCCCCCTTCGGCGAATTCGGAGCTAGGTCGGGAACCGTGCACCAGGACCAGCGTCTCATTGGAACGGCGCAGATCATCAACCAGACTCGTTGCGCCTCATCGAGCTATGGCGCCAGCCGCGGCGGCCGTAGCCGCCGGTCCTAGCTCATGGCGGATGTCTTCCTCGGCTCAGCTGCTGCTGTCGATGATCCACTCTCGGCTGAGACGGCCCCTGGTGCGCCTCCCTCGGTCCGCGCTCAGGGAATGGTGCGCCAAATCGCCGGCGCGTTACGCTCTATTTATCCGGGGTGGCTGACGCCGCGGGCGGGAGCGAGGTGGGCGCGTGCAGGAGGGGCGGCCGCCGCTGGGGGTTTTCGTGGGCCGGGCGCCGGAACTAGCCCGGGTCGCGGAGGTCATCGCCAGGGTGCAGGCGGGGCAGCCGTGGTTGGTGACGATCGAAGGCGATCCGGGGGTCGGGAAGACGGCCCTGGCACGGCGCTGTCTGGCCGAGGCCGAGGGCACCGGCCTGAGGGTGCTGCCGGCTCGCGCCGACCAGGCCGAGGCCGATCTGGACTTCGGGCTCGTCGACCAGCTGCTGCGGACCGCGGGGAGGGTCTCCCGGCTCGTTGTGCCCGCAGGCGGGACAGGCTCGGACATCTCGTCCTTTGCCGTGGGCGCGCGGCTGCTCGAGGTGGTGGGAGAGCAGGCAGCCAGTCGCTCGGTGGCGATCTTCATCGATGATCTGCAGTGGGCCGACCGCAAGTCGGTGGAGGCGCTGACGTTCATGTTGCGGCGGCTGTCGGTGGACCCGGTGATCACGGTGGTGACGTACCGGGGGCCCGGTGACCGCCTGGACGAGGCGGCCCAGCGGATGCTGTCGAGCGTGGAGAACCGGCTGCATATCCCGTTGAAGGGTCTGAGCCTAGACGACGTGGCGTCGCTGGCGGCCGCGCTCGGGACCGAATCGCTGGAGGATGAGGTGGTCCGGCGGCTGTACCAGGACACCGGCGGCCACCCGCTGTACCTGCGCACGCTGCTGACCGAGGGCTCCGGCTTCGATCCGAGGGCGCCGGGGCGGTCGGCGCTGCCCCGGTCGCTGGCCGCCGCCGTGGGTGATCACCTGCGCGGGCTGCCGTCACAGACCCGGGTCATCCTGGAGATGCTCGCGGTGCTGAACCTGCGCGTACCGCTGGCGCAGCTAGGCCAGGCGGCACAGGACGGCTCGTCCAGCACGGCGATCGAGCCCGCCGTGGCGGCGGGCCTGGTGAGCTGGTGGCCCGAGGAACCCACCTGCCCGGTGGCCTTCCGCCACCCGCTGGTGCGGGACGCCATCTACGCCGGTATCACCATGACCAGGCGGCGGCAGCTGCACGCGCGCGCAGCGTTGTTCGTCAGCGAGGCGGCGGCGTGGGAGCACCGGGTGGCCGCCCTAGATCAGCTGGACGAGGACCTGGCCGGCCAGCTCGAGCACCTGGCGGACGAAGAGGCCGCCGGCGGCCGGCTGGCGATGGCCGCCACGCACCTCCAGTGGGCCTCGGACATCTCCCCGGCCCTCGCGGACCGGGAACGTCGCCTGCTGACCGCCGCGCTGCACCTGATGCTGGCCGAGGAGTCCCGCGGCCTAGCCCTGCGCCAGGCGGTGGAAGCGTCGGCGCCATCGCCGCTGCGTAGCGGCGTGCTGGGCACCATGGCGTACTCCTCGGGCCAGCTCGGTGAGGCCGAACGGCAGTTCAGCCAGGCGCTGGAACAGGCGCGGGATGACCCGGGCAGCCAGCCGCTGGCCGCCCTGATCGTCAACCGGCTGGCTAGCACCTACACGCTGCTGGGGGACGGGGAGAAAGTGATGGCCCTCGGGCGGCAGGCGCTGGGCACTGGCACGCTAGATCCCGCGGCAGCCAGCCGGACGCGTACCCTGGTCGCCATCGGCGCCGCCCAGGTATCGGGGCCGCGCGCCGGCCTGGCCGAGCTGGCCTACCTCGAGGCCGATCCGGTGCGGGCGCGGGCGATCGACGTGGACGGACTGTCGTACCGGGGGATGCTCCGGCTGCTGGCCGGGGACCTGGGACAGGCCATCGGCGACCTGACCGCCAGCCTCGAAATGGCGCGCCGGGGCGCTACACTCACCCTTGGCCTGCGCGCCTATTTCTACCTGGCGCTAGCCCAGTACCTGGCCGGCGCGTGGGATGACGTCCTGCTCACCGCCGAACAGGGGCTCTCCGCCGCCGCGATCCATCCTCGCCGGTTCGATCTGCCGCTGCTGCACCTGGCGGCTGTGACCGTGCCGGCCGGGCGCGGTGCGGCCGAGGAGGCCGAGCGGCATGCCCGGCTGGCCGACGAGGCCGCGGCCAGCGTGGACTACGGCCGGGAACGGGTATACGCGGCGGTCGCCCGAGCACTGATCTGCCAGGCAGCTGGCGATTACCTTGGCATGGCCGACGCGCTGGGCCCTTGGCAGGACGACGCGACCCTGGACGGCCGCAGCCGGGTGTGGGCGGTCTTGTGGCGGCCGCTGCTCGTGGAGGGCCTGGCCGGATCGGGCCAGCTGGAGCAGGCCGCCGCCGTCCTGGCCCAGCTGCGGGCCGGCAGCGGCCAGGTCGGCTACCTGGCCCCGGCGCTGGCGTGGCTGGACGGGTGGCTGGCCGAGCAGCGCGGCGACCCCGAACTGGCTTTGCGCCTCTACCAGTGCGGCGAGGACAGCATCGGCATCCCCAGCCCGGTGCACCACGCCCGCCTGCTGCTGGCCCATGGCCGACTGCTGCGGCGCACGGGCCAGCGGCGCCTGGCGATCGAGCGGCTTCGGCAGGCGAGCGAGATGTACCAGGCGCTGCGCGCCGCGCCGTTCATTGCCCGGTCCGAAGAGGAACTGGCGGCCTGCCAGCTGCCGGGCAGCCCGGTCAAGAAGCAGTATGTGCCGTCGCTGACCAGCCGGGAAACCGAGGTCGCTCACCTGATCGGCAAGGGGCTGTCCAACCCCGAGATCGCGGCCGAGCTGTTCATCAGCCGCAAGGCCGTGGAGTACCACCTGGGCAACGTCTACGCCAAGTGCGGCCTGCGAGGACGCCAGCAGCTACGGCGCTTCGTCGAGCAATGGGGCCAGCCCGCCGCCGTCTGACCGGAGGGGCGCCTTCATAGGGAGGCGAACAGGGGAGGCGAACTAGGGAGGCGAACTAGGGAGTTTGCCTAGGGACTGCGGTCCCGGCTCAGCCGACAGTGGATTCATCCACACCGAACAGTCGAGCTGACCCAAAAGGACATTCTCCATGAGCACCGCAGTCCTCTCCGATCAAAGCCGCAAGCCGGCCGAACCCGCCGCCCTAGGAGGGCTGGCCGGGCAGGCCGCCGAACGCCGGGCCAAGCGCGATGCGCTACAGGCCCTGGGCATCAACCCCTATCCCACCCGGTTCGAGCGCAGCGCGACGCTGGCCGACCTGCACTCGGCGCACTCCGGGCTGGACCCGGACACGCGGACGGGCGAGGCGGCGAGCGTCGCCGGGCGCGTGGCCTCCATGCGGGGCCACGGCAAACTGCGCTTCGCGACCATCGAGGACGCCAGCGGGGCCATGCAGCTGATGTTCCGGGCCGACCACCTTCCGGCCGACGCGGCCGCCGTCGAGGCGCTCGTCGACCTGGGCGACTGGGTGGGAGTCACCGGCGAGGTGATCACTAGCCGACGAGGCGAGCTCTCGATCGACGTGAGCGGCGTGGAGATCCTGTCCAAGGCGCTCCGGCCGCTGCCCGACAGGCGGCACGGCCTCAGCGAAGCTGAGACCCGGTACCGCCAGCGGGAGGTTGACCTGCTGGCCAACAAGGAAAGCAGGCGGGTCTTCGACATCCGCTTCAAGACGCTGTCCATCCTGCGGGACCGGCTCGCGGGACAGGGCTTCATGGAGGTCGAGACCCCCATCCTGCAACCACAGGCAGGCGGGGCCCTGGCCCGTCCGTTCTTCACCCACGCCAACGCGCTGGACACTGAGTTCAGCCTGCGCATCGCGCCGGAGCTCTACCTCAAGCGGCTGGTAGTCGGAGGCTACGAGCGGGTGTTCGAAGTAGCCCGCAACTTCCGCAACGAAGGGATCGACACCAGGCACAGCCCGGAGTTCACCTCGCTCGAGGCGTACCGCGCCTTCGGCGACTTCCGTGACGGGATGGACCTCACCGAGCACCTGATCGTGGAGGCCGCCCGCGGTGCCGTCGGCCGGCTCGAGTTCGACTTCGCGGGCCAGCGCGTCGACCTGACGCCGCCCTGGCCGCGCCGCGACCTCCTCGACATGCTCGAGGAGCGGCTCGGCCAGCGGGTGCATCCATCCATGCCGACGGAGGACCTGCGCCGGGTCTGCGACGCCCACGAAGTCCCCTACCTTCCGGCCTGGGGCTCAGGGAAGCTGGTCTTCGAGCTCTACGACAAGACCTTGATGGGCCAGACCCTGGGGCCGGTGTTCATCTACCACTACCCCACCGAAGTCTCGCCGCTCGCCCGCCAGTCCCTCGAGGACCCCACCGTCACCGACCGCTTTGAGCTCGTCATCGGAGGCAGGGAGCTCGCCAACGGATACAGCGAGCTCAACGACCCCGACGAGCAGGCCAAGCGGTTCGAGGCCGAGGCGAGAGCCGCCGCCGGAGGCGAGACCGAGGCCCACCCGTCCGACGCCGCCTTCGTGCGGGCACTGGAGTTCGGGCTGCCGCCCACATCCGGGATCGGCATCGGCATCGATCGGCTGATCATGCTCCTCGCCGAGGTCCCGGCGATCCGCGACGTCATCTTGTTCCCGCTCATGCGGACGGAGGCAGTGTCATGACCACCGATGTGATGGAAACCCAGGAGCTGATCGGGCAGGCCCGGCCAGCACAAGACCCCGACCACGCGACAACGGAAGGCCCGGCTGCTGCCGCCTTCTTCGTCCCCGATCTCATCCAGCTCGACGTCCGGCGGGGCGACCGGGTAGTCGTGGTCAGTGACCTGCACCTCGCCCCGGTCGCGTCGCAGGTGTCCACGCAGGCCGCCGAGGAGTTGTCGGAGCTGCTGAACGGGTTCCACCAGCCCGGGATGCTCGTGATCGCCGGCGACGGATTCGAGATGCTCGCCGCGGCTCCCGACGTGGCCGCGATCCTCGATTCCCATCCCCAGTTCACCGACGCGGTCAAGCGCTTTGCTCAGGATCATCGCGTCGTGCTGACCCCCGGAAACCACGACGGCCAGCTCGCCTGGGACCGCGACTCGGTCGCGGTGCTGCGGGACCGCCTCGGCGTGACCGACGTGGCCCTGGCCTGTGACCTGGACGTGGAGACCGGAGACGGCACTGCGCGGGTCAAGGTGATGCACGGCCACCAGTTCGATCAGTACAACGCGTTCGACGATCCCCGGTCCCCAGTCGACACACCGCTGGGCCATCACATCGTGCGACAGGTGCTGCCCAAGCTCGCGAAGCGTGACCAGCCTGGCGCGCTTCTGGAGGGAGTCCGGTGGTGCAATGGAGATCCGTCGGCTTTCCTGGGATCGCGCCTGCTGTACCGCATGGTGGCGGGATGGCTGTGGTGGCTGGGGGTACCGTTCGCGGCGGCGCTGGTGCTTCGCTTCCTGTCCTTTGCGCCGGGGGTCAAGCCCCTGCTGAACCATCATGCCGAGCGGTGGCTGGTCTGGTTCGGCATCCTGGTCGTCGCGATCGCGGTGGTCGCCGCCGTGACGGGAATCGCTACCATGCTGCGGGTCAACCGCGCCCTGGCCGACGCTTCGGTCGGCGAGCGGGGCGACGCGTCGGCTCACAACGCGACTGTCCGCGCCGAGGCCGCCCGGCTGACCTCCGCGGGGTACGCGGGCCTGATCACCGGCCACACCCACGAGCCCGAGCTCTCCACGGTAGGCGAGGGGTTTTACGCCAACACCGGATGCGCGACCGAGGTCGTACGCGGACGAAAAGCCAGGTTCGGGCTGCCGACGCCGTTCCTGGCCGTGCGGCGGCTGTCGATGGTCGAGTTGACTGCGGGCCCGGTGCTATCGGTCTCACTGTCTCTGGCCGAACGCCCCATCGGTCAGCCTTCTTTTCTCGAGCGACTGGTTCTCGCGCCGGAGCGGGAGCGTCCCCGGACGCTCGACGTCGTGGGGCGTCTCCCTGACGGAGCCATCTGGCCGATCAGCGATCGAGCCTTGATGCCGTGGGTGCGGCGGCGCCGGATCCGGCGGGTGGCCGCGTTCGGGCTGCTCATCGCGGGGCTGCTGAACGTCGTCTTCGCGCTTCTGTGGCCGCTGCGCTGGACCCGTCCGGTCGAGGCCTGGCTGCCATTCGGCATCCACCCGGTCAGCGGCATCACCGCCGTGCTGGGCGGGCTGGCTCTGGCCGGAGTGGCCCGAGGGGTACGGCTCGGCTACCGGAGGGCATGGCTTGCGGCTCTGGTACTCCTGATGGCGAGCACCGTCTACCGCCTGGTGCGGGACGTGGGGCCGGAAGGGTCGGTCATCGCCTGCCTGTTCGGCCTGTGGCTGCTGCTCGAGCACCGCCACTTCCGGGTCAGCCCGTCAGGCTTCCGCCGTGTCGCGGGCTGGGCGGTCATTACCGGCCTGGTGGCGGTCGCCCTGGCCGCTGGGCTGGGCGCCGCCTACCTCGGCGGCCGCGAGACCCGTGATGTCGTCCTGGCCGTCATCTTGGGGACCGCGGTCCTCGTCCTGGCGACAGGCCTGCCCGGCCGCGAGCACCGGCGAACCGGAGAAGCGCGAGCCAGGGCGTTCGAGCGGGCGCGAGCGATATTCGACCGCTACGGCGGCGACACCCTCGACTACTTCGCCCTCCGCGACGACAAGTCCTGGCTGTTCTCCGGGAACACCCTCATCGCCTACTCGGTCATCAACCGCGTCATGCTGGTGTCGCCCGACCCGATCGGGCCCGTCGATGAACGCGTTGATGCCTGGTCCGACGCGATGGACCTGGCCGACACCAACGGCTGGTACATCAGCGTGCTCGGCGCGTCCGCGCCCTGGCTGCCGATCTACCGGGCCGCCGGGCTGACCGGGGTCTACATGGGTGACGAGGCGATCGTGGACTGCCAGACGTTCTCACTCAAGGGCAAGTCGATGAAGTCGCTGCGCGGGGCGTACAACCGGATGTCCAAATCCGGCTACCACGTCGCCGTCATGCCCGCCCTCGACACCAGCGCGGAGCTTCGGGTCCAGCTGGAGGATCTCGCGACCGAAACGCGTCAGGGCGAGGCCGAGCGCGGCTTCTCGATGACCCTCAGCCGGATGTTCGACGAGCGCGACACCGGTCTGCTGCTGGCCGTCTGCCTGGATCCCGAGGGTCTACCGGTGGCGTTCAACCAGTACGTTCCCGCGGGCCACGTCAACGGGTACTCCCTTGACCTCATGCGACGGACGAGCAACCCTGACGCGCCGAACGGCCTGACCGACTTCGTGATCCTCGAGACGATCAACTGGATGGCCGAGCGGGGACTGAACGGCCTCGGTCTCAACTTCGCCGTCATGCGCGCCGTGGTAGCCGGCGAGGCCGGCTCTGGACGGTGGCGTTCGGCGGAGAGGTCCCTGTTCCACCGGTTCAGCGACAGCATGCAGATCGAGTCCCTCTGGAACTTCAACAAGAAGTACGACCCGCAGTGGCGCGCGCGGTATTCGGTTGCTGACGACCGCGCCCATCTGCCGAGAACCGGGCTGGCCATCGCCCGAGCCGAATCGGTGTCCGAGCTACCTGTCGTCGGCAGGTTCATGCAGCCCAGGACCCCTGTAGCCGACAACCACCAGAAGGAGCTCGTGTCATGATTATCCAACAGAGGCATCTGACCGGCGGCGATCACGCCGGCGGCGGTACGGGGGTGCTGGCCAAGGACCGGCCAGCTGCCCCGGCCGGGCTGGTCGGTGAGGTACCGGCGGGCAAGTCCGGCGCCCGCCGGCTGGGCGTGATCGGCCTGGCCCTAGTACTGATCGCGGCCATGGACAGCATCAGGAACCTGCCCGCCACGGCCACGTTCGGCTGGTCGGCGATCTTCTTCTACGGCATCGCCGTCCTCACCTACCTGGTGCCGGTGGCCCTGTGCTCGGCCGAGCTGGCCACGACCGTCGGCGGCGGCATGTACCGATGGGTCAGGGAGGCGTTCGGCTCGCGGTGGGGTTTCCTGGCCGTGTGGTGTGACTGGTCGGAGAACATCGTGTGGTTTCCCACCGTGCTGGTGTTCCTGGCCACCACGGCCGCGTACGTGATCAACCCCAACCTGTCCCAGAACAAGGCCTTCCTGGTGCCCGTCATGCTCGTGATCTTCTGGGCGGTGACGCTGTCCTCGCTGTTCGGATCGCTGAAGTCGGCCCGCTGGACGGGCGTGGGAGTGGTGATCGGGACCGCCGTCCCGACCGCGGCGATCATCGCCTTGGGCCTGTGGTGGACCGGCAGCGGCAAGCATTCGCAGATCCCCTTCCACGCCAGCGCGATCGTGCCGGCCTGGCACGGCCTGACCAGCCTGGTGTACGCGGCCGGCATCGTCGTCGCGTTCGCCGGGATGGAGATCGGCGGCTTCTACTCGCACGTGACCAAGAACCCCCGGCGCACCTACCCCAGATCGGTCATGGTGGCCGCGGCCACGGTCGCGTCGCTGTCCATCTTGGGCAGCGTGGCCATCGCGATGGTGGTGCCGGCCAAGCAGATCCAGCTCGCCGGCGGGATCATGCAGGCGGTGTCGATCTTCTTCGCCAAGCTCGGCATCTCCTCTTTGATCCGGCCGTTCGGCGTGCTGGTGATCATCGGCGTGCTGTGCGGCCTGGCGTCCTGGAGCATCGGCCCGGCCGAGGGGATGCGCCGGGTCGCCGCGGACGGCCACCTGAACCCGTGGTGGGGGCGGACCAACCGCCGCGGCGCTCCCACCTCGGTCCTCATCCTGCAGGCCACGCTCGGTTCGGTGCTGGCCCTGGCCATGGTGTTCGTCAACAACATCAACACCTACTACTGGATGCTGACCGCGCTGGTCGCCCAGACCTTCCTGGTCATGTACTTCCTCATGTACCTCTCGGTCATCCGGCTGCGCCGCACCAGGCCAGACCTCCCGCGCCCGGTCAAGATCCCGGGCGGGACGCCGGGACTCGTGCTGGTCACGGGGGCCGGGATCGTCGGCGCCGTGTTCACCTTCTTCCTCGGGTTCATCCCCGCCAGTCACCTGTCAGCGGCGGGAACAATCGCCTACGTCACGGTCATGGCGTTCGGGATGATCGCCATCATCGGCACCCCGTTCCTCCTGCACCGGGGCCCCTCCCTCAAGTCCGACACCCGGGAAGACCCCAACCTGGTCATCCCTGGAACGCAAGAAAGAACATGAGATGCCCTCGAGCGCGCTGTTGCCGGACCGCACGCGGGACCGCACGCGGAAACGCACTCAGCGCAGTTTCGCTGGCGCGGCACGGCATGTGCTTTCCAGCCGGGTAACTGCTTGGGCCGTTGCGGGCGTCGTCGCCGTAGTCGCGCTCGGGGCGATTCTCTTTCCGCGGAACAGCGTTTCCCCTGACGCTGCCTCCTTCACTGGGCTCCCGCAGGTGGGTGCCCTGTTCCAGGGAGCGTGGCAGAGCAACCCGCATTTTTGTACCGCCAGCGTGGTGGACAGCCCCTCCGGGGACGTGATCGCCACGGCCGCCCACTGCCTATCCGGGAACGCGAAGGATCTGGAGTTCGTCCCGATGTACCACGACGGCCAGGCTCCTTACGGCCAGTGGAACGTAACCGGCGCGTATGTCAGCCAGCGCTGGATGCGGGACCAGGATCCCCAGGCAGATTTCGCGTTCCTGACCGTCAGCCCGCAGCACACCGGCGGAACGGAGCGCACGGTGCAGAGCGTCGTGGGCGGCGACGCGCTGGTCATCGGGCGCCCGCTTCCACGGTCGGCCGTCGTGGTCGGGTACCCCGCGGGCAGCGGTGGTCAACCCGTCATCTGCCTCAACCAGCCCTTCGCGCGGGATGGCTACCCGGCCTTCCGCTGCGGCGGCTTCGTCAGCGGGACCAGCGGCGGACCCTGGCTGGCCGAGTACAACACCCAGACCGGTCGCGGTGACCTGTACGGCGTGACGGGAGGCCGACATCAGGGCGGCTGCGTGAGCTGGGTGTCCTACAGCTCGAGTTTCAGCGCCGACACGATGGCGGTCTACGAACGGGCGGTGGCAGGACAGCAGCCCGACGTGATCCCAGCCGCGCAGCCAGCGCCGTGCTGATCGCGCCCTAGGGAAGCGAACTAGGAAGCGCCCTAGGGAAGCGAGCTAGGGAAGCGAACTAGGGAGTTTGCCTAGGGACTGCGACGGCGGCTCGGCTGACAGTGGATTCATCACACCAATAGCCAAGTCGAGAAAGACATCTGCCATGAGCATCCGCACCGACAGCACGAGCCGGCCGGACACCATCCAGCCGGATACCAGCCAGCAGGCCGCCAGCCGAACGGGCCCCCGCCTGCGGCCGCACTTCCGCATCCCGCGCCGGGCCCTGGCGGTCGTCACGGCCGCCGCGGCGGCCGTCGGCGCGACGGTCCTGGGCCTCACGGTGAACTGGGGCAACGTCTCGATCGTGGGTGGCTGGTTCCCGATCCTCTTGTTCTGGGTCACGGTCGCAGTCTGCGTGATCGCGGTAGCTCTCCGCCGGGACGTGCTGAGGGAGTTCGCGGTCGGCATTCCGGTCGGCATCGTCTTCGCCGTCCTGCTGTTCGTGGGGCTTCACCTCATGCAGGCGATCCCGACCGGCGCGCCCCGGTCCATGTACGTATGGCTGTGCGTGATGTGCCTGGTGGCCGGCCTGGTCCTGGCCGGATGGCGCCGGGCCCACTGGCCCCGCCGGATCTGCGGCATCGTGGCGCTCGTCCTCACCGTGGTGTCGGCAGGCAGCGCCGCGAACCAGACGTTCGCGTACTACCCGACCTTCGACCGCCTGTTCGGTAAGAGCGCCAACCACTTCCTCGACAATGCCGGGCTCAGCGCCATGCGCACCCAGGTGGACAAGACCGGCCAGCTCCCCAGCCACGGTGCCACCCTGAGCGTTCCTATCCCGGGCACCGGCCTGAAATTCACGCCCCGTCAGGCGTACGTGTGGGTGCCCCCGGCGTGGTTCGCGCGCAACCGCCCTCAGCTGCCGGTCATCGAACTGCTGCACGGCACGCCCGGCGATCCTTCTAACTGGACCAAGTCGAGCTACGCCGACGCCACGGCGCTGGCCTTCGCTGAGCAGCACCACGGGATCGCGCCGATCATCGTCATGCCGGACGTCAACGGGTCCTGGGGTGGGGACACCGAGTGCGTCAACAGCACGATGTACGGCGACGTCGAGACCTACCTGACCAAGACCGTGCCCGCCTACATGCGGAAGAACTTCAACGCCAGCACCGCCGCGGGATCAATCGCGATAGCCGGGCTGTCGGAGGGCGGCCTGTGCGCCACCACCCTCGCCCTGAACAACCCCAAGGAATACGCGGCCTTCGGCAACTACTCCGGCGACGAGTCGCCCACCTACCAGAGCGACAACCAGCAGCAGACCATCCAGACCCTGTTCGGCGGCTCGACCGCTAGCTACAACGCCCACAACCCGCCCTACATCCTGGCGCAGCAGCGTTTCACCGGGCTGTCCGGCTGGTTCGAGGCCGGCGCGCAGGACCCCGTGGCCGTGAAGGCCGCCCATGCCCTGCAGCCACTGGCCGCCGGCGCCGGGATCGGCACCTGCCTGGCCACCCCGTCGGGCGGCCACGACTTCACCTTCTGGCAGCAGTCCTTCTCCGATTCGCTGCCGTGGCTGTCGTGGAAGCTGAAGCTCACCCCGCAGCCGAAATCCGTCCCGGCCCAGTGCGTCCCCGGCCGGAGCTAGGACCCGACGATGACCGCGGCAATTGTCTTCGCCGTCTTGTCCGCGCTGTCGAATGCGTGCAGCGCCGTCCTGCAGCGGCTCGCCGTGGTGAGCCGCTGCAGGACGAAGGCGCGGCCCCCCTGGCGGGCCGCGATCGACCTCGTGCGTCAGCCGATGTGGCTCCTCGGGGCCCTCTTCCTGATCGGTACGTTCGGGTTCCAGGCCCTCGCCCTGTACTTCGGTCCCCTGTCGGTAGTACAGCCCATCCTGGTCCTGGAGCTGATCTTCACGCTGGGCTTGCGCGTCTTGCTGCTCCACGACAACATCGCCTCGCGGACCTGGGCCGCTGCCCTCACCATTTGCGTCGGGCTGGCCGCCTTCCTGGTCGTGGCGTCGCCCGCGCAGGGCATGCATGACGCGGACGCCGGAGGGTGGATAGCGGCCGTCAGCATCTGGGCCCTGGCCGTGCTGGTCCTGCTCCTGCTCGCTCGCCGCGGCTCGCCTGCCCGTCGTGCCGCTCTGTTCGGAGCGGCCACGGCGGTCGTGTGGTCCGTGGATGCCGCGTTCGTGAAGCAGGCGGTGGACGTACTGGCGCACAGTGGCCCGCTGGGCCTGCTCACGGGCTGGCCGCTGTACGCCGTGATCGCGACCGGAGTCCTGGGCACGGTCCTGCTGCAGGGCGCGTACACGGCCGGGCCACTGGCCGCCTCCCAGGCGACCCTGCTCATCGTCGACCCTCTCGCGAGCATCGCGCTGGGAATCGTGCTCTTCCACGAGTACCTGAACACCGGTCCCGGGTACGTAGCCGGCGCCGTCGCGTCGCTCGCCGCGCTCGGGACCGGGGTGGTCATGCTGTCGATCTGGGCTCCCCCCGTGATGACCGCCGAGGAGCTCGCCCCGCTCCGCCACGGCCAGGTCCACCACCCGAAGGAGCTCACCGATGCCAGCTCTGTCGTTTGACGGGCTGCTGGTCATCGCCTTGGTGGCGGTGGCGGTCCCCGTGTTGCTCGCCCTGGTCCCTCGGCTTCCCGTGCCCGGAGCGGTGCTGGAGGTCGTCGCCGGGATCCTGGTCGGGCCCTCGGTCCTCGGCTGGGTTCACCTTGACGCGCCCGTCCGCGTGGTGAGCGACCTCGGCCTGGGCATGCTGCTGTTCCTGGCCGGGCTGGAGATCGACGTGGGGGGCCTGCGGGGGCCGCTGGGACGCCTGGCGGGCCGGGCGTTCGGCATCTCGGTCCTGCTGGGCCTGGCCTGCGGCTACGCATTCAGCCTGGCCGGCGTCCACGGCAAGCCCGTCTTCCTGGCGGTGGTGCTGACGTCGACCTCGGCGGGCCTGCTTCTCCCGCTGCTCAAGGACGCCGGCCTGCACCGCGCCCCCTTCGGTCAGCTGGTGCTGGCCGGCGCGGCGCTGGCCGAAGTGGTCCCGGTCATGATGCTCTCCTTGCTGTTCTCGGCCACGTCGAGTACGTCGGCCGGCCGGGTGAGCTCCCTGGTGGCGTTGCTCGCCGTCCTGGCGGCCATCGGCCTGGCCCTCGGGCGCGTCCGGAACCTGGCCGCGCTGGACCGGCTGCTCGACCGGCTGGAGGACCACAGCGCCCAGTTGCGCCTCCGCGCCGCCCTGACCCTCACCCTGGCCTTCGCCGTGCTGGCCGAACGGTTCGGTTTCGCGTCGATCCTCGGCGCGTTCGCCGCCGGGCTGCTGGTCAGGACCATCGACCTGACCGGGCGGACCCCTCATCCGCAGTTCCAGGTCAAGCTGGAGGGCATCGGCTTCGGGTTCCTGATCCCGGTCTTCTTCATCGCCACCGGCGTCCAGTTCGACGTCAGAGCACTGGTCAGCAACCCCGCAGCCCTCGCCGAAGTCCCGCTGTTCCTGCTCGCGCTACTAGTCGTCCGTGGCGTTCCCGCGCTGGCCTACGGGCGCCTGATCGGCAAGCGACGGGCCAGCTCGGCCGGCCTGATGCAAGCCGCCACCCTCACCTTCGTGATCGTGGCCAGCCAGATCGGTACCGCGTCCGGGCAGATCAGCCGGACCACCGGCGCCGCCCTGCTCGCGGCCGGCCTGCTGTCGGCCGCGCTCTTCCCCGCCCTGGCCGTCAAGCTGCTGCCAGCCGGACCAGCCGGACCGGCCGAACCGGCTCAAGGAGCTGACCAATCAGCGGCCAGGGTCCCAGCCCTCCTGGGCCGGCGAACCAGAGAGTTTCTCTAGGGACCGCTCAGCCGGTCCTTACGGGGTCCGGAAACGGAAGCCCTCGTCGAGCAGGCGAGGCAGGACGATTTTCAGCGCTGCCACGGTCTCTGACCTGTTCCCGCCGCCGTCGTGCTCGAGGATGATGGATCCGGTCCGGGTGTTGTCCATGATGTTGTCGACGATGGCGGCAACGCCGGGTAGCGACCAGTCCCGCGGGTCAACCGACCAGTCCAGTGGAGTCATCCGCATCCGTTCGCACCATCCCAACACGGTCGGCGACCAGGCTCCATACGGCGCGCGGAACATGTCCGGAGTCCTCCCCGTCGCCTTGTGGATCGCCTCAGTGCCGTAAGCCATCTCGTCGTAGACCGTGACGGGTGACAGGTAGGCCAGGTCCGGATGCGTCCAGGTGTGATTGACGATCATGTGACCCGCGTGTGCGACTTCGCGGGCCACGCCCGGATTGGCCTGGACATTGACGCCGATCATGGAGAATGCCGCGGTGATCCGGTACCGGTCAAGCAGGCGCAGTATCTGCGGGGTGTAAACCGGGCTGGGGCCGTCATCGATGGTCAGCGCGACCCTTTTCGGCCCGTCGTGAATGTAGTACACCGGCTGCCTGACCTCGGCCTGGGCCGGGTTCCGCGTGGCCGCCTGACTTCGCAAGGCTGGAACAGCAACCCCGAATCCGGTGAGGACCATCAGCCCGCCAGCCCTCAGCAGGACGCGCCGGGACGGGACAGCGCCAGGCTGCCCGGCCGGCTGTGGTGTGGTGTTCATCGATCCCCCCCGCGGCACACGTCATCTACAACATCAGTTTCACCCGTAGTCGAATTGATGTCGATAGTCACTTCAAAGGAGCCGCATCCGTAGTCCACTTCAGAGGAGCCGCATCCGTTGATATTGGACATGGGCAGAGCCGTCTCTTATGGGGCCGAGACCGCGACACGGAAAGAAAGTCATCGGGGTTCTCGAATTATGCGGACTTGACCCAAATAATGCTGATGTGGATCCATGGGGAAGCGTCGGTGCTGCGCGCCGGGCCAGCGCCTATCCCGGCTATCGCCCGGTGTCCGCCCGGCAGTACAGGTTCCGGCGCGCCATGGTCCTCGTCGCGGTGCTGTCGCTGGTGGCGTTGATCGCGGGCTGCCTGGGCCGTTCCGGGCCGGCGCCGGTCCCCCTTCACGTGGCGTGGGTCTTCTCGCCTGCCTCGAATACCGTGACGATCCAGGTAACTCCGCAGGCCGGAACGCCCGGCCAGCAGGTCCTGGCCCAGAGCCGGCTGGCGGTGTCGGAGAACGGCAACGGGCACACCGAACGCTGGTCCGCGGCCGGCGGGACGGTACGGGTCCCGGTATCCGCAGGCGGCCGGACCCGCCTGCTGGTCCAGCTCACCGGCTCGCAGTCGCTGACCAGGACGCTCACCATCAACACCCCGCGGCCGCCGCGGATCGTCGCGTCCGGCGCCAGCGCCGGCCGGTGGCTGGTGTTCACGTCCGGCCCGCTGCAGGCCGGGCCGCCCCAGGTGCTGTGCGGGACCGATGAGGTCACCTCGGTCACACCGTCACAGCTGGCGGTGTCCGAGAGCGCGACTGCCTGCCAGGCCCAGCTCCAGCTGACCGCACAGAACGGCGAGCGGGCGGCCGTCCCGGTCACGATCCCCGCCCTGTCCAAAACCAAGGCCCACGCCGTGTCCGTGGACAAGCTGTACTGCTTCGCGAACCCGGCCGGGCGGGCCATCTACATCACCATCGATGACGGCTGGACTCCCAGCAACGAAGTGCTGGCCCTCATGCACCAGACCTACCTGCCGATCACGGCCTTCCTCATCGCCAAGGCCGCCGACGAGAACCTGAGCTACTGGAAGGACTTCGTCGCCGCGGGCGGGATGATCGGCGACCACACGGTCTCCCATCCCTATCTCACCAAGCTCACCCTGGCGAAGGCCACCAGCCAGTGGGGCCAGGCCCGTACGGCGCTCGGCCGGTGGCTCGGCCAGACCCCCGTCATCGGGCGCCCGCCGTACGGAGCCTTCGACCATAAGGTGGAAGTGGCGGCCGCCCGCGGCGGGCTGACCGCCCTGGCGGGGTGGAGCGCCACCATGTCGGGGAACCGCATCCAGACCTGGGACGGCAAGCCGCTGAGCCCGGGCGAGATCGTCATCCTGCACTGGGTTCCGGGGCTGGGCCACCAGCTCACCGTGCTGCTGGCCGCGATCCGGGCCTTGCACCTGAACCCGACGCCGCTGACGCTGGCCAGCTTCTCCGGAATCGCTCCCCAGCAGCGCTCCCTCAACGGCGACTGACCTGGCCGCAGGGCCAGGTCAGTCGATCGGATTACGTGAGCCTCGCTCACGGGACGGATCGCGCCGCGACCCCGCCGACCAGGGTTCCGGTCGCAACGCCGATGGCCAGGCTGACCAGCGCCGTGGCGATCTTGGCGTCGAGCGCGGCGGTGGTGCTGAACGGGAAGATGACCGCGATCGTGGTCACCAGGGCCACGATCCAGCCGAAGAACAGCAGCGGCCGCAAGGTGCCCAGCATCAGCAGATGGACCAGCCCGGTGGCGGCCAGGGCCGCCGCCGTGGCGGCCAGGATCAAGGCGGTCGTCCGCACGTCGCCATAGGCGCCATCCTGGCGCGGTGCCAGCACCGGGAGGTTGAACAGCCACCGGCTGACCAGGACGCCGACCAGGGCCAGCAGCCCGGCGACGACCGCGCTCGCTACCCCGCCCGCCCACAGCTTGCGGGCATCGACGCCGACGCCGAAACGCCTGCGAGGGCCATCGTTCCAGCCCCCCATCGGGCTGGTGGCCTGCTCGCGTGGGGTATAGAACTGGGTACTCATTTTCGGGATCTCCGTTTCTCAGTTGCTCCCTGCGTATAGATCCAGTTTCGGCCTCACCGAGAGCAAAGTCCCTAGAGAAACTCCCTAGTTCGGCTGATGAGACAGACTTCCTGGCCCGTCTCGGCCAGTTCCCTCTTCTTTCTTCCGAACGGACCACTGTGCTTGCCGCCCGCACCGGTGCCGTGCATGACCTGCTAAAAACACCTGAAGACCAGGCTCGCCCTGGCTACCGCCCACTCCCGCTTGGCACCCAGTAGGACCAGCACAACGTGGCGCTAGCGCCACCAGGGGAGGCGGCGCTGCTCGGCCACGTGGGTGGCGGGCTCGGTGATGGTCTGCGCGTGTGAGCTGAGGTGCTGCAGGTGCTCGTGCACCCAGAGCAGGTGCGGATCATGGCGGGCGGTGATGATCCGGACCAGGTCCGCGTCGTCGTCCGGCTCCGAGTCATCCCCGTCAGCCGTGGAGGCCCCCAGGGCGGCGCCCACCTGGACCACCGCGCTAACGTCCTCGCGGCTCGCGTCCTGGGCGGGGATCGTCCCGTTCAGGCCGCTGAACGCCGGGACGCTGACCGGCATCAGCACCTCGTGTGCCATCGGCCGCCCCACCAGCACCGCGATCCGGTCGTAGAACGCCTCCAGTTCGGCGGTGGCCTCGGTCAGCACGCCCTTCGCGTAAGCCATGCCCCGCTGGCGGTGATGCCGGGCGTGCGCCGGCTCCCGCATACCGGCCAGCGAGTACGCGGTCAGCCGCAGCCGCATGGTGGCCATGACCAGCATCCACAGGTCCGGCTTGGACAGGTGCTTGGCGCCCTGCTCGGCCAGGAAGCCGCGCAGCGCCTCGTCCAGCCGGATCCCGGCGGTGACCGCCGCGGGGCCCGCGTCCGGCGCCTCCTGCCTGGTGCCCAGCGCCCACTGCACCGACTCGGTCAGGTAGGCGGCCCCGACCCGGAACGCGTCGGCCAGGTCATCGCCGACCACCGAGGCGGCGCCGCGCGGCCAGAACAGCACGCCGACCACCAGGCTCACCGCGCAGCCGATGGCCACGTCCTCGATGCGCAGCAGGCCCACCCTCCAGCCGGCGGGCACGAGCAGGTTGAACAGGACCACGACGACGACGGTGAATGCCGCCTGGCCGAAGATGAACGGCAGCGTGCCCGGCGCGTACGCGGCCACGGCGATCGCGATCGGCAGCGCCGCCCACAGCGCGGGCGTGCTGGTCCCGATGCCGAGCAGCAGCAGGGCGCCGACCACGAAGCCGATCACCGTGCCGCCCAGCGCGCGCAGCGCGGTGGACTCGGTGGACGACGCGCTGGTGCGCAGCACCGACAAGGTGCCCAGCACCACCCAGAACCCGTGCTGGACCCCGGACACGTCGGCCACCAGGACCGCCGCGGCCAGGGCCAGCGACGCGCGCAGGCTGTTCAGGAACCAGACCGAGCGGATGCTGGCGTGCCGGGTCAAGACGCCGAGCGCACCGTAGAGCGCGGCCACGCGCCGTTCGGCGTCGGTGCCCTCCGGCTGCGCGCCGTACCAGCCGCGGCGCCGGGCGGCGATCGTCTCGGGATCGGCACGCCGGGTGGCGATCAGGGCGTCCGCCGCCAGCCCGCGGACCGCGAGCGAGATCGCCTGGGCGTGGAAGGCCTGCCGGGCCGCGGCTTGCACCGAGTCGTAATCCCCGTCCGGGCCCGGCGACTGGCGGTAGGCGATGCTGGCCTCGCGCCGCCGCTCCAGCTCGTCGACGTCGGGCAGCGGAGCGGTCCGGTCGCGGTCGGCCAGCAGCTCGGCGGTCTGCCTGAGCACCACGGCGGTCTCGGCGAACAGCTCGCGGTCGGGTGGGTCGGCGCGGTCCAGGTTCGGATGCCCGTCGGTGGCGTCGGCCACCAGCGCGGTGCACCATTCGAGGTACTGCACCACGCTGGCCATGGCCTGGTCGGAGGTGGCCAGCCCCGTCGGGCGGTACGGTGTGCTGGCGAACGCGTTCATCAGCTCGTGCTTGGCGGCCAGGCAGGCCTGGTGGTCGGCCGGGGTCACCGTGCCGCGCGCGGCCCCGTCCAGCGTGGTGGCCAGCGCCCGGGCCGAGCCGGCCGCCGCCGCGCTCAGCCGGTCTCCCGGCGATGGCGGCGAGAACACCAGCACCGCCACCGTGGACACGGCCGAGGCCAGCCACCAGCCCGCCAGCCGATCCGGGATCATGCTTATGGTCCCGGCCGTGGCCACCGGCAGGACGTAGGGGAACAGCGCGGCGATCACGCCGGAGGCGGCGTTGGGCCCGGCCACCCCCGCGAAGAAGACGCCGAACGTCACCGGGATCGTGACCAGGACCGCCAGCCACTGGATCCCGCTGACGGCCGTGCCGATGATCAGCCCGATGCTCCCGGTCACGGCCAGCAAGAAGTGCGCGACGGCCTTGTCCCGCCTGGTGCCGCCGAACGACGCGACGACCAGGTTGGCGAAGCCCCCGAACGCGGCGAACAGGGCCATCTGCAGATTGCCGAAGCCCTCGTAGGTCAAGGCGAACAGCGAGGGGATCACGACGACCGCGCGCGCGGTCCGCATCGCCGCGGGCACCGACCAGGCCGGCCACCACGCGGGCCGGGTCCGCTGGGCCCTGCCATTAGCCGGGCCGGACGGGCTGGCCTGCGGCGCCGAGGACCGGAAGGCGGTCAGCGGGCGGCGGCGCGTCAGGCTCATATCGGGCATTGATCCAGTGTAAAAGCCGGGCCCGCGATCGGCGGGATCCAGGTTTGCCCCAAAGGCCGGGAGATCGGCGAGCACCTGATCGACCGCGAGGCGCCGGTGGCGGCGGAACAGGTCAGCGGCACGTGGTAGTGTGAAACGCTGCCAGGCGACTAGCCGCGGCAGAGAGGCGTGCTGCACCCTCAGGCGGCCGTCTCGGGGGATCAATTCTTTGAACCCTCTTCAACGCTAATTTTAAGGAGCCACGTGCCGCTCGATACCGCCGTCAAGAAAGAGATCCTGACGGAGTACGCGACGAGTGAGGGTGACACCGGTTCGCCGGAGGTCCAGATCGCGCTGCTGACTAGGCGGATCAACCACCTGACCGAGCACCTGAAGATGCACAAGCACGACCACCACAGCCGCCGCGGGCTGCTGCTGCTGGTCGGCCGTCGCCGCAGGTTGCTGAAGTACCTGGCCAAGAAGGACATCGCCCGTTACCGTGCGATCAGGGAGCGTCTCGGCATCCGCCGCTAACCCCCGCCTTTGACCAGCCAGAAAAACTGAATATCCACACTGACATCCCGTAGCCCCCGGCCCCGAGCGCCAATGGGCCGGTCCTCGGTAGTGGTCCCCGGTCGGCTCGTCTTCCGAAAAAAAAAAGACAGCACCCGAGGGCTTCGATCGAAGACCGGCCGGCCCGTCCCAACGGGCGAGCCAGGCCACATGCGGCACGGCGGCGGGTGGGTGCGGGATCTACCGCAAGGAGGTCTCACCCGTGGAGGGTGTCCGAAGCGCCGAAGCCGTTATCGACAACGGTGAGTTTGGCGTACATACAATCAGGTTCGAGACGGGCCGGCTGGCTCGTCAGGCCGCCGGGTCCGCATTGGTGACCCTGGACGGCGAGACCGTGGTGCTCTCCGCCACCACGGCGTCCAAGCATCCCAAGGAGAACCTGGACTTCTTCCCGCTCACGGTCGACGTGGAAGAGCGGATGTACGCAGCGGGCCGGATTCCCGGCTCGTTTTTCCGTAGGGAGGGCCGTCCGTCCGAGGACGCCATCCTGACCTGCCGGCTCATCGACCGGCCGCTGCGCCCGTCCTTCGTCAAGGGCCTGCGCAACGAGATCCAGATCGTCGAGACGATCCTCGCGCTCGACCCGCAGCACCTGTACGACGTGGTGGCGATCAACGCCGCCTCCATGTCCACCCAGCTGGCGGGCCTGCCGTTCTCCGGCCCCATCGGCGGCGTGCGAGTGGCCCTGATCAAGGGCCAGTGGGTCGCGTTCCCCATCCATGAGCAGCTGGCGCAGGCCACCTTCGACATGGTGGTCGCAGGCCGGGTGCTCGAGGACGGCGACGTGGCCATCATGATGGTCGAGGCCGAGTCCACCCCCGAGACGCTCAAGCTGCTGGCCGATTCCGGCAGCGGCGCCGTCGCCCCCACCGAGGACACGGTGGCCGAGGGCCTGGAAGCCGCCAAGCCGTTCATCAAGATCCTGTGCGAGGCGCAGCAGCGCCTCGCCGCCGAGTCGGCCGAGGCCGAGGGCACGGCGCACGCCGAGTACCCGGTGTTCCTCGACTACACCGAGGACGTGTACGACGCGGTGGCGCGCGAGGTCTCCGACGAGCTGGCCAAGGCGCTGACCATCGCGGGCAAGCACGACCGCGAGGCCGAGACCGACCGGGTCAAGGCGATCGCCCAGGAAAGGCTCGCCGAGCAGTTCGAGGGGCGCGAGAAGGAGATCAGCGGCGCGTTCCGCTCGCTGACCAAGAAGCTGGTCCGGGAGCGGATCATCCGGGACGGGGTGCGCATCGACGGCCGCGGTCTGGCCGACATCCGGGCGCTGTCCGCCATGAGCCACGTGCTGCCCCGGGTACACGGTTCCGCGCTGTTCGAGCGGGGCGAGACCCAGATCCTGGGCGTGACCACGCTGAACATGCTCCGGATGGAGCAGATGATCGACACGCTCAATCCCGAGCGGACCAAGCGCTACATGCACAACTACAACATGCCGCCCTACTCGACCGGTGAGACCGGCCGGGTCGGCTCGCCCAAGCGGCGCGAGATCGGGCACGGCGCGCTCGCCGAGCGGGCGCTGCTCCCGGTGCTGCCCGCCCGCGAGGAGTTCCCCTACGCGATCCGGCAGGTGTCGGAGGCGATCAGCTCGAACGGCTCGACGTCCATGGGCTCGGTCTGCGCCTCCACCATGTCGCTGCTGGACGCGGGGGTGCCGCTCAAGGACATGGTGTCCGGCATCGCCATGGGCCTGATCCACGAGGGCGGCCAGTACGTGACGCTGACCGACATCCTCGGTGCCGAGGACGCGTTCGGCGACATGGACTTCAAGGTGGCGGGCACCGAGCAGGTGATCACCGCGCTGCAGCTGGACACCAAGCTCGACGGCATTCCCGCCTCGGTGCTGGCCGCGGCGCTGAAGCAGGCCCGCGGGGCCCGGATGACCATTCTCGAGGTCATGCGCGGCGCCATCAGCCAGCCCGGCGAGATGTCCCCGTACGCGCCGCGGATCATCACGATCAAGGTCCCGGTGGACAAGATCGGCGAGGTCATCGGGCCCAAGGGCAAGATGATCAACTCGATCCAGGACGACACGGGCGCCGAGATCACCATCGAGGACGACGGCACCATCTACGTCGGTGCCACCGACGGGCCCTCCGCCGAGGCGGCGCGGGCCGCGATCAACGCCATCGCCAACCCGCACATGCCCGAGGTCGGCGAGCGGTTCCTCGGCACGGTCGTCAAGACCACGACCTTCGGTGCGTTCGTCAGCCTGCTGCCGGGCAAGGACGGCCTGCTGCACATCACGCAGATCCGCAAGCTGCACGGCGGCCGGCGGATCGAGAACATCGACGACGTGATCCACATCGGCGACAAGATCCAGGTCGAGATCCGCGAGATCGACGACCGCGGCAAGTTGTCCCTGGTGCCGGTCGAGGTCGTCGAGCGCGAGGCGGCCGGCGAGGACCTGTCCGGCGGCGAGGCGTCCCGTGACCGCGGCGACCGCGGCGACCGGCCCCGCACCGGCGACCGGAGCGGGGACAGGAGCGGCGACCGCGCCGGCGGCGACCGGAGTGGCGACGGGCCGGATGGTCATCGCCGGACTCGCCACCGTACCCGGGGGCACCACGAGTAGATGACTACCGAACCAAGCCATGTGCGTCGCACCGTCCTGCCCGGCGGGCTGAGGGTCGTTACCGAGTTCCTGCCCGCCGTGCGGTCGGTGGCGCTGGGCATCTGGGTCGGCGTCGGCTCCCGGGACGAGGACCACGCGCACGCGGGCGCGACGCACTACCTGGAGCACCTGCTGTTCAAGGGCACCAGCCGGCGCACCGCGCTGGAGATCTCGGCCGAGATGGACGCGGTCGGCGGCGAGATGAACGCGTTCACCGCGAAGGAGTACACCTGCTACTACGCGCGGGTGCTCGACGCGGACCTGCCGCTGGCCGTGGACGTCCTGTCCGACATGGTGACCAGCTCGCTGATCACCCCGAAGGACGTGGACGCCGAACGCAACGTGGTGCTCGAAGAGATCGCCATGAACGATGACGACCCCTCCGACACCGCGCACGAGGCGTTCACCGCCAAGCTGTTCGGCGACACCCCGCTCGGCCGGCCGATCCTCGGCACCGTGGACTCGATCAACGCGATCACCAGGGACCAGATCTTCGAGCACTACCAGGCCCGGTACACCCCGGAGCACCTGGTCGTGGCCGCCGCGGGCAACCTGGACCACGACACCGTGGTCCAGCTCGTGGCCCAGGCGTTCGGCCCGGCCCTGGGGCGCGCCGCCGAGCCCGCTCCGCCCCGGCTGAACGGAAGCCATTCCGGCTTCGGGGCCGAGGCCGGCGTGGGCACCACACTGGTCTCGCGCAGCATCGAACAGGCCAACCTGGTCCTCGGCTGCGAGGCCCTGGCCCGGACCGATGACCGCCGGTTCGCGCTCGGCGTGCTGAACGCGGCGTTCGGCGGCGGGATGTCCTCCCGGCTGTTCCAGGAGGTCAGGGAGAAGCGCGGCCTGGCCTACTCGGTGTACAGCTTCGCGGCCCAGCACGCCGACACCGGCATGTGGGGCATCTACGTCGGCTGCCTGCCGGCCAAGGCCGACGAGGTCCTGGCCATCTGCACCGAGGAGATCACCCGGCTGGTCGAGGGCGGCCTGACCGACGCCGAGCTGGCTCGCGGCAAGGGCCAGGTGCGCGGCTCGATCGTGCTCGGCCTGGAGGACCCCTCGTCGCGGATGAGCCGCCTGGGCAAGGCCGAGCTGGTCTACCCCCGGCTCGAGCCGGTCGACGAGGTGCTCACCTCGATCGACGCCGTCACCCACGACGACATCCGCGCCGCGGCCGCCGAGATCCTGACCCGCCCCAAGGCTCTGGCCGTCGTGGGCCCCTTCGACGACCCCGCCGCCTTCCAGGCCTGAGGGCCTTAGCCAAAGATCGTGGATCGTTACTGGTGTCATGGCACCAGTAACGATCCACGCTAAAGGGACTTACCGGGAGGGACCGCGATGATCAAGGTCGGGGTGGTCGGGGCCCGCGGACGGATGGGGCGCGAGGTGATCCGCGCGGTCAGCGAGGCCCCGGACCTCTACGTCGCCGCCGAGGTCGACCTGGGCGATGACCGGGACGCGCTGACCGGGTGCGACGCGGTGATCGATTTCACCCATCCGGGCGCGGTCATGGACAACCTGCGCTGGTGCGTGGAGCACGACCTGGACGTGGTGGTCGGCACCTCCGGGTTCGGCGAGGACCGCCTGGACGAGGTGCAGGGCTGGCTGGATGATCACAAGGCCGCGCGCGTCCTGGTCGTGCCGAACTTCTCGGTCGGCGCCATCTTGATGATGCGCTTCGCCGAGCAGGCGGCGCGTTTCTTCCCCTCCGCCGAGGTGATCGAGCTGCACCACGCGGCCAAGGCCGACGCCCCGTCGGGGACCGCGCTGCGCACCGCGTCGATGATCGGTGCGGCCCGGGCGCAGGCCGGCCTCGGCCCGCCGCCGGACGCCACCGTGTCGGAGATACCTGGCGCGCGCGGCGCCATCGTGGATGAGGTGCACGTGCACTCGGTGCGCGTGGCCGGTCTGGTGGCGCATCAGGAGGTGCTGTTCGGCGGGCAGGGGGAGACGCTCACGATCAGGCACGACTCCCTGGACCGGGTCTCGTTCATGCCCGGCGTGCTGCTCGCCCTCCGCAACCTCGCCTCGCTCCCCGAGGGCCTGACCGTGGGCCTGGAGGGCCTGCTCGGGCTGGAATAGGGGAGCAGGGTACGGTCGGAGTATGTGCCGCAGCATCAAGACTCTCCGTCCGCCGTTCGCCGAGCAGGTGACCGACGACGACATCCGCGCCGCCGCCCTGCAGTATGTCCGGAAGATCAGCGGTTTCCGCGCGCCCGCCGGGCACAACGCCGAGGCCTTCGGGAGCGCGGTGGACGCCGTAGCGGCGGCCACCGCGACCCTGCTGGATCACCTCGAAGTCCGCTCCGCGCCGAGGCGGTAGACCATGGGGCTCTTGCGGCTGATCCTCAACGTGATCTGGCTGGTTCTGTGCGGCTGGTGGATGGCCATCCTCTACTTCCTGGCCGGCCTGATCGCCTTCATCTTGATCATCACGATCCCGTTCGGCGTCGCCGCCTGGCGTATCGGCGGGTACGTGCTGTGGCCGTTCGGGCGGCAGATCGAGCGGCGCGGCGACGCCGGGATCGGATCGCTGATCGGCAATATCATCTGGATCATCCTCCTCGGCTGGGAACTCGCGCTCGGTCACCTGATCGCCGGCATCGCTCTGTGCGTGACGATCATCGGCATCCCGCTCGGCCTGGCCAACTTCAAGATCATCCCGATCTCGCTCTGGCCGCTCGGCGTCCGCATCACCTCAGGCGACCCCTTCTAGCCCGCCCGCAGGATCAGGAGCCGGTCCACGGCAGGTACGCGATCGCCCCGGTGCTGCGGCCGCGCAGCGCGGCGTCGACCCGGGCGGTGATCATCGGCGGCAGGTAGCGGGCCAGGTCGCCTGCGTCGACGAACCGGTAGCCGTCCAGTTCGGACTCCTGCAGCCGGATCGGGGTGTCGTCGGCTAGCACGCCCCCGTCGAAGACGAAGTGCACGATCGGCTTGGGCCGGATGCTGTCCGGCGCCCCCCACCCGACTACCAGTAGCGGTCCCGGCTCGATGTCGAGCCCGAGTTCCTCGGCGACCTCGCGGCGGCAGCCAACGTGCGGGGGTTCGCCGTGGTCGAGGATCCCGCCCGCCAGCGACCAGTGATCCCGGTAGTTCGGCTTGACCAGCAGCACCCGGCCGGCCGGGTCGGTGAACAGCGCGGCCGCGGCGCCGAACATCGTCGGCAGCTGCGCGAACCACGCCGCCTGCTCGCCGGGCGAGAACTTCTTGCGGGCCGCGTCGGGACTGGCCGCGTCGGGACTGGCCGCGTCGGGACTGGCTGGGTCGGGCACGACCCGACCCTATCGGCCCGCTGATACGCGCGGTCACGGCGCCGGTAGTAGCCTGAGCGCATGCACACACCGGGTGACGATGCGTCAGCGCTTGACGCCGAGGAGAGCCGCGTCGAGGTGTACGTCACCACCGACACGTCGGTCGCTCCGCACAAGGCCGACGAGGCCAAGCTCTACGTGATGTACGACGCGGCGCACCCCGACGGCGACAAGCTGTACTTCACCGAGGCGGAGTGGGACGCGTTCGTGCTCGGCGTCAAGGACGGCGAGTTCGACCTCGACGAGTCCGGCAACCTGCCCTGAGCGCTAAGCGGGCTTGTTCGGCCCGCCCGGGTTGACCTGGCCCTGGGGCTGCATCGTTCCCGGCTTCGGCGCTCCCACGATGACGTCCAGGTCCGTGGCCAGATGGGGCGCGGCGGCGGCCGCCCGGCCGTACACCCCGGTGCTCAGCGTCTTGCCCGCCGCGGTGACGCTCACCCGCTCGCATCCCGACGCGGCGTAGGCGAACGTGGCCAGGACCCGGGAGCCGTCGTAGAACGTTCCGAGGAATTCGGTCCCGATGTCGGCCGGGCAGTGCATCATCTGGTTCGGCGCGGGATGGGTCACCGCGGCACACAACTGACCGAACAGCGCTCGTACCTCGGCCGCCTGCCGGTAGGTGGTACTAGGCTGCGGCTTGGTATCGACCGGCGTCATGAGGTGCGGTAGGTGGCGGATCGAGACCGCGGTCGCTTGGTTCACGCTGGCGCAGCCGACCTGAGATGCGGCCGTCGCCGTGGCCCCGGCCGCCGCCCCGGCCGCCGCCGAATCCGACGCCACCACCGAGCCGCACCCGGACACCGCCGCGAACAGCAGCCCGGCACCCAGGATCCCCAGGAACCCAGCCCGCCCGCGCAGAGGGCGTTGATCCATCATGCGGGTTTGACGCACCCGCCGCGCCGTCCGTTCCATCGCATCTCCGCGGGTATCTCAGGACACGCCTGCCGCACTGGCAGGCCCGGCTCAGACCACGCCCGCCGCCACGGCGGACCCGACGGCGATGAGCATAACGCTCGCGACCAGCTCGCACCGGTCACTCGCGCCGGCGCCGAGCGCGACCCCCGGTTCCAGCCCCGCCAGCGACATGACCACGCCCACGGACGGCGGTCACCACAGCGTGACTGGACCCGCGCCCTCCAGGCGGAGCAGCAGCTCCTTACGCTCCAGGCCGCCACCGTAACCGGTGAGGCTGCCGTCGCTGCCGATCACCCGGTGGCACGGCACGATGATCGAGATCGGGTTGGCCCCGTTGGCCAGGCCCACCGCGCGCGACGCGACCAGCCGCTTGCCCAGCGCGCGGGCGATGTCGCCGTAGCTGACCGTGCTCCCGTACGGAATCGTGGTCAGCTGCGTCCACACCGCGAGCTGGAACGGCGTGCCGCTCGGCGCCAGCGGCATGGTGAACTCCTTGCGATCGCCGGCGAAGTACTCCTCGAGCTGCGTCGCGACCTCGGTAAATGCCGATGGGCTCAGCGTCAGCCCGAGATCCCGGGCCGAGTGCCGGCCGGAAAAAGACGGAGCATCCAGCATCCACAGCCCGGTCAGGGCGTGCCCGTCGCCGGTCAGCAGCAGCCGGCCGATGGGGGAGCTGACGATATGGGAAAGGCGCGGGGCATCGGTGTCCGGCGCCACGAACGGGCTGGTCATGACTGACTCTCCTCCAGATAGGCCCACAGGTGCTGTACTGCGTAAGAACGCCACGGCCGCCAGCTTTCGGCCAGCTCCGCCGCGGCCTTGACCGCCCGGCTGCGCACCGTCGGCACGGCACCCAGCCGTGCGAGCGCCTCGACCACTCCCACGTCACCGGGCAGGAACGCGTCCGGGTCGGACAGCGCCCGCATCCGGATGTAGCCGGTCGTCCACGGCCCGATGCCGGGCAGCGCCAGCAGCTGCGCCGAAGCGCGGTCTCGGTCGGCGCCGGGATCCAGCGACAGGTCGCCCGAGGCCAGCGCGGCGGCCAGCCCGGTCAGCGCGGCGGCGCGCGTCCGTGGCATCGGCAGCGTGCCGGGATCGGCCGCGGCCAGCGTCTCGGCGGTCGGGAAGCAGTGCGTCAGCGTGCCCTCCGGCCGCTCCAGCGGCTTGCCGTAGGCGGCCACCAGCCGCGCCCCGAGGCGCCGGGCCGCGGCCACCGACACCTGCTGGCCGAGCACGGCCCGCAGCGCGAGCTCGTTCCCGTCCACGTGACCGGGCACCCGCCGGCCCGGGTTGGCCAGGGCCAGTGGCCCGAGCACCGGTCCCGAGGCAGCCAGGGCCGCCGTCACCGCGGATGGGTCGGCGTCCAGGTCGAGCAGCCGGCGGCAGCGCTGGACCGCCGCCGTCAGGTCACGCAGGTCCTCGAGCTGCAGCTCGCAGTCGACATAGCCGTCACCGGCGCCGACCGACAAGATCCCGGAGCCGCTCGGCAGCAACATCGTCCGCCGGTACCGGCCGTCCTCCACCACCTCCACGCCGGGGATGGCGCGGGCCGCCAAGAACGCGATCATCCGCTCGATGTCGATCGGCGCCCGGTACGGCAAACGTAGCCGGATCAGCCCG